>JACCDW010145770.1_pt1 | contig 13438 bp, 18 predicted proteins | sample 7449781 | NCBI WGS metagenome assembly JACCDW01 (sample SAMN15323449, study PRJNA562643) | freshwater metagenome | isolation source: river surface water | place: USA:Blue River Watershed | collected 2017-08-18 | reverse complement strand
CTGCACCAGCAGCAAGCAAGCCCGCAGTGACCAACGACGATCCTCCGTTTGATGTTGACGAAGGCACAACCGCAGCAGCCGCTCCTGTGGCCAAGCCTGCAGGCGAAAGCAAGAATGCACAAGATATTCTTGCCATGATCCGCGCTCGTCAGAACAAGTGATCTATGGCCAAAATACTAGTCAGCGGGGACAGGTGGACTAGTTGCTGGCCGTTAGAAGAGAGATTGGGTCATCGTCAACTTGGATGGCCCAATCTAGTCTCTAGACACTTTAATTTCGAGTTAATAGATAAGTCTTGTGCAGGTTCTAGCAACTATAGAATTTACAGAAAAGCAGTTAATGGTATATTGGAAAAACCTGAATTGGCATTGGTGTTTTTAACATCCTGGACACGGTTTGAAACAGGAGCAAATTTTGGACCAAAACCTGGAAAAATTTATCAACACATTCCTTCAAGCAAAGATTCAAGAGAAGCCTTCAAATTGTTTTTCAACGGATATAAAAATTATGTAGACATGCTGCATCAAGTTATATCGTTGCAAGCATTGTCAATTACCAATAAAGTGCCTTGCTTTTTTCTAGACACGTTTAATAATAATTTGCACAGAGGTATCGAACTAACGCAGTTTAGACAAATTCTCAAGCACAATATGTCTGTGTTTGATAACCATGACGATCAACAGATTGAGGATAAGTTTAAAACAGTTAAGATGTTAGAATCTAATATCGACTGGACAAAATTTATATCCAATAAATCATACGAATCGTTAATACAAGGATGCGAATTCGAATCTGGGCATCCAGTAAAAGACGGACATGCAAAAATTGCAAGTATCGTAATAAATTTTTTAGAAAGTAAGGGTTATGGGAAAACCATTTGACATTTCAAAATTTCGTAAGGAAATCACTAAGAGCATTGACGGTCTTAGTATCGGCTTTAATGATCCTACAGACTGGATCTCCACAGGCAACTATGCCTTGAACTATCTTATCTCTGGAGACTTTAACAAAGGTGTTCCACTAGGCAAGGTCACTGTGTTTGCTGGAGAATCTGGCGCAGGTAAAAGTTACATTTGCTCGGGCAACATTATCAAAAACGCACAAGAGCAGGGCATCTACGTTGTTCTAATTGACTCAGAAAATGCTCTTGACGAAGCCTGGTTGCATGCTCTAGGCGTAAGCACAGACGAAAGCAAGTTACTAAAGCTGTCAATGGCCATGATTGATGATGTAGCCAAGACTATTGCTACATTCATGAGCGACTATAAACAACTGCCCGATGGTGAGCGTCCCAAGGTGCTGTTTGTTATTGACTCATTGGGCATGTTGTTGACTCCCACTGACATTAACCAGTTCGAAGCTGGCGAAATGAAGGGTGACCTGGGTCGCAAGCCCAAGGCACTCACAGCACTGGTTCGTAACTGTGTAAACATGTTTGGTAGTTACAACGTTGGCTTGGTTTGTACCAATCACACCTACGCTAGCCAGGACATGTTTGATCCTGATGACAAGATCTCAGGTGGACAAGGCTTCATCTATGCCAGCTCTATTGTTGTAGCTATGAAGAAACTCAAACTCAAAGAAGACGAGGACGGCAATAAGATTTCCGAAGTCATGGGCATTCGTAGTGCATGTAAAGTTATGAAAACTCGTTATGCCAAACCCTTTGAAGGTGTACAGGTCAAGATTCCTTATGAAACAGGTATGAATCCTTATAGTGGTCTAGTTGATCTCGCTGAGAAGAAAGGCATGCTGAAAAAAGACGGCAACCGTCTGATGTTTGTTACCAGCGACGGAGAAATTCTCAAGTACTTCCGCAAGGCCTGGGAAAGCAACGAAGACGGATGCTTGGACAAAGTCATGCTAGATTTTGGCAAGCAAGCAGACAAGGTAAGTACCAGCGAAGCTGAAAACGAGGAGGCCTAATGCATTCACATATTGCTAGCGAAATTTGGGGCGAACTAAAACGCTATGTAAACACTGTTGATAGACCAGAAGCTGCCGAAACCCTGGTGTCAATTCTCATCGACAACGACGATGATCCTGAAGAAATTCGGGATGTGTTCAAACACGATTCAGACATCAAACGTGCTCTTGCCAACTATCTTGACAACGACAAAGACTACGATCAAGAAGAGGAAGAAGAGTACGACGAAGACAGTGAGTACGATGACGAAGAATGGGAATAACAGTGTTTTTCCCATTCGGAATGCATCTGCATGTGTGTTTAAATGGGGTTGGAATACGCTGAGACTGTACAATGGCAAGTCCTCAAGTTGCCATAGAGTCTCACCGGTTGAAGTGACTCCAGAAACATTTGAGTCATTTCACAATACCCCTGAAGTTCTCGATGATCGTCGACGCATGCTGCAAGGTGAGTGGCCTGCTGCCGGCAGAGGCTGTGAATACTGTCGAAACATAGAACAAGCAGGCGGCATCAGTGACCGCCTGTATCACAATCAAATCTCAGGGTTGACTCCTGTGGACTTTGACCATGATTCTCTAAACGTCACACCTCGCATTAGTGAAATTTACTTAAACAACACTTGTGACCTAGCCTGTGTATACTGTTTGCCGATATTCAGTTCCAAGGTAAACCAAGAGCTTCGAAAGTTTGGTCCTTATCCTTTGGGCATAAAACCTGTGGACAAAACGCCCAATCGAGATCAACTGTTTGCTCTATACTTAAACTGGTTAAAAGAGCACGGATCAAAACTGTCCAGGCTCAGTATACTTGGCGGCGAACCCTTGTTGCAAAACGAACTGTGGCAGATCTTGGAAATCTTACACAGTCTTGACAACAAAAATCTCGAGCTTGCAATAAACACCAATCTCAATTGTGCCGCAGATACCCTGAAACGATTTGTTGACATTGGTCGTGACCTTGTGGTCAAAAAGAAAATCAAGCAGGTGCATGTGTGTGCCAGCTTGGACTGTTGGGGACCGCAGGCAGAGTTTGTGCGTTACGGGCTGGATTTAGACAACTGGCAGCGCAACTTTGAATTTCTGATGCAGCATCGCTGGATAGCATTGTCGGTGCATCAGGTAATAACATCACTGACAGTGAAAACGGCCATTGATCTGCAACAAAAAATCGCCGAATACAAAAAGACCAATCCCAAAATTCTGCAGGACTATCACCTGGTTGACAGCGGTCTTGAAAAGATATATCATCCCCAAATCTTTGGCGGCGACTTCTTTAAGTCACAGTTTGACAAACTCATAGCAGAATTTCCAGTTGCTACAGACTGGGACATTGAGTCTCGACGACGACTGGAAGGTATTGCGGCTCTTGCGGCTGCTGGCACCGTTGATGTTGACAGATTGCGCATGTTAAAGCAAACTCTAGATACAATAGATCAACGCCGTGGCACTGATTGGCGAAAGCTCTGGCCAGAAATAACCCAATATTTTATTGAAAAGAACATATAATGTGGTACAGTCGTATTGTTGCTGACCTTGGGTTGATACCCGACTTTATTGCTCACTATGAACGCGAGCTAGAAGATGCCAAACGTGAGTGCAGGATTGGCGGTTTGGTTGAACGAGCACTCAAAGAATTGCCTGGACACACTGAACACAGATTCAATCAACTACAAGAAATTGAAGCTGTGCTGAACTACCTCAATATTCAATTGCGCAAGATTCGTAGAAAGCACTTTCAAAAATATCTTGAGAGCTATGCGCGAGCTCTAACCAGCAGAGATGCTGAAAAGTATGCCGACGGTGAGGACGAGGTGGTTGACTTTGAGACCATAATCAACGAAGTGGCTCTGTTGCGCAACAAATGGCTGGGCATCATGAAAGGTCTGGAAACCAAACAATGGCAGCTGGGACACATCACCAGACTGCGTACAGCCGGTATGGAAGATATTACAGTGTGATACAGCCAAGTCTGTAAATAGCACTATGAAAATCGTACTTGTAACTGGCGGGTTTGACCCCGTACACTCTGGACACATTGCCTATTTTAAGGCAGCTCGAGCCCTAGGAGACATGCTGATTGTGGGACTCAACAGTGACGAGTGGTTGACTCGCAAAAAAGGTCGACCGTTCATGCCCTGGAATGAGCGACTGTGCGTGATCAACAATCTCTCTGTAGTTGACGAAGTTTACACCTTTGACGATGCCGACGGTTCTGCTCGAGCATTTATACGACAGGTGCGAGCACACTACCCTGATGCTGAATTGGTATTTGCCAATGGCGGCGACCGCACACCTGACAACATTCCTGAAATGGATGTAGTTGACTCTAACCTAGAATTTGCGTTCGGGGTCGGTGGCGAGGACAAAAAGAATTCTAGTTCGTGGATTCTTGAGGACTGGAAAAAGCCCAAGACCCAACGAGCCTGGGGCTACTATCGTGTGTTGCACGAAGTTGGAAACCATGTCAAACTCAAAGAACTTACGGTGGCACCCAAGACCTGTCTCAGCATGCAGCGTCATGAGAAACGTGCAGAGTTTTGGTTTGTGGCCGAAGGTGAAGCCACGGTCTATACCGTAGATCCTTACAGCACTGACTATGACCTAATGGCCAGCCCTGCTCAGCATCAACACACTTGGATTCGTCTGGGCGAGTGGCACCAGCTGTGTAACGAAACTGATCAGCCATTGCGTCTGATTGAAATACAGTATGGTGAGGACTGTGTAGAAGAGGACATAGAACGCCGATGAAAGCTATTCCTGTGTATATAGGGTATGATCCTAGAGAAGCAATTGCTTATCATACCTGTGTGAACAGCATAATCAGAAATGCCAGTCAGCCAGTGGCTATTGTACCAGTGGCATTGAATCTATTTCGCGACTACAACGAAACTCACACTGACGGTAGCAATCACTTTATCTACACACGTTTTCTAGTACCGCACTTGCAAGAGTACACAGGTTGGGCTATATTCATTGACGGTGACATGATTGTGCGCGGCGACATTGTTGAACTATGGAAGTTGCAGGATTCGTACAAAGATGTCATGGTAGTCAAACATGATTACAAAACCAAGATGACCGAAAAATATCTTGGCGCCAAAAACGAAGATTATCCAAGAAAAAATTGGTCAAGTGTAATTTTATGGAACTGCAATAGTTTTCCCAATCGCAAGCTGACTCCAGAGTTTGTGCAAAAGAGCACAGGAGCAGAGCTGCATCGTTTTTCTTGGCTGGATGATGCTCGTATCGGTGAGCTTCCCCCGGAATGGAACTGGTTGCCCGATGAATACGGGCCAAATGCCAATGCCAAGTTACTGCACTACACACTTGGCACGCCATGCTTTCACGAGTTCGCTGATACTCCGCAGGGTGCCGAGTGGCATCGCGAACGTATCTACACTGAATATTGTCTGCAAAGAACATGAGTGAAGAAAACGATGACTTGTTACCGTTGCCTAGACATGAGCTAGACATGGTTACACCCGAGATAGCACAGATATTTCGGGACATATTAAAGTATAGAGTAGACCCCAGCGGCGAGTACTATGAACAAAGTGTAGACAGCATTGCTGCTAGAATTGCTGCTCTGAATACAGGTGCAGTTGCTGCCGTCGCATCTGACGGCAAAGATTTTAAGTTCTCCGAAAAAGGTCACATGTACGATCCTATCCTACAGAGTTTTATTCAAGGTGCTGGCGGACGCATTAGCACCTGGAGTCGAGAAGAGCAGTCAATGACCCCAGTTATACTGCGTGGCATTACCAAGCGCAAAGAAATGGCCGCCTGTAAAGCTGCTGGACGCGACTTCTATTACATGGACACAGGTTATTTTGGCAACGGCAAAAAGAAAACGTTTCATCGCATTACCAAAAACGATGTGCAAAATTTTGGTCCTATCATTGATCGACCCAGAGATCGATTAGAAGCCACAGGAGTTCAGTTGGTCAAGTTCCGTCGTGGTACAAATATCCTGCTGGCACCGCCCAGTCAAAAATTGTTGAATCTCTACAACATCAATCTTGAGCAATGGCTGCGTGACACCCAGGAAGAGATCAAAAAACACACAGATCGACCCATTGTGGTTCGAGAAAAACAAAGTCGTAGTGTGCGACAAAGCACAGATACCATGGAAATAGCCTTGAGTCAAGATGTACACTGCTTGGTTACATTTTCTAGTATTGCAGCAACAGAAGCACTGTTGCTGGGCAAACCTGCTATCACTCTGGGTCCCAATGCTGCTGCACCGTTGTGTAGCAAAAGCCTGGAAGAAATTGAAAACCCATACATTCCTACACTGGACGAAGTAAATCGTTGGGCTGCGCATCTTGCTTATTGCCAATTCACTGAGCCTGAAATGCGCGATGGTACTGCGTGGCGGATATTAAATGGCCAATGACGTTGTTGTTTATGTCAGCTCAGTGGCCAACCCACGCAAGCATGCTAGAAAAATTCAGTGCCTGGAAAGTTTTGCTGAAGGTGTAAAACAGTCCGGTGACCCAGTTAGAGTAGTGTGGGACTATCAATACAAACCTTCTCGACTGGCAGTAATTCTAGGATGGGCTACTACCAACACCGGCGGTCCCAACATTACTCTACGCAAACAAATCATTGCTGAACAAGCTCGACGCGGCGCTCATACCATGTGTATAGATGCCAGTTGTTGGAAATATCTCGACGATGCTGGCACCTATCTTCGCTACAGTCTAGGCGGTCCTTTCTACGACAAAGCCGAATATGCAAATCGCAACAGCAGCATAGACAAGTGGAATGAAATATCTTCTGCGCTGAACATTTCATTGTTGCCCTATGCCAACAACAACAATGGGCATATCCTAATATGCATGCAACGTGATGGAGGTTTTGCTATGAAAACTCTAAATCCGTTGCACTGGCTGGAACAAAAAATTGAGCAGATAAAAAAATACAGCAATCGGCCCATTGTTATCAGGCCGCATCCGGGCGCTTATGAAGCCCGGGATTTTGTAAAGTATCATACCAAAGATTATGCTCGTCGTTCAATTTCTGTGTCAGACCCTAATCGAACAACCCTGATTGACAATTTAAAAAATGCCCATGCTGCGGTGTTTTTTAACAGCAGCGCCAGCGTGGCCGCTGTGTGTCAAGGTATTCCTGTGTTTGCCGATGATTCTAGTTGCGTGAGCTGGGGCGTGGCCAACAAGGACATATCGCACATTGAACGTCCTGTTGCAGTTGATAGACAGCAATGGGTACAAGATCTAGCCGCCGCACACTGGAGTGATCAAGATGCACGGTCCGGAAGCATCTATCAAAAGTTCTTGCCTTATTTGCGCTGAACAATCAAGTCGTAGTTGTGACCTTTGACTTGTGGCCATGTGGCTGTTTTGTCTACGATCTTTATTTTTTCCCATACAATGTCTACATTCATGGTGCTCAAAATTTTATCTCGCCACCATTCGGGTAGTTCTACTATTAAATGAGCGTTGCGACCATCGGGCAAGTCTTTTTTGGCAGGGTAACAGGCAATTCTAAAACAGCCGCAGCGTTCTATTTTTTTGTCAATGGTACGTAAAGTCTCGTCTAAGTATGCAGGCTCAATGTGTTCAATAGCATCGGTGCTAATCACAGCGTCATAGCTTCGTTTGGGTAATTGGCGAAATTCTTTATTGCCGGGATCATAACCTTCGCAGAATATAGTTGGATGATGCTCACGTATGGCACGTATCAATCCACCCTGGCCACAGCCAAAGTCTAGTAAACTTGTGGGCTGATATTGTTCTAGAAAGTCTCGAACAATGGAATAGCTTTTGTATCCATTATCAAACTTGCCACCCTGGTGTAGTTGGGCAAGTTGTCTTTGATATGCTGTGTCTATTATTGCCATCCCATGATCCAATCATCTTTAACCTGATCTAATTTTATCATGCCCCAGTCTTGTAACAGTGCAATGGCAGCGTGTTGTCCGTAATCTTGACTGTACATATCATGAGGTTTTTGTTCTACGACTACAACAGGTCGGCAGCGTTGTATTGTTTCTTTGGCACCCGCTAAAACGCGATACTCATAGCCTTCGCAATCAATTTTAATATAGTCCACGTTCTCGAGCTTTAGGTTATCCAAACGAATCACCTGTGTGTCGCCACCTTGCTTGTTGGGATCAATGTGCGTGTGTCCTGTGTTGCCTTGTGTTAGTACCATGGTAGCCTGCATGTCTTGGTCGCCCAGTGCTTGTGTTTTTACAACCAAGTTCTTGGCTACAACATTTTTGAGCAAGCACTCTCTAAACATGGCCACGGGCTCAAATGCAATTACTGTGTCAAATCTTTTGACAAGGCTGCGGCTCCAGAGACCAACATTGGCGCCGATATCCAAGGCCACACGGTTGTGTTTGACATATTGCATACTGCGATCTCGTACCTGATATTGGTATTCAGCAGGCCCGCCCTTGCTCACACTCTTTTCAATCATTTTTGGGAAGTGATCTTCCATGTCTGGAAACCACCAGCCTCTGTGTTCATACATTTAATATCTCCTTTGCAAGCCCAGATTTGAGTTCGCTGATATGGAACTGGCCATAGGCCAAGTGATGTGCCCAGGCTTCGACCAAATCGCGTGGTGCCAGCCATGGAGTATCTATTTTGCTCAGGTCTGTGTTGGCCACAGGCCGGGCAGCGTTGCAAGGTGCCAGTACAAAGGCCGGTACACCTTGTATGATACTTTCAGTGGCTGCTATGCTGTTGAAGGTGACCACAGCATGCACATCAGACAAGGCGTCTTCAAATGCATTGGCCACTCGAGCCTGTCTGTTCTTTGTGCGCTGTCGTATTTCTACAGGACGATCAGTGTGTTGTTTTATTGTGGCCACAGTGTCTGCCAGCCAGGTGTCCAACTCTATGTCATAGAATTTGCAAGGCTTTTCATCAGGTGCAGCAATCAAGATCTTGCGCCCAGTGCGCCAGGGCTTGAGCGCGATGTTGTGCCGTTGCCAACGATCAGCTGGACGGGGAACTATCTCATTGTGCTGTAGATCGTTGGGCACAATTCTATGCCACAGTTTCCAGCCGTTTGGGTTTTGAGCACTGGCACGATTACCCACGTAACCTGAATCCATGTACAAGAACTTTCTGCGATCTGCCCAGCACCTTTTGATTATTTTGTGTTTCATTATGCCGCGTATCAACAATGGTTCAGAGCTGTCTTCGTAGTTCCAGGTTTCTAGTCTAGTACTCACAGCACCGCAGCCGCGGGCAAACATATCTACATACTCGTCTTGGCCGTGTTTGCTGAGAAATATCATGTCCAATACTGCTCTTGTCGTTGCACTTTTAAATCAGTGACTAGACTGCGGCCTGTGTTCTTGCGAGCGCCTTTTAGATGATCAAGATATGCGCCCCATTCTGAATTGATCAACGGATGCCCTTCGCCAGTGATTAGATGACTGCTCCAATCCAGCTGCTGGCAGGCAGTGACTTTTCTTATTTCATCAAATACAAAACTGTCGTGCCATTCATCATAGAAGAATATTCTGTCATGATCGTAGGCATCTTTGAATCTCTGCGTAAAATCTTGACCTGCACTGGTAGCAAGATTGATACCGTACAGTCCGCATTCGCTGAACTTGCCGCGCCGACCCAGAAAACAAAGATCACGATTGTCTGGAAACAACTCTGCAATCTTGGCCTCGGTTATAGCACTGTGGCACACCATGTCAGCATCCATCCAGATCAGCCACTGGTTGGTGGTTTTTGCCGCGGCAAATATGGCATAGACCTTGTGTGCAAATCGCACAGCGTCCCATTTAAATCCTTTGCCCGAATCTTTTCTTCGTGAGCGCACAGGATCTGCAGACACATCACCGTTGGCCTTGGGCACACCACGCCAGCGACTTTTAAATGCAACCAGTTCGGGACTGGCAGTTTCCAAATCAAACACTTTGAGATTGGCTGCCGATTCTGTGACTGAGCAACCTTCGGCGTAGACCTGTAACTCCACAGTGTGCGGCCATGTTTGCAAAAAAGTTTGAATCATTCGCCGCCCGTACTTCTCGTAGCCTGCTGCATTAAAAGTGGTAACTACTGTGTATTTCATCACAGATACTTATGATCAAAAACGTAGCCTATTTTCCTTTGCAGTGTGCTCTGAATTCTGGACCAGTCTTGAGCGCCATGCTGGATAGTTTGGCAGCACGTGGGATTGCAACACAAGAAAATGGCATGCATGCTGATGCAGCCATCATTTGGTCTGCACTGTTTGCTGGACGTATGGCCAAGAATCGTCAAATCTACGAGCACTATCGCAGAGAGAATCGTCCGGTGATCATCGTGGAAGTGGGTGCGCTGTATCGTGGCAACACCTGGAAGGTGGCTGTGAACAACATCACAGCACAAGGCCACTACGGGCATGAGCACAATTTAGATTGGGACCGGCCTCGCAAGTTAAAAATCAGTTTGGCACAGCAGGTTGGCTCCACGCCCAATATTGTGTTGGCCATGCAACATGCTCGTAGTTTGCAAGTGGCTGACATTGCCAATATGACACAATGGGTGCGTGACACACTGGGAACACTGCGCAACCACACAGATCGACCCATTACAATACGACCACACCCACGTTGCAATACACCTTTGTTCCCATTGCCACCAGGGATAACAATACAGCATCCGCAAAAGCTGGTCAACACCTACGACAGTTTTGACATGCATTTTGATTGTCATGCTGTGGTCAACTACAACTCAGGACCTGGCATACAGGCTGCCATAGCAGGTGTTCGTCCTGTGGTGGACAACAGCAGCCTTGCCCATCCTGTTGGCGTTGACTATGCTGACATTGAAAGACCCTACGATCTTGACAGAGATCTCTGGTTAACACAGATATGCCACACTGAATACACTGTGGAAGAAATAAGAAGAGGCCTATGGCTAAACAGATTAGAGAACGCACTGACGACATAATTGACTGTGCCTGTGTAATACACAGTTCTGGATATACCTGGGAGTATGTTGAAAAACTACACAGTATGTTGGAACGAGTACGCCCAGGCGGTATTAGACTACATGTCTACACCGAGCATCATAGGTCAGTGCCGCCGCACATGGTCAAACACTGTCTGGAAGAATGGCCAGGTGTTGGTGGACCAAAAAAGTCTTGGTGGTACAAACTACAGTTATTCAACCGAGACTTGTTCAATGGAAACTTGTTGTACTTTGATCTTGACACTGTGATTGTGCGTGAGATTGATTGGATCACAAAGCTGGATCTCAACTACCTCTGGGCCATTAGAGATTTTCGTTATCTGCAAACGCCAGAAAAACAAGGACTCAACAGCAGTGTGATGTGGTTCAACGTGCCACGAGTGAGCTGGCTATGGGACGAATTCAAGTCGCAAGACATTGCTACAACCATACGCCGATACCCAGGCGATCAAGATTATATTCAACATCAGTTGGGGATAAATCGTTACAGGCTCATGCCCGAATCGCAATTCCAAAGTTGGCGTTGGCAGTGCATTGACGGTGGCTACGATTTTGCACGCCGCAGGCACAAGATCCCAGGCGCCGGGGTCAACATTGACCCGCGTACTTCTGTATTAGTTTTTCACGGGCACCCAAAACCACACGAAATTAAAGAAAAAGTAGTACAAGATCTGTGGCAGTAAACGGTTGACCCAAAATGCTCTTTTTGCTACAATAATGACTTAGCAACAAGGAGCCGCACATGGGTTACAAGGTACTGGGTGAGCGTGATGCAAAGTGGCAGCCCCGCAAAGGACTAGAAGGTCCGTTTTTCTACCCCAACGGCCAGGTCTTGTACTACGATCCCAAAGCAGGCGAATATTGGGATCCAACCACGGATTTTTATGTAAGCCACGAAGATGTTGCAGAATTACAACAAGATTTCCTGCGCTTTCTAGCAAAGTAATACTCAAGTATTACAAAATTCGGTTGACCCGAATTTCCCAATTTGCTATAATAACAGCATAGACAGCAAACAAGGAGCCACCATGCAAAATTGGACCGACAAAATCATTCACTGGAACCAACTGCCCGGAACTGAAGTCAAACGACTGATTGCCACCTGGGGTATGACTCCCGAGCAGATTGCCAAGTATGACAAAAAACACGGGTTCGTGAATACCGCACCCAAAACAGCAGAAACCAAGCCTGCTCCAGTCAAAGCAGAAAAGCCTGCCAAGGCTCCTGCCAAGAAAGTTGGTACCCGTCAAAAGCACACCGGTGCTGATGGTGCTATCAAGTTTGTAGAGCACCGCAATCTCTACGTGGGTTTCTTTGGTGGCCGAGTCGTTGTTACCAAGCGTACCGCTGAGGCATGCAAGACGTTCTTGCTTGAGAACTTTGGCATCGAAAGTGCCACGGTTGACCAATAATTCCCAATTTGCTATAATACTATTTTAAACAACAACGGAGCCACAATGTCAACTATCAAAGTTATCAACGGTAACTACCGTGGTATTGCAGTTCAGAACACCGAATTTGAATTGGTGTCAGGTTTCCAAACTGGTGCTCGAGGCGGCTACGTCACTGTGAAGAACAGTGGTGTATTCCCTAAGTGCCCTGATACGATTCGCATCCGCGTTGACAACATCTCTGATATCGAGTATACTGCTGGAATGACTACAGACAACACCGTACATTTTGAAAAGGCCGCAGTGCAAACTGAAACCGACGAACAAGCCATGGATCGTATCCGTGAGCGTTTTGACATCCTGCAGGAAATGTCGAAGGCTTGTGTGTCCGGTGACATCCGTGCTATGATTGTGTCGGGCCCGCCCGGCGTTGGCAAGAGCTTTGGTGTTGAGCAAGAAATTGACAAGGCTTGCATGTTCGACAAGATTGCCGGCAAGCGTCTCCGTGCTGAGGTTGTCAAAGGTAGTGCCACTCCCATTGGCCTGTATCAAACTCTCTACAAGTATAGCGACCCCAACTGCGTGGTCGTGTTTGACGACTGTGACTCAATCCTGTTGGATGACGTTGCACTGAACCTGCTGAAGGGTGCCCTGGACTCTGGCAAGAAGCGTAAGATTTCGTGGCTGGCTGACAGCCGTATCCTTCGCAGTGAAGGTATCCCTGACAGCTTTGAGTTCAAAGGCAGTGTGATCTTTATCACCAACTTGAAGTTCGACAAGATGAAGAGCCAGAAACTGCGTGATCACCTTGACGCTCTGCAGAGCCGTTGTCACTATCTGGATCTGACCTTGGACACCATGCGTGACAAGATCCTGCGCATCAAGCAGATTGCCAAGGACGGTGTGTTGTTCCAGGACTACGAGTTTGACCCTGTGGAGCAAGACGAGATCATTGACTTCATGAGTGAGAAGCAGAATCGTCTGCGCGAGATGAGCCTGCGCATGGCGCTGAAGATTGCGGACCTGCGCAAGCTCAGCCCGCCGAACTGGAAGCGCCTTGCAGAGACCACTTGCATGAAAGCCGCTGATTAACCACTGCCGTGTGCGTAACGGGCAGTGCCAATAAGTCCCGTTTCGTAAAGGATACTAAATGAGTATTATTACTGTTTG
>JACCDW010529094.1_pt1 | contig 13441 bp, 11 predicted proteins | sample 7449781 | NCBI WGS metagenome assembly JACCDW01 (sample SAMN15323449, study PRJNA562643) | freshwater metagenome | isolation source: river surface water | place: USA:Blue River Watershed | collected 2017-08-18 | reverse complement strand
GGTCCAGCTTGATGCACTGCTTGCTGACCATGATGATGCGCTGGATCAGCAAACCGAACAGCGCAATCACCACCACCACGCCGACAAAACCCAGCTCCTCGGCAATCACGGCCATCAGGAAGTCGGTATGTGCTTCGGGCAGATAGAACAGTTTCTCAACGCTCGCACCAAGGCCCACGCCGAAGAACTCGCCACGCCCGAATGCGATCAACGAGTGCGACAACTGATAACCACGGCCCAGCGCATCGGCCCATGGATCCATAAAACCGAAGATCCGGTCACGGCGGTAGGGCGACACGATGATCAGGATGGCGAAGGCAATCAGCAGCAAGAGAATCAGGATCACAAAGGGTTTAATCTTCATGCCGCCGAGGAACAGGATGCCGAAGGCGATCGAGATGATCACCACAAAGGCACCGAAGTCCGGTTCTTTGAGCAACAACGATCCCACCAGCACCATCGCCACAAACATCGGCAAAAAGGCTTTCTTGAGGCTGTGCATCACATTCATCTTGCGCACCGTGAAATCGGCCGCGTAGAGCACCACAAACAGTTTCATGAGCTCGGAGGGCTGCAGGTTGACGACAAACAACGGTAACCAGCGACGCGCACCGTTCACATCCCGCCCCAGACCCGGAATCAGCACCAGCATCAGCAGCACGATGCCACCCAGAAACAGATAGGGTGACCAGCGTTGCCAGGTCTGAATCGGCACCTGGAATGCCGCACCCGCAGCCGCCAGACCAATGGTCAGGAAGATGGCGTGACGGACCAGGAAGTAATTGGGATTACGGCCGAAGATCCGGCTGCCTTCGGCAAAGGCAATCGATGACGAATAGACCATCACCAGGCCAATCAGCAGCAGTGCCAGCGCACTCCAGACCAGCAGCGGATCGACTTCCGACTGCTCCTCGGGGGAATTGATGATACGCATCAGACGGTTCATGCGGCCTCCCCGTCTTTCAGGGGTGTACAACGGTTGAGCTGATGCACGGTATTCACGAAGACCTGTGCACGCTCGGCATAATTTCGGAACATATCCAGACTGGCACAGGCAGGCGACAACAACACCGTGTCACCCGGCTGCGCCTGATCGGCCAGCCAGCGTGTCGCGGCCGGCAAATCAGCGAAGCGTTCTACAGGAAGCGACGCCGGCAGCACTGCAGCGATTGCCGCCGCATCTTTGCCGATGAGTGCCACGGCACGACCGGCACGTTCGACCACAGACGTCAGAGGCGAGAAGTCCTGACCCTTGCCCTCGCCGCCCAGCAGCAGTGCCAGCTTGCGGTTCGGGTGTCGCGGGTCATAGAGACCATCAATCGCCGCCAGGGTGGCGCCGACGTTGGTCGCCTTGGAATCATCGACGTAACGCACATCATCCACTGTCGCCACCAGAGACACGCGATGCGGCAGACTGCGGAAGCTTTGCACGCCCGGCAACAGATCCGTGATCGTTTGACCGGCCGGCAGCGCATGACAGGCTAAAGCCAGTGCGGCCTGAACATTCAAGGCATTATGGCGGCCGAGTAGCGGCAAGCTGTCAGTTGCCACGAGCGACACGGTGCCCCGGACAATCGAGCCCTGGTCCAGACCGAAGTCACTGTCACGGGATGGCGTATCGTCGCCGATGCTCTGCGCAACGGACTGATCGAGGCCATAGGCATCAGCCCACAGGTCGGCACGGTTCCAGAGTGGATGCGCACACTGTTGATACACACGGCCCTTGGCAGCGGCATAACCGGCCATCGTGTAGTGACGATCCAGATGATCTTCGCTCAGGTTGAGAATGATCGCCGCGTCGCTCGACATGCATTGCGTGGCCTCCAGCTGGAAACTGGACAATTCCAGCACCCAGACCGCCGGCCAACAGCCCGCCGCCTGTCGTTCCATGAAGGCATCCAGCAGGGATGGCGATATGTTGCCGCAGGCAACGGCATCAATACCGGCGGTGTTCAGCACATGCGCCGTCAATGCCGTCGTCGTGGTCTTACCGTTAGCGCCGGTAATCGCCAGCACCTTGCTGGCCGGGCAAGCTGCACGACGCGCCACCTGGAAGCAATCGACTTCTGACCACACCGGGATGCCCCGTTGCAGTGCGGCACGAACCAGGGGACTATCAAAGGCCACGCCCGGCGACAACACGAGCAGATCGACATCCACCAGACAGGCATCCATCACGGTGCCTTCCAGTGCGACGCCCTGACTACGCCACTCGGCAGCGGGCACCGCTGTGGCAAGCGCTGCAAAACCCGGTGGCTGACTGCGTGTATCGACCACCGCGATGTGCGCCCGCTGCTGATGCAGCCAACGCGCCATCGCCAACCCGGATTCGCCCAGGCCGACCACCAGCGCCCGACGACCTTTCAGGTCAGCCGGTGTGGTATGCGAGGAGATCAGTGTCGTGGTCACGATAACGTCTGTTGATTCATTAGCGGAGCTTGAGGGTGGAGAGGCCGAGCAGCACCAGGACGATGGTGATGATCCAGAAGCGGACAACGACCTGGGTCTCTTTCCAGCCGCCCAGCTCGTAGTGGTGATGCAACGGCGCCATGCGGAAGATCCGCTTGCCTTTGGTGGCTTTGAAATAACTGACCTGCATCATCACGGAAACGGTTTCTGCGACGAAGACACCGCCCATGATGAAGAGCACGATTTCCTGACGCACGATCACGGCCGTCGTACCGAGTGCAGCACCAATCGCCAGCGCACCCACATCGCCCATGAACACCTCGGCCGGATACGCATTGAACCAGAGGAAGCCCAGACCGGCCCCGACCAGGGCCCCGAGTAGCACGCAGATTTCGCCCGCACCCGGCACATAGGGCATGAACAGATACTTGGCGTAGACCGCATTACCCGCCACATAGGCAAACACCGTCAGCGCAGCGGCCACCATACAGGCCGGCATGATCGCCAGACCATCCAGCCCATCCGTCAGATTGACGGCATTCGACGTACCGACAATCACCAGATAGGTCAGCACGATGAAGCCAAACAGGCCCAGCGGAATCGCCACATCCTTGAAGAACGGCAGAATCAGTTCGAACTGCACCGGGGTGTTGGCCGTAAGCCCGAGAAAAATCGCGGCGGACAGGCCAATCACTGACTGCCAGAAAAACTTCCAGCGGCTGGCCAGGCCCTTCGGATCGCGATAGACCACTTTGCGCCAGTCGTCATACCAACCGACGGCACCCGTGCCCAGCGTCACCAGCAGCACCACCCAGACATAGCGGTTTTCCAGATCGCCCCAGAGCAGTGTCGAAAAACCCGTGGCAATCAGAATGAGGACGCCACCCATCGTCGGCGTGCCCGACTTCACCAGATGTGTCTGCGGGCCATCGGTACGCACCGCCTGACCGATCTTCTTGGCCGCCAGCCAGCGAATCACGGCCGGACCCGCCACCCAGCTGATCACCAGCGCCGTCAGCGCCGCCAGCACGGTACGTAACGTCAGATAATTGAAGACGTTGAATGCCCGTACATCCTGAGCCAGCCATTCAGAGAGCCAAAGTAGCATCGTGTTATTCCTGTGCGTGTTTCTGCATTGGTTCGACAAGTGCGTTCACCACGTTTTCCATTCGTGCCGAACGCGACCCTTTAACCAGAACCCGTGAGCGCGACGTCAGCTTTGGCTGAAGCGCGGCGACGAGATCTTCCTGTGATTTGAAGTGATACGCCTTGTCGGCAAACGCATCACCGTAGGCCGACACCGCCGACACAGATAGCGGCCCGACGGCATAGAGCGCACCCACGCCGCGCTCGGCGGCATAGCGCCCCACTTCGGCATGTAACGCGGTGGCTTCCGGACCCACTTCGCCCATGTCGCCCATCACCAGTGTGGTGTCCACATCCCCGGCATCGGCGGTCAGCACATTGATGGCAGCCCGCATGGAATCCGGATTGGCGTTGTAGGTATCGTCTATGATCAATGCGCCGGCAATGCCTGCCTTCTGCTGCAATCGACCGGCCACGCCACCAAAGCTTGCCAGCGCCTGCGCCATCTGCGCCAGACCCAGGCCTGCGGCAAATCCGGCAGCGATCGCCTGCGTCGCGTTGCTGGCGTTGTGCCGTCCGGCCAGCGGCAACATCAGCCGGATTTCACCGCCAGGTGTCTGCACATGCAGCGACTGCCCGTCCGTGCCGCGATCCGTGACCTCGGTCACAAAGGCTGGCACTAACGAATCCGCAAGCACCGAAGCGCTCAACACATGTGTACCCAGCACACGACGTCCGGCCCGAATACGCTTCAACCAGGACAAGGCATGCGGGTCGTCGAAATTAATGATCGCCGCCCCGCCTTCGGGAAGCGCATCAAACAAACTGCCTTTTTCTTCTGCGACACCCGCCAGCGACCCCACGCCGGCCAGATGCGCACGCTGTGCATTGGTCACGATCGCAATCGTCGGTTGCGCCAGCTGCGCCAGGGCGGCGATCTCACCCGGGTGACTCATGCCCAGTTCAATTACGGCATAGCGGTGCTGCGGCCCAAGGCGCAACAACGTCAACGGCAGCCCGATCTCGTTATTGAAATTACCCAGCGTATTGAGTACCGCCGAATCACCCACCACGTCACGGAACAGATGTGCCACCAGCTCCTTGGTGGTTGTCTTGCCATTCGAACCGGTAATAGCCACCACGGGCAGATCGTAACGCGCGCGCCAGGCCTGACCCAGGGTCCCCAGGGCATGACGTGTGTCATCACAGACAATCAGCGGCCAACCTTCGAGCGCCGAAGACGTCAGCACAGGATGCCCGGCTTCGACAACGGCGGCCACGGCCCCGGCTTCACGCACATCTTCGAGAAACTCATGGGCATCGAACTGCGCACCACGCAGGGCAACAAACAAATCGCCCGGCTGCAGTGTGCCGGTATCGGTCGACACCCCCTGCACCATCTCGCTACCGGATCCGTTCGGCAGATGCGCCGACAACCAGTCGGCCACCAGCGACAGCGGCACCGCTTCTGCCAGCCGTACGGAACGCATCGGTTTCTGAGCGGTCGTCATGTCAGCGCACCTCCGCCGGCACATGATCGCGCCAGGCCGCCAAAGCCTTGCGGGCGTGCATCGCATCATCAAAAGGATAGTACTGGCCGCGAATCTCCTGCGTCTGTTCGTGTCCTTTACCCGCCAGCAGCACCACATCTTCGGCAGCGGCTGCCGCAATAATCGTTGCGATCGCTTCAGCCCGATCTTCGATGACCGTGGCGCCGGGAGCGCCGTCTACAATCGCCGCAATAATGGCGTCGGGTGTTTCCCAACGCGGATTGTCCGAGGTTACCACCACGTTGTCGGCACCCAGCGCTGCGGCGCGCCCCATTTCCGGACGCTTACCCGGATCACGATCACCACCACAACCAAATACGCAAATCAGACGACCACCGCGTGCCGTCGTCACATCTCGCAGCGCCGCCAGAATATGCGTCAACGCATCGGGGGTATGCGCATAATCCACCACGACGAGGGGCGCATTATCGCCCCCCTGACAGGCCATGCGACCCGCCGGCGGTTGCAAACGGGCCAGATGCACGACGATCTCTGCCGGGCTCAAACCCTGTGCCACCAGCACGGCCGCCACGGCCAGCAGATTCGACAGGTTATGCCGCCCGATGATTCTTGTTGCAAACGGCAACCGCTCATCGCCCAGAGCCAGTGTGGCACTCATGCCATTGGCGGTTGTCTGCACGGAGGCTGCGCCCACCCACTGCACAGACGCCGGCAGATCCGCCGGGCGCTCGCTCAAACCATAGGCCAGCACCAGCGGTGCACTCGTCCCGGCAATAAGCGCCCGGCCGAAGGCATCATCATGGTTAATCACGGCCGCCCGCAAACCCTCCCAATGGAACAGGCGGGCCTTGGCCGCCGCGTAGGCTTCCATGGTCTGGTGATAATCCAGATGATCCCGGGTCAGGTTCGTGAATACGGCGCAATCCACGAGACTGCCGGCCATCCGCAATTCTTCAATACCGATCGAGCTCGCCTCGACCGCACAAGCGGTCGCGCCGTCTTCCACAAAATCTGCCAGCAGATGGGCATACTGCGCCGCATCCGGCGTCGTAAACCCGGTGGCAACCATCGCTTCCGGATATCCGGCACCCAGCGTCCCGATCACGGCACAACGGCCCGGCATGGTTTGCGCCAGCCATTGTGTGACCGTCGTTTTACCGTTGGTGCCGGTCACGGCCAGTACCCGCAGACGTGCACTCGGATGGCCATACACCTGTTGGGCAATCGGTCCAACCAGCGCATGCAATCCTTCGACAGCAATCACAGGTGCACTGCCAAACTCGGCGACACAGAGCGGCAGATCGGCCGCCCACAATACGGCACAAGCGCCATTGGCCAGTGCATCACGCGCATATACGGCGCGCGCACCCGACTCCGGCACTTCGGCTACATACAGATCGCCCGCCCGGATACGACGGCTATCGGCACAGACACCGGTTGGTCGCAATCCCTGTGCGAGCACCCAGCTCAAGACATCTTCACGGGTTGAAAGCGGCTGCATCAGTGCGCCCCCTTCTTCTTATCCGACACCGGCGCAGGCGCGACGACAGCCGCAGTCTTCACAGCCACCGGTGCCATCTCCTTATCCTGCGGCACCCCCAGCGTACGCAGCGCACCGCCCATCACTTCAGAAAACACTGGCCCGGCCACATCGCCACCATAGTGCGCGCCGACCGGTTCATCGACCACCACGCCCACGACAAGGCGCGGATCGGAGATCGGACCAATACCCACGAAAGAGGCTAGATACTTATTGGCATAACGACCATTCACCAGCTTGTGGGCGGTACCCGTTTTGCCGCCGACACGATACCCCGGTACTGCTGCCTTGTTGGCCGTACCTTCCGGACTCACCACCATCTCCAGCATCAGACGCACCTGGCGCGATGTCTCCGGCGCAAAGACCGGCTGCCCGGCAACCGGTCCGTTCGTCTTGAGCAGCGAAAGCGGGACGGCATCGCCATCTCGGCCAAAGATACTATAGGCATGCGCCAGCTGAGCCACGGTCACCGACACGCCATGACCATACGACATGGTGGCCTGTTCAATCGGTTTCCAGGTCTGCCAGGGGCGAAGACGACCCCCGACTTCGCCAGGAAATCCCAGACCTGTCGGTTTACCAAACCCGGCCTTGCTCATCATCGTCCACATGTCTTCCGACGGAAAACCCAGCGCGATTTTAGTCGCACCGATATTTGACGACTTCTGGATCACCTGTGCCAACGTCAGCGCACCATGCGGGTGTGCATCACTGATCGTGGCGCTACCAATCGTCATCTTGCCGGGTGCGCAATTAATGATCGAATCGAATTTGTACTTGCCGCGATCCAGCGCCAACGCCGCAATAAAAGGCTTCATGGTCGAACCAGGTTCAAAGCTATCGGTGACGGCACGATTCCGCAGCTGTCCCCCGGAAAGCTGCGAACGGTTATTCGGGTTGTAGGTTGGCCAGTTAGCCAACGCCAGAATCTCGCCTGTCTTGACATCCGCCACGATCACACTGCCGCCCTTGGCATTAAACTTTTCGGCGGCGTTACGCAGTGCATTGAACGCAATGAACTGGATCTTCGAATCAATCGCCAGCTGGATATCATCACCGTCCTGCGGCGGACGCTCCGATCCCACTTCTTCAACGATCTGACCGCGGCGATCCTTGATCACCGTCCGCTCGCCGTTCTTACCCACCAGGCGTGATTCGAAGGCCAGCTCGACGCCCTCCTGACCGCGATCATCCTTACCCGTAAAGCCCACCATATGGGCCACCATGTCACCCGCGGGATAGAAACGGCTGTATTCGCGATCCATCTGGATGCCCGGCAGCTTGAGGGCGGCAATGCGTGCGGCAGCATCTGGCGACACCTGATGCTTCAGATAGACGAAACTCTTATCCCCGGTCAGCTTTTTCTCGATCTGACGCGGATCCATCTCCAGCAGATTACCCAGGGCTTTCAACTGGTCTTTATCCAGCTTGGCATCGGCTGTCGCCCACACCGCACGCATCGGTGTCGATTGCGCGAGCATGTCGCCATGACGATCCAGGATCTTGCCGCGCGATGCCGGGATATCCAGCACGCGACGATAGCGCGCATCCCCTCGCTCCTGCAGGAAATCTTCGTTGATGATCTGCAGATAGAAGGCACGCCCCACCAGCGCCAGCAAGGCGCCAAAAATCAGCGCCGACACCAGATGAATCCGCCATCCCGCCAGCTGATCCTTGAGCACGGGGCTTTCGGTAAAGCGATGATCCTTGCGGCTCATTGCGCCCCTCCGAGCTTCTGCACTTTCTTCATATCGGGCGGTTGCATGCCCAGCTTCTCACGGGCAATTTTTTCAATGCGCGTATGCGCTGCCCACGACGACATCTCTAGCTGCAACTGGCCAAATTCGACATCCAGATTATGCGAACGCTCACGCTCCTGCTCCAGCGCCTGCAGGCGCTTACGCGCCTGATGCTGACTGGTAATCACACCGATCGAAGAGACCAGCACAACGACGATAAGCAGAAGATTCAGTCGGCGCATGATCGTTCCTAGGCCGCCAGCTTTTCTGCAACGCGCATGATGGCGCTACGCGCCCGCGGATTGATCGCCAGCTCTGCCTCACCCGCCTTGACCGGCTTACCGACAATCGCCAGCGCCGGCTTCGGTAACTGCGCCACCGTCAGCGGCACGCCTTTGGGCGGCTCGGCCGGCTTGGCGCCCGCCTGCATAAAACGCTTCACAACACGATCTTCCAGGGAATGGAAGCTGATCACCACCAGCCGTCCCCCCGGCTTCAACAGGTTCATCGCCTGCGGCAACGTTAACGCCAGCTGGCCGAGCTCCTGATTGATATAAATCCGTACAGCCTGGAAGGTGCGCGTCGCCGCATCCTGGCCGGGCTCACGGGTGCGCACGCACGCGCGTACAAGCGCTGCGAACTCCCCTGTTGTGGTGATAGGACGCTCGGCCCGAGCAGCCACAACCTTCTTTGCAATCGAGAGAGCAAACCGTTCTTCGCCATAATCTTTGATCACCTCCGCCAAAGTTTTTTCATCGACTTCTGCCAGCCAGGCTGCAGCCGTCTGGCCGCGGGTTGTATCCATGCGCATATCGAGCGGCGCATCGAAACGGAACGAGAACCCACGGGATGCCGTATCAAGCTGGGGAGAGGAGAGCCCCAGATCGAACAGCACCCCGTCTACCCGGGCCACATCAAAACCAACTTGCTTTGCCGCATCCGCCATGCCATCAAACGCGGTATGCACGAGCGTGAAACGCGGATCATCCAGCAACGCGCCCGAAGCAATCGCCTGCGGATCACGATCGAGCGACAGCAACCGACCCCGCGGGCCCAGTTGCGACAGAATTTTTCGGGAATGCCCACCCCGACCAAAGGTGGCATCGATATAACAACCATCCGGCCGAATCGCCAGCGCCTCGACAGCCTCGTCGAGCAATACGGTCTGATGAAATTCGGACATCGGGCTGGCGATTTCTGCGGCGGCGGAGGCACTAGGGGCGCGAGGTGTCGGGCGGCTCACCTCGACGCGGGTTGTCACAGTGCGAAGTCCTCGAAACCAGCCGGCGGTTCCGCCGACTGCAGCACTTCAACCGCAGCCGCATTCTGGGCCTGCCAACCGGCATCGCTCCATAACTCGAAGTGCGAACCCAGACCGACCATCCACACCTTGCGCTCCAGACCCGCAAAATCACGCAACTCCGGCGCAATCAGCAAACGGCCGGCCGAATCCATGGCTTCCTCACGGGCATTACCAATCAGCACACGCTTCAGCGCCGCCGAACGCACATCAAAACTTGGCGCCTTCAGAATACGGTCGCGGATCGGCGTCCAGGCCGGCTCCGGATAGAGCAGCAGACACTTATGCGGATGCGCCGTCAGAATCAGGCCCCCGCCGTCTGCTGTCGCCGATTCACGATTCGCCAATGCAGCCGCCAATGGCTCCCGGTGGCGCGCCGGAATGGCAAGCCGACCTTTGGCATCAAGCGTCAGAGCGATAGCACCTTGAAAGGACATGGACCGTTTTTGCGTCTAATTAACAGCGGAAAACTTCGAAACAGGATCGGCGTGAAACCATCGGCTTCCCACTTCTCCCCACTTTTTTCCACTTTAGAGAACAAAAATAACCAGGTCAAGCCCTTTTTTCACATTTTTCTCAATGACAACAAGGAGTTAGCGCACTTTCCCCAGAAAAAGTTGGCGCAAAATATCCATATAAATCAATGGGTCAAAATCGGCACTTAAAGTGCCAAATTAAGAAAACCCACAAAGTTATCCACAAAAAATTTTCCGCGCGCCAAAAAAATCGCCCGTCGGCAAACACCCGCGGGCGATTTCTGTGCGAACCATCACATGGTGCTCAAAAAGAGGGGGAAGTCGCCCGATAAGCCGGGTTCTGTGCACAACCGGGCGAACCCGGCTGCGTGGCAGCCATTCCTCTAGGCGCATCGTTACCGAAGCGCTCAAGCAACCTACCCGGAAGCGACGCGCGAGCCACGCCATGCTTCCCTATTTGGTCTTGCTCCGGATGGGGTTTACCGTGCCGCCCGGCGTTGACCCCGGACGCGGTGAGCTCTTACCTCACCCTTTCACCCTTACCTGACGTCTGACGTCATCGGCGGTTTGCTTTCTGTTGCCAGTGATAATGCGATGGGACGAACCTGAATCAGACACGCATCATTACTGCCCACTGTCTCCAGTAGGACTTTCCGTCACCTCACGGTGCCCGGCCGTTAGCCGGCATCCTGCTCTGCGGAGCCCGGACTTTCCTCCCCGTACCTGACGGTACGCAGCGACTGCCTGGGCGACTTCCCGTGGCTATTATACGGTGCCGCCAAAAGACCAGGGCAGTACGCTTCCGGCTTCCAGCGGCACGAGCATATCCCCATTGATATACGGATAACCGGCCGGTACCGTCAACGGCGCGCGATGCAACACCACCTTGCGCTCATTGACGGGCAAGCCGTAGAAGGCCGGGCCATGCAGGCTGGCAAAGCCTTCGAGCTTATCCAGCGCACCCGCGGCATCAAAAGCGGTGGCATACATTTCCATGGCTTCGCCAGCCGTGTAGCAACCGGCACAGCCACAAGCCGCCTCTTTGGTCAGCTTGGCATGCGGTGCTGAATCGGTCCCCAGGAAGAACTGCGTCGAACCCGATGTCGCTGCATCAACCAATGCCTCGCGATGCGTCTCACGCTTGAGCACCGGCAAGCAGTAGTAATGCGGGCGCACGCCACCCTGGAAGATGGCGTTGCGGTTATAAAGCAAATGGTGTGCCGTAATCGTCGCACCCACATTAGCACCCGCACTACGCACAAAGGCAGCCGCATCGGCCGTCGTGATATGTTCAAACACCACGCGCAGATCCGGGAACTTGTCGAGCAATGGCTTCAACACCCGTTCGATAAATACGGCTTCCCGATCAAACAGATCAATCGCAGTATCGGTCACTTCACCATGCACCAGTAGCGGGATGCCCTGCGCCGCCATTTCGGCCAGGGCCGGATAGGTCTTTTCGATCGCGGTAACACCCGCATCCGAGTTGGTGGTGGCCCCTGCCGGGTAGAGCTTTACGGCCTTCACAAAACCGGACGCCTTGGCCTTGGCGATCTCTTCCGGCGTTGTTGTATCCGTGAGATACAAGGTCATGAGCGGATCAAAGGCAGAACCCGCTGGTCGCGCCGCGAGAATCCGCTCGCGATAGGCCTGCGCAGCCTCAACGGTCGTCACCGGTGGCCGCAGATTCGGCATGATGATCGCCCGCGCAAACTGATGCGCCACATGCGGCACCGTCACCGCCAGCGCGGCATCATCGCGCAGATGGATATGCCAATCATCCGGTTGGCGAATAATGAGTTCGTTCATCACTGAGGTCACGGCGATATCCTTGAGTCAATCATTGATCCCCGCATTTTACGCGTGCCACAGGGCTACCGGATCATCCGTCTTTGAGCGCCAGCGCCCGCTGATAGAGTAGATCCTTAGGCGCCCCTGTGAGTTGCTGGGCAATCTGCGCCACCTGCTTGGTCGGCAAGCCTGCCGCCACGAGCGTGTGCACGACCTTATCGGCCGCCTCATCTAGCCCGACGGACACGCCTTTCTGCTCAACGGGCGGAAAGACCACCAGCACGAACTCGCCACGTGCGTGATTCGCGTCGCTGCCCAGCCATGCCACTGCTGCACCCAAGGGCAAGCGCACCGACTGCTCAAAGACTTTGGTCAGCTCACGCCCGATCAGAATCTCGCGCTCGGCACCAAACACCTCGGCCAAAGCCGCCAGTGTTTCAGCAATACGATGCGGCGCTTCATAGAAAACCAGGGCCAGATCCGCCGCCGCCCGCGATTTCCAATCGGCGAGCATGCGTAATCGTTCCTGCGTCTTCGTCGGCAAAAATCCGGCAAAAATCCAGCCGCCGCCCACATGCGTCAAACCGGCAATCGACAACGCTGCTGCCGCCGCACACGCGCCGGGCACGGCGACCACGGGCCAGCCTTCGGCACGCAATGCGGCCACCACGCGACCACCCGGGTCTGAAATGGCTGGCGTTCCTGCGTCGCTTACCAATGCCACCGATTCGCCCGCCGCAAGATGCTGTGCAATTTTCTGGGCAGCCCGTTGCTCATGGTGCTCATCGGCCACCAGCATGCTGGCACCGCTGCCCACATGCCGCAACAAGGTGGCTGTCCGTCGCGTGTCTTCCGCCGCCACCACCGCCACCTCCCGCAAGACTCTGGCCGCACGGGGCGTTAAATCTTCCAGATTGCCAATCGGCGTTGCCACCACATACAAGGTCGCGGTGCTGTTTGCTGGCGTTTGCGTTAGAGTCGTCATTGCGATTAGTCAAATGATCTTGATGAAAGAAGCGAATGCCACACCAAGATACCACGCTCACAGCAAAGCAAGTGGCCGGCAACACGGCCGAAGACCTGGCTGTCACACATCTGACCCGGGCCGGGCTACGCATTCTGATGCGCAACTACCGCGTGCGCGGCGGTGAGATCGACTGCATCGCACTCGATGGCGACACGCTGGTGTTTGTCGAGGTACATTTACGTCGCAATGCGCGCTTCGGCGGTGCCGCTGCGAGCATCGACCGTCGTAAACAGCAGCGCATTATCCACGCAGCACATTGTTATCTATTACGCTTCCCACGGCAGGCCGAACGGCCGTGTCGTTTTGACTGCGTCCTGCTCAACAGTCTGGACGACGCCGACGTCGAATGGATCAAAGATGCCTTTCAAACCTATTAAGCTGAGAGATGGTGGAATGACCATGGTCTGCCGCTATGTTTGCAGCACAGCGCTCGCGCTGGTGCTTGCGCAGGCCGTGCTGGCCAAACCACCGGTCGGCCCGGAAATCGGCGCGCCGGTCACACAAGGCCAGGCGACGCTGCTCATCCAGTCCTCGCCGCTGGCGGGCAGCCAGTTTCATGCGC
>JACCDW010409836.1_pt1 | contig 13441 bp, 14 predicted proteins | sample 7449781 | NCBI WGS metagenome assembly JACCDW01 (sample SAMN15323449, study PRJNA562643) | freshwater metagenome | isolation source: river surface water | place: USA:Blue River Watershed | collected 2017-08-18 | reverse complement strand
GGCCATACCGATCGAGGCAATCAGGATCCACTGGAAGGGCCAGTTGTGGGTGTAGATGTAGCCGGCAATTGCTCCGGCCAAAATGTTCACTAGGAACAAACCAAAAGGCAAAACTCCGCTCCAGCGAATCAAAATCCAGCGCAAAACTGCACCAACACCACCGGCTGCACCAATTGCAAGAGTTAGAACTAGATCGCTCACGCTAGCTCCTTCTTCTTGGCCGCTCTACGACCCTGGTGCCAACCAGCTGCAAAGGTGATCACAGCACCAAACAGCATGATTGCAATATCAGAGGTCAGGTCTTCGGCAACGATAAAGATGGTGATTGCACTCATGGTGGTAAAGCCGCCTGCCAACCCAACACCGAAGAAACCTTGTCGATACTCGGATTGAAATAGCGGATGTCGAATTACGAGCCCAAGAAAGTAGGACCCGAGCAGATTGATAACTCCCAGCGAGATAATCTCGCTAGTTGGGTAAGCGTAAAAAGACGCAACCCAATCATGAATAACATGACGCAGCATGGAGCCAATCGCGCCACCGAAAAACACCAGGCCAGCCACTCTCCAGTTGGCTAACACTCTTTCAGGCTAGTGGGTTTCCAAGAAATTTCTAGCCACTTTCGCTTCCCCTATTTGGTAGCTTTGAGCGGTGTTTGATTCAAAAGACAATCTAATTACTGGCAGTTATTACCAAAATAACTACAGTCAAGAAGAAAACCAGAAATTTGCGTCACAGTTCGACGCAATCACACAAAAAATGGTTGCCTGTCTAGATCAATCACTCCCAGCAGGCTCCGATCAGATGCAGCAAGCAGTCAGAGAACACTTTGATTTTTGTTTGCAGTTTTGGACACCAAATAAAGAGAGCTATAAATCACTAGCTCTTAGCTACATTCTCCCAACGCCCTACAAAGAAACCTACGAGGGATATCGGGAGGGGCTAGGTCAATACATCTATAACGCAGTGGTCGAGTTCGCAGATCGCGAACTTAGCTAAGCGCAAGCAGAGCGCAGGCTCCGATTGCCAGAGCAATGCCAATGTTTTGGCTGATGGCAATCTTCTCTTTCAGAAATAGTCTCGCCAGCAAAATCGTGCCCACCGGGTAGAGCGAGGTCAAAACCGCTGCCACCGCCAAGGCTCCTTCTCGGGTTGCAATAATGAAAAAGACATTGCCAGTGACATCGCCCAGTCCAGCTAGTAGCACGAGCCAAATAGTTCCTGCACTAAAAACTGTTTTCTCAATCACGCTCTTGCTTTTGCCAGCCATGAATAGAAGAACCAGGCCAGCCAGCAAAATTGCGATGCCGACAATTCTCATTACAACTAAAACACCCAGGCCTGAATCAGCTGGTGCCAGATCAAGGAAGATGAAGATTCCAGCAAAACCAAGACCTGCACCAACCGAATACAGAGTTGCTCGCAAGCTAGGCAAACGAACGTCTTTTCCTGGCACAAAAGCAACCAAAACCACCGCAATCAAAATCAATGCCAGTGCTACCAGTGCCAGTTCACTCAGCTGCTCACCGGTGGAGAGATCAATGACTACCGGAATCAAAGCGGACAGAACCGCCGTCATTGGTGAAGTAATAGAGATTGGCCCAAGGGCAAGAGCTGCATATAAAAATGTAATTGCGGCCGCCGAACAGACTCCGGCATAAATACCAATTTGAATTACCGAGGGCTCAAAGCTTGCACCCATCGGAATCGAAAAGATAAGCGCTAAAAGAAGACCAAAAGAAAATGCCACGGTGGTGACGGCGAGTGGTCTTACCTTTTTCGAGGCAATCGCACCAACGAAATCTGCATACCCATAAGAAAGAGCGGATAGCAAGCCAAACAGGATGGTCACTATCCGCCTCCTGGTGGCTCCGACCGGCATCGATCCGGTGACCTAACGATTTTCAGTCGTTCGCTCTACCAACTGAGCTACAGAGCCTTGGGGTTTTACCCCCAACCATGTCGCTTTCGCGACCGCGACCCTGACGGGACTTGAACCCGCGACCTCCGCCGTGACAGGGCGGCGCGCTAACCAACTGCGCTACAGGGCCAATACTGCAGGCCTTATGGTGACCCCAACGGGATTCGAACCCGTGCTACCGCCGTGAAAGGGCGGCGTCCTAGGCCACTAGACGATGGGGCCTAAAAGGCTCCTGGCACCGAGGGTCAAGACTACCCGCCGCTCGGCAAGTTGCGCAACACATAGCCAACTCTCAGGCAATACTTTAATGTTTCCTCGATATTTAACTGGGAGGTGGAGCATGCGCGGACGGCTAATTGCCATATTGACGGCCACTGGCATCCTCATCACATCCCTTCTATTAACCCCCGCCTGGGCAGTCCCGGACTACCCCTCGGCGGCCGAGGTGGCAGCTGCCAAGCGCAGTGTGACTGAGAAGAAGAAGATGATCACCCGTATTGAGGGCATCTTGAACACTCTCGAGTCAGAAGCCAGAGAACTTGAAGCAATTGCTCTGGAAAAGAGCGAGCAATACATGCGAGCGCTCAAGCGCGCGGATGATATGCGCGAAAAAGTCAGATCACTGCAAGATCAGGCAAAGGCATCAGCCAACCGAGCAGAAACTGCTCGCGTGCAGCTAGGTCAGCTGGTTGCCCAAATGTTCAGAGATCGCTCAGCCAATGACATCACGCTAGAGCTCTTCTTCAATCCTGAAAGTGCGGAAGATTTGCTGTTTGAGATGAGCATGCAGGAGATTGTCGCGCAACGAACCGAATCGATTTATCAGTCAGCACTTGATCAGCAGGCACAAGCGCAAGCACTTGAATTAGAGCTTGAAGAAGCAAAGAAACAACTGGAAGTTGTGGAGGCGGAAGCCAAGAAACTATTTGATGAAGCGCAAGCTGCTGCGGATGCTGTAATCAAAAAAGTCAAAGCAACCGAGCGCGAGCGAGCAACCATGATGAGCCAGCTCGCCAGCTTGCAAGACAACGCAGAAGATTTAGAGCGTCAACGCCGTGAAGGCTTGGAAGCTGAGCGTAGACAGAACGCAATTAAGACAGCGCCCACTGCCCCAGAGCTTTACACCGTAGGTCCACCAAACAAGGAGCTGGTTGAAATTGCAATCAACTTTGCAAGAGAGCAGCTTGGTGAAAGGTATGTCCTTGGTGGGGCGGGACCAAACGTTTGGGACTGCAGCGGTATCACGATGAAGAGCTACGCAGCGGCCGGTGTTTACATCGGTTGGCACTCAGCAACTGCTCAATACAACGTCTTGGCAGCACAAAAGAAACTTGTGCCATTCCAGGATGCGCAGCGCGGTGATTTGATTTGGTGGTCGCAGGAAGAGGCGTTCTCTGGAGATAAGTACCACGTTGCCATCTACCTCGGAGACGGCATGATGCTGGAGGCGCCAAACCCAGCTAGAACGGTGCGAATTGTGCCGGTTCGCTATGGTGAACTTTGGCCTTACGCTGGTCGTCCAACCGCTTCTCGCTAACCCAGGAGGTTTCTGAATGAAAGCCCTGTTCATTCAGCACGACCATGTTTCCCCACTTGGTCCGGTCGGTGAGCGCTTGACTCAGCTGGGCTTTGAAATTGAAACTTTGCTGGTTGTCCCAGAAGACAAATACCGCGACCCTAACGTCACAGTTAACTTTCCTCCAGCTAGTGATTACGACCTAATAATTCCACTGGGTGCTCCATGGGGCGCCTGGGATGACGGCTGCATTGGCAATTGGCTGCAGCCAGAACTGAAGTGGATCAAAGATGCAATCGAAAACGATATTCCAGTTTTGGGAATCTGTTTTGGTGGACAGCTCATGGCGAGAGCACTTGGTGGATCAGTAGCAAGAGGACCAAGACCAGAACTTGGCTGGCACTTTATTCACTCCAAAGAGCCGGATCTAATTTCCATTGGACCATGGTTCCAGTTTCACTACGACAGGTGGCAACTACCACCGGGGGCTAAAGAACTAGCGGTTTCGCCAGTTGCATCACAAGCTTTCAGCTATCGCCGCTCGCTAGCTTTGCAATTCCATCCTGAGCTTGATCGAGAAGTCCTAGAGGGCTGGCTGATCTGGGATGGCAGAGAAGAGCTCATCGAAGATGGTCAAAATCCCGATGTGGTGCTCGAGCAAACAATTGCCCTAGAAAAAATGTCTCGCCAGAGAGCATTTGAATTGGTGGATAACTTCCTTGGCAAGATTGCCGGACTGCTACCCCAGAAAACCTCTTAGTAGCGCAGCTGATCCCTGCAAGTGGTTTCGCATTTCCTCGCTTGCCGCAGCTGAGTCTCCTCGCAAGACCGCCTGAATAATCGCCTCGTGCTGTTCGTTTGAGTGAACAATGTTGGGCGGCAGAAGCGGAATCTGATCTAGCAGTTCGTTTACTCGCATTCTGGAGTAAGCCACCTCGGTCACCAGCTTGCTGGAGCCGCTGACCTCAGCGATAAGAAGGTGCAAGCGAGAGTCGAGCCTGCGGTAGTCATTCGACTTGGCTTTCGATGTGTCCCCGTGAGCCTTCCAGAGTGCCACTCGCACCTCTTTGCTCAGCTCAGCAGCGGCAGCAGCATGAGCTGCGCCACACTCAACAACCTCTCTGAAAATCAGAATGTCTTCGATTTCTGACTGATTTATCTTGGTTTCTGTAGCAGTTTCCTGCGGGATCTTCTCCGCAACAAAGGTGCCGCCATATCTGCCGCGGCGAATCACCAGGTAACCAGCTTCTGCTAGTGAAGCAGTTGCATCACGAATCGTGTCCCTTGAAACATCCAGCATCGAAGCTAGCTCTCTCTCACCAGGCAGTCGATTACCAGGTGCGGCAAGGCCTAGGCGAATTGTTTGCAGAAGTCTTTCGACTGTTTCTTCAAAAGCATTGCCACTTCGGATCTTTCTCAGCAGAAGTGAGCTGTTGCCCAGTTCAACGGGCTCCAGCTCACCTAGCTCGATGTTTTTCATAGTGGTGTGACGTAGTGTCCCGATATGCCACCATCAACCAAGAAGGTTGAACCGGTAATGAATGAACTGTCATCGGATGCCAAGAATGCGACCGCAGCAGCCAGCTCTTCAGGGTTGGCAAACCTTCCCATTGGGATGTGGATGAGTCTTCTTGCTGCTCGCTCCGGATCCTTAGCAAAAAGCTCCTGCAGCAAAGGGGTGTTCACAGGGCCAGGGCAGAGTGCGTTGACGCGGATTCCCTGGCGAGCAAACTGAACACCCAACTCGCGGCTCATTGCTAACACGCCACCCTTGGAGGCGGTGTAGGAAATCTGACTGGTCGCACTTCCCATCACCGCAACGAATGAAGCGGTGTTGATGATGGAACCTGAGCCCTGTTTGGTCATGTGTTTGAGGGCTGCACGGCAGCAGAGGTAGACGCTCTTTAGGTTTACGTCTTGCACTTTTTGCCAAGCTGGCAGCTCGGTGATCTCAATGGAATCGTCGTCTGCTGGTGAGATACCTGCATTGTTGAATGCGATGTCCAGTCTTCCGTAAAGCTCAACTGCCTTGTCGAACAGGTTGTTCACTTCACCCTCATCCGCAACATTCACCTTGACGAAACTTCCGCCAACTTCGGCTGCAGCTTTTTCACCGGAAACCGGATCCATGTCTCCGATTACAACCTTTGCTCCCTCAGCAGCGAATCGTTTCGCTGTTGCAAGACCAATACCCGAACCACCACCTGTGATGACGGCTACTTTCCCAGCCAGTCGCTGAGTCAGATCGATTTTTGTTATTGCCATTTTTTCTCCTAGTCGGCGGGGTAGTAGACAGTTTTTTCTTCGGTGAAGTGAAGTGGGGCATCTGGTCCCAGCTCACGGCCAAGACCTGATTGCTTGAAGCCACCGAAAGGCGTATTGAAACGAACAGAGGAGTGAGAGTTGACGGAAAGATTTCCACTCTCAACCGCTCTGGAAACTCTGATGGCACGGCCAAGATCTCTGGTCCAGATCGAACCGCTCAAACCGTATTCAGTGCTGTTCGCAATCTCTAGCGCTTCTGCTTCATCCTTGAAGCGATAAACCGAAACAACCGGACCGAAGATTTCTTCTGTCATGCAGCGATCGTTTAGTTTTTCTGGAGCTAAGACAGTTGGAGCAAAGAAATAACCCTTGCCCTCCGGAGCTGAACCGCGAAATGCAATCTTCGCATCGCTTAGGTAGCTACTAACAGATTCGAGGTGTTTCTTAGAGACAAGCGGGCCCATCTCGGTTGCATCTTGGGTAGGGTCGCCGACCTTGAAAGCTTTGACTGATTTCTCAAGTCCCTCCATGAACTTGTCATAGACCGAAGCCTGAACCAAGATGCGGCTTCGAGCGCAGCAATCTTGACCGGCATTTTCAAAAACTGAGCTTGGCGCTGTTGCAGCAGCCTTTTCAACATCCGCATCGGCAAACACGATGTTTGCGCTCTTTCCTCCCAGCTCAAGCGTCACTCGCTTGACCTGATCAGCCGCCTTCATCATCACTTGCTTTCCGATTTCGGTTGATCCAGTGAAAACGATTTTTCCAACCTTTGGATGAGAGATGAATCTCTCTCCGACAACCGAACCCTTGCCTGCAATCACTTGGAAGAGTCCTTCGGGGAAACCGGCCTCCAGGGCTAGTTCGCCCAGGCGAATGCTGCTTAGTGGTGTCCACTCGGCAGGCTTTAGGAGAACTGCATTGCCAGCTGCCAGCGCCGGAGCGAATCCCCAGCTTGCAATTGTCATTGGGAAGTTCCATGGCGTAATGACACCAACCACTCCAATTGGATCGTTGTAGGTGACAGCAATACCGCCGGCAACTGGAATCTGTTTTCCACTGAGTCTTTCGGGTGATGCCGAGTAATACTCCAAGACATTGCGAACGTGAGTTGCTTCCCAGCGTGCTTGAGAAATTGGGTGACCGGAGTTTCTAACCTCAAGTTGCGCAAGTTCCTCAACGTGTGATTCAACTACCGCAGCAAAGTCATGCAGCGCTCTTGCTCTATCTGCTGGGTTTAGCGCAGCCCATTTCTTTTGAGCAACAACTGCTTTAGCAACTGCTGCATCAACTTCCTCGACGCTGGCATGGGCAATAGTCTCCATTGCCTCTTCGGTTGCTGGGTTAATAAGTGTGTAGGTCATTTACTCTCTCGATATCTCTTTGCTGCGCTTACCAGTCCTTGGAAAATTCTGACGTCATCAAGTGTTTGCTCTGGGTGCCACTGAACTGCAACACCGAATGGGTGATCTTCTAGTTCGATTGCTTCGATCACACCGTCGTCTGTTTTTGCTGTCACCTTCAGTCCTTTGCCAAGCTGATCGATTGCTTGGTGGTGATAAAGAGCAGCATTGTCTACAAAGTCGCCAACTAATTTCGACAAAGTCGATTGCGCTGCCACCTGAACCTTCATCGGCGTGAAGACTCCGCCGCCTTGTTGATAGCGATTGTCGCCAATTACATCTGGCAGGTGCTGGGTGAGCGTTCCACCGCGGTTGACGTTTAGCATTTGTGCACCGCGGCAGATTCCTAAGAACGGAAGCTTCATCTCAACCGCTGCGTTTAAGAGCTGATCCTCCAGCGCATCGCGAAGACGATCTGGCTCTTCAGCTTTTTCGTGCGGAGTTTGTCCATAGCGTGCTGATTCAACGTCTCTTCCACCACAAATCATCAGCGCATCAACTCCGCTGAGAATCTCTTTCGCATCTTCCAGGCTCACTGTTTGAGGAGGGATCATTACCGCGAGACCTCCGGCTCTGGTGACGCCTTCGATATAGAAAGCAGGAATCATCGCAAACTCGGTATCCCAAACTCCAGTCTGGCCGCGTTGGCGATAGGTGGTTAGACCAATCCTTGGTTTAGGTTCGCTCAAAGCCGCGCACTCTTTCCCACTCGGTAATAGCACTGGAATAAGCCTTGATTTCAGTGTTTGCGTAGTGGACATAGTGGTCAACTACCGCCTGGCCAAAGACCTCTTTGGCAACCTTGGAGCTCTTGAATAGCTCAACAGCCTCAGTCATGGTTGCTGGCACATGGGGCTTGTTCGATGCATAGCCATTGCCAGTGGTGATTTCTTCAAGCTCCAGCTTGTTTTCAATTCCATAGATACCGGCGGCGATCATCGCAGCGGTTGCGAGGTATTGATTGACGTCTCCACCTGGCACTCTGTTCTCTACTCGCATGCCGTGGCCTTGTCCAACTACACGCAGAGAAACAGTTCGGTTGTCCACTCCCCAGGCGACAGCGGTTGGAGCAAAGCTTCCTTCGACGTATCTCTTGTAAGAGTTGATCTGCGGTGCGTAGAGCAAAGTGAATTCACGCATCAGGTGAATTTGTCCGGCGAGGAAGTGCTTGAAGGTCTTTGACATTCCTCTTGGGTCTGACTTGTCAGCGAAGACCGCTGAACCATCTGTGCCACGGAATGACATGTGGATGTGGCAGGAGTTTCCTTCCCGCTCGTTGTATTTCGCCATGAAGGTTAGGCTCTTGCCGTGCTTGTCGGCAATCATCTTCGCACCGGATTTGTAGATGCTGTGGTTATCGCAGGTAGTGACTACCTCGTCATACAAGAATGCAATTTCTTGCTGTCCTAGGTTGCACTCGCCCTTGACACCTTCGCAATACATGCCAGCGGCATCCATGGAATTTCTAATCTCGCGCAACATCGGCTCAACTCTGGTTGATGCCAGAAGGTCGTAGTCGACGTTGTAATCAGTTGATGGCTTGAGATCTTTGTAACCCTTTGCCCAAGCGTCACGGAATGTGTCATCGAAAACAATGAACTCAAGTTCAGTTCCGACAAATGCCTTCATGCCAAGTTTTTCAAGTCGCTCAACTTGGCTTTTCAAAATTGATCTCGGTGACTGAGGGATTACTTCGTGTGAGGTGGTGTGAAGATCAGTGGTGACAATTACGCTGCCTGGCAGCCATGGCGCCATTCGCATTGTCTTCATATCTGGAATCATCGCCATGTCGGCATAACCGGTGTCCCAAGAGGAGATCTCGTAGCCCTGAATGGTGTTGTTTTCAATATCAACCGCGAGCAGGTAGTTGCAGCACTCCGCTCCGTGGTCAGCGATGTTGTCTAGGAAATGTCGGGCAGCTACTCGTTTGCCAATCAGTCGACCCTGCATGTCCGTGAAGGCCATGATGACTGTGTCGATTTCGCCCTTTGAATAAAGGGTCTTGAGCTGCTCCAGATTGATGTAACCGGTGGTGGCCATTAGGCATCCTCTTCTTTGAGGTTGGTTTTCCAACCATTAGAACCCACCTTTTTGGTGGCTTCTACAGCCCAACCTACTCCTGGGGCGGTTTTTGGGCAATTTCAATCCTGAGAAAACTCGGTTAATTTTTTGCCCAAAGGTTGGCTAATCGGTCTATTGGAGGTCTAAAGTCAATATCGCAAAACCATACACAATGTCGTGCGTGGGAAGCACCTCGATCCTCGAGGCGCCTTTCTGGAGCGGCGGATAGGAATATGAATGTCTTCGGACAACATGAAAGTCTCAGGCGTTACCTACAAACGACCTGAAGATGGTTACTTTGAGAAGCGCCAGCTGAAAAGAGCAGCTGGTGTTTTTGGTCTCTGGGGTCTTGCGGTTGCCGCAGTTATCTCCGGTGACTTTTCAGGTTGGAACTTCGGACTAGACGTAGGTGGCTTTGGCGGTCTGCTGATTGCATTCGGCATCTTGGTCATCATGTATTACGGTCTGATGTTTTCAATCAGCGAGATGGCAGCAGCCATGCCACACACCGGTGGTGCTTACTCGTTCGCGAGAACAGCTATGGGACCTTGGGGTGGATTCATCACAGGTCTGGCAGAAACCATTGAGTATGTCGCAACGACAGCTGTGGTGGTGTTCTTCTCGGCTAGCTATGCGGACAGCATTACATCAACTCTGCTAGGTGTTTCACTGCCTGCATGGGTCTGGTGGCTGATTCTGTATGCAGCGTTCATCATTTTGAACGGCATGGGATCACACACTTCTTTCCAGTTCTCGATTGTTGTATCAATCATTTCGCTGGGAATCATTTTGGTCTTCTCGCTGATGGCCGCATTCTCCGGTCTATTTAGCTTTGACAACCTCTTCAACATCGTCCCTGATCCTGGTCAGACGGCATTCTTGCCATTTGGTTGGGAAGGCATTTTGTTTGCAATTCCATTCGCAGTTTGGTTCTTCCTTGGCATTGAGGAACTACCACTGGCTGCTGAGGAATCAAACGACCCAGTCAAGGACATTCCAAGAGCTGCCCTCTGGGCAAGAACCACGCTGATCCTCACGGGTCTTTTGGTGCTATTCCTAAACACTGGAATTTTGGGTGCTGAGGAAATCCGAGTTGCGGGTGAACCGCTACTGGATGGTTTCCGTGCAATCGTTGGTGACCAGCTGGCGGCTCTGCTTGCTTTGATCGCCTTGATTGGTCTTCTGGCTTCGGTGCAGGGAATCATGTTTGCTTACGCAAGAAACATGTACTCACTATCCCGCGCTGGTTACTACCCACGCTTCCTCTCAGTTACCAACAAGAAGCAGGCACCACTGGTGTCCATGATTGTTGGTGGCGTGATTGGATTCCTAGCACTTCTATCCATTGAGATTCTTACGGCTGTGGATGCTGAGGGTGCTGGTGCTGTGGCAGGTGCAATCGTTCTAAACATCGCCGTTTGGGGCGCCATGCTCGCCTACGGTATGCAGGCAATCAGCTTCTTGATCCTTCGTCGCAAGATGCCAAACATGCACCGTCCATACAAGTCCCCCTGGGGCGTATTCGGTGGTGTGGTAGCTGCATTGATTGCAGGAATCTCATTCATTGGATACCTAATCAATCCTGCGTTCCAAACCGCTATTGCTGGTATCGCCGTGGTCTACCTGATCATGCTTGTGATATTCGCAGTCTACGGACGCCACAACCTCGTACTCTCTCCTGAAGAGCAGTACGCGGTTGATGCAAGGAAGTAAGAAAGATATGAAGGAGGTGGGCCGGCCGTTGGTCGGCCCACTTTCATAAAAAATGAACTACGTTGGCGCGCTAGACCTATTCACGATTGGGATCGGACCTTCTTCCTCTCACACCGTGGGTCCAATGCGCGCAGCCAAAGCTTTTGCAACAGAAATCAAAGACAAGAATTTCAATCGCATCACCATCAAGCTCTACGGCTCACTCGGAGCAACCGGGGCAGGTCACGGAACCACCAACGCATTAATTGCCGGCTTGGCAGGCTTTGATCCTGAGACCGCTAATCCCGACCAAGTCAGAACGATGTTCGATGATGCGCTTGCCAGCCAGAAGCTGAGCGTTTTTGGAAAAGAGATTCGCTTCACTCAAGAAGATTTGGTGTTTGCTGGTAGAGAGCGTCTTGAACGCCACTCCAACGGAATGCTGTTTGAAGCTTTTGATGGTGAACACAAAATTCACGAATCAATTTATTTCTCAGTGGGCGGCGGTTTTATTGAACAAGATGGCCAGCAGCCGATCTCTCGTCCAATGGTTCCCTACCCTTACGCATCTGCGGCTGAGCTGGTAGAGATTGCGCAGCGCGAGAATCTAAGCATCGCTGAAATTGCTTATGCCAACGACGTTGCAATCCACGGTAAGGAAAAAGTCGATGCGCAATTGATGGCTATTTGGCAAGCGATGAAAAACTGCATTAGGGCAGGGCTCTCCACCGAGGGTATCTTGCCGGGATATCTAAAGGTTCCAAGAAGAGCCAAGGCCATGGCAGACCAGCTTTCAAAACGGAGTAACGAGAACACCATTGGTGATCTAACAGCCGAATGGCTGCAAGCTTTTGCAATTGCTGTGAACGAAGAAAATGCTGCCGGCAATCGAGTGGTAACTGCCCCAACGAATGGTGCAGCTGGAATCATTCCTGCCGTTGCCTACTTCGCGCATGAATTCAAAGGATTCACTGACGAGCAAATCGCCAAGGTCTATCTGCCAACCGCCGCCGCAATTGGTTCGTTATATAAGAGGAACGCATCGATCTCTGGAGCGGAAGCTGGTTGCCAGGGTGAAGTTGGTTCGGCCTGCTCCATGGCGGCTGGTGCAATCACTGCGGTGATGGGCGGCACTGCAGCTCAGATTGAAAACGCTGCAGAGATTGCGATGGAGCACAACTTAGGTCTCACCTGCGATCCGGTTGGTGGATTTGTTCAGCTTCCCTGCATTGAGAGAAATGCGATTGCAGCAGGAACTGCTGTTGCGGCAATGCGATTGGCACTTCTTGGCGATGGCTCACACAAGATCTCGCTCGACACCGTGATTGAGACTATGCGACAAACCGGTCAGGATATGTCGCTGAAATACAAAGAGACTTCAACTGGCGGATTAGCCGTAAACGTTGTTGAGTGTTAGTACTCGCCAACTTTTTCGTAGAGCTTGGCAATAATCCACCACTTGCCATCAATCTTCACAAAGTTCAAGTAGTCCTGCATGATTCCACCAAACATCTGCAGCTGAACCTTTGCCCAAGCCATCGAGTCAGAGATTTGATCAATTTCTAGAATCTGATCTTTTCTTGGATTGCCTAGCTCTTTTGGCGATTGGCGATTTGCAACCTGGTCGCGATAAAGGGCGTAAGGCCTTAGCACCAGCTCGCCACCCTGAGCTGAATAAAGGCAGCAGTCTTTGTGGAAGACCTGATCAAACAGGGCCATGTCTTGCGCGTGAATGACTTCGAAGTAGTCATCCAGCAGTTTGATTAGGCCGGTGTTGATCGAAGAAGTCTCTGGCGCTTGCATTATTTCTTGTAGCTTTCGTAGCCAGCTGCCAAGACTTTCTCCGCAGCTGCTTTGTTTTGCCAGCCACCAAGCTTTACCCACTTACCAGGCTCGAGGTCCTTGTATCTTTCGAAGAAGTGCTCAATCTCATTCTTAACCTGCTGCGGAACATCCTGAATGTCCTGGATGTGCATGTAGCGAGGGTCTTTCACCTGCACACACAAAATCTTCTCGTCCTGTCCGCCGTCATCTTCCATCAGCAACATGCCAACTGGGCGGACTTTGATGTGGACGCCTGGGTAGACCGGGTATTCCAGCATCACCAGCGCATCTAGTGGATCGCCATCGCCACCAAGGGTTCCCTCGAAGGCTCCGTAGTCGATGGGGTAGACAAAAGGAGTAAACAGCACACGGTCCAGCCAAACCTTGCCGGTCTCGTGGTCAATCTCATACTTATTGCGGCTGCCGCGTGGAATTTCAATAACGACTTCGTATGACAAGGCTTCTCCTAATTAGGCTTTGATAAAGATTAGCGAATAGAAGCCATGCCCTCTCGACCAAGACTCACCCCGGCAGTTGCCCAGGCCCGAACAGCGGTCCGGGAAGTCCTTTCAACGCTCCAGCCGAAGCGCTTAGTGCTGGCAGTTTCCGGGGGAGCAGATTCACTCGCCTTGGCAGCAGCTACAGCGTTTGAGGCAAAGAAGCTATCAATCCAATTAGTTGCTGCGGTGATTGATCATGGTCTGCAGAAAGCAAGCGACCAGGTCGCCAAGCAAGCCGCGGAGCGCCTGCAAGTTCTTG
>JACCDW011145729.1_pt1 | contig 13444 bp, 9 predicted proteins | sample 7449781 | NCBI WGS metagenome assembly JACCDW01 (sample SAMN15323449, study PRJNA562643) | freshwater metagenome | isolation source: river surface water | place: USA:Blue River Watershed | collected 2017-08-18 | reverse complement strand
ATAAGTATTGGAACTTCAAATACAGCAAACATTACAATTGGTGCTACAGGAACCACTACAACGCTAGCTGGAACTGTTTCTGGAGTAGTTACAAGCGTAACTGGTTCTTCGCCTGTATCATCTACTGGTGGCTCTACACCACAAATATCACTATCAACTGGATACGGAGATACTCAAAATCCCTATGGCTCTAAAGCAATTAAGACATTTCTTGCTGGACCTGCAGGAGGGGTTAGCGGTTCTCCAGTATTTAGGGTACTGGAAACAACAGATATCCCAGACCTTTCTGGAACATATGTTACCGTATCTGGAAATCAAAGTATTTCTGGAACAAAGACCTTTACTGCTAATCCAGCAATTCAAATAATTGGAAATTCTGGATTGTCTATAGGTAGGGTAGATGGAACGGCATCAGTAAACTATATAGACTTTAATAATGGAGCAACAGTAGTTGACTACGATACAAGAATTTATTCTTCTGGTGGAACAGGAACATCTGGTCAAGGTGACTTTAATTTTTATGCTGCAAGCTCAACATTCAGTGGAAATCTATCGTCAACAGGAATTATTTATGCTAATGGTGGAACCATTAGTAGCACTTCGGCATTAAGTGTTATTCCAGCATCAATTACAACAACAACAGGGAGAAACCTATCTCTTGCTGGAGGTGCATCAACATCAACAGGAATTGGAAATGGTGGAGATGTTTCTGTTACTGGTGGAGCAGCAGTTTCAGCAACAACAGCTTCAACAGGTGGAACGATTACTATTACTGGTGGTGCTGGAAACAGTACCGTTGGTAGCGGTGGAGATGTTGTAATTAATGCTGGTGCAGGTTCTTCTGGTAACAATGGCGTTATCACAATTGGTGGCAGCAACACCAAATCATTAACAATTGGTGCTGCTGGAATTACAACAACAGTTTTGGGAACACTGGCAGCATCTTTTAGCACACTTACTATCAATAGCCCTCTTTCTGGAACTTCTTATAATGGCTCATCTGCAGTATCAATTGGTCTTTCTACTGGATATGGAGATACCCAAAATCCATATGGTTCTAAATCAATTAACACAGTTCTTGCTGGACCAGCTGGCGGAGTTAGTGGTTCTCCAATATTCCGTTCTTTAGTTGCTGCAGATATTCCAGACCTCTCTGGAACATATCTAGGTACTGGAGACACTGCTACAAACTCTACAAATATAAATATTTCTACCACAAACGGAAATACATCAGACACAACTCTATATCCAGTATTCGTTGGTGCAGCTCTTACTGGTGCTCAAGCTCCACACATAGATAGTTCTGGTATTGCCTATAACGCATCAACAGACTCACTGTCTTTGACAGGAGACCTAACTGTTACTGGTGGAGACCTTATCCTTGGTGGTGTTGGAGCAGCAACAACAATTAAAACCTTAGCAGCAACTGGTACATCATCTGGAAGCATAACTATCTCAACAGGTGATACTGTGACTTCTGGAACTTCTGGAAACATTACAATTGATGTTGGAAACGGTGCATCTTCTGAAGGAACAATCTCTATTGGAAACACCTATGCGTCTGCTATTACTATTGGTAGAGCTGGTGTTACTACTACAATTAATGGAACACTTTCTGCAGCTATTTCTGCAGCAGGTCTAACAGGAACAATTCCGTCAACAGTGCTTGGAAACTCTACGCTATATGTAGGAACAACAGCAATTGCTCTAAATCGTGGTAGTGCAAACCAAACGCTGACTGGAATTACGTCTATTGTTGGTGGAACTGGTACAACATCACTGATTGTTGAATCTGCAGATACTAGCGGAGTTGCTTCTGGCTCAGTTACTCTTACATCTGGCGAGGCTACATCTTCAACAGCAGGTACAGTAAGAGTAGACTCTGGAAGTAATGGTAGTCCAGGTTCTGGTGGTGCTAACGTAGCAATTGGAAATCTAAATGCATCATCACTAACAATTGGTAGAGCAGGGGTAACCACAACTCTTCGTGGTACGGTGGCACTTAACTCAACATCAACTCCACTTACAGTAAATGGTTCTGCTGGAACATCTGGACAGGTTCTTACATCAGCAGGTTCTGGAGCAACCCCAACATGGGAAACGCCTAGCTCATCTTTGATTAGGGTTGCTGCTAACCGAACAACAACTGCTGGAGGAAGTGCCCTTGCTGTTAACACTCAAGAAACAGCAACAACAGTAACTTTTCCAGCTAGCAGATTTACTGTAACTCCATCTGTTGTTGCAAATACAAGCTCGCCTAGATATGTTGTGGCAATCACATCAGCATCAAGCACAGGATTTACAATGATTGTTCGAAATGTTTCAGATGCAACTGGAACGACTTATACTTGGAATTATCAAGCAATAGAAATTGTGGCAGGAATGGGAAGCTAATGATTATTATTTTAACTTGTGAAACGCCAGGGTGCATGAATGAAAATATTGGAATTCCTTTTGAGAATCCAGGAGAACTTTGCATCTGTGGTGTCTGCATGAATGAAATAACTAATAAAGTTGAATCTTCGTAGATAAAACTAATTTAGTGGTATAATTAAAGCACTATGACAAGAACTAGAAGCTACTCTGTAGGAAGCACCCCACCAGAAATTACCTGGACCATTGTATCTGGAGATACCGCATCTTTTCGGGTATACGTAACAGACGACACAAAAACACCAATCACTGTATCAGAGTGGGAAGTTGAAATGGACATAGCAAGAAACGGTTCTGTAATTGTTGCACTTACACCTGCAGCAACTGAAGCAGATGATGATGGTGAATTTACTGTATCACTTACATCGCAGCAATCAGCACTATTGCGAACAGGAGATGTTTTTGACATTCAGCTTTCAGATGCAACTCGTGTTTGGACTGTTGCTACTGGCACAATGACTGTCATTGACAGCGTAACAAGCTAATGCCTAATGTAACATTCACTGACATTTCTAATGGCAATGTTCTATCAATAGAGCAGTATGACTATTCAAAAACAAAGTCGGTAAAAACTGTATCGTATGGTAACCTAGAAGAACTAGAAACATTGCAAGCATTTAGTGCTAATCCTATTCAAGACCTACAATTTCGTGTTAGATTTTTAAGAACAGACCCAATATCATACTCAACAAATCTTCCAGCCCCACTTGGCATAGCTGTCATTGGTGTAAATAATTATATTCTTTAGCATGGTATAATATACTTGCTATGTCTAGAGTATCTATAGAAACTGTAAAGTCTAAATTTGAAAGTGGCGACCGCCCAACCCAACAAGACTACCTTGACCTAATTGATACTCTTGTTCAACAAGCAACAGACCTTGGTTCAGCTGGAAACAATGAACAAGAAATTAATGGAATTGAAAATACCACAATTGTGGACCGCTTTGTTTATTCAGAGTGGAGAATGGTAAAGTATTTAGTTTCAATTTCTAAGAAAACTGCAGGGGACAATAAGTTCTATGCAACAGAAATGAATATTCTGCTAGATAATGAAGATATCAATATTAGCGAATATGGGGTTATAGACAACGATGGGGATATTGGAACCGTTAGCGTCTCAAAGGTTGGCTCAGAGTTACAATTAATTGTTACTCCAAATCCAGCCATTAAGCCAATCACCGTGCGATTTGCTCGTATGGGATTAAAGGCATAATAAGGAGATAATAAAATGGCAACAGTCAATAAAGACTTTAGAGTTAAGAGTGGCTTGGTTGTTGAGGGTTCCACAGGTACCATTAACGGTTCAAACATTCTTACAGAAGCATCAACTACATTCCTAAGTGAATATGTCGCAGACACAGTTGGTGCCATGGTATCTAGCAATACAGAATCTGGTATTGCAGTTACTTACGACGATGCGGATAATACACTAGATTTTAACGTATCTGATTTTACGATTACGCTTAGTGGAGACTTGAGTGGTTCTGTAACAATTACAGACCTTGCAAATGCTACACTTACTGCATCAATTGCTGCTGACTCAGTAGCCCTTGGAACAGACACAACTGGAAACTATGTTGCTTCGGTCAGCGGAACAGATGGTGTTTCAATTTCTGGAACTGGCGAAGGTGCTTCTGTCACAATTGCAAACAGCGACAAGGGTTCGTCACAGAACATCTTTAAGAATGTTGCAGTAACAGGACAGACAACTGTTGTTGCAGATAGCAACGATGACACCCTTACCCTTGCTGGTAGCGGTATTACAATTACAACCAATGCATCAACCGATACTGTAACATTTACTAACGCAGGTGTAACAGCCATTACAGGAACATCGAATGAGGTTGAGGTCTCAGCATCAACTGGCTCAATTACAATTGGTCTTCCAAACGACGTAACAATTGGAAACAACCTTACAGTTACTGGAAACCTTACTGTACAGGGAGATACCACAACTCTAAATACTGCAACACTAGCAGTAGAAGACAACCTGGTTATTCTGAACAGTAATGTTACTGGAAGCCCTGCACTAGATGCTGGTCTTGAAGTAGAACGTGGTAGCTCAACTAACGCCAAGTTGTATTGGAACGAAACAGCAGATAAGTGGTATGTTGACAATGGAACTGGTTCTGGAGTAGAGATTGCTCTAGTTGGTTCTGCAACATTTAATACCTTCACATCATTTACCGACGGAACAAATACTGCAGAAGCAGACTCAGCATCAGATACATTTACATTTACTGCTGGTACTGGAATTACCGCTGCTGTATCGGCTGCTGGAGATAGCCTAACAATTACTAACACTGGTGTTACCAGCATTACTGGAACAAGCAATCAAGTAGCTGCAAGTGCTTCTACAGGTGGTGTGACTCTATCTCTTCCACAGAGCATTGGCACATCGTCTACCCCAACATTTGGTTCAGTTACAGCCACTAACACATTGACAACTGCATCTGTAGTTCTTACAGATGGTCAGGTTGGTACTGCAACTGCTACCGTTGGAACTTCAGCTACCGCTGTAGATACTTTTGCTGCTTCAACATATACAAGTGCAAAATACTTTATTCAGATGAAGAAGGATACAAACATCCACATCATTGAAGCCCTTGTAACAATTGACGGAAGCAACAACGTCTATATTACCGAATATGGCGAGGTAATCAGCAACACATCTCTAGGAACGGTAGATGCAGACTACTCTGCTCCTAACGTAAGACTATTGGTAACTGCTGCTGCTGCAAGCACATCAGTCAAGGTAGTACGCACACTAATTGAAGCATAACTAAATTAGTTTAGATGCCAGGTGGATAGAAACTGAAGCCTGGCATTTATGCTATAATTGGCTTATTATGACCAAACGGAGAGTGAACTTTGGCAACAAGTAACAAAAATTTTATAGTCAAGAATGGCTTAGACGCTTCTGGCAGCATTACTGCTGGAGAAAATCTACGTTCTACCAACTCTTCTGGTGACGAGGGCGGAGAAATATTTCTCAACAAAGCGGTAACTAATACTACGATAACTGGCGGAGTAACAATAGATGTTTGGCAAAATAGACTCCGATTCTTTGAGCAAGGCGGAAATGCTCGTGGATTTTATCTAGACATTACAACTGGTGGAAATGGTGTATCTACTAATCTAGCAGCAGGTGGTGGAGGAAGTGGTACTGTAACGTCGGTATCTCTAACAGTTCCGACTGGATTGTCTGTTTCTGGTTCTCCAATTACAACTTCTGGAACACTTGCAATAAGTCTTTCAGCTGGATACTCTATTCCAACAACAACAAAACAAACAAACTGGGATACTGCTTATGGTTGGGGAGACCATGCATCAGCAGGATACTCGCTTGGAGCTATCTATCGCTCAAGCTCTGGTGCTTCGCCAACATATAAGAAAATTTATGTCAGCACTGCTGACCCATCTACATACTCTAACCCTGCAGTTACTTTAGCAGCAGGAGACCTTTGGATTCAGGTATAGTAGATGTCATACTCTACTAGAAGTCTTACAGCAACGGCTACTGGTCCAACAACAGCAACCCTTACATTGTCTGTTACTGGTGCAAACCCACCATCTTTTACTTGGTCTATATCTTCTGGTTCTGGAACAAAGTCTCCAGCATCTGGTTCAACTGGTACTAGCAGCCTTAACCAAAGTATTTCGGTAACAGGTCTAAGTCCAGGAACAACTTATTCTTGGGGATACACCCTTGGTGGTGCAGCAGGTTCTGCAACAGGAACTAGCAACTCTGTAACAACCACAACATATACGGTAACTTGGAATGCTAATGGCGGTTCTGTTTCTCCAACATCAAGTAGCGGAGTTACCGTTACTGCACCAACTCCTACAAGAACTGGATATTCTTTTAATGGATGGTACACTGCATCATCTGGTGGAACTTTTGCGGTATCTGCAGGAGGTAGCTACACTCCATCTTCAAATATTACCCTATATGCACAGTGGACTGCAAACACATACACAGTTTCGTATAATGCTAATGGAGGAACTGGTGCCCCAACATCACAAACAAAAACCCACGACGTTACTCTGACCCTATCAGCTACTACTCCAACAAGAACTGGTTACACTTTTTCTAGCTGGAATACTGCTGCAAATGGTTCTGGAACATCATACTCTGCTGGTGGTTCATACACTACAAATGCTGCTGCTACCCTTTATGCCCAATGGACAGCAAATACATATACAGTATCATATAACGCTAATGGCGGTACTGGAGCACCGACTTCACAAACAAAAACACACGATGTTACACTAACGCTAACACTAAGTACACCAACTAGAAGCGGATATACTTTTTCCAGTTGGAACACCCTGGCTAATGGTCTTGGAACATACTATGCATCTGGAGGCTCATATACCTCAAACTCTGCTGTCACTCTTTATGCACAGTGGATTATAAATGCTCCAGCATGGATAGACAACACTTTAGTAACACCAGTTTTGGGAAGAGCATACTCTGATGGAGTTTCTGCAACAAATAGCCCCACATATTCTGTATCTTCTGGAACTTTGCCAACTGGTCTTTCATTAAATACGTCTACAGGAGCAGTAACTGGAACGCCAACAGCAGTTGGTCCATTTACTTTTACAATCATAGCCTCAAATGCAGGTGGTTCAGCAAGCCAAGCATTTACAAATATTTATCCGACTGGTGGCTTAGAGGTTCGTGGGGCAACCACTTGGTCAGGTAACAAGGTTCAGGTTTATAATGGAACTACTTGGGTTACAGGCACAGTTTGGACATATAATGGGACTAGCTGGGTTGCTGCTACATAAGTAGTGTTTTACTTTTTTAAAAACTGTGGTATACTTGTATCAATCACAGTTATGGAAAGGTGGAAACACTATGTCGGAATTTTTCTCATTTACCCTCCCCAATGATTTTGTCGAAAAGTACAAAACAGCGGAATCACCCTTTGGATTCGTGGATGCAGGTGGAAACTCACTAGGTGAAATTACCTTTGTCAGAACCTACTCACGAGTCAAAGAAGACGGAACTAAAGAACGCTGGTACGAAGTAGTACGCAGAGTTATTGAAGGTATGTATTCTGTCCAGAAAAACCATGCAAAGGAGAACCGTCTCCCATGGAATGACTATAAGGCACAGAAGTCAGCACAAGAAGCATTCGACAGAATGTTTACCCTAAAGTGGACTCCACCAGGTCGTGGTATGTGGACATTTGGAACACCTCTTACTATGGAGAAACGTAACTCAGCAGCACTCCAGAACTGTGCAATGGTATCAACCAAGGACCTAGATAAGAATGACCCAGGTGCTCTATTTGCTTGGGTAATGGATGCCCTAATGTTAGGTATTGGTGTAGGTTTTGACACTCTTGGTGCAGAAAAGAACTTCCCAATCTATGCACCAGTAGAGCCAGAAGTAACTTACGAAATCCCAGATACTCGTGAGGGATGGGTAGAGTCAATCAGACTACTCCTGAACTCTTTGCTAAGACCAAACCAGAACATTCAGAAGTTTGACTACTCGCTAGTTAGACCAGAAGGTGCTCCAATTAAGGGCTTTGGTGGAACAGCATCTGGACCAGCTCCTCTTATCAAACTACACGAGCAACTTCGTGAGGTAATCGGTGGACGTGCAGGAGAGAAGCTAGATTCTCGTGCAATTGTAGATATCATCAACCTTATTGGTACTTGTGTTGTTGCAGGTAACGTTCGTCGTTCTGCTACCCTTGCTTTGGGTGGTGCAGAGGACGAAGAGTTCATCAACCTAAAGAATTACGAGAAGTTCCCAGAACGTGCTCCTTGGGCATGGATGTCGAACAACTCTATCTCTGCAAAAGTTGGAATGGACTACACTCAGTATGTAGACCGCATTGCAGACAACGGAGAGCCAGGCTTTATCTGGCTAGATGTTGCTCGCAACTATGGTCGCCTAGCAGACCCTGCAGATGGTAAGGACTACCGTGTTATGGGATTCAACCCATGTGCAGAACAGCCACTAGAGTCATACGAGCTATGTACTCTAGTTGAGGTACACCTAAACCGACACGAGAGCAAGGAAGACTTCCTACGCACTCTAAAGTTTGCCTACCTCTATGGAAAAACCGTAACTCTTCTTCCAACTCACTGGCAGCAGACCAACGGTATCATGCAGCGTAACCGTCGTATCGGAACTTCGCTAACTGGTATTGCATCCTTTGCTGATGCACATGGTCTACCTGCAACTCGTGAATGGATGGACGAAGGTTACAACAAGATTCGCTTCTATGACAGAAAATACTCAGAGTGGCTATGTGTTCGTGAATCAATTCGTGTAACTACAGTTAAGCCATCTGGCTCAGTATCAATCTTGTCTGGAGCAACTCCAGGTGTCCACTGGATGCCAGGAGGTAAGTTCTACCTACGTTCTATCCGTTTCGGAAACACGGACCCAATGCTTCACCTTTTCAAGGCAGCAGGGTACAAGGTAGAGCCAGCACTATACTCAGACAGCACTTCAGTAGTCTACTTCCCAATCTCTTCAGGCATTAAGCGTTCAGAGAAAGATGTAACTATCTTTGAGAAGATGGCACTTGCTGCTACTGCTCAAAAGTACTGGTCTGACAATGGTGTATCAGTAACCCTGTCGTTTGACAAGGAAACTGAAAAACAGCACGTTGCCTCAGTACTAAATATGTACGAAGGTCAGCTAAAGGCTGTATCATTCCTTCCAATGGGAAATGATGTTTATGAGCAACAGCCATACACGGAAATCACAGAAGAAGAATACGACTACTACATTGGTAGAATTGCTAAGATTGACTTCTCTGCAATTTATGACGGTGTGGACAATCTTGAGGCACAGGGTGAGGCATATTGCACCACTGACTACTGTGAGATTAAGATTCCAGACAAGAACTAGTCAAACTAGAGTTATGCCCTGTCGTTAATTCGGCAGGGCATTTCTTTATGTGGTAGAATTGATATCATGGCTAATCTTTCCAACCTTTATGCAGAAAAAATTTTACAGCAACATCCACTAGCACTATGGACGCTAGATAGTGATGCAGGTTACCTATCGCTGATTACTGATGCACAAAGAGATTTTACAAGTGGTTGGACACTCTCAGGCTCATTTCTAGCAGCTGACGTAGATAGCAGCCAAAGTCCATTTTATAAGCTAGACACGTCTGTGACCGAACTTTATAAGGCAAGCGTATCTACTGGAACAACATTTACCGCAACAAGCACAACAACGTTTACTGCACCAAGCGACACCTTTTCGATTGGACTTTATCTTCTAAAAACAGCACCATTTATTTCTTCAATTAGGATTGGTTACAAAATTGGTGCTGGTGCTACCGTTTATTCAAGTGCAATATCTGTATCTTCAGATATGTATACTTGGAAATTTGTGTCTGCAACATTTCCCACAGCAGTAACAGGTGCAAACATTGTTCTAGAGTTTACGTATTCTACCCCATCACCTGCAAACAAAGTTGGAATAATGGTAAATGGTCTAACAGTTGGAACATTTGCAGAAGACCTAAACATGGTTAGCACAGGATTACAGAAAACGGCAATATCAACAGTAAACACCACACAAACATACGGATTGTTAGCATCACAATACAACCAAACACTTATTAATGGAGCATATTCAAATAAAGATGGGTATTACATAGTCAATGGAGATATTCTTTATGCCAGAAATACTGGACATCCGATTGTATTTGGATGTACAAACTCTACAAGACTATATGCCTACACAGCAAATGAACCATCGTTAATTTTGCCAGGATACGGATTTTTAAATGAGGTAGACAAGTATAAAACCAGAACATATGAAATGTGGATAAAGGTAAATTCATCAGCAACATCTGCAAAAAGGATTATGGGACCAATTAATAGTAATGATGGTTTGTATGTAGATAATGCAAACCTAATCCTAGCAATAGGTGGAAACATTTCCTCATACTATGTTGGAGAATGGGACAGACCAATGCTTGTTCAAATTACAACATCAAGAAATGGTGCAAGAATGTTTGTAAATGGTGATGTTGTTGCAGAAATGCTATATGATGTTGCTGACATATCTTTTGCAGACTATAAAAGTTCCACACTTGAGCAAGACTGGATTGGTTTTTACGCACACCCTGACGTGGGTATTGAAATTTCCTGTGTTGCTATATACGACTATGAAGTAGAAAAGACACTAGCTCTTTCTAGATTTACCTATGGACAGGCAACAAGATTTCCACAAGAAGTTGTTTCATATTATTCTGGAGAATCCGTTGTTCAAGACCCAACATATTCAAACTATGCAAGCAAAATTTCTTTTGGTCTAGGTCAAAGATATTCTTGGGATTCTGGAATTGAGAACAACTTTATTACTAATAAAAATACTCTTTCCAACCCAGAATATGTTGCACCAACAATTCAGGTAGAACCATCAAGCACAAAAACACAAGAAGATATGTTTTCTGTACTTTCGTCTGCATCGGCAACCTATATTGACCTGCAACCAGATAGCACTTGGAATGGTGTAGAATCTCATATATTTTTTCCAACGCTAAACCCAATGACAGAAGAGGTAGACCTACTTTATGTTGTTTTTGACAAGTCAGAAAATAATTCAGATACTAAACAAATTTTGTTTAAGATTTATGATGAACAAAGCGGTAACTATCTAGAAGCAAATACTTTTGGCGGTACAGGAAAAATCTATTATTCGTTCTACTATAACGGAACGACTACAGCACTTTACGATATTGCAGCAAGTTCAACAGGAACAAAGTATGCAGCTGGCATTAGCATATCACGACTAATTCAAAATTCAAATAAAGACTTTTCCACATTCTTTTCAAATAGAAAAAGGCTAAAGGTTTATGTTGGTGGCTCAAATGATTTTGCAAATGATACAACGCTTACAGGAAAAATTTATCGTGTAGGATTTGGTGACACTAGAAACTTTAATAAAGTATCAGCATCATTTAGTTCAGAAGGATTCTGGACACCTGCAGCAGCATCTGCTCTAGATACCCATGTAGCAAACTATACAATGGTTGTACGTAACTTTTTGTCAGAATCTTTTATCGACATTGCAGTTAACTCATACTGGAGAAATTACACTACTCTAACACGCTTAGGAAAGCAAGACCCAGCAAGCAGTGCATATATTCTTGACTACGTACAATTTAACATAGATTATCCAAGTCAAATTAGCACAGCAGATGCCGATGTAAAAACCTATGTAACTTTTGAGGCAACCGATGGAGTAACTCATAAGGACATGACAACGTTTGCAAATACTGTTGTTGTAGATTCTACAAGATATCTAGATATTTCTAGTGCTTGGACAAACACAAGATACCAGGTTGTTGACGGAACTGTCATATATGTACCCACGGATGTTTCTTTTACTACACTAGCAATGGTTGTACATATTGAGTCAAATAGCGAGGGCATTAGACTCAATCCAATAAACATTAAAACACTTGGGCTTACTGGTCAAGGATTGGGTACGGATACAAACAATCCACGAACAGTTGGAACAAAGACTGGTAAAGAATTAATTCCATTTGGTACTGGAGATAACCCAATACTAATATCACAATTTGACGACCCATACTATTATCTTACTTCTCAGTCTGGTTTTCGGGTGGTAGGAACAAACTCAACAACTAGAGGACACTACGTAAACATTAATAAAGAAAAGTATGAAAACTTTAGCATTGGAGCAATCCAGATGTCTATGAAAATCCCTGTGTCGCAATTCTCAACAACGGAAACGCTGCTGTTTGAGATAGAAAATGTAGATACATCAACTAGCATTAAGTTTTACATAGACTCATACAATACAGCACAAGATAGAGCAACAATCTATGCTAAGGATGGGGCAGGAAGCAGCTATACGAGTCTTGAATATTATTTGAATGGTGTCCAGGTAGACAGAGTTATTGTTTCAAATAATGAATGGTTTATGCTAGGAGTAAAGTTTACGACAGATGTAAGCCTTAATAGCGATGCTGGAAAAATCAAGTTTGTTGGTCCACAAATAACAAATCATTTTGAATATTTCCAACCAAAAACAAGCCAAAGAGCATCATTTAATAACTACTACAGGTGGGCAAACGTTTTGTATTCTTCTACCGCTACAAAAAGTTGGAACACTATTTATAATGGTGGCTCATCCACCTGGCTTTCTGTAGCATCAACTACTGCAAGCACAAGTTTTATTGGCACTCAAATAGAAAACATTCACGCAACATTCTCTGGAACAAAAATTGCAACTATTGATGATTCAGAACTAGCAGTAGTGCCACAATCATTCTCTTATAAGTTTTTTGTGGCAGCCTATGGTAATTCAGTTACCCCAATACCACTATAATGTGGTATACTAGTGGTTATGAAACAAGAAAAATTAGACCCAGTTGAGCAAGCCCTGAGCAAAGCTCGTATCCAAGTAATTGAAAAGCATTACGATTGGGGACTTTATGTTTGGATTCGTGAGAACGGAAAGCCATTTACTGACGACGATGGCAACATCCTAAACATACCATCAAAGAAAAATGATGAATCTCAGATTGCAAAACTTAAAGATGCTGCAACATATTACGGAGAACCTAATGGTCACCCAATTTTTTACCCTGGTCTTGGAAGAATCACAGACGAGGAACACAGCGAGCAAATTGACAGAATGAAGCAGGGTCTTATTCCTAACCTTAATGACCTAGGTGCTGTTCACGCTGCCAAGCAGACAATCGCACTTTATGGAGATGAAGAGTAATGGAAGAATATATCATTGGTGCTTCGCTGCCAGAATTTGACGCAGAAGAAGACTTATTTAAAAAGCAAGACCCATTCGTAAAATCGTGGGACGACCTAAAAGGTCTAAATGGTCTTGACCTAAACTTTAAGAGACGTTCAACACGTCAGCTATCCAAGGCAGATGTAAACAGCGATGCATATCTTGACAGTGCTATGGCTGTTAGTGCAGGTATTGGTGGGGCAAAGTCAAAAGAGCTAAATCCTGGCAAGGTATT
>JACCDW010662724.1_pt1 | contig 13444 bp, 25 predicted proteins | sample 7449781 | NCBI WGS metagenome assembly JACCDW01 (sample SAMN15323449, study PRJNA562643) | freshwater metagenome | isolation source: river surface water | place: USA:Blue River Watershed | collected 2017-08-18 | reverse complement strand
TATTGATATGACATACACAATTCACAAACCCACTACTCGACGCATTTACCGCGGGCAATCCGGCTTTGACATGATTGACGGTGTTAAACTTGTACCCCGGGCCGAAATTGAAATCCTTGAACAATGCCCAACAAATATACGTGACCAAATCACATGGTACATTGCCAAAGGTTGGATCCAGCCTGTGGCCAATGTGCGGGACGACGAACTGGTTTGGGATCGGTTGACCAATAATTCCTAAAGTGTTATAATATACAAAATTTCGGAGTTCTTATGACAATGCATTTACATCACCCCAGTCTCAGCCTTGCTGGTAAACGCAAAGGCCGGGTCAAGTTTCGCAACGCCGAAGAAGCTCGCAAGGCCCGCGAACTCGATGCTTCGTGGAAAGAATTGCAAAAGAAATACGAACTGGATGCTGACGCCAAGAAGCGCCAACGCGCCATGGCCGCGGCACCATTAACCTACAAGCTGACCACACCTGTGGGTCGCAGTAGCGGACATGATATTCCCAGCCGCAACACCGGCGACGGTATCGCCAATACCAAACAAATCCCCCAATACACTGGTACTAAGATTTTGGGTATCGGTACCATGCACAAATCAAATGCTGTGCCTATATTTTCTGACGAAGAAGCTGTGGAAATCTCTAGGATGCGCCGTGGTTAATTACTACTTTGAGATTAACGACAATATAGCAGACCGTATCGGTGGTAAGTATTACACCACTAGCAGTTTTGTTTCTGGCGACCTGTTCTGGCATACTCTAAGCCATACTCTAATGCAGTACAGTGATAGAGCCTGGTGCGAGCAAGACGGCAGAGTCTGGTTTGTCAAACATCGCACAGAACTTTCCCCAATAGTTGATATGAAAGAATTCATGTGGGTCAAACTCAAAGCCGAGTCTGCCCTTGGTTAAACTAAACTGGAGTAGTGAATATATGGAATGGGAAAAACAAGAAACCATGCGACTGCTACAAGGGCGTCCGGGCACTGTGTATCAGGAAAGCACCGAAACGGAAAAAGAAACATTTCGCAAGTGGATCAAAGATCTGCTACGCACTGGTATCACTTCTGTGGAGTTTGTAAAAAGTGATGGCACTTTGCGAACCATGCGGGCCACTTTGGATTACACTTATATTCCGGCTGCAACAGCAGCCGTGACAGTGGCAGAAGTTAAAGAAATCAAGACCATCAAAGAAAACAACGATGTTTGTAAAGTTTGGGACACCGAAGCCGAAGCATGGCGCAGTTTTAGGTATGATAGAATCAAACGTATTAGCTTGGAGTTGGGATAAGTAAACGTCAATGGCAAAAGAAGAGACACTTAGTTTAGAAGGCACGGTAGAAGAAGTTCTACCAAACGCTATGTTCCGCGTGATAATAGACGGCATGGAAAAACCCGTAATTGGCGTTATCTCAGGTCGCATGAGAATGAACAACATCAAGATTCTCATGGGCGATAGAGTAGATATGGAATTTAGTCCCTATGATTTGAGTCGGGGAAGAATTACCCGTAGAAAATAAATATTTCTATGGAAATCCGAGCAACACTTGATCTAATAGAAGCAACTACACGTCCAGCAAAACTGGAAACCACTCCTTTGCCCTACGGCGAAAAAGACCTTGATCCTGTACTGAGCAAAAACAACATCATTTATCATTATGAGCATTTGGCCAAAGGTTATGCTCAACGCTATAACCGAGGAGAAGGCAATGCGGATTTTAATCGTGCTGGCAGTTTTTTACACAATAAGTTCTTCCCTCAGCTTAGGGCTCCTAAAGCCGCCAACAAACCCCGTGGTGCTGTACTCGCGCTGATCGAAGAGCATTTTGAAACTTGGGAAGATTTCAAAGAACAGTTTGCAGAAGCTGCAATGAAAGTCCAAGGGTCCGGGTGGATTTATCTCAGCACCGGCGGGGAAATCAAAACCATTGCCAACCATGCAGTACGCACTGATATTTGCATGATAATTGACTGGTGGGAGCATGCCTGGAGTGATTACCAGTGGGATAAACAGGGCTATCTCAACAACATGTGGAAAATTGTCAACTGGGACGTTTGCAACGAACGTCTTTGAGCTGTTTGCAGTAAGTCGATTCAAGTGCGCTAGCTTGAGTTTGGTAAATACACCACTAGGACTTATTCTATGGCACAGCAAATAATCAATACCGGTGATGTTGCCGATGACGGCACAGGCGATCCGCTACGCACAGCATTTACCAAAACAAACGACAACTTTACAGAATTGTACGATACTGTGAGTGTGTTTGATGGCGGGGTATTCAGGCTACCCGGGTTGACCAGCACCCAAATAGCCAACTTAACACCAGTCAATGGTGACATGGTATACAATTCTACCAGCAACAAGTTTCAAGGGTATCAAAACGGTGCCTGGGTGGATTTTGTATAAATTTTGGTGAGAGCATAACATGGCCCAACCAATTTGGCAAACACCAACTGGAAGCTTGGGAGTAATCCCAGAATCACAGACCTACGTTAACACTGTAGTGGCCACAGATCCAGATTCTGGCACTGTGGAATATCGTGTTATTGCCGGTCTTCTTCCTGATGGTATTCAGTTTTTAAGCACCGGACGCATTACAGGAATTCCCATAGCAGTTGACGAAAATGTCACCAGCAGATTCACAGTTCGTGCGTCAACACAAACCATCCCCCCAAGAATTGCAGATCGTACATTCAGTCTCACAGTGACGGGGAATAACATCCCAACATGGGTAACGTCTGCAGGAAGCATTGGCAATTTTTATACCACTAACAAAGTGAGTTTTCAGTTTGAGTGGACTGACAATGATCCCAGTGACACTGTTGTGGTCACAGTGGCTTCAGGTAGCTTGCCCGGAGGCCTGGTACTGAGCCCAACTGGATCGCTTACTGGACATATTCAACCAGTGACCAATGTTGAAATTTACGGAATTGAAATCACCACCTACGAATTTTCGTTGGAAGTTTCCGATGGTAAAAACAGTGATTTGAGATCTTTTAGCATGACTGTGTATCCGCGGCAGACACTTGCTGCTGACACCACACTGATCACAGCCGACAACACTTTTGTCACAGCCGACCAAACTCCAACAGTAACGCCGTTCCTTCTCAATGACACACCCAGTAACCTTGGAACTTACAGAAGTGACAATTATTATGCTTACAAGTTTATTGGAGAAAATTACGTTGACCCCGAGATCAATTATGCAATCTCAGTAAACAGTGGTTATGGACTGCCACCTGGATTGTATTTAGATACCAACACTGGTTGGTACTATGGATACATTCCTGACCAAGGTGCTACTGAAGTTGAGTACAGTTTTAATATTGTTGTTTACCAAAGTACCTATGTGGGCGACCCTATAAATTGTACTGATACTACTATAACCACTAACATTATCACCTGCGATGACACTTCACAAATCGAAGTTGGACAGCCCATTGTGTTTACTGGCACTGGCTTTGGCGGCATCACTGCCGAACCCACACAGGTTTATTATGTAAACACTGTGGAAAGCAGTACTGAATTCACAGTGAGTCTACTGCCTGATTCTGGAACTGCTGTGACATTGACCACGTCTACAGGTACCATGGAGGCCAACTTAATTGTTGCCAGCGAACCATATCCATTTACGTTAACACTAATCGGTGCTGTTGATGCAGAAGTTACGTGGCTAACTGACAGTTACCTTGGGGAAATTGACAACGGCAGTACCAGTTTGTTTAACATTCAAGCTGTGAACCGAGGCGGAAGAGATTTAGAGTATCGTCTCAAAAGCGGCGCATATAATCTATTGCCCCAGGGACTGGAACTTCTACCCAGCGGCGACATTGCTGGACGAGTGAGTTTTGACACATTTAGCCTGGACCTTGGACAAACCACAATAGATAAAACCTTTGCTGTTAATAGAAACATTGCTTCACTAGACACAACATTTGACAGTGTGTTTGATTTTACTGTAAATGCTTATGCTCCCGAACTGGTACAACCAATTTACAAAGTAAAAACCATTACCATTGTTGATGGTGGTTCGGGATTTAACTCACTATCACCCCCAATTTTGGCATTCAACACACCTATTGGTGCAACTGCCGAACTGGCCTTGGTTGGCACTGTAACTGTTTCTGGCGGAGCTATAACTGATGTTGAAATATTAGATGTGGGCAACGGATACACTGACGAAAACCCTGCCACGCTTTCGGTAATACAAGGGTTTGGCGGATCAGGTGCAGAGTTTGAAATTGAAATGGAACTTAGTGGTACCAGAGATGTGGTCAGTGTCTACAAATCCTTTAGCATAAAAGTAGTGAGAAAATACAACGCACCTGGTCAGAACCTGTTGATCCGAGCCATGCCACCACAAAATGATCGAATTGAAATTGCTGGGTTGTTAAGCAATACAGAAATTTTCCGTCCTGAGTGGATCTATCGACCAACTGATCCAAACTTTGGTGTGGCAACGGATGTGACTTACGTTCATGCATTTGGCTTGCTGCCTGACACTTATGCAACGTATGTCAGCAGTTTGTATCTAAACCACTATTGGAAAAACTTGGTGCTTGGGGAGATAAAAACTGCACAGGCGCTGGACGCTGACGGTAATATTGTATATGAAGTTGTTTATAGTCAGATTGTTGACAACTTGGTAAACAATCAAGATCAAAGTGTGGGCAAAATAGTAAACTTGCCTTACCAAATAACTTTACCTGATGATACTACCACACAACAAGTATACCCCAATAGCTTGGACAACATGCGTGATCAAGTGATTGATGTAGTGGGCCAAATCAGCAACAACGTTCCCATGCCACTGTGGATGACCAGCAAACAAACCAACGGCACTGTTTTGGGATATACCCCAGCTTGGGTACTGGCCTACACTTTACCAACCAGAAGTAACGAAATAGCATACTATTTTGGACAACTGTTTGAAGGAAATCTCAATGCTATTGATTTCAAAGTTGATAGATATATTATTGATGAAGCCCTGAGCCGCAATTGGAACCCAACTGGTTCATACGTTTCGGGCAATAACGCAGACCCCGAAAACGACATAACTGTTGGACCGGGCACTTGGGACCCAAGTCCAGCCACTATAACCACATTTGATATTGCCAGCGGAGATCAAACAATATTTGATGTTGATAGTATGCAATTTATCGATCCTGTTGATATGTACAACCCAGCAGACGATTATGATAAATACCTTGTATTTCCCAAAGCAAACATTTTGGTATAAAAGGATAAAAAATGACCAGCGCAATTAACCCAGACAACATTGACGGAGCTTACCCAGTAGCCGGGCAAGACAATAACAGTCAAGGTTTCCGTGACAACTTCACCAACATCATAACCAACTTTGAATACGCCGCAGACGAAATCACTGATTTGCAGTCCAAAGCAGTTTTAAAAGCGGCTTTGACCGGTACCTCACTTGACAACAACATGGGTGATAATCTCATTTATGCTGCAACCATTAGAGATTTTTCAGCTACTGCTGTGGCTATTACAGGTACCAGTGGCTCTATTGCAGTTAACTATGCATCTGGGCACTATCAAACAATTACCACTGCTGCTTCTATTGTTTTGTCATTTACCAATTGGCCAGCGTCGGCCAGCTTTGGTTGGATTAGACTGCAAATCACTGTAACTGATCGTAACCACACGGTGACATTGCCTTCGGCAGTTAGCGTTAACTCGCAAGGTATCCAAGGATTAAACACTTCAACCAATGTAATGGCATTTGCTGCCGCAGGTGTTTATACATTTGATTTTACCACTAGCAATGCTGGAACAACTATCACAGTTATTGAAGTAAACAAACGTATTCAACCTTTCAACAACAGTTCGGAAGATCTAGCATCCACTGCTGCTGCTAATTTGGCAGTGACCACCAGCTACTTCTCAACTGCTGCTGCTGAAACAGCAACATTGGCTGCTGGTGTAAACGGACAAATCAAGACCTTTGCAATGTACGCTGACAGTGGTGATATGGTTATCACAGTGACCAACGCTGCCTGGGGCGGAAGTGGCACTATAACATTTAGTGCAGTTGGTCAAGCTTGCACGTTGCAATACATTAACTCAAAGTGGTTCTGTATTGGCAACAATGGTGCCAGTTTTGCCTAACCAGTATTGACACAACAACAAAATCACTGTATACTTCTGTTAAAGGAGTTGTATGGAACATCCACTAATAGGTGACTTGAATGGACTGACTCTAGATGAGATCAGCACCAAAGTCACCGAACTTAATAAAAAACTAAGAATTGCTGCCAGTTCAGGCAACGCACACCTGTGCAACCAATTGAGAATGGCGTTGGAAAGCTACAATGCCAAGTATCAAGAAAAGCTAAAAGAAACACACGACCAAGCTGGTCGCAACTTCTCTGACAAGATCAATATTTCATGAATGTTAGACTACAATATGATTTAGATTTCATGGCAGGCATCTACTATGAAAATCAGTTGCAACTCAACCACTATAATGTGGGCATACAATTACTAACACAAGTTTCGAACTCAGTAGAAATCAACATAGCCATGGAACGGGTCAAGGCATTTGTTTATGCTGAACTGTGTGACACTGTTTTCTTTGGTCCACAAGACATTGAAAAAGCTGATATGTTTCAAATGATGGGTGTGAATGTTACCACACTGCCTGATCAACCAGTTGACCAGATCATTGGAATTATGTTATACTGTAAACTCAATGCTATTATGCAAGATCGTATGATCATAACCAAATTAGACATCCAAAGTTATCTTGGTGATTCAGTTTGGTACAGTCATGATGAAGAAGATTCTATTGGTTTGTTTTCCCAAGATGGTTGGTGGCACAAAGAATCATGCCAGCACAGCAGTACAGATATAATTTCAACAACAGAAAAAGTGGTCAAGGTAGTCAATCAAGGCTGGCACGAATACGGATTGGATTGGCCTGAAGCCACTCAAGAACACACAGGCAATACTGTGGTGTTTGCAAACTTTCCCAAAAATGAGAACTAATCAACACAGCGAACAAATATATTCTGAAGAGGATATTTGTGATTTACTGATGCAAGGACGTGATGCTTCTGCATTGGCTGGCTTGACCACAGATGCCAAATTAGATTTAGAAACAGCCGCGGCCATATTAGAAGATGTTCCGATGTTTGTGCGCTATGACGAAGTGGCCGCTGCCGCAGTGACTACAGAACAATTTGATCATAGAAATCAAACCGAGTGGTTCATGCCCGAGCAATACAAGCAATTGGACATTGCCGAATACATAGTTTCGCTGTGCCAAACAGATGCAGAATTACAGCGTGTGGGACACGAGCTATTGATGTATCAACAGCGTGGGTTATTTGATTTGTTGCGTTATTTGAAATATCTTGTGGACCTAATGACCGAAAATCAGTTGATATGGGGCGTGGGTAGAGGTAGCTCTGTGGCCAGTTATGTGTTATACTTGTTAGGTGTACACCGGATTGATTCAATGTATTACGAATTAGATCCTGCAGAATTTCTACGTTAAATAATTTTTTAGGAGAATGATATGACCAAGCAAACATACAAAACTGCTCAGGGCAAAACTATTGACATGGGTAGCCTGGCTTTACAAAACGAAAATGTTCGAGCCGTTGGAAACATGAAAGTCAATGCTCGCGGAGATTTGTTGGACGACAACAACCAAGTGATTCGTACCAAAAATCAAGAACTAACACAGCAATACAAACAACAAACCAACCACCAAGGTAAAAAATGAAAGCAGCATATTCAGCGCACCAAATCGATCGAGACCAACTAAAGCCTCTCAACGATTCAGTAATTGTGAGTGACATGACATTTGATGAACGTATCAGTTCAGGTGGCATTGTGATACTAAATGACAACGGTAAAGGCACTGGTATTAGACCACGTTGGGGTCAAGTGTACGCTGTGGGTCCGGACCAGCACGATGTAAAAGTGGGCGAGTGGATCTTGGTAGCACACGGTCGTTGGACTCGCGGTATTGAAATTGAAGATGAAACTGGCAAACGAATGCTACGCAGAGTCGATCCCAAAGACATCATGATTCAATCTGACGAGCAACCGCAAGATGAAACTTTTTCGGATGCTGTACATATTGACAAAAAACCCGATCACATGTTACACGTATGATACACACCTGGAGCGTTGATCGAATCAAAGCTGATATTCAGCGCATACGATTTGCGTGTACAGACCCAAGAATGGACGGTTTTGTCACTTGGGGTTACAAACAAGACTTGTATCGTATAAAATTTTACTTGGAAGAACAATTAAAACAGTGTCCAACTTATTCTGTAGAAGCAGAATGGTTGGAACAACAACGCAAAGAACAAGTTTGGAATGCGTTAACTGATCAAAAACCTAACTGAGAACCATATGCCATTTATTACATTGACCAACGCTGCCGAAGCACATCGGGGTAACAAAATTTCCATCAACACTAACGTCATTGTTACTGTACATACACACGTGGCCACAAACACCGACGGCTCTTTAGAATCTAAAACCATATTGTTTTGTCCCCCACATGGCAACTGGGAAGTAGGTGAGTCCGCAGAATCTGTGATAGAAGAACTGAACAAACTTACAAAAGTCTCACAATGAAGTGCAAAACCTGTAACCAAGAGTACAGTGCCAATTGCGATTACAATCAAGGGCGCTGTCCACATCACCCACCCATGATAAACATACAACCCCGAGACACCAGCCGAGGCCATTTTTATGTGAGCTTGTTCAAGAGTGCCACACGTATCGCTGCCGGCATGTTTCTTATATGGCCCGGCAGTTTAGTACTGGCCGGCGCATTTCTTATCGCTGCCGAAGTGCTGGGGGTAGTGGAGGAAGTGGTATGACCAACAAGGAAACCAAAAAATCAGTAGCTGGTTCTCACAAGAACTATCGATGCTGGTGCTATCGTTGCAATGAAAACTACACTGTGTTGGGAGAAACATTTCCTTATGTAATGACACGTATGATTCTATGCCCCACTTGCGGTAACAAGCGTTGCCCACATTCAACTGATCACAATCTAGCCTGTACCAATTCAAATGCACCAGGTCAACCCGGTAGTAGATATGAATAAAGCAATTCAACAAATAGTCGAACAAGTGGGAACTGACGTAAGTGGCAAATGGATCAGCATTGACAATGCCGAAAAGTTTGCAAAACTAGTCATTGAACAGTATAATAAAGAACTTAAAGAATCTCGCAGAGAAGTCAAAAGAAACCTAGGCTATAGCCGCATTGGATTAAACAACATATGAGACTAATCAGCAAACGCATAAAAGCGAATCCCGATACCTTTGCTCCGGAAATGGAAATAACTGTGACTTTTCCCATGGAACTAGCAAAGGATGTTCTTGCAGACATGACTGAAGAAGAATTCAAAAATAAACTGGGACATGATTTGTTTGAGTTGATGAGGACAAAAGAATGAAACAACTATGGGTAGAGACGTACCGGCCCAACACAGTGGACGGGTATGTTTTTGTTGATGAAACGCAACGAGAGCAAGTTCAAGCATGGATACGGGACGGCAGTATTCCGCACTTGATGCTGAGTGGTAGTGCAGGCACAGGCAAAACCACCTTGGCCAAACTGCTGATTAACGAGCTTGGTGTAGACGATTACGACGTCATGTACGCAAACGGTTCAAAAGAAGCTCGCAAGGTTGAGTGGGTAGACAAGCTGATCAGCTTTTGCCAAACCATGCCCTTTGGTAAGTTCAAGGTTGTGCTGATTGACGAAGCAGATTACATGAACCCAAATTCAGTGCAGCCTGCGCTTCGTAACTTGATGGAAGACTACTCACAAACTGTGCGGTTTATTCTTACCTGCAACTATCCGCACAAGATCATTGCCCCAATTCACAGTCGCTGTCAAGGTTTCCACATTGTCAAAACAGATCACACAGAGTTTACTGCTCGTGCTGCCACTGTGTTAGTGACGGAGGGAGTGGAGTTTGATTTAGATGTACTGGACAGCTATGTCAAGGCTACCTATCCTGACATGCGCAAATGCTTGAACTTGCTGCAACTTAACTCAAGTTCCGGCAAACTATCTGCGCCATCTGACAGCGATAAAAGTGTTAGAGACTGGAAACTGGATTGCGTGGATTTGTTCAAGCAGGGACGAATTCGTGAAGCTAGAACTTTGTTGTGTCAATCCAGCTCAGCAGAAGAAGCAGAAGAAGTGTTTCGTTGGATGTACGACAACGTAGAACTGTTTGGTAAAAATCTTGAACAACAAGATCAAGCCATTGTTATTATTCGTAACGGGCTTGTAAACAACAACGCCGTGGCAGACACAGAAATAAACCTAAGTGCCACATTGATAGAATTGAGTCAAATACAATGAGATACCTTGTACTAACATATTACACAAAGCCCGACGGCAAAGTTGATGAAGCCATGACTGTGACCAAGAATTTAAAAACTCGAGACTTGCAGACAGCCAATGTTATACTGGACTTTCGAAAGCTTGAAGTAGTCAAATGCAGCATGGGCGGAGTTGCTGTGGAACGGAACTTCAATCGCATTGTGGAATACTACTACCAGCACTACGAAAATGTAATTGGTCGTTTGTTTGCCGAAAATGGATACGAAGTTGAGTTTACAAAACCAGAGAGCAAAGTTGAAGAACCAAGTCGTACTGGTTGATTGTGATGGTGTATTGCTGGACTGGGAGTTGGCGTTTGACTCTTGGATGAGCCGCCAAGGGTTTGAGATGTCTCCTGGTGGTGAATTTGAATACATCATGACTCGACGATACCCGATTGCAAAAACACAGGCTCGGCAGTTGATCAAAACTTTTAACGAGTCAGCTGCAATTGGGTTTCTTGAGCCTTTGCGTGATGCCACGCACTACGTCAAGCGTTTACATCAAGAGCATGGCTATGTATTCCACTGCATTACCAGTTTGAGCCAAGATCCAAATGCTGCAAAACTGCGCGAAATGAATTTGGTCAATTTGTTTGGTCATACTGCATTTGAACAAATTGTTTGTTTGGATACTGGTGCAGACAAACACGATGCGTTAGAACCTTACCGAGACTCGGGGACCTACTGGGTTGAGGACAAGCCCGAAAATGCCGACGTGGGCCACAGCATGGGTCTACAAAGCCTGCTCATGGAACACGGGCACAATGTGGACCATGTGTGCCCGTACCCCAAAGTTAAAAATTGGCGGGAAATCTACGCAATAATCACCTCCTAATCAGCGTAGAGTTTCAACACGGATCCAATAATTTTGTGACGCTGAACGTCACGACTTTCCAGCTGGCAAACAAAAATTCCGCTGGTTGGATTGCGAGACAAACGATCACAAAGATCCAACAACCCGTTATCGCCAAAGCGACGGTCGGCTTGTTCTACATCTCCAGTGATCACTATCTTGCTGTTAGTCCCAATGCGTGTCATGAGCATCTTTGCCTGTGCTGGTGTTGCGTTTTGCATTTCGTCAGCAATAATCCACGAATTTTTAAAAGTTCGGCCGCGCATGAATGCCAGAGGCGCAATCTCCACAACTTGATCTTCTATCATGGCCATAATGTCCTGAGGGCGGTAATATTCCCGCATGACGTCTAGCAAGGGACGAGTCCATGGTTCCATTTTGGCAACTAAGTTGCCCGGCAAGAAACCGTGCCGTTCATCTTCCACCTCCACTGCTGGTCGTGTCATTACTATGCGATCGCATTCACCCTCTTTTAATGCTTTTACGGCCGCTTGCATAGCTAGATAAGTTTTGCCCGTCCCTGCAGGTCCCACTGTAACTACTATGTGTGCGTCAGGGTTTTGTAGAGCCAACACCAATTGCTCTTGGTTTCGTGTTCGAGGGACCAAGTCTATGCGGCGCTGTGCCGCCTTAGGTGCCTGTGTAAAGGCTATGGTGTTTTCTACAGTGGCCTGAATCATACGTTTTTGTGCTTTCGCAGCTCGATTTCTACTCAAGTGTCTTACTCCTTTGTATCCACTTAGTGGACCTGAATATTTACGGTTGAGTTTTGATAAAAATGTCCGGACTGATTGATGCTGATACAATCACTAAATACTGACCAGGCAGTAGAAATCAAGATATCTGTCTGTGCGCCAAATGCCATAAATAAAGTACCATGGGCCTCAAAGACAAAGAAATTTTTAAAAACCACGAAGACTACTGGCAAGTAGCCAATAACATCAAAACCATTTACATGAGTGATGGTAGTCTTTCCACACTGCTGGATTTTGAGCGTGTGTTAGATGAGCTTGACATTTATGCTTTTAAAAACTGGCAAATTGGCGAGCTGGTGGCCGGCCCAGAAATTGGCAAATACAAAGTCAGTGCCATTTTTATGTGGCCCAAGAACTTGATGCCAGATCCACGTGGCGGGCGTAGATTGCTGCCATTTGATTGCGAAGTTTTGTTCAAGAAACAAAAAATCAAAATTCCAATTAAAATCACAGACCCAAGTGATTATCGCCCAGGTACTCACAAAGCCAAAATTACCGAGCGTGAAGTATGGTTAGTTGAAATAACCATGCCCAAGCACTTGATGAGTGATATTCGTACAGGTTCAATTGAACTGGAAGATGAAGAAATTGATCTAGAAGATCTTGATCAAGCTTACGAGCAAGACCTTGACAAAGATGAAATGCAAAATGATCAGCAGGCCCAAAATGCACAACAAAACCTCCAACAAGCTACTTGAAAGTCTTCAGTACAAAGATCTAGAAGGCATAATGAAGCCCACTATTCACGTGGATGAATTCAGCTCAAAAATGGGCGATGACGAAGATATCATTGTTCTTAGCTTTTTTGTACGCAACAAATCTGCAGCTCGAGACTTAATGGGCTGGTTCGAAAAAGGCTATGATTTTGTACTGGACGCTGACATGAGCCCCGGAGAAATCAAACCCAATCGTTACTTGGTTTACATTGAAATGCGCAGACGCTCATCGGCTCCACGAAATGTAAATGAATTATTAAGTGATCTCAGTACACTAACAGAATTTGAACCCAATGACTGGATCATGACCTATCAAGGTCAAGACTGCCCTTGGGACGAAAAAGTGTTTGAGCAACGTGTGCCGCTCAGTCCCAAACAATACGTTGCTGCCACACAATCAGATCTCAACGAAATGCGTGTGGCTGCTGGAATTGAAACCAAAAAAATACACAGCGTGACTCCAGAATTACGTGCTCTGCAAGCTGCTGCTGGCATTTAATTTCACCATCTCCTGAACTCAGTATAAATTCATACTAGAACAGGAGATTTCCATGACTCAAAGAATTCTAATTATGGGCTTGCCGGGCGCAGGCAAAACTTATTTGGCCCAGTACATTTTGGAACAGCTACAAAATGCCGGTAAAACAGTGACTTGGCTCAACGCTGACGACATTCGCGCACGATATAACGACTGGGATTTTAGTCAAGAAGGGCGTAT
>JACCDW010714890.1_pt1 | contig 13445 bp, 8 predicted proteins | sample 7449781 | NCBI WGS metagenome assembly JACCDW01 (sample SAMN15323449, study PRJNA562643) | freshwater metagenome | isolation source: river surface water | place: USA:Blue River Watershed | collected 2017-08-18 | reverse complement strand
TGATTTTAACACAGGCAACTATCATGTGCCGACTAGCCCAACAGACACTGGCATTTATATGGTAATAAATGGTACCGCAACGCCCGATACTATGTTCGGATATTTGCTTGTGTTGCTGATTGGACTTGTCATTGTTTTCGCTATTGGATATCTTGCATTTGGTTCCCAATGGAAAAAAGGACTGTTTTGGTTTTGGACACCGATTTTTGCACTGCCTCTGTATTTGTATGCAATCGGCATTATTCAATATTATCCAGGCGGGAGCAAAGCCTATGTTGAGACATATTATCAGTCTACTTGTAGCATCGGGTCAAATGATATGAAGCAGTGTGTATGGCGCGGTCCTGTGTCTAAACCGCCGTTTTAATTTAAAGAATCAAATAAAATCAATTGATTATAATATCAATTTTGTGTTGACAACTCGTGTAACGTATGTTATGTAGAACAAGTAACATCGCTGGAGATACCCATGAAGATCAATGATACTGCTACTGCTGTCGCTGGCAAAGGTGATGCATTTACTATTGCTGCCACAGGCAAAGCATTTCGCATTCTTAGTGACGGATTGTATAGTGATAAGATTCGTGCTGTGATTCGCGAACTAAGCTGCAATGCTCGTGATAGCCATGTTGCGGCTAAGAACTCTGCACCGTGGGATATGCATTTGCCAACTGATCGAGAGCCGTGGTTCAGCATTACGGACTATGGTACTGGCATGAGTGATGCAGATGTACATTCTATCTATACTCGCTATTTTGCCAGCACTAAAACTTCTAGCAATGACTATGTTGGCCAGCTTGGGCTTGGTAGCAAAAGTCCATTCAGCTACACAAATGAATTCTTTGTTACTAGCCGACACAAAGGTATTGCAACTCAATACCGTATGTATTTTGACGCAACTGACACTCCGCGAATTGAAACCATTGGTAGCGGATTTAGCAGCGATAGTGGTGTTACTGTAAAGTTTGATGTAAAGTACGGTGATATTGCTCGTTGGTCAACGAAGGCTATCGAAGTATTGCAATGGTTTGATCAAAAACCGAAACAAACTGGCGCCGCTATTAATTTTGTGCTTATGACGCAGCCGGCATATACTGGCAACGGATGGCGTATTTGGAACAAGCGGTTCTGGAACGGCGAATCACTACAGGCGCTGATGGGCGGTGTACTGTATCCAATCAACGTTTACAGCATCGATCTAAACGCAATTCAGCAAGAGCAAATTGATCTTATCTATTCGATGAACGATTTGCCGTTGGTTGTGGAATTTAACATCGGCGAACTTGAAGTTGCTGCTAGCCGCGAAAGTATTGGCTACGATAATCGTACCAGCATCAACATTGTCAATCGTCTTACTAATATTGTTGACAATCTCAAAACCACATTGTGGAATGTAGTAGAATCCAAGCCAACCCGTTGGGAAGCAAGGATGGCATATGGCGCTGTTTTTAACAATAAAGACCTCGGGCAAGTGTTCAATAAAATGTTTAGTGAATACGCTAAGCCTGTTCACAGCGGCGAAACAATCAAAAGCCAAAGTTTTGTTTTGAACATGACCGAGTTGGTAATGGGTGGTCGTATCTCAAACGAGTCTGCAGATGTTCGTGTGTTTTCAGTAGATAAAAAGACTGCAAACTATGTACCAAAGCCACATATTAACTGTGCTGATAATACCGTTATCATGTTTGACGATGTAGTTCGTGGCAGTCACACTCGCGTTAAAGAATATCATGTTGCTAAACTATTGAAAAACAATATCATTGTTTTTAAGAAAACTGATGATATGAACACAATCCTTAATCTGCTAGGTCATCCAAAGTATATGATGACTAGCGAACTTGCTGCACCCGAGAAACAGACTCGTGTTAAGTCTCCCGAAGTGTGGCTAATGAATGAGAAGTTTGATAGTGGCAAAAAAGCATGGTCACCTGCAGGCGAAGTTATTGCCAGCGAAACTAATATTTGCTATTATTTGCCTATGTACGGCTGGGACGTACACATTACTGATAACGGGCATTCTTCGGTTCACAGTGTGAGTGCCCTACTCGATCGCGGCAAACGTCTAAAACTGATTCCGCAGAACACAAAGATCTATGGTATTCGTGCAAAAAACATTGAAAACGTCAAAGCCAATACGCATTGGGTGCATTTTGGAGATCTTATGAAATCTCATGCTGTGAGACTGTCAACTGATCGTGATTATCTAGACAGTATTGCAAAAAATGTTGAGCTAGCTGCAATTGATGTAGTGGTTGCAAAAACCATAGGAACTTCGGTTGCCAGTCACCTAACCAACTCGCTGTATTCCATTACAACTCGTCTAAAGTACAAAGACAGTGATTTTGTTAAGTTTTTTGAATCGCTTAAGCATCTGCGCAGCTCAAGACCAACTGACACGGCTACTATTACTGATCTTTGCAGAACCTTCAAGATTAACGTAGAAGAACCTAACTTCGATAGTGAACGTGTAGCACTTGCTGAGTTTATTGGTAAAAAATACACTTTGCTCAAACACATTGATTACAGTACAAGCTACTACAATAAAAATATCTCAGAGGAGAAAATCACTGCATTGGTAAATTATATCGATGCTGTAGATACTGCATATACGTTCAACATGTTAACTGCTGGTATGGACGAATCTGTACCACAATAATTATCTACTACTATTTTGAAAAACTCTCCGATTTGCCACATAATTAAACATGTGACAGATCGGAGATACCTATGGAACTCACACAAGATATGGTCAAAACCTTGCAGTCTGCACGGGTACATTTCTGTATACCCTGCTACGGCGGTCAGATCAACGAAGGCACTTTTATTAGTATGCTCAAGTACATGGCAACTGCACAACGCCTTGGCTTGAACTTTACAATTGATACAATGGTAAACGAAAGCCTAGTTTGCCGCGCTCGCAACAGTCTTGTTGCAAAGATGCTATATTTCGAACCAAAGAGTACACACTTGATGTTTGTTGACGCAGACATTGGTTTTGAACCAGAAGAAATTTTTAAACTGATACTTTCGAACAAAGATGTTGTTGGCGGCCTATATCCTAAAAAAGCATTGCCAATCAACTACGTTGTAAACAAGGTACCAGGTGCAATCAAAGAAGGTAACCTAGTTGAGGTAAGCAACTTGGGAACTGGTTTCATGATGATCAAGCGTCATGTGCTTGAGCAGATGATTGCTAAGCATCCAGAACTACATTATGTAGACAGTATTGGCCTTGATCCCAAGTACGACCCATTCAAGTATGCACTTTTTGATACTGAAATTGATCAAAACAGCAAAGAGTATCTGTCAGAGGATTACACTTTCTGTAAGCGTTGGAGAGCAATGGGCGGAAAGATCTGGGCAGATCTTACTATTACTTTAAACCACATGGGTTACTTCACATTTAGAGGTGATGCGACACAGCTACAGCCACATCTCTGATCACACATTGGGTTGTAGTAAAGAAAACAGCGAGTGAAAACACTCGCTGTTTTTTATTGTTTAAATGTAAAAGGACTATTACAGTCCTTGCACACTGTTAAAGATATCGTCAATTACATTTGAATCAACTGTGGTTTTCATTGCAGGTTTAGCTGCTGGTACAACTGTTGCCGTAGGTGCAACAGTTTTAGAAGAAGGTATTGTGCCTTCGTTTACTGTTGCAGGTTTTGCCACATTTGGCAATAGTTGCTGTTCTGCTTTAGCAGTAGTAGATTTAATAAACTCTGCATATTGACTGGTAATTTGAACGGCACGCCGATAGTCGGGTAGCGGCAGTAATGTCATTTTTAGCATTGTCTCGAGGCTTACTTTATCATCTGCAAGAATTTCTAGTGCGCTTTTGCGTCCCATGATACCTGCCCAATGTTCAGGTTCACCGTGTTCGAAACTACCAGCAGCTTCTTCTAGTTCTTCTTGCGAATGATTCGACAACCACTTGTCAATTAGTGTAAGATCACCTTCAAGGTCGTATATCTCTCTACGCAGTCTTATTTCTCTAGCATTGTTAACTTCTTCAACAATGTTACGTTCAACATCGTCTCCAATTAACGATGTTTTATACTTCATAAGGCTGATAGCAGCTTTCTTTTCTTGTATAAGAGAAATATACTTTTCTTTTTCACCGAGTAGATATTTCAATTGTCTGTGGAATGTATTTTGTTGTTCCACAATCATATGTTTAAATTCGTATTCAGACTGTGTGCTGGGCATAAGGTCTAATAGTTTTGTTGTAGCAGTTAGGTCCATTGTCACCTCCAGTGTGCTATAAATTTTACCGCACTTGGGACAAAAATCAAATTAAATGTAATTGTTTGGACCCACACGGCCGCCAAAATTTGTACTAAGCAATGTGATACTATTTGCAGTAATACCAATTTTACTACCCAATTTAACATTAAGTGTTACGATTGTACCGGCAGCAGGAGCACCGGTGGCACCAGGTACGTAATAAGCATTATATACACCGCCCATCCTAATAGATGTACCGGTTGCAGGTATAGCAGTAACCATAATTCCTCGCCGTAGTCGGTATTATTTACCTATGTTGCAAACAAAAAATACCAACATAATGATAGAAAAATGCTGGTATAATTTAATTATACCAGCATTGATTTATTTACTTTTTATTAGTTTTAGCTGAAGTTTGTTGTGCAGCAGTTTTTTGATCTCTCGGCGGATTTGCAACTGATTCCTTGAGTTTTACTTTTTTAGGTTTAAGTTTAGTTCTTGGATCTGCCATGTTGTACTCCTTTATTGTTGCTAATGTTACAACTACATAATGTTATTGTCGTAGTTGAGATTTAGCAATTTTAAAAGAACGCAATCATATTACTGAGTACAGCAGTTACTGGCCCAATAGGTGAAAAGTTCCAGCCTGTGTTTGCACCGTCATTGGTATTACCATAATTGGTTGGGGCTAGCCATGTTGCACCACCTGTTGCGGTTGAGTTAGATATGCCAAGATATGAAACCGTTACAGTACCACTAGATTTTGTTAATGTAAATGCTGCATCGCTAGTCAATGTTACTTTATTACCTGCGGTGCCAGACAGTGTAAAGTTGTTAACTGTATTATCACTTCCTGTTGCAAATTTGACTCGGGTTGCAGCAGAATATGTGTTTATAATATCATTAAATGTGTTTATACTACCGCTGGTACCTATTACCAAGTTACCTGCACCGGCTTGCTTTATGTTGTACCATTGATTGCCACTTACAGCAAAAGTTTTTTCTGACGCAGATGTAAAACTTATATTGCTAGTACCGGCATCCAATGTCAATTGTGTACCAGATACATCCCATACATTACCGCTGCCTGTTATAGTCCAGTTGCTCGAACCCATAGTTAATGTACGAGCACCTGCTGCAATATCTGTTTTAAATGCAGGTACCGTTACACTGTACCCATTGCTGTTAAATGCACCGTTCCTAAAAATTAAACCTGTACTGTAAGTAGATGTAAATGCATCACCGAGTACCACATTAGATCCTGCTGCAACGATTGCTACAGGTTGTTGCCAAACCACACCTGATGACACTATGGTGCAGTTTGTGTTTATAGCCACGTTACTTGTAACAGATGGCAATGTCATTGTGTTTGATAATGTTATATTACCAAATAACTGCATGCCAACAGTGCTAGTGCTAAAAGTACCACTGAATCCAGTAAAATCTATATCATTTACATACGCAGTACTTGCTAGTGTCATATTATAGTTGCCAGCTGTGATAAAGAAGTTCTGACGTTGTGCTGCTGTTGTAGCAGTGCCTGTTGTAATTGTAGTTGCAGTTGCACCACTGTATGTCAATCTTACATTACTTGTGCCAGTATAGCTAAAGTTTGTAAGTGACGATGTATTCCATACTGTACCAGTTCCGGTTAAATTAATGCTACCTGTACCAAATGCAATCGTTCTTACGTTAGCAAAAGTAGACACAAAACTGCCAACAGTTAATTCAACACCGTCATTTATTGAAATAGATCCGGACGTGAATGTGTACGCACCTGTTGCAACTAATAATGCTCCAGTGCCGATAGTAACTACACCAGAATCGTGTGATATCGATGCTGCCGATAATGTCCCGCCATAGTTTATATAGGACGCGGATACCATTGCAAATGTTAATACCCCAAGACTAACAGATTTATTATTGAAATCTATAATGCCGTTTTTGATAACAAATGCAGTAGAAGAAACATTCGTAAAATTATCAGTAAGTTGGAATGTACCACCTGTACCGTCTATAGTAATAATTGCACCGACAGTATGACCGTTTGTTGTTATAGTTTTTGTCCCACTGGTAGCAGACATAGTTAATGTACCGCCTAATGTAGTAGATGTCATAGTACTAGAAAAAACAACATTACCATATAATATATTAGTAACCGTTGACTGGCCATATGTTCCGTTGAACCCAGTGAAATCTAAATTGTTAATAACTCCAGCTGAGGTTATAGTAAGAATGTATGTACCAGCAGTTATATAAAAATTTAATGCTTGAATAGCACTCATACCGCCAGGAGTAATAGTAGTTGCAGATATACCACTATATGTTAATCGTACATTGCTAATACCCGTATAACTAAAATTAGTGACTGTGGCAGAATTCCATACAGTCCCAGAGCCTGTTAAGTTAATAGCACCTGTACCAAATGCAATAGATCTGATATTTGAGTTAGATGAACTAAACGTACTTGTAGATAATGTAACACCGTCGTTGATAGTAATAGAACCAGCCGTAAACGTATATGTGCCATTGCAAGTGAGATTATACCCTGTGCCTATAGATAAATCACCACTTGTATGTGTAACAGTTGCAGCAGTTAGAGTGCCATTTAAAAATGCATGTGTGCCTGTTAATATTATTAAAATACCAATCGATGTAGAATAGTTGTTTAAATCAAATGTACCATTTGTATACGTAAATCGTTGAGTAGTCCCTTGTACAAATGCATCACCTAATTGCAATGTTTGTCCAACCCCGCTCAATACTATACCAAAGTTAGCAGTTCGACCATTTGTAATGATAGTTTTTGTACCAGCAGTTGCTGACCACGACAACGTGTTTGCACCAGCTGTTGCACTAGTGGTTGTGCTAGTACCCAATGTTAAATTGCCGTAGATCGAATGTACTGTTGAACCAAATGCAACAGTGCCTGCAAACCCTGTAAAGTTTAGATCATTGTACCTATTATTAGTTGTCAGTGTTAACGTATATGTGCCGTTAATTATGTTAAAATTCATAGCGTTGGCAGCAGTAGCAGTATTTGTTATAGTAACTGCTGTTGTAGTGTTGTTAGATATTATAATATTGCTAGTACCTGTATAGGTAAATCCAGTAGCGCCGGTTACGTTCCAAACTGTACCGGTATTATTAGTAGTGATAGAACCTGCGCCGAATGAAATACTTCTAGTATTAGTGTTCGCAGAACTAAATGCACCAACTGATAAATTAACATCATTGTTAATAGTAATCGATCCGGCAGTAAAGGTGTAGGTGCCAGTAGTACTTAACAAATAACCTGCACCTATAGATAAATCACCGCTAGTATGTGCAACTGATGCACAATTCACTGTGCCATTGACAATGTCATGTGTACCGCTGTTTATAGTAAAAATACCAATACTAGTTGTTGCCGAATTTATATCAAATGTACCAGTTGTATATGAAAACGAACGTGTACTCAACTGACTAAAGTTATCTATTAATTTTAAAATATTACTGTTGGTACCAGTCATACCAATGTTATAGTTCTGAACAACTCCATTTGTTGTTATTGTTTGAGTTACAGCATTGCCGCTGAAGTTTAGCGTTCCAGTAGACGATGTTACGGTCATTGTAGGACTGTAAATTATATTACCGTAGCAAGTAAATGTTCCACCTGTAGCTATAGATACAGTGCCAGAAAACCCTGTAAAATCTAAATTTAACACTGCACCAGTTGATGTCAAGTTAAGAGTATATGTACCAGCAGTTATATAAAAATTTAATGTCTGTGCAAGCGTTGCACTAGAAGTTGATATAGCAGCAGTGGTAGCACCGGGATTAGTAAAACGTATATTGCTAATACCAGTATAACTAAAATTAGTCATAGTAGCACTTGACCAGTTGCCGCCAGCGCCGGCTACAACTATAGTACCTAGTGTACCAAATGCAATAGATCTAGCATTACCGTTGTTTGTTGAAAATGTGTTGCATGTTAAAGTGTAGTTATTAAGATCAACATTACCGTTTGATAATGTACACGTGGCTGAAACCGTGAGTGCATCTTGCAATATCCAACGATCGGTACCAACATTTGTAAAAGTAACAGGCGAGGCGATAACAAATCCGTTTGTAGTAATGTTTTTATTAACACCAGTGGATGTACCGAATAGTTGTAAAGTACCAGTAAGAGACCATACTAAATTAGTAGAAGGTAAAGTCAACGATCCATATACGTTTAACGCATTAGTACCGGCGATTGTTAAAGTGCCATCTAAACCGCTAATTGTTAAATTAGCACAGTTACAACCAACTAGGTTAGTTGTAACTGTAAATGCATTACTACCGATATTAGAATTTGCTGTAAAAAATGCATTGTCGGTAGTAGACGGAGAAGATGCACCAGAAGGACCGCCGTCGGAAGTAGACCAATTAGCAGAACTACCAGATGCAAGCCATGTTCCGGATCCTCCCACCCAATATCTATCTGCCATTATTAAATTCCTGTGTCATCTACTGCAATTTCGGTAGTATTGGTGATAATAGATAGCCAATTATTAAATCTATCTATTTTCATTTGGTTGATTTCGTCATCGCTATATGTATGGTTATCATCTAAATGCAATGCATCTCGGTAAATGTAACGGCCATCGTTGCTTGACATTTCATAATCAATCTTAATCATTTAATTAAAATCCAAAGTTTTTACCTAATATATCCCATGTATTATTAATTGTGTTGTACTGAAATCCCAAATAATCAGTTAATCCCCCACCGCTAGATGCAGTCGGTAACGGTAAATCTATAGATCCTGCAAATATACCATCCCAGGAAAATGTCTGTACGTTTGTAGATTTGAGTCTGAATACTATTTTTTGTCCATCGGATGGGGTGCCAGATGGTGCGTTTATAGTTAATGTGCCAGCAGTTTGAGTGTTTAGCTGATACGCAAGATCGGTTGTATCTATATTAAATGTAACAGATGTTGCATCAGTTAATTGCGTAACTCTAGGCTGTAATGTACCAGTTGGACCAGTTTCACCTGTTGGACCTGTTGAACCAGTTGGGCCAGCAGGACCGGTTTGACCGATATTTCCAGTTGGGCCTGTAACTACGCTATCTGCACCAGTTGCACCAGTTGGACCTGTAACTAGGCTATCTGCACCAGTTGCACCAGTTGGACCTGTAACAGTACTTGCAGGACCTGTATATCCAGTCGGTCCGGTAATCACGCTATCTGCACCAGTTGCACCTGTATATCCAGTTGGACCTGTAACTACACTATCTGCACCAGTTGGACCTGTATATCCAGTATAACCAGTTGGACCTGTAACGGTACTGTTTGCACCTGTTGGGCCTGTAATCACGCTATCTGCACCAGTTGCACCTGTATATCCAGTTGGCCCTGTGATTACACTGTCTGCACCGGTTGCACCAGTTGGACCAGATTCACCTGTAGGTCCTGTATATCCTGTAGGACCTATGTTACCTGTAGGGCCTGTTATTGTGCTAGTTGCACCCGTAGGACCTGTAATCACGCTATCTGCACCAGTTGCACCTGTATATCCAGTTGGACCTGTTACAGTACTTGTTGCACCAGTTGGTCCGGTATACCCGGTTGGTCCGATTGATCCGGTATACCCAGTTGGACCTGTTATCGTACTAGCTGCACCAGTAACACCGGTTGGACCAATTGATCCAGTAACACCGGTTGGGCCTGTAACTGTACTTGCAGCACCAGTGGGTCCGGTACCTAATGGACCAGTCGGACCTGTAACTGTACTTGCTGCACCAGTAGGTCCTGTATAACCCAATCCAGTTGGGCCTGTGTTCCCCTGAAAGCCTCTTAGCCCGGTAGCGCCAGTAGCACCTTGAGGACCAGTTGGTCCACCTAACGGACCTGTTGGTCCAATATTACCAGTAGCACCAGTTGAACCTGTTAAACCTTGCGGGCCAGTTACACCTCTTGAACCTTGAGGACCAGTCGGACCTCCCAACGGACCAGTCGGTCCGGTAGTACCACGTAATCCAGTTGGGCCAGTTGGGCCAGCATTGCCTTGTGGGCCAGTGTTAGCAGCAGTACCGGGTATACCTTGCGGTCCGGTAGCACCAGTCACGCCAGTTGGACCAGTAGCACCAGTATCTCCGTCTATCCCTCGACCACCTTGGGCACCAGTTGGACCTCCTAACGGACCAGTAGGGCCGGTTATGCCTCTTAATCCAGTAGGACCAGTCGGACCAGGATCACCTTGAGCACCAGTATTAGCTGCTGTACCAGGTGTACCGGTGGGACCTGTGTAACCTGTCGGTCCGGTGATTGACTGATATACCATATTGTATTATGCTCCAGTGCCACCGTTTAGTGTTTTAACTAACGTTGCTAATCTATCCAATGCTTCTTGTATTGTAGTAGGAGGTGTCCCGCTCCAGTCAGTAGGATACTCAGGAGTGTACGACACATAGCCGCCAGGTGGCAATGTAAGATTTCCAGTAGAACCAAATATCCATTGATGAACACTTGCTTCTATTGCAACGTTGCCGGCTGGACCTACAGTGCTTACGTTTGGACCGCTTGTAGTAAACACAGCACCATTGTTTGTAATGCTGCGAGCATTGTTACTAGTATCAGTAAATGCTGCACCCGCTGTAGCACTGTTTAACAGTACTTGAACTGCGTATGGATCTGTAATAGGAGAAATGTTGTCTCCCGATGGTTGTACCGTCTCTAATGGTGCTGTTGGCACTGTAAAGTTGCCTGTATAAACTGCAACACTAGCAGTAATACGAATACCAGATATCTTACCTTGGAAATATTGGAAATCATTATTGGGCCCACGACGACCAAATGCAACTGCTCCAAGATATGTAAGTGATGTCGGTCTGGGACCTTCAGCAACTGATTGTGCAATACCATTGTAATAAACAGACAGTGTGCCTGCATCACTAACTACTGCAACGTGAGTCCAAACGCCGGGAGTAGGTTCGCTGCTTACGCTAGCAGTGCCATCTTGTACACTAAGGCTTCCGGTATCCCAAAATATATCTATACCGTCATTGATTGCACCTTGACTGATTATACTGTATACACCAAATTCAGATGTGATATCCGAATTTTGCCACCATTCTATAGTGTAGGTATCACCGAGTGCGGGAATGCTACCAGTTCCTAACCAACTAGTAGTACCATTGTATGTTAATGCACCTATATAACTTACTGGTGCAACACCTGCTGATAAACTAATATTGGAACTTGTTACCGGACGTATAGAATTACCAGGGAATGTTGTACTACCGTCACTGTTAAATGTCCAGTAATTGGCGTTGGCTGTAGTGAATTGAATAATACCATGTGTACCACTTGATGCGTAGCCTGCGGTTAATCTAATGTCGCCTCCATTAAGTGTTGAATATCCTCCACTCAATTCAATATCGCCGCCGTAATCATAACCACTGCCGCCATCTATGTTAACATAGCCACCACTGCCAGTAGCTACGTTGTCAGCATCACCTGCATAGATTTTAATATCACCGCCGTTGGTTTCAGCATCACCTGCCCAGAAGTAAACATCGCCGCCTTCGCCTTCGCCACCATTTTGGCCCTGTATAATTAGACGCTGTGCATTGTATCCAGGTTGTGCAGGCGGCGGACCAGTGATAATAGATTGTTGATCAGGATTGCCAAATTGTAATACTGAACCATTTTGTGTTCCGCCGTTGTGTAGATTTACACTTAATGTTGGGAACGTGGTAGTGCCGTCAGTACTAAATGTCCATTGATGTGTAGCAACAGTGACGTTAGTACGTAATGTAATATTACCACTATTAACAGTAGATAATGCAATATCATCAACAGGAGTAGTTATATTGCCACCATTACCCCATACGCTAAGTGTACTTTTACCATAATCACCTAAGGTGATACCGCCGCCCAACGCACTATCTTCAAAAATATGTATATCGCCATCAACTGTTGGATAGAATGCCACAGTGTTATCAAATGTACTGCTTGGCTGAATACGTATTTTGTATCCGTTTACGTTACTCGAGGGTCCAATTAATGTAGTAGCGTTAAATGTAATGTCGCCTGTGGTTATACCGCCGCCTATAAGAGATAAACTAGTCGACAGTGTTGACGATATTGCGGTTACATTCGGTGAATTAACGATTGATAGTGTAATTGATGAAGTAATTAAATTAGCAGTTATATCGACACTGCCACCCGACACATCTTGGCTATATACTCCCCAACTTTGTACAGAATATAACCATATGTCATAGGTGCCTAGTCCAGAACCGTCTAGTGGTAATTGTATAGCACCACCGACGCTGGTCGTTTCATCATCGTTTGCTGTTATAGATATGTAAAAATGGTTAGCATCAGCAGTTAAAAATTCTGTAGAAATTCCACTGTTATGATAGTCTGAATTAGTTGTGGCAAGTGATCGTTGCCATATCGCAGTACCGCTAACATTGAATTTTACAATTAAAATATCATCTTGTTGACTGTATAATGAATTATGATTCCAAGCTGTTATAATATTACCATCGCCGTCAATGGACACAGATCCGTTCCAAATACTCATTGGTTCAGAGTCGCCGCTGACGTTATATCCCATACCAACTTGCCAAACAATAGCACCAGTGATAGCATCCATTTTTGTTAAAAAGCCATCGTTGCCGTTGCCTGTATTATGACTAGTAACATAAATGTAACCGTTGCTATACGCTACGCTGGTTGCACGTATTGGACTTTGTGTTAAATTAATACTTTTGTGCCATTGCAGACCATCAGCAAGGGTATAGTATGATACCAAGCTACCGTATGTATCACTATAACCAACTGCATATATATCAGTATCAGCTGGGTTTGTTGTAGTACCATAATACTCTACCGGACCTATACCACCATCTTCTGCAACTGTTAACTCGAATGAAGATCCGATACTAAAGAAGGCTAATAACCCACTGTTTTGACCTGTTCCTGTGTTTATATAACCAACCGATGATTGCCATTCTGGACTTACGCCGGCGTACCCTAAAACGGTGTCGCGTAACCAAATAATTTCCGTAGTAACATCGTAATAAGCCGACGAATCTACTTGACCAGTAAATGTGTCAATGTTTACAATCCAGCATTTATTAGGTGTTCCGGGTTCACTAACCGATAACCCTAAAATTGATTGAGCTGCAAATGCAGATGTTACAACACCGGCCATATCCAATACCGATTGCCATAC
>JACCDW010921111.1_pt1 | contig 13446 bp, 9 predicted proteins | sample 7449781 | NCBI WGS metagenome assembly JACCDW01 (sample SAMN15323449, study PRJNA562643) | freshwater metagenome | isolation source: river surface water | place: USA:Blue River Watershed | collected 2017-08-18 | reverse complement strand
TCCAATGCATCTTGAACGTCGCTCGCGGTGGTGTCCAATACTGTGATGAATGTTTCTAGCTTTTTCAATATGCGAACAGCCTCTGTATGGCTTTTGAGTTTTTGTAAGATGTAATACAGCGTGTTCATGGTGATGGCCGATACATACACCTTAATTCTTCCTTTCACCGCTAAATCAAACAAAACACTTGCACTTTTGGAATGTGGTTGACGATCCAACAAAAGATCCAGGATAATATTGGTATCCACAAAAAAGTGTTTCATCGCAAATGCTTTTGTATCATGGCATCTCTCATTTCTTTTTTTTCGTCAAAGTCAGGCCCTACTTGCGCAATTCCCATCAGACTTTGTATCGTTGGCGAAATTTCATGTGTCGCTTCTTCCTTTGTGACGATTGTTTTCAAATAGCTTTCAATCATCGATGATAGACTCTTGCCATTTTTTTTTGCATGTTTTTTGGCGGACTCGATGACTTTTTTATTCATCGTTAAGGTGAGCTTGGTAATCATAGCACGTGTGATTTGTTTTTCAAAGATACGTGCTGAATAATTGTTTTGTTGCATGAGATTTGAATTGTTCTGTGCAAAAGTGTCCAGATTCATTTGTATAGGCAACCTATAAATTATGCGCATTAACCACCCCGTCTGCTTCGCATCCACCCCTCCTATCGCTTCGCGCAGGAGGGGAGAAACAAAAAAAGGCGACCCATGGGATCGCCTTTTATATTGTATTTCGGGACAATTAGGGCTTCAAGCTAGCTGCCAAATATTCGCGGTTCATGCGACCGATGTTCTCGATGCTGATGCTCTTTGGACATTGTACTTCACAAGCACCAATGTTGGAACAGTTACCAAATCCTTCTTCGTCCATTTGCTTCACCATGTTCTCTACACGCTCCTTGCGCTCAGGTTGTCCCTGTGGCAACAATGCAAACTGAGAAACCTTGGCTCCAACGAACAACATCGCAGATCCATTTGGACAAGATGCGACGCATGCTCCGCATCCGATACATGTTGCAGCATCAAAAGCCTTGTCTGCATCATCCTTGGGTACGGGAATCGCGTTAGCATCCATTGTACGACCTGAAGTATTGACAGAGATAAATCCTCCTGCTTGTTGAATGCGATCAAAAGCTGAACGATCTACCATCAAATCCTTGATCACGGGGAAACCAGCGCTTCTCCATGGCTCGATGAAAATGGTATCGCCATCCTTGAAAGAACGCATGTGCAATTGACACGTAGTAACACCTCGGTTTGGACCATGTGCCTCTCCGTTGATGAACATGGAACACATTCCGCAAATTCCCTCACGACAGTCGTGGTCAAAAGCGATGGAATCTTCTCCGCGACGAATCAACTCGTCGTTTAAAACGTCCATCATTTCCAAGAAACTCATGTCTGGAGAAACGTTGCCCAATTTATACTCCACCAATTGGCCTGGAGTTTCTGCATTTTGTTGACGCCAAACTTTGAGGGTCAAATTCATTCCGTTTTCCATGTTGTTATTTATAGCTACGTGATTGTACTTTAATGTTTTCATAAATCAACGCCTCCTTGTGAAGGTTAGGTGTTGATGGATTGCCAGTGAACTCCCATGCTGCGACGTAGTTGTAAACGTCGTCTACACGCAATGCTTCACCATCTTCCGTTTGATATTCTTCGCGGAAGTGACCTCCACAAGACTCGTTGCGCTCCAATGCGTCTTTGCACATCAACTCACCCAAATCGATAAAGTCTGCTACACGCAAAGCTTTTTCCAATTCTGGATTCATTCCGTTGATTGCGCCTGGGATACGAACGTTTTTGAAGAAATCTTCGCGGATTTTTTGAATCTCGCTGATGGCAAATTTCAAACCTTCCTCGTTACGTGCCATTCCACAATAGTCCCACATGATCTTTCCCAATTTCTTGTGGAAATGATCAACTGGAATGGTTCCATTGTTTTGGGTCAACGATTCAATTTGCTTTTTGATACGTTCTTCAGCTTCGACAAATTCTGGAGAATCAGTAGAAATTTTACCTGTGCTGATTTCATCTGCCAAGTAGTTACCGATGGTGTATGGAAGTACAAAATATCCATCAGCCAAACCTTGCATCAAAGCAGATGCACCCAAACGGTTGGCACCGTGGTCAGAGAAGTTGGCCTCTCCGGCTGCATAGCAACCTTTTACTGTGGTCATCAACTCATAATCTACCCACAAACCGCCCATGGTATAGTGAACCGCTGGATAAATCATCATGGGTGTTTCATATGGATTCTCAGCAACGATTTGCTCGTACATCTGGAATAGGTTTCCATATTTCTGCTCAACAACTTTTTTACCCAATGCAATGATCTCTTCTTGGCTTGCATTGTGCATACCTTTTACAGTAGCTTGTTGCTTTCCGTAACGCTCAAAAGCGCTAGCAAAATCCAAGTATACAGCTTCGCCAGTTGCGTTTACGCCAAATCCCGCATCGCAACGCTCTTTGGCTGCGCGAGAAGCAACATCACGAGGTACCAAGTTTCCGAAAGCTGGGTAACGGCGCTCCAAATAATAGTCGCGACGGTCTTCAGCAAGGTCAGTTGGTTTCAATTTTTTGGCACGAATGGCCTCAGCATCTTCTTTGAATTTGGGAACCCAAATACGACCATCATTTCTCAACGACTCTGACATCAAAGTCAATTTGGATTGGTGGTCACCACTAACTGGAATACAAGTGGGGTGAATTTGTGTGAAGCAAGGATTGGCCATCAAAGCACCACGCTTGTGTGCTCTCCAAGCTGCAGTAACATTGGATCCCATGGCGTTGGTTGACAAGAAGAATACGTTTCCGTATCCGCCTGTGCACAAAACAACAGCATGTGCTGCGTGACGCTCAATCGCACCTGTTACCAAGTTGCGCGCGATAATTCCACGTGCTTTGCCATTTACAACAACCAAGTCCAACATCTCATGACGATTCAACATCGTCACATTTCCTTTACCTACTTGGCGGCTCAATGCTGAGTATGCTCCCAAAAGCAACTGTTGTCCAGTTTGACCTTTTGCATAGAAAGTACGAGAAACTTGTGTACCCCCGAAAGAGCGGTTGTCCAACAATCCACCGTAATCGCGTGCAAAAGGAACACCTTGTGCTACACATTGGTCGATGATGTTGGCACTCACCTCAGCCAAACGGTATACGTTGGCTTCACGAGCGCGGTAATCACCACCTTTGATTGTATCATAAAACAAACGATAGGTAGAGTCACCATCGTTCATGTAATTCTTGGCTGCATTGATACCACCTTGCGCCGCAATCGAGTGCGCACGACGAGGTGAATCTTGAAAACACAAAGCCTTAACTTTATAACCCATCTCTGCAAGAGAGGCAGCAGCAGAAGCCCCAGCCAAACCTGTACCCACAACGATAACATCGATGTTGCGTTTGTTTGCAGGGTTCACCAAACGCGCAGTGTTTTTATACTTGGTCCACTTTTGATCTAGTGGTCCATCTGGAATTTTATTGATTAGTTCCATAATTCTTTATTTAGTGAACAAGATTTAAGTACATGGCGATAGGCATTGAAGCAAACAATGCACTGATGATCACAGAAAAGGCATCACCAGACAATCCGATAATTTCCTTGTATTGACCTTGGCTCCATCCCATCGATTGGAATGCGCTGCGGAAACCGTGAAGCAAGTGCCAGAACAATGAAAAGCAACCTGCAACATACAGGATGACCACCCACAAGTTGCTAAACACCAAGCGCATTTCTGAATACAAATTCTCCATCCAAACGCCATTCACATACATGTGCTTGTTGCCCGTTAATTCAGTGATACGTGTTTTCAACCAGAAATCTTTCAAGTGAATCACCAAGAACAACAAAATCAAGGTTCCCAAAATGGCCATACTGCGCGAGTACCATTGGCTGCTTGCGCTGGGCTTTTCGTAAGCATATTTCACGGGGCGAGCTGCGCGGTTTTGAAAGAACAAAACCAAACCATCAACGATGTGCAGAATCAATCCCGCAAAAAGCCCAATTTCCATGGTACGAACAATCAAGTTTGTTCCCATGAAATGTCCCCATTCATTGAAAGTTTTTCCTCCATCATTGAAGAAAATCATCGCGTTGATTGCCGCGTGCACCACCAAGAAAGAAATCAGAAACAACCCCGTCAGGGCCATCGTGTATTTCTTGGTCAAAGAAGATTTAAAAATTCCTTTTGCCATAATTTTGATTATTCGCCACGAAAATAATATCTACTTAGGCAAACAAGCGAGAATAAACAAAAAAGTGGATTATTTAAAATGGTTATGAATAGGGGCTAAATCTCTTGATACAACTGATTTTCCTTGATGTAGGACAGCGTAATGGGCAGGACATCGGAAATGGTGGTTGGGTCAATTCCCGATTGAATTTGATTTCTGATTGAAGTGCTGGAAATGGGCAATGGGGTATGGGCCAAAATATGGTGTCTGCCTTTTCTCCATTCCAAACTTTCTGGACGGCCATAAACCCAAATATCAAATTGGTTTTCTATGGCATCTCCGCATTTCCATGTAGGAAGTGCATTCCAGCTGTCTTGCCCCATCAGGATTTTCCAATGATGAGAAGGATATTTCGCTTTTAAAGCGGACAAAGTATCGATTGTAAATGAAGGAACAGGAAGATGAGATTCAAAGTCGGAAACAGTGAAATGCGGATCTTGAATGGCATCGCGAAGCATATGCATGCGGTGTTCAAATGGGGCCAAATCCATGGGGTTTTTGTGCGGATTTTGCGGTGAAATCATCCACCACAACTCGTCCATTAGGGTTTGCTCGAAAAATGCTTTGGCCAATTGCAAATGCCCGATGTGAACGGGATTGAAAGAACCAAAGAATAACCCGATTGTCATTTATTTTCCTAAAAATTCACTGACAATGCGCTCCGCATCTTGCAAGGCAATATTCAATTTTTCATTCAGCAATTGCACATCAAATTTGGGAGCATATTTCATTTCAGAACCTGCTTTGGAAATGCGCATGGCAATTTTCTCAGGACTCTCTGTGCTTCTGTTTCGCAAACGAAAATTCAGTTCTTCGATACTGGGAGGTTTGACGAAAATGGCCAGGGCTTGGTCACCAAATATTTTCTTAAGGTTCATTCCGCCTTGCACGTCCACATCGAAAATGACGTTTTTACCTTCGGCCCAAAGACGTTCAATTTCGGCTTTTAATGTGCCGTAGTATTGATCTTTGTATACTTCTTCCCACTCTAAAAATTCACCCGCTTTCGCTTTGGATAAAAACGCGGATGGAGAGAAAAAGTAATAGTCTTGGCCATCTACTTCAGTTCCTCGCTTGGCTCTGCTGGTGGCGGAAACAGAAAAGGCAAGATGTAATTTTTCAAGGGTCATCAAATGATGCACAATGGTGGTTTTGCCTGCCCCGCTGGGTGCTGAAAATATAATTGCCTTTCCCATGCTGAAAGATAAATCAATTTAAAGTACGTTGTTGATTTGCTCTTTGATTTTTTCCAATTCATCTTTCATCATAACCACGATGCGTTGGATATCTGAGTCGTTGGCTTTGCTGCCAATGGTATTGATTTCTCTTCCCATTTCTTGGGCAATGAAACCCAGTTTTTTTCCTTGACCTTCACCCATCAACTCTTCTTCAAAGTGCTGGCAATTGGCCAAAAGGCGGGCATATTCTTCTGAAATATCCAAACGCTCCAAGTAGTATATAATTTCTTGCTCAAAACGATTGGGATCGATTTTATCAATGGGAACCAACTCTTCCAAAGAAGATTTTAATCGTTGACGAACGTTGGCATCTCTGTTTTTCAAAGGTTGCTCCAAAGCGATGCGCCCTTCCAAAATACCGTCCATGCGCAATTTTAAATCATTCCAAAGGGTATTGCCTTCTGCTCTTCTGTATTGGTCTAGATTTTTTAATGCCTCTTTCAGCAGGTCTGTCACTGCATTCAATGCACTCTCCTCCAATTCTGTTTCTTCGGCTTTCATCACTTCAGGCATGCGCAAAATGGCACTCAGGAGATCAGATTGTGGAATGTCATTTTCAGCGGTGAAGTTTTTTAAAACATCTGCATATTGCTTCATGAGTGTGACATTCATGGCAGGACCTGCAGTTTGCTTCATATTTTCTGCATGAATAAAAATATCCACTTTGCCGCGCACGACTGATTCAGCAGTCATGCTTCTGTATTGCATTTCTTTGTCACGAAGGAAATAGGGGATGCGGGCGTTCAAGTCCAGTTGTTTGCTATTGAGACTGCGCACCTCAACGGTAAACTTTAAATCGGCAATGACAGCTTCAGCCTTGCCGTATCCTGTCATGGATTTCAGATTTTTATTCATTGTTGCAAAGATAATGCTTGTTGAATTGTAGTCTTTTGTTCCTTTGCAGAATGAAGAAAACAGCAGTATTGTTGGTCAATTTGGGTTCACCGGACAATCCTTATCCCAAGGCGGTGTACCGTTATTTGACTGAGTTTTTGAATGATGAGCGCGTCATTGACATCAATCCCATTGGTCGTGCCATATTGGTAAATGGAATCATTGTTCCTTTTAGACACCGCAAGTCGTCTAAGGTTTATCAAGAGTTGTGGACAGAAAATGGATCACCCTTGATTTATCACACCAAGAAAAACGCAGAGCAGTTGCAATCGCGTTTTGATATAAAAGACACCAAAGTTTTTTGGGCGATGCGTTACCAGAATCCATCTTTGGAGAAAACCATGGAGGAGATTTACGATTGGAATCCTTCCAAGTTGGTTATTATTCCTATGTTTCCGCAATATGCATCGGCATCCACGGGCAGTGTGATACAGAAGGTGATGGAATTGATGAAAGGATGGTGGAGTTTCCCAGAAATTAAAATTGTTTCCCAATATTTTGATCATCCGTTGTTTGAAAAGGCGTGGCACGAAAGAGCGGCACAGTTTGATTGGAATGAATATGATCATGTATTGTTCAGCTACCACGGATTGCCTGAGCGACAATTGGATAAATTGTATGATGACAACAAATGCCGCAACCACAGTTGTGAGCATGAAATCAATGATGAAAATCATTTGTGCTATAAAGCAACGTGTTATGCCACAACAAGGAGCATTGTTCAATCCATGGGGATTCCTGATGGTCGCTACAGTGTTGCCTTTCAGAGCAGATTGGGCAAAGGATGGATTGAACCCTTCTCGGACGTGGTGATTGAAGAATTGGCGAAAAAGGGTGCAAAGAAATTGTTGGTTTTTTCACCAGCATTTGTTGCGGACTGTTTGGAAACCACAATTGAGATTGGTGAAGAGTACCAGGAACTGTTTGAGGAACACGGTGGAGAGCACGTTCAGCTTGTACCGAGTTTAAATGATTCGGAGGCTTGGGTGGATTGCTTGGAAGCCTTGGTAAAGGGATAAAAAAAAGGCGGAAATTCCGCCCTTTTTTATTGAATGTTTGTCAGGATTTATGCAAACAACTGCGCCATTCCCACTTTCTTGGCAATGATGCTGTGCAGATCGCTGATGGCTACACGCTCTTGTTGCATGGTGTCGCGATCACGTATCGTAACGGTGTTGTTTTCTAAAGTGTCGTTGTCTACCGTGATGCAATAAGGTGTACCAATGGCGTCTTGTCTTCTGTAGCGACGTCCAACAGCATCCTTGTCGTCGTATTGTAAATTGAAATCCAATTTCAATAGATCAACAATCTCGCGTGCTTTTTCTGGTAGTCCATCTTTTTTCACCAATGGTAGAATGGCCACTTTCACGGGAGCCAATGCGGGATGAATGGACATTACTGTGCGCTCTGTTCCTTCTTCACCGTCTTTACCTGGAATTTGCTCAACGCGGTAAGCGTTGCTCATGACAGCCAAGAACATTCTGTCCAAACCAATTGAAGTCTCAATGACGTAAGGAACAAAACTTTCATTGGTCTCAGGATCGAAATAACGCAACTTCTTTCCTGAAAATTCCTCGTGTTTGCTCAAGTCAAAATCGGTACGGCTGTGAATACCTTCCAATTCTTTGAATCCCATGGGGAAGTTGAACTCTATGTCACATGCAGCATTGGCGTAGTGGGCCAATTTGATGTGGTCGTGGAATTTATAATTTTCAGAACCCATTCCAATGGCGTTGTGCCATTTGATGCGGGTGTCTTTCCAGTAGTTGTACCATTCCATTTCCGTTCCTGGCTTGACAAAGAATTGCATTTCCATTTGTTCAAACTCGCGCATGCGGAAGATGAATTGACGTGCAATGATTTCGTTGCGGAAAGCCTTACCAATTTGCGCAATTCCAAAGGGAAGCTTCATACGACCCGATTTTTGGACATTGAGGAAATTGACAAAAATGCCTTGTGCCGTTTCCGGACGCAAATAAATGATTCCCGCATCGCCAGATACAGCACCCAATTCTGTTTTGAACATCAAATTGAATTGGCGAACCTCGGTCCAGTTGCGTGAACCAGATTCAGGACAAGCGATTTCACATTCGTCGATTAGATTTTTCAAGCCTTCCAAATCCGAGGTTTCCAAGGCAGTTTTCATTTTGCCATGTACATCATCAATTTTGGCTTGGCTGCGGAGTACGTTGGGATTGGTAGCGCGGAACTGCTCTTCGTTGAAGGCATCTCCGAATTTGTTTTTCGCTTTGTCGATTTCCTTTTGAATTTTGGCTTCAGATTTTGCCATGTATTCTTCTAGAAGGACGTCAGCGCGGTATCGTTTTTTGCTGTCTTTGTTATCAATCAAAGGATCATTGAAAGCATCCACGTGGCCACTAGCTTTCCAAGTGGTGGGGTGCATAAAGATGGAAGAGTCGATGCCCACGATGTTTTGGTGCATGCGGGTCATGGCTGTCCACCAGTAGTTTTTGATGTTGTTTTTAAGTTCGGCACCCAATTGACCGTAGTCATAAGCGGCACTTAGACCATCATAGATTTCGGATGAGGGAAAAACAAAGCCATACTCCTTGGCATGTGAGATGACTAATTTGAGTTTATCTTCTTGTTGCATGGCGGCAAAAGTACGATTGAAAGTCTTGAAAAAGGAATTTCGAAAGAATTGAACAAAGGCCTGTTCATACAAATGGTACTAGAAAACAATTTTTTAACGTTTGAAGGTTATCAACACTGTTGATAAGTGCGTAAATTTGCGCCGACGAGGGGTGAATGATTAAATTACCATTTTAAGTAATTCAATATAAATCATTGTTTATTAATTAATTAGATCTAATGGGCTTGAAAAAAAATTAACATTTCAAAATGTAACATTAGTCACATTTGGTCGTAAAAGCATGCAAATAAATTGAAATTTGATATGGGTTTTCTAAGTTTAAATTCTGAATTTTTAAAATTCAATCCAAGTAATTTTTTGAATTTACTGAGATTGTGTTTGAAAATGTTAAAATGGAAGTTGGTCTTAATTGCATTTTTGATTGCATGCAATTCGATAAATGCTCAGATCGCATTGCGAGGAAGTGTTACAACGGCAACCGGCACCAATAGTGTGACCATAAACAGACCATTGGGCATATCAAATGGAGACATTATGATAGCAAATGTTGCCAATTATTTGCAATCATCTCAGGTTTCAGCGAGTTCTGCTGGCTGGACATTAATTGCCGGTACAGATACGGACAGAGGTCGCTCAACATTATTGTACAAGATAGCTGGCAATAATGAGCCTTCTTCGTACACCTTTGCAGTAACTTCAGGATCAACAGCCTCCACAGGAGCCATAGTGGCATTTTCTGGAGTTAGTACGACTAATCCTTTTGATGTGACACCAGCTTCTAGTTGGTACACCCAAAGTTCGGCATCATTAAGCGCAATACCGTCAATCACTACATCAACTGCCAATGCGGCGGTGTTAATGTTTGGAAGTGTATCTAGAGTAACATCTACATTGAATTCGAATTATGCTAATGCCAGTTGGAGCGCGGCTAACTTGGGTAGTTTAACTGAGTTGTATGATGTTGGACACAACAATGTAAGCAACTCACCAGGCATTGGAGCAGCTTGGACTATTGATGCCACTCCCGGAGCAACTGGAAATGGAAGCTTGAATTGTACCGTTAATACAAATCCAAGAACAATGGGGGCTTTAATATTGGCGCTTAGACCGGCTTCTCCAGCCGTTACAATAACCTCGAGTAACTCCAATGTTTGTGCGGGAAATTCTATCAATTTAAATAGTGTGGTTTCTGGAAACAGCTCATCCAGAACGTTGGCCTTTTTGGGTTTTGAGTCATCCGGAAGTACAATTGCTTTTACAAATTCTGGTGGAGGTTCTCAGAACGGATCTACCGCTTTGGGCGACGGGCCGTCGAATTCTCCTTATGCAAAATCTGGAATAAATGGATTTTCAATTTCCAATGGGACAGGAACAGTTACTTTAGCAAATCTCACTGGATTGGCGGGCTATGTCAATAAACGAATTTATTTAAATTTGGCTACATTTTCCATTGGAAGCACCAGCAATGGGGCAGATGCATCTGATAATGTAACGGTAGCAATTTCTTTGAACAATGGTTCAACATGGTCAAACGAGTTACAAATAGCTGGGCCAAGCAGCAATAATGCTTTTTGGGGATATAATTCCGGCAATGCTTTGGCTTCTGCCAGTTATGATGGTGATAATGTCGCGACAGTTTTTTCCCCAGGAGGTTCAGGAAATAGAACTGCTGATGGATTTAGCGAGTTAATGATAAATCTACCCGACAATGCAACTCAAGTTCGAGTTAGGGTTACAATGGTGAATAGTAGTTCAAATGAGGTTTGGGCTATCGATGATATTACCATTGCGGGGTCGCCAATTACAACCTACAATTGGACTTCAACTCCAGCGGGCTTTACCTCAACTTTAGCAAACCCCACTAATCTTATAGTTTCTTCCGGAACAACGTATAATTTATCGGTTAGTGATGTGACAGGTTTTACAGCATCAAGTTCGGTAAATATTTCAGTAACTACGCCCCCCAACGCTGGGGTTTTGAGTGGCGTTCAATCCATATGCTCAAATGGCTCAACGTTATTTACTTCGAACGGAAATAACGGGGGTGTTTGGTCTTCAAGTAATGTGAATGTTGCTACTGTTAATAACCAGGGCCAAATCACCGCAGTATCGCCTGGCATTGCGAGCATAACTTATACGGTATCTGGAACAGGTGGCTGTGCAGATGCATCAGCTTCTAGACAAGTAACTGTAACTTTAAGGCCAAATGCTGGTGTGGTGACAGGCTCACAAACGCTTTGTATTGGAAATACAACTACTTTAATCTCGAATGGAGATTTGGGAGGGACATGGTCATCAACCAATGCTTCTGTCGCTTCAGTAAATCCATCAACGGGAGTTGTTAGTGGTATTGCCGCGGGATCAGCCAATATCAATTATACTGTAAGTGGATCTGGTGGTTGCTCGAATGAAACAGCTACATTCGGGATTACAGTTAACACAAATAATAGTGTTTCTCTACCATCTTCAAATCCAACTTTGTGTGTTAATACAACAATGCCAAATATTACCCATGTCACTTCAGGCGCCACTGGAATAGGAACACCGATTGGTCTGCCTAGCGGCGTTAGTGCAGTTTGGATGTCAAATACAATTACAATTACTGGAACACCTTCGGTTTCTGGTGTTTTTAATTATTCTATACCTCTTACGGGAGGATGCGGATCGGTAAATGCTCAAGGTACAATAACAGTCAATGGTAATTCCATTGCACTTACTTCTGTTCTAGGGTCAAATAATCAGACTGTTTGCTTGAATGGTGCGGCTCTTCCAATTACCTACTCAACCACAGGAGCAACGGGAGCAATATTTAGCGGTTTGCCAGCGGGGATGAGCGGATCTTGGCAAAGTAATTTGATTACGATTTCAGGTGCACCAACGTCAAGTGGTGTTTTCAATTATTCAGTTACATTAACAGGCGGATGTCCAAGTTCCACAAATACTGCATCTGGATCCATAACAGTTGAAAGTTCCAGTGTAATTTACAGCCATAATTTTGACAATTTATCCAATTCAAATTCGATTTATAGTGCAAGTCCGCTTTCTACTTCTCCAATTGGTGTTTTTGCTTCTGGTCTTTCAGCATCAGCTTGGTCTGCATCCGAAGGAGGCAACTCGGTGAGTTTTTCTCGAATTAATCGAAACGGGGGTTATGCAATTGCTTTTAATCCTGCTTCAAATGTCGCGTCATCTTTGACATTGAAATTTACTGTAAATCCTCACTACAATTTAACAATTAACTCTTTTGATTTTTGGAGATACAGACAAAACTCTGCTGCTCCAAGTATTTCATCTATCACAATAAATGGAGTATCAGTATTTGGAGGCGAATCGACTCCTACTATTGGTTCAAATATCGGAACTTCTTGTGTTTCGAATTCATTGGTTAATTTGACGGGAACAGTTACAGTGGTTATTAATTTAACCCCCTCTGCAGCATCTCAAGGGAATCGATGGTTCTATCTAGATGATTTTACCTTGAGTGGCTCACTTTTTTCTTCAAATCCCTATCAAGAAGTTTATTTGCACAATTTTAATAATTCACCAAATAGTAATCCTTATGTCATCTCACCAACGGCATCTTCAGGATTTCCTGCTGGAGTCTTCAATGGAAATTTTGTTTCAGGCTCTTCATCATGGGTTAGCAGTACCGGAGCAATAACGAATACAGCAGACGGCTTTGGAGGTCTTGACCTTGCCCTATTGACCCCTTTGAATTCACCGTCATCTTTGACTCTTACTTTTTCAGTACAGTGTGGGTTTTTATTGAATATTAATGCTTTTGATTTTAGGCAGGCGAGACAAACCATAAGTTGTTCCAATATTTCCTCAATGGTTATTAATGGCGTACAAGTATACAATGGCTCAACGGCACCAACGGGTACTTTAACCAATATTGGAGTTACAGAAGTTTCGATGCCGGTGAATGGGATTTCGGGCTTGGTTACGGTAGTTATCAATTTCACTTCTTCAAATGAAACGACAGGAAATAGATATTTCTATTTGGATGATTTTACTTTGTTTGGAACAGTAATAGCTGATAATTCACCATTGCCAAGCGCAGGAACGATTAACGGCATGCAAAATTTGTGCGTCGGTGAGAGTTCAATATTTTCATCAACTGGAAATCAAAGCGGAGTTTGGTCTTCCAGTGACAACTCTGTAGTTACGGTTAATTCATCAAGTGGTTCGGTTACGGCTATTTCAGCAGGAACAGCAATCATAAGTTACACGGTTTCAGGTTCAGGTGGATGTAATAGCGCCTCTACTACAAGAACTGTGAACGTCGTTAATAATGTTACCCCATCTGTTGTAGTATCGTCAAACGATCCAGACAACAGCATCTGTGCAGGAACAAACGTGACTTTCACAGCTACTCCAACCAACGGCGGATCAACACCTTCTTACCAGTGGAAGTTGAACGGCGCAAACGTTGGAACGAATTCAGCAACTTATTC
>JACCDW010564404.1_pt1 | contig 13447 bp, 14 predicted proteins | sample 7449781 | NCBI WGS metagenome assembly JACCDW01 (sample SAMN15323449, study PRJNA562643) | freshwater metagenome | isolation source: river surface water | place: USA:Blue River Watershed | collected 2017-08-18 | reverse complement strand
CTTCACGACCGTCAAACAACCCAGCATACACACGGGTGTCTTGATAAACCGGCAGCGAGCCCTGATCGCCATCTCGGGAGATAATGAGGCGAAATTTGCCACGTTTCTCAGTTACCGAGAAATGTCGTTGATCATAGCGAGGCGCTACGCCGGTGCGATCCGGAACGATCCAGATTTGCAGAAAATGAACCTGTTCTTTGTCGGAAGCGTTGTACTCACTGTGCCGGATACCCGTCCCGGCGCTCATCATCTGGACGTCACCCGGACGAATCACCGTGCTTTTATCCATCGAATCCTGATGAGCCAGGCCGCCTTCTAGCACGTAGGAGAAGATCTCCATATCGTGATGCGGGTGCGTGCCGAAGCCCATGCCCGGCATTACGACGTCGTCATTAATGACCAACAGATCAGAAAAGCCGATGTGCTGTGGATCCTGATAGCTGCTGAACGAAAACGTGTGTTTCGAATAGAGCCATCCTAGATTGGAGATACCCCGTTGGGACGACGGACGTAATTCGATCTTATTCATACATTGCTCAAAGGGTGCCAGGCAACCCGGAGGTTAGGAGACATTGAGTCGCCTGGCGTTGAACGTTACTGCTTGATGGCTTCGACTGCGATATCGAGCGTCACGTCATCACCGACATGCGGTGCATACTTGCCCATATTGAAGTCCGAACGCTTGATCTTGGCCGTGGCGTTAGCACCCAGGCCATCCTTCTTGACCATTGGATGCGGCATCTGCAGGAAGGAATCAATCTTTAGCGTCACCGGCTTGGTCACGCCTTTTAGGGTCAACTCACCATCAACGCTGACCGGCTTGCTACCTTTAAAGTGCACTTTGGTCGACTTAAACGTCGCGGTCGGATATTTGGCTGTATCCAAGAAGTCTTCCCCCTGAATGTGTTCATTAAACAGCGGGTAGCCCGTGTCTACCGATTTGGTATCGATGGTTACGTCTACTGAACCGGTCTTGGCTTCACGGTCAATCACGATCGTGCCCGTGGTCTTATCAAACCTGCTCAACTGTTTCGAATAGCCAAAGTGGCTATAAGAAAAGCGCGGAAAGGTATGCGAACTATCGATCGTGTATGTTTCGGGCGCTGCAAAGGCAGTGCCTGCAATGGTTGCGAATGCGGCAGCAACGAGGGTCATACGCGTGGTTTTTTTCATGTTAATGCACTCCTATTGGGGTTGGTTTATTTACTGCTGGTTGTAACGATGTGAAACTTAACGGGCACTTCATTGGCCACGGTACCGGTATCAGACCAGATGCCTTCGCCAATCAAGAAATCGTTTCTTTTGATCGTGAATGCGCCATCAAATTGTGCTGTTTTGCCCTGGATCTTGATGGTTGTTGGTGCAAGAACCTCTTGCGTTTTGCCCTTGATGGTGAGCTTGCCCAACACTTCATATTTGTCACCACCCAGTGATTTCACACTCGTAGAAACAAATTTAGCGGTCGGAAACACCTTGGTGTTGAACCACAACTTGCCTCCGACTTCGCTATTCCCATCGGGCGATCCAACGTCGATACTGTTCAGATCAACATCTAATACCGCGCTTGCTGATGCGGCTTTACTCGGATCGAATTGGATGTCGGCTGTAAACTTTTTAAACCGGCCATCCATGTTGACGCCCATTTGCTTGTAGTTAAAGGAAATATTGCTCTTCCCTGCGTCAACTTTGCCGAATTCAACGGCATAGGTCGATGTGCTTGTAGCTAATGCAACACTTATCGCTAGGATTTTTAATGCTTTCATGACGGCTCCTTGAGGTTGAGTCATTGGTTAAGTCAGATTCGGTTGTTCTTTGAAGGCAACATACGGGTCAATACGTCGTCCTTGTCGATAAGGTGATGCTTGAACGCTGCCGCCGCGTGGCCGATCACGACGAACGCAAAGAAAAAATTCAGCCCCATGTGTAACTGTTGCAGCAGCTCGCCCAACGTCTCGTTTTTTTCGAGCAAGTCAGGAATCGGTAGCACGCCAAACAGCACCGTTTGGAAACCCTTGGCAGAGCTCATTAGCCATCCAGAAAGTGGCACGAGCATCATTAGGGCGTAGAGCGTAACGTGCCCGCCATGTGCAACGAATCGTTCCAGTGATGTCATGTGTCCCGGCAGCGCCGGTGGGCGATGCGTGATGCGCCATGCCAGTCGGACGAATACCAGGCCAAAGATGCAGACCCCAGCCCATTTGTGCCACGAGTAAAGCTTCAATTTCATTGGCGAGAACGGCAGATCGTGCATATAGAAGCCCAGCGAAAAAATTCCTACGAGCGCAATGGCCATGATCCAGTGCAGCCATTTGGCCGTAGCGGTATATCGAGCATTCATCTGAGAACCTGCCTATTCCAATAGGTTGATGGAGTGTATATTGGGCAATTGCAGCCAATTCATCAATAGCTCACAATGCAAAACATTGTTACTAAATATGCAAGAATACGATCTGACTGAATTACGCAGTTTCTTAGCGGTTGTTGAAACTGGGAGTTTTGCCAAAGCCGCCGCACAGCTGGATATAAGCACTGCAGCGATTAGCCGCCGCATTTCATCCCTTGAAGCGCTTCTTGGCAGCCAGTTGATTATCAGAACGACTCGGCGGCTAGACTTAAGCGATGCCGGACGCGTGTTTTATGAAGATATCGTCCATGTCTTTCAGATGCTAGACGAGGCTGACGAACGGGTTCGCATGGGTCGTGAAAGCGTTAAAGGAATCCTGAGGGTCGCAGCCCCACTTAGCTTTGGCAATGACAAGCTATCCCCGCTCATTCCAGGATTCATGAAACGCTACCCCGATTTAAAAGTTACGTTAAGGTTAGAGGATCGCCTAACAGACCTGCAAGCGGAGGGGATCGATGTAGCCGTTCGAATTGGGTCGCTTGAAGACTCTTCGCTTGTTGCTACCCAAATCACCTCCATCGCAAAGGTTTGTTGTGCCTCTCCGGAATATCTTGAGAAGTATGGAACACCCAGAACTCCTGAGGATCTAACAAAGCATAAGCTCCTTCACTACAGCAATATCAGCATGAAGGACGAGTGGTCGTGGCTCTGCGGGGAGGAGAGTTATCTCTCCAACACACCTTACGTTTTTGCAGCCAATAACGCTGAAGCACTGAGAGAAATGGCACTGCAAGGCATGGGCATTACCGTCTTACCTGAGTTCTCTGTTGAAACTGGATTAAAAACCGGCCAGCTGGTACACATTCTCCAAAACCCGGCGCCTACCCCATCTCCCCTTTATGCAGTCAGAGTTTCGAGACAATTTACCCCCGCCCGCGTCAGAGCTTTCATCGATTTTCTAAAACAAGCTTTTTCTGGCAAGTAATCCACAACGTACTCTTGTGCATATCGATGACGATACGCTCCTCAAATATGCGACAGTCAGGATTACCATGGCTGAGGTAAAAAGACACAATAAGCTTATAGTCGTTTCACAGTAGCCAATCACGACACGCCATAGATGAACTTTAAAAGAATTTGGGCGCGCATCAAGCGCCATCCGCTAGCACGCGTTGGCCCGGGGATGGTGACTGGTGTGGCTGATGACGATCCCAGCGGCATAGTGACCTATTCGCAGGCGGGGGCTCAATTCGGCTTGAATATGTTGTGGACGATGCCCGCTGCCTACCCGCTTCAATCCGCCATTCAAGTTTTGTGCGCTCAAATTGGCAGAGTCACAGGACGCGGCTTGGCGGCAAACATGAAAGCCAGCTTCTCACCGGTCATTACGATGTTTCTTGTCCTGATGCTGCTGATTGCGAATATCCTCAACATCGCTGCCGACATTGCGGCAATGGGAGAAGTGGCTCAGCTCGTCACGGGTATTAACTGGCATGTCATGACCAGCGTCTTTGTCTTTATCACTCTGGGCCTACAGATATTTATGCCGTATCACCGGTACGTCTTCTATCTCAAATGGCTGACACTGTCTCTTTTGACTTATGCAGCGGTTCTTTTTACGGTCCATGTTCCCTGGAAGGATGTTTTGTGGAGCACCCTCTACCCAACTCTGAAATTCAACGCTGAAAGCGCTGCCATGGTGGTTGCGATACTGGGTACGACCATTAGTCCCTATTTATTCTTCTGGCAAGCCTCTCAAGAGGTGGAAGACATGCGCATGAGCGGGAAAAAAAGCTTGCTTTGTGAGCGCGGTGCAATCAGCCAATTGGAAATTCGACGGATTCGCTGGGACACCTGGGGCGGGATGCTCTATTCAAATGTAGCTGCTTATTTCATTATCCTGGCGACAGCAGTGACCTTAAATGCAGCCGGTATCAGAGACATCACTACCGCCGAGCATGCTGCAGAAGCCTTAAGACCGCTTGCCGGAGACTTTGCTTATGTATTATTTGCGCTGGGCATCTTGGGGGTCGGATTGATTGCCGTGCCAGTCTTGGCCGGATCGGCTGCGTATGCATTGTCTGACCTGTTTGGCTGGGAATCCAGCTTAGAGAATGGTATCACCCAAGACAAGAAATTCTATTTCGTCATTGCCGTCAGTGTCATGGGGGCGTTGATCATCCAGTTTTCGCCGATCAATCCCATGAAGGCTCTCTTCTGGAGCGCGGTTATCAATGGTGTCGTCGCGGTACCTTTAATGGTTGCCATTCTGACTTTAGCCACGAGGATTTCTGTGATGGGTCCCTACAAAGCAAATAAACTAACGCTGGGTCTGGGCTGGCTCGCAACTGTATTGATGGCGGCGGCCGCCATATTCATGATTTTTGGCTAAAGGGTTGCCAAACAATCTGGCTGCTGAACCTTGTCAACAATGACAATGTTCAGCAGCCTCGTCATCAAACTAGATCAAATCGGTCCGCGTTCATGACCTTGACCCAGGCTGCAACGAAATCGTCAACAAACTTTTGCTGGTTGTCGTCCTGAGCATAAACCTCTGCAATCGCCCGCAGCACCGAGTTAGAACCAAAGACCAAGTCGACCCGGGTCGCTGTCCACCTGGACTTACCTGACTTCCGATCGACGATGTCGTAGCTGTTGCGCCCGGTAGGCTTCCAGCTATAGGCCATGTCGGTCAAATTGACGAAGAAATCATTGCTGAGAACCCCTTCGCGATCGGTGAACACGCCGTGTTTGCTGCCACCATGGTTCGTGCCCAACACGCGCATACCGCCGACGAGCACCGTCATTTCTTGCGCGGTGAGTCGCATCAGCTGGGTACGATCAAGCATCAGCTCTTCGGGTGTGACTACGAAATCCTGTTTGAGCCAGTTGCGGTATGCATCCGCCACCGGTTCGAGTACTTCAAAGGACTCGATATCGGTTTGCGCCTGTGTGGCGTCACCACGACCCGGCGCAAAAGGTACGGTGATATTGAAGCCGCCTGTCTTGGCCGCTTGTTCAATACCTACATTACCGCCCAGTACGATTACATCGGCTACACTGGCACCCGTCTCGGCTGCAATTCTTTCATAGACCGCCAGCACTTTGGCCAGACGCGCTGGTTCGTTGCCTGCCCAGTCTTTCTGTGGCGCCAAACGGATGCGCGCACCATTGGCACCACCCCGTTTGTCCGAGCCGCGGAAGGTACGGGCGCTATCCCAGGCAGTGCTGACCAATTCGCTAACCGACAAGCCACTGGCAGCGCTTTTTTCCTTGACGGCATTGACATCGTAGTCTTTGCGGCCAGCGGGTACCGGGTCTTGCCAGATCAGGTCTTCCTTGGGCACATCCGGGCCGACATAACGTACTTTCGGCCCCATATCGCGGTGCGTCAGTTTGAACCAGGCACGCGCGAAGACTTCCGAGAAGTAAGCCGGATCCTTGTGGAATCGCTCAGAAATTTTGCGGTACGCCGGATCCATCTTCATCGCCATATCAGCATCGGTCATCATTGGCTTACAGCGGATGCTCGGGTCTTCGACGTCGACTGGCATATCCTCGGGCTTGATATCGACCGGTTCGTACTGCCAGGCGCCGGCCGGACTCTTGGTCAGTTTCCACTCGTGGTTGAGCAGCATGTCGAAGTATCCGTTATCCCATTGCGTCGGCTTGCTGGTCCAGGCACCTTCGATGCCACTAGTGACGGCATCGCGACCAATACCGCGCGTCTTGTGGTTCATCCACCCCAAACCCTGCTCTTCAAGGGGTGCGCCTTCGGGGGCCGGTCCAAGATTTGCGGGATTACCGTTACCATGAGCTTTACCCACGGTGTGGCCACCGGCGGTGAGCGCAACAGTTTCTTCGTCATTCATCGCCATACGGGCAAAGGTAACGCGGATGTCATGGGCGGTCTTCAAGGGGTCAGGCTGACCATCGACGCCTTCAGGATTGACATAGATCAGCCCCATCATTACCGCAGCCAACGGGTTTTGCAGATCACGCTCGCCGGAGTAGCGGCTGCCTTCGCCACCACTCTTTTGCAGCCATTCGCGTTCAGAGCCCCAATAGATATCTTTTTCCGGATGCCAGATGTCTTCACGACCAAAGCCGAAACCGAAGGTTTTAAACCCCATCGATTCGTAAGCCATATTGCCGGCAAGAATCATCAAGTCGGCCCAGCTCACTTTGTTGCCGTATTTTTTCTTGATCGGCCAGAGCAGCCGACGAGCTTTGTCGAGGTTGCCGTTATCCGGCCAGGAGTTAAGGGGGGCAAAACGCTGGTTACCGGTGCCGGCACCACCTCGACCATCTGCGATGCGATAGGTGCCGGCGGAATGCCAGGCCATGCGGATAAAGAGACCGCCATAATGCCCCCAATCAGCCGGCCACCAACTCTGGCTATCCGTCATCAGCGCTTTGAGATCCTGCTTGAGGGCTTGAACATCCAGCTTCTTCAGTTCATCACGATAATTAAACGACGGCCCCATAGGGTTAGTCTTCGTATCGTGCTGGTGCAAGATGTCCAGATTCAACGACTTGGGCCACCAGGCCACATTGCTGTTGGCGTGTCCGCTTTCAGTGATGGCGCCGTGCATGACGGGGCATTTTCCGGATGACATATTCATTCTCCTTGTGAATTGCGGTTGGTTGGCTCAGTCTAGGATTGGAAGATTACATGGGGCTTAATGGTTGAGGGATCTGCGGAAAGATGTCTGTACCTCACCTGACTTGTTTTTTGCGGATAAAACGCCAAGCTGTACCCGTGAACTATAGATTTTGGACAAACCATGCGTCTAATTGTATTTATAAATGCTATCGATAGGCGGCCGCTATGAGATTGCGATGATTTATCATTAGACACGCACCAACATATGGTGCCTCCACTGTAGCTCCCCTAGCCCCCTCCCCGCGACAACGGTGCTTTTATGAAGAATAACCATGCACTTCTATGTGCCCTCCTTGTGCTGGCAACCACGAGTCACGCAACGGAGATCAAGAAAGCTCCAGTCGACTTTCTGGGCACCTGGATCACGGAATCCGAGATCATCTACGTCGAAACGCCCGCTCATCGATCCACCAGCGCGTCATGGGAGCAGCCCAAAGTTGCCACGAATACATCAACACTCAAAATCACCCGTCAAGATGGACGCAGATTCTGGGGCGTTCGGAATACGAATGACGAGGGAAGCCAGCCGTTCATCGCGATTGTTGACCCCTCTGAGAGCTCAATCATCGCTGTAGGCCCTAGCGGATCGATTCGGGGTAAGGTGCTCAACAAGAACGCCTTTACCTACTGCTATAGCCAGATACCGACCAAGCAGAATGAGCTAGCGTATGTCGAATGCACGCTTGCCAAAAGACAGCGCTGAGTCGCAAACGATGAAAGACCATTTTCGCGGACATGTACACGTTGGCATTGCCGGCTTTGGTACTTATGTGCCAAATAACCGTGTGTCTGCTGAACAGATCGCGCAAGAAGCGGGTATACCGATCGAGCGGCTCACACAAGGCATCGGCTTTCGCCACATTCACCGTGCTTCCACCGATGAGCACCCTCTCAGCATGGGTGTTGCCGCCGCAAGGGCGGCAATAGCCGATGCCGGCCTCACCGCGACAGATATTGATCTGATTATTTTCGTCTCTGCGGGCGATTATGACTACCGGTTCTGGAGCCCCGCGAGTGCCGCCGTCCAGGAGCTGGGCTGCCGTCATACTTATGCCTTCGAGCTTAGAAACGGGTGTGCGGGAGGCAACCTCGCCTGCACCACGGTTGCCGGTCTGATGGATCGGGACTCAAGCCTGCAAAATGCGCTTGTCATTTGTGCCGACACACTCTCCAGACTTGTTTCGCCGAGCGTGAATGACTGTGGGCCGCTATTGTATTTTGGCGATGGCGCAGCCGCCGTGGTGCTTCGGCGTAATCATCCCCGCTATCAACTGATGGGATTTTCGGAGCACACTGATGGGGAGCTGTCTGCCCTGCTACGAATTGAGCCCGGCGGTACTAGAGAGCCATTCTCACCAGGCTTCAATGACTGGAAAAGAACATACGCTCGCGTCGACGCTAAAAAATTCAGCGAATTGATCAACCGTGTTTATCTGGATGCTTACACCCAGGTCATTGAACGTGCCTGCAAGCTGTCTGGGCATGCGATCCATGACATCGATTATCTGCTCATGAATCAAATCAAAGCCTCGCTAAGAGATGACCTGATGAACCGGTTAGGGGTGCCCTTGACGAAGACTTTTAATTCGCTGTCCGAAATGGGTCACATTGGCCCCGCCGATGCCTTCTTTACGATGGCAGAAGCGCATCGTCAGCAGCTGATTAAAGCCGGCGATCTTGCTGTCATCGCCACAAGCGGTCTAGGTTTTTCCTGGGCGGCAACCAGCATCCGCTGCTGATTTCATTCACCAGCCCGCGCTACTCGTAAACATCCGACGGTTTTGAACTCACCCATATAAGCAGATGCCTAGTAACAGCATGGCCAGCAAAGCAAATGCCAGGGGATAAACGATCCGCCAAAACTGATCTACCCAGATACTACGTGCCTGATGGCCGTTATGGTAAAGCCATATTTGTGCACACGACTGCACAACGCTCAGCGTTAGCATGATGACCGTTAAATTCAACAGAAGCTTCGGCAATATTGAGTAATGCACAGCGGGAAGACTCTTCTGGAGCGTGAGCTCCAGTGCCACGGTGGTGAGTATCAACGTAAGCGTACCGCCCACGCGCGGACCAGAATAAGATGGATTCTGTGCTGCATCCAAGAAGAGGAGCGCCACAGATACCAACCCAATCAACAGAATCGGCAATATGTAGGTTACAAAACCTTCTACCGGATCCTGACGTACATTTAGAACAAAATCGAGCCGCGGGTATCGACGATCCAGCTCATCTGATCTGCGGATATCGCCTTCGCTAAATTCGCTGCCGACATAGTTCCATTTTCCGATGATGGCACTATCCGCATCGCTGCCATTCTGGAACCCAAAATCTCGTACACGAAGCACCAATTCGCTCATCGGCTGAGAAACCCCTGCCAGCGTTACCCGTAGGTTTTCAATGGCAAACGGAAACATCTGCATATCCCCGGAAAGATGTGGCTCGCTCTCGAATTTTTCGTAAAGAACAACCCAACCATCACGATTGATTTGTAGTGACTGGACACCCGTTTTACGCTGGCCCTTTTCATTCACTATTTGCAGAACAGGGTGCCAAAGACGCTGGAGTTTTTCCTTTGCTTCCGCGCCCTCAAACTCCAGTATGCTTGCCTCAGGATAGGCGGCAAACAATTTAGGCAATCTTGGATCTTGCCACTTTCGTACCAACTGCCCTGTAATCACAAAGGTCTGATGCGTCACATCAATATGACTCACTTCATCGACGTAAAGACTCACATCGACTACGGTAGGCTGGGTCGCATTGGGTGGCAGGTCATAACCGTCTGGCAAGGTTATTGCCTGCGCTGGGCGGATGACCACCCAACTCGCTAAAACGGTCAGCAGTAAGACGCTCTTGATTAAATGTCGCCAGACCGTCATCTCTCGTTCCTGCATTAATTTGCTCTCATCGTTATTATCAAGCCTTAACTACACCTCAGGATGCCGCTTGATTGAAATCGCCATAAGCAACGCAGAGATACACATCGCCCATTTTTTTCCATACGCTTAGACGCGGGCTATACCCATTTGATTGGGACTTGCCATCTATCAACTCGGAACACGCCAATTCGAAGCTCACAATCAGTGTGTCGCCGTTTGAAGTGGCATGAAGATTCCGGATAGAGGCGCCCTTGAGCTGCATTGCCTGCATCAGCAGCATTGCCTTCGGTTTATCGAAGACCCCGTGATTGGTCACAAATTGGCATTCCGGCGCAATCATGGCATCCAGCGCAGCCCAGTTTCCTGACTGGATAAAATCCAGTGTCTTCTGCTCTAAAGCCCTGGCAGTCTGATTGAGTGATTCATTGGTCGTCATTCGTATCTCCGGCGTTAGATTCACAAGCGCATTACACGCTGGCGCTCTGCAAGAATGTGCTTTTTAACTTTTTCGCCATTTTCCCGAGCGCAAATGATTTCGTCAGGATTGACGGGTGCATCCGTCTTTTGCAACCGCAGTACATCGCCTGAGGCTAAAAACTCTGGCAGCCACGCTGCCCAGAAAAACCCCTGCGCTTCAAGCGCCGGGATCGCCAACAGGGCATTGGGATCTGCCAGGGGGATATCCAAATGCAGCACCTCGATACCCTCACGCTTTAGTTGATCGACTGCTTCGGCAATTCTGGGCCCAATATCTTGGCCAATCACCGAAACGACGATCTGGGCAAACTGATTGACCGGATTGGTTGTGTAGCTCATAACTGAGTGTACATCTACCGCAGCCGCCTCTTGCGCAATGTTTCGATCCATCCCTAATCCTGCAGCCAAGCCACCGGCAAACTCGGCATAGAGGCCAGGCAGGTAGATCGTTCTCGTCGGTGCCGCCTTGAGCGAAATGTAATAGGTCATCAATGACAACCGCACGTCGGTGACATTATTTACGCCAGCCATATGCCAGGTTGGTGCATCTTTAGCAATGAACGCGCCGGTCTCGACGCCACCCGAGTCGATAATTTCATGCTGGCTAAACGGATGATTGGTGACACATTCGGACCAGTATCCGAGTAAATCGTTCTCGATGGCGACCGCTTTGCGATGCTCCGCCAAACGATTCGAGAGGTGTTGCCCTCGGCTATCTGGATCCACGACCATCTTTCCAGCCTCGGGAATCGGGGCGCTCAGGCTCGCAAAAGTCAGCGCGCAATGCCCGATCAGGTTGCCAGAGGCATCTAGCGACACCACAGAGTGCATCAGACCCTCTTCCAGCGCAGCAGCAATCTCTTGAGGCCTATAGAGAATCTTGTTCGGATAGCCATCCCCGTAACACTTACGCACCAGGCTTACCAGTTGCTCTGCATCCGCCGGGGTCATGCGTCTTATGGTGAAACCTGATGCACCGGTATTTTGTCCAGCCATAGTTACATCCCTTGCCGCAAGCTTGCCACTTCGGCGTGATAATCATCTAGCGAGATCACACCCAGCAACGGGTGCTCCAGATTCATGGTTATATAAAACACGGCAACGGTGACTAGGACATAGATAGGAACCATCGTCCAATCACGAGAGTCCGTTGTCGCCTGGTTATAACCAGCCATAAATGCACCGATAACCAAGAGCAGAACCAGTAGCTGGTAAATGATTTTTGGCGGATGCTGGTTAAGCGCCATCTTGCGGTTTTCCAACGCCGTGTTCATCGCTGAAATTGCCGTCAGCAATTGAGCCGCCACCAGATATCTTGGGTATGGCGTCGCATTCACCGCCGCCACCGAATCTTTCCAGAGTCGCGATAACGATGCCTCAAACAGTTTCAAGCGCGCATCTAGCACCTTGCTATCTGCCACATCGAGATAAAGCTCGATCCGTTGATCCATGAGGTTACGAAAATCGTCGCGAATCTTTGGCTGATGCGCTAGCGGTAGGAAATCTACCGCATCATAAGCCGTCGAAATGGTGTTGTATTCTTCTACAAGCAAAATCCGGCGTTTCTCGAATCGCTCATAGGCACCTGAGAACGTAAATGTCACCAATAGCGACATGAGGCCAAAGATGGCCGCGACACTAATCTCGTCTAATTTAACTTTGGCGCCGGCCGCCTGGGCTTTTTGGTAAAGCCCCAGGCGGCGACCCGCCCATACGGCAAGACCGAGAAATGCCACGAGCACAACCGGCAAAAACTGGCTTTCGAACAAGAAAATGTCGAACTGGTTATACATGCAGATGCCCTACGGGTGGATCGCCTTGAATAGACAATAGATGCTTGCCGCATCTTAACAAACCCATTTCTCATTCGGCCATTTTATTGCGGTGAATCAATAAAACGTAGGGCTGGCTTTTTAATATAGGCGTACCATTAAAAGGTGAATTTCGTTTACAGGAGGTCACCATGGGTGGTGTTGATATCTCAGTGTCGCGCTGCGAAGTCGCTGGAGAAATGGTACTTACGGATCAGACCCAGCAGGAATGTGCCCTGGAGCATCATTGTCCCAAAGGCACAAAGTGCCCACTCGACGGATGCTTTGCCGTTCATTCGGGTGTGGCAGAGCCACACCCCGAGTGCCACGTCCGCAAATCGAAAACCAGCAAATAACGGCACAACGCTAGCCGCCAGCGAGAAGCCTCTGAGGCCGATCGGGTGTTGGCGGTTACCCTGGCGTGGCTTATGATGCAGTCATGATGCACGCCATTTTTGCAATTTCCGTTGGTTCGGCTTTGGGTGCCTTGCTGCGTTGGCAACTGGGGCTGAAGCTGAACGAGCTATTCCCGACGCTGCCACCGGGCACTCTGGCTGCCAATATTATTGGCGGCTACATTATTGGCTTGGCGGTCGCTTTTTTTGCCAATACCAGCGAGATCGAGCCTGAGTGGCGGCTCTTGGTCATCACCGGCTTTTGCGGCGGGCTCACTACTTTTTCGACCTTTTCGGCCGAGGTGGTCACCCTGCTGCAGGCTGGCCGGATTGGCTGGGCGGCGACGTCGATTCTCACCCATATCAGCACCTCACTCATTGCCACTATCGCGGGGCTGCTGACCTGGGAATTGCTGCACAAAGCCTAAGGACAAGCCATGAAAGGTTATCAGGTCAACTTTTACACACTACAAAACCGAAAGCATCAAGAGCAAGCGGTTAGTGAATGGCTGGTCGACAAAGCCCAGATGCTCGGCATTCGCGGTGCAACCGTCATTCATGGCGACGAAGGCTTCGGCAGCGACGGGCGGCTACACGCGACTCGCTTCTTCGAACAAGCAGAACAACCCATGATTGTGGTGATGGTTCTGACCGAGGAGCAAACAAAGCAGCTCTTTTCCCTAATCGCCGAGACGGGACTCAAGGTCTTCCATACGCGCACCCCGGTGGACTACGGCTATACCGGTCAATAACGAATTCCATATTTCCTTGATTTTGAAATATCTCTGTCACAATCAGGTGTAATACTCGCTTCATTCTAGGACTTCTCATTGGAGCCACCCAGCCATGGCAGAGCACACCATCAAGCAATT
>JACCDW010141514.1_pt1 | contig 13449 bp, 10 predicted proteins | sample 7449781 | NCBI WGS metagenome assembly JACCDW01 (sample SAMN15323449, study PRJNA562643) | freshwater metagenome | isolation source: river surface water | place: USA:Blue River Watershed | collected 2017-08-18 | reverse complement strand
CGCGCCGGTGGTGTGGAAGCAGGCATTGCAGCTGGTCGAGACGTGGATCATCGCCGGCAGGTCGTACTCCACCATCTTTTCGTAGATGGGGTACCAGTGCTTGTCGGTCAGCGGCGGGCTGGTCCAGTGGCCGCCAGAGGGATCGGGGTTGAGGTTGATGCCGACGGCGCCGTATTCCTTGACGCACTTCTCCAGCTCGGGGATGCAGGTGGCCGGGTCCACACCAGGGGACTGGGGCAGCATGGCCACGGGCACGAAGTGCTCGGGGAACAGGGTGCTGACGCGGTACACCAGCTCGTTGCAGATGGCGGCCCAGGTGGAGGAGACGTTGAAGTCGCCGATGTGGTGGGCCATGAAGCTGGCGCGCGGGGAGAACAGCGTCAGGTCGCTGCCGCGTTCCTTCATCAGCTTGAGCTGGTTGGTTTCGATGGCTTCGCGCAGGTCGTCGTCGGAGATCTGGAGGTCGGCGACCTTGGGCATCTTCGACGGGTCCTGGATGCCGGCGATCTGCTGGTTGCGCCAGTTTTCCAGCGCCTTGGGGGCCGTGGTGAAGTGGCCGTGGCAGTCGATGATCAGGCTCATGGGGGGCTCCTGGGTCTTTCTTGGTTAAACGGGTTGCATGCCCTGGCGGCGCTTGGCCTCGGCCGCGGCGGGCGAGGCCATGAAGGCCAGCAGCGCGCGCGCGTCGGCCGCGCGGGCGGTGCCCTGGACGATGGCGGCGGAAAAAATCGTGTCGATGGCGATGGCCGCCGGCAGCGGGCCGACGATGGCGATGCCCTCGACGTGAATGAGTTCGCTCAGTTGCTGGAAGCCCAGCGCCACCTCGCCCTTGGCGACCAGCGAGCCCACGGGCGTGCCGGGCGGCGGGGTGACGATCTTGTCCTGGACCTGCCCGGCGATGCCCCAGCGCTCGAACATCTTCGCCAGCGCGACGCCGCTGGGACCGGTGGAATAGCTCACCGAGGGGGCGGCCAGCACGGCCTGCTTCACGGCCTCTTCGCTGGAAATGTCGGGCTGCGCCGACCCGGCGGGAACGGCGACCGAGGTCCCCGAGAGCACCAGGTCCACCTTGGAGCCGGGGACCAGGCAGCCGGCGGCCATGAGCTTGTCGATGGCGTCGGCGGCGAGGATCACCACGTCGAAGGCCTCGCCCGCCTGGACGCGCTTGGCCGCATCCACGCCGCCCACGGACTCGATGGCGGCGGCCTGGCCGGTCGCCGACTGGTAGTCCTTCACCAGTTCCGCCAGGAGCTGGCGGGTGGCCATGGAGGAAATGCCCCGCAGGGCGGGCACGGCAGGGGAAGCGGCAGCTTGCATCCCGGGATTGTCCTGCGAAGACCCCGCGCGGGACAGGCGCAAGGCCCACTAGCAGCTATATCAAAGCAGCATAATCCATACAAAGCTATTCACAACTTCGCAGACCATGGACCTCAAGCAGATCGAGTACTTCGTGCGGGTCGCCGAGCTGGGCAGCTTCACCCGCGCCGCCATCGCGCTGGACGTGGCACAGCCCGCGCTATCCCGCCAGGTGCGTCTGCTGGAGGTGGAGTTGCGCCAGTCGCTGCTGGTGCGCAATGGCCGGGGTGCCACGCCCACCGAGGCGGGCAAGCTGCTGGTGGAGCACGGCCGCGGCATCCTGCACCAGGTGGCCCGCGCGCGGGAGGACCTGGAGCGCGCGCGGGGGGCGCTGGCAGGCCGGGTGGTGGTGGGCCTGCCGCCCAGCATCGCGCGCGCGCTGGCCGTGCCCCTGAGCCGCGCCTTCCGCCAGCGCATGCCCGAGGCCCGCCTGTCGATCACCGAGGGCCTGTCGGGCGGCATGCGCGAGGCCCTGGTTGCCGGCCGGCTGGACATCGCCCTGATCTACAACGCCCCGCCCTCGCCCGAGATGGAGCTGCGGCCCCTGGCGGACGAGGAGCTGTTCCTCGTGCAGGCGCACACGGCGCGGGAGGGCAAGGCGCCAGCGGCCTCCCCGCGCGCCCTGCCCCTGCGCGAACTGGCGCAGGTGCCGCTGGTGATTCCCAGCCGCCCCAACGCCATCCGCATGCAGGTGGAGTCTGCACTGGCCGACCTGGGGCTCAAGCCCGCCATCGCGCTGGAGATCGACGGGCCCGCCGCCATCCTGGAACTGGTGGCCGATGGCGCAGGCAGCGCCGTGCTCTCGCATATCGCCGTGCAGACCTCGGCACGGCCGCAAGCCTACACGCTGCGCCCCATCGGCACGCCGCGCCTGTGCAGCCGACTGTCGATCGCGATCAGTTCACAGCGCCCCACCACGTTGACGCAGCAGGCCACGCTGGAACTCATCGAGCAGACGGCAGGGCACCTGTTCGCCGCCTGAGGGGCCCCGGGCATGCAGCGCTTGGCTGCGTGCCGATGTCGTCAGCCAACCCACGGACTACCCCGTGCGGGCCTTGCTGTAATCACCCGGACATCACAGCCAGGGAGATCCCATGGTGCTCACGGAGGCGGGCGCGCGCGCTCGCGGACGCGCGAACGGCCACGCAAGTGGCAACGACGTTCCAGGTCCCCTCGCGCAGGTGACCGGGAAGGACGACAAGGCCTCCGCGCGCCGGCCGCCCGGCGCCCAGGCGGTGGTGCCGTTTGGCGATGCCGTCCTGCAGCCCTGGCTGCGTGAGCGCAAGGCGCAGGACCTGCGCGCCGGCAAGATCCCGGCGACCGGGCTGCGCGCCCTGGTCACGCAGTTGCTGGCCGCCCCGCTGCCCGAGGACGACCGGGCGGTGGCCACCGCGGTCCGCAGCCTGTGCCGAGCCCTGCCCTCCCCCCTGCCTGCGCCACTGCTGAACGCCGTGCTCGAGGCCACGCGCGAGGCGGCCCTGCGCGAGCCGGACTTCCCCTCCCAGTGCCATGTGGCCTACCCGGTGCTGCAGGGCATCGACGAGGTGACCCACGACGACCGGGGCGAGGCCCACCTGCATCGGCTGCTGGGCGCGGTCCTGGCCTTCGGCGAGGCCTCGCCCGAGCCCGCCATCCTGTTCGCCGCCTGGCTGCGGCTGGTGGTGGCGCAGGTGAACCCCGAGGGCCTGGTGTCTTTCGTGCTGCAGGCATTCGGGGCGCACCCCCCTCGCAACGCCGAGGCCCTGGGCACCGCGATGGGACACCTGGCGCTGCACGCCCTGCGCGAATTGCGGGACCGGCCGGACCTTGTGTTCTCGCAGGCGGTGCAGGTGCTGACCTGGCTGCTTCGCCAGGAGGGGGCGCGCCGGGCCGAGGGCCTGGCCGGTTTCGGCCAGGGACTGGGCAGCTCGCGCCACCTCAGCCCCCGGCACCTGTGCGAGTTGCTGCAGGCGGTGGCCGCCGTGCGCGAGGACATCCGGGACCGCCAGGCCGGCTCCGAGGTGCGCGCCATGATGGATGGGGTGACGGGCCTGAACGACTGGCGGGGTACCCACGCACAGGCGGTGCTGCAGTCCCTGGCCGCACGCCGGGACGGATCGGACGACCCCTTGCCCCACGACGACGCGATGAACACGTTGCGCGGGCTGTTCGAGGCGACGCTGCACCCGGGCCTGTCGGCGCAGGAACTGGCCGATCGCCTGCCGCCCTGGGCCGACCTGCTGGGCCTGCCCATGCTGTCGACCGGTGACCTGGTGGAGGTCGGCCGCTCGCTGGGCAGCACACTGGGCGGCAGCGACATGCCCGAGGCCCTGCCGTCCGTGCTGGCGCGAGGACTGGCCACGCAGGCCACCGACGCCCCTCGGGCGGGCGCCGTGTTGCGCGGCCTGTTGCTGGCGATGGGGGGCCCCGGGATCGAAGACACGCACCTGGCGGGCCTGGCGTCCGGGCTGGCGCAGCCTGCGGGCCATGGCATGGCGTTGACGCTGGTGCTGGCGGACGCAGTGGGGGCCTTGGGGGCAGCGGGGACACAGGGCGCCCAGCGCGCCCAGGCCTTGTCCGCCTTGGGTGAACGGCTCGAGCGTGTGCTGCCAGCCCAGTTGCCGTCCGCGCTGCCGGCCCCCTTGCGCATCGGTCTGGCACTGGCCACCGACCCGCTGGGCGCGCTGTTGAAGGAGGACCTGCCGCTGGCGGACCGCCTCGCCGGACTCGAGGCGGCCTACGCCCTGCCCGGCTTGCTCGACGACGCCATGGTGAAGCGGCAGCTGTGGAGCTGCAGCCTGCTGGCGGCCACGGACCCCGCGCTGGCGCTGCAGGCCAGCCGGCTGATCGTTCTGCATGCGGGCGCACGCATCACACCGGCGGCCTTCCGGGAACTGAGCGCCGCGCTGTTGCCGCAGGCCCGGGCGCACCAGCCGGCGTTGGCCGACCTGTACGCCAGCTTCGCGCGCCACGGCCAGTTCGACGAGGGCGCGCCCGCGCGCAAGCCAGGGAACAAGGCGGGTTGGCAGCAGCGGCATGCGGCCGCCGCGCGCCGTGCGGAGGCGGGCGCGAAGTTCCTGCGCGAGGAAGCCGCCCTGATCAACCGCGGCCTGGCCCGGGCGGCTTTCGAGCCGCTGGCCCGGGCGCTGGCGGCGCAGGCCAGCGAGCTGGCCCCGGCCACCGAGCGCAAGCACTGAGGGCCCGCGGGCCCCGAGGAGACTCCCATGAACCCCACCAGCAGCCAGGCCCGCAAGGCCGGGCGCGGGGCGGCGCACTTGCCGTCCTCCGCAGCCGCCCAAGTGCAGGCACGAACGGGCGATGCCAAGGCCGTGCCCCACCCTGCCGCCAGGGCGGGCGGCAAGCCGGCGCCCGAGCAAAAGGGCCAGGCGTCGTTCGCGTCGTCGCAGACCTCCGCATCCTCCCATCCCTCCCCCTCCCCGGGACTGCGGCAGCGCGGGCGCACGGCGCCACCCACCGCGGGGCGGCCAGGCCCGGCAGCGCAGTTCTTCGACCGGGTGGCCCAGCTTCCGCCTTCCCTGAACCCGATCCTCGGCATCCGGATGGACGATGCCAAGCAGACGGCGGTCATCGCACTCGACGCGTCCCTGCACATCGAGCAACGGCTGGCCAGCGCGGACGGCGCGCTCACGCCCGCGTTGATGGACGAGCTCGGCGCCTTCGCCCGGAAGATGACCCTCGACGGCCCCGACATCACGGCGAGCCTGGTCTACAGCACCCTCCTGGACAACGCGGATGTCACACGGCTGGCACCGGACCTGGTCAAGCCCGTCTTCCGCTCGATGATGCAGGGCCCGCCCCTGCTGCCGGCCGACCGGCTGGCCTTCGCGGTGAAGGCGGTCTGCGCCCTGTTCCCCGGCTGCGTGCTGCCGCAAGCATGGCGCGGGGCCCTGCTGCAGGCGGCCCGGGAGTCGCTGGCGGCGAACGGCGATGCCCAGGCCATCGCCGATGTGACCACGGCCATCCTGTACGCGGCCATCACGGTGGTGGTGCAGGAGGACGCCCGCGCCGACATGGACCAGGGCAACCTCCAGCTGGCGCTGCAGGATTGCGTGGCGGATCCTGAGCGGCCGATCGGCCTGGTCGCCTGGTTGAATGGCGCGGCGACGCACTCACAGCCCCTGCCCGTGGCCCGCCGAGTCCTGGACGCCCTGCGCGAGATGCCCGACATGGCCCCGCACCCGCTGGCCAGCGTGATGGTGACGCTGGGCGCGGGGACCGTGATGCCGCTGGCCACCGATGGCACCGCGCCTGGCGAGCCGCTGCGGCTGGTCCTGCCCTGGGCGCTGGCGCTGCCGGAGAGCCACCGGGAAGCCGCGCTGCAAGGCATCGCGAAGGGCATGGGCGAGGGGAGCCGCACCACGCGGGCCACGCCCGCGCACCTGCAGACAGTGCTGGGCGTGATCGGCGAACTGGAGGAGCCCATCCGCGCGGCGGGTGCGCAGGCGTGGGTGGGCCGGATGCTCGGCCAGGTGATCGAGGCCCTGGCCGACGAAGACACGGCCGGCGGGACCCGCAAGGGCGCCGACGCGAAGGCCGCATCGAAGGCGTCCGCCAAGGCGGGCGGCGCAGCCCGCCGCGAGACGCCCGGGGCAGCAGACACGAAGGCGGGCCCAGGCCAGGGTCCGGGCCGGGGCCAGGGCCTCGGCGAGGCATGGCCCGCCCAGGTCCTGTCCGCGTTGCGCGCCGTCCTGGTCGAGGGCCAGGCGCACGACCTGCTGCTGGAGCATCGCCTGCAACTGCTGGGACATGGCCTGGCCCGCCTGGCTGGCGGGCGGGACATCCCGGTGGCCACGGTGCGCGACCTGGCCGCCGGCCTTGCCGACTCGCCCATTCCGGCACGCTCGGCCGCCCAAGTCCTGTCGGGGCTGGTGCATGGCGCCGGGGGACCGGACCTGAAGGAGGGGGTCTTCGGTGCCTTCGTCCAGGCCCTGGCAAAGGCCGGGACCGTCCGCGGCGCGGCGCTGGCCTGCCACCTGTGCGCCGCGGTCGGGGCTGCAGGGCCGGCAGGCCGGAAGCTGGCCGTCACCGCCGCGCAGCGCATGGAACAGGCGCTCGGCGGTCCCCTGCCCCCGCCGCTGGTCCTGGGCGCCCGGCTGGCCGATGCGCCGGTGGCGGCGATCCGGCAGGCCACGCTGGCCCGCCCCCAGCAACTGATGCTCCTGGAGGCGGCCCTGGACATGCCAGGCGGTTGGGGGGAGGCGGGGCTGGGCGAACAGGCCCTCGACTGCGCCCTCCTCGCCGCCGAGGACCTGGACTTTGCCTTCGAGGTGGCGCAGCGCCTGTGCGAGCAGCTGGACACCCTGCCCGGAGAATCGCTGATGCGCCAGCTGCGGTCCGGGTTGCTCACGCAGGTCCTGGCATCCGCCGGCTCACCGGACGGGAGCGCCGCGGCCGGCGCGCGCCTGGACCGCCTGGCCCAGCTGTATCACACCGCCAGCCGCAACCTCTGGGTCGCCCATGCAGAGGCCGAATTCGAGCGCGAGGCCGACGACACCCGCCGCGATCACAAGGGCGCGCCGCACCCGGGGTCGATACGCCTCGCAGGCCCGGGGGCGTTCCTCGCCTCGGAAGCCGCCCTGATGCGCGGGGGACTCCACGCCGGCCTGCTGGAGCCGCTGGCCGCCGACCTGGAGAAGCTGGGCGCAGCCATGGACATGATCCTGTTCACCTCCACGGCTTCGGCCAGCCGGTAAGGAGGCGGTCCTCCTGGCGGGGGCCGACGACCCGCTCGTCGCCGGCCTCGTCCTAGACCGGCGGGCGCAGCACCCACAGCAGCGCCGTGAGCGTGAAGAACGAGGCGATGGTGGCCCCCAGCAGGGCCGAGGCGGCCATGCCGTCCTGCCCGTACTTCTGGGCCAGGAGGGGGTAGATGCTCATCATCGGAACGGCCGAGGTCATGACCAGGGCCATCTGCAACTCGCGCGGCATGGCCGGCAGCAGCATCACCAGCAGCATCACGGCCAGCGGGTGGACCACCAGCTTGCCGACGGCGATGGCGCTGACATCGCGCCACGCCCCCCGCAGCCCGAAGCCGACCAGGGTGCCGCCGATGACGAACAGGGCCAGCGCCGAGCACGCGGTCGCCAGCAGGCCGATGGCCCGCGCCAGCGGCGACGGCAGCGGCAGCCCGGTGAGGGAGAAGGCCAGCCCGGCCACCACGCTCCACACCAGCGGGTTGCGTGACAGGCCACGCAGGGACTGCAGCATCGCCGCGCGCCAGCGCGAGGCACGGCTCGCGCCGGGCGCGGCCTCGCCCAGGTCGCCATCGGCCAGGGCCAGCGCCACAGGGATGAGGATCATGTTCTCGACGATGACGGCCAGCGCCAGGTTCAGGCCGGCGATGCTGCTGCCGAAGACCTGCGTGACCAGGGGCAGGCCGACGAAGCCGCTGTTGGAACAGGCCATGCCCATGGCCATCACCGCCGCCGCGGACAGGGGCTTGCCCCCGACGCGCCGGGCCCACAGCAGGCCCAGGCCCATGGTGGCGAGCGAGCCGCCGGCATAGGCGGCGATGAAGACCGGGTTGACGATCTCGCCCAGGCTGCGCTGCGCCAGCGACATGAAGATCAGCGCCGGAAGCGCCAGGTTCAGGACGAACTTGCCGAACAGGCGCATGTCCGCCCGGGCGAACAGCCCGCGGCTCACGCAGGCATACCCCAACGCGATCAGCAGGTAGACCGGCGCGGTGATGGAGACGATGGCGAGCAAAGGGGTCAGCCCCTGCCCGCCGGCCGGCGGCGCGCGTGTCCCGGCATGCGCTTACTGCCGCGGGATGTTGGCACGGATGATCACGTCGCCCCAACGCTTGGTCTCGCTGGCCAGCAATTGGCCCAGCTGCTCGGGCGTGCCGGGGCGGGCATCCACTTCCAGCGCGGCGAGCTTCTGCTTGATGGCGGGCGTGCTGAGTACCGCATTGATCTCGCGGTTGAGGTACTGCACCCGGTCCTTCGGCGTGGCGGCTGGGGCAGCCAGCGCGTTCCAGGAAGCCACGTTGAAGCCGGCCAGGGAGCCGCGGGCCTCGGCCACGGTGGGCACGTCGGCCAGCGTGGGCTCGCGCTTGTCGCCCATCACGGCCAGGGGGCGCAGTGCGCCGGCAGTGATCTGGGTGCGCACCGGGCCGAGGATCTCCACGGCCGCATCGATGTTCCCGCCGCGCAGGGCGGTGACCACGGCCGGCGTGCCGTTGAACGGCACGATCTGCACGTTGATGCCGGCCTGCGACTTGAACAACTCGGCGGCCAGGTTCTGCGTGCTGCCGATGGCGATGGTGCCCAGGTTCAGCTTGCCGGGGTTGGCCTTGGCCTCGGCCAGGAACTCCGCGAAGTTGCGCCAGCGCGCGTTGGCCGGCACGACGATGCCCAGCTCGAACACCGCCAGCACGCCCACGGGGGCGAAGTCCTTGAGCGCGTCGAACGGCATCTTGGTGAACATCGTCGCGCTGATGGCCGTGGCGTTGCTCATGAGCAGGAGCGTGTGGCCGTCCGCGTCGGCGCGGGCCACCTGCTCGCCGGCGCCGATGCCGCCGGCGCCGGGCTTGTTCTCGATCACCACCGGCTGGCCGATGCGCTCGGACAGGGCCTGGCCCACGGTGCGGGCGGTGAGGTCGGCGACGCCGCCGGCGCCGAAGGGCACGACGATCTTCAGCGGCTTGGACGGGAAGCCCGCCGGTTGCTGGGCACCAGCGGCCAGGGGCAGCAGGCCGCTGGCCAGGGCGGCGGCGCCCTGGAGGAGGAAGTCTCGGCGTTGGGTCATGGTTGATCTCCCGCGCTCAGCGCGAAACGCCCAGCAGCTTGTCCACCAGGGCGGGGTTGTCGCGCAGCTCGCGGGCGGTGCCGCGGTGCACGATGGTGCCGCGATCGAGCACGATCGCGCTGTCCGAGATGGCCAGGATGGCCTGCGGGTGCTGCTCCACGATGATGGCGGACAGGCCTTCCTCGCGGGTGATGCGGCGGATCGCCTTGAGCAGCTCCTCGACGATGATGGGTGCCAGGCCCTCCAGCGGCTCGTCCAGCAGCAGCAGCTTGGGGTTGAGGACCAGCGCGCGGCCGACGGCCAGCATCTGCTGCTCGCCGCCGGACAGCTGCGTGCCCAGGTTGCCCTTGCGCTCGGCCAGGCGGGGGAACATCTGGTAGACGCCCTCGGGGTTCCACTTGCCGGGGCGGGCCACGGCCGTGAGGTTCTCGTGCACCGTGAGCGACTTGAAGATGTTGCGCTCCTGCGGCACCCAGCCGATGCCCGCCGCCGCGCGCTGGTGCGGTGCCAGCTTGTGCAGGGCGCTGGCGCCCAGCGTGATGCTGCCCGCGTGCTGGCGCGTGGCGCCGGCGATGGTATTCATCAGCGTGGTCTTGCCCGTGCCGTTGCGACCGAGCAGGGCCAGGGTCTGGCCCTCTTCCAGCGCGAACGAGACGTCGTTGAGCACCACGGCCTCACCGTAGCCGGCGGACAGGCGGTCGATCTTGAGCAGTTCAGCCATGCGCGGCCTCCTCGTGGGCGTCTTCGCCGTGGCCCAGGTACACGGCCTTGACCTGCGGGTCGTTGGCAATCTGTTCGGGGTCGCCTTCGGTCAGCACCGTGCCGTTGACCAGCACGGTCATGCGCTTGGCGAAGCTGAAGACCAGGTCCATGTCGTGCTCGATAAGGAGCACGGACACGTCGGACGGCAGGGCCGCGACGGTGGCCAGGATCTCCTCGCGCTCGCCGGCCGGCACGCCGGCGACGGGCTCGTCGAGCAGCAGCACCTTGGGCTCGCAGGCCAGTGCGATGGCGATCTCCAGCAGGCGGCGCTTGCCGTAGGCCAGGTGCTCGGTGACCTGGTTCATCACCTCCACCAGCCGGAAGTGCTCCAGCAGCTCGTAGGCGCGCTCGGTGACGCCCTTGTCGCCGCCCAGGGGCTGCCAGAAGCGGCCGCCCAGCCCGCGGTGCTGGGAGATCACCAGGCTGAGCGTCTCCAGCGGCGTCATGGTGGAGAACAGCTGGTTGATCTGGAAGGTGCGCACCATGCCCCGGCGCACGCGCTGGTGCGGGGCCAGGTTCGTGATGTCCTCGCCGTTGAGGATGATCTTGCCCTCGGTGGGCTCGAGCACGCCGGTCAGCAGGTTGATCAGCGTGGTCTTGCCGGCACCGTTGGGGCCGATCAGCGCATGGCGGGCCCCCTTGCGCAGGTCCAGCGTGACGTTGCCGGTGGCGGTGATGCCGCCGAAGCGCTTGACCAGGTTCTGCGCGGAAAGAACGATGTCGTTGTGTTGCTCGCTCATGTCAGGCGGCTCCCTTCTTGCGCGCGAACCAGGTCCAGGGCTTGAGCAGGCGGTCGCGGCCCACCATCACCAGGACGACCAGGAACAGGCCCAGCCAGAACGTCCAGTACTGGGGCGTGATGCTGGACAGCACGTCGTACATCAGCTTGAACACGATGGCGCCCAGGATGCCGCCCCACAGCCAGCCGGTGCCGCCGATGACGAGCATCAGCAGCACGTCGGCCGAGCGGTGCACGTCGAACACGTCCAGCGAGGCGAAGCCGGTGGTCTGCGCCAGCAGCGCGCCCGAGGCGCCGGCCATGCCGGCGGCCACGGTGTAGACCACGGCCAGGCGCTGGCTCACCGGAATGCCGATGGCCATGGCGCGCAGGCGGTTGTCGCGGATCGCCTTGAGCGTGGCGCCGAAGGGCGACTGCGCCAGGCGGCGGGCGAAGATGAAGAACACCAGCAGGGTGACGATGGAGTAGAGCGCGCCGACCTTGCCGGCCAGGTCGAACTCGAACTTCCCGAGCAACGGGCCCATGACCACGCCCTGCAGGCCGTCGGCACCACCGGTCAGCCAGTCCAGCTTGTTGGCCAGCTCCATCAGGATGGCGGCGGCGCCCAGCGTCACCATCAGGCGCGTCAGGTCGGTACCGCGCTGGATGGTGGTGCTGGCGACCGCGCCCAGCGCCGTGGTCAGCACGACGGCCACGCCCAGGCCCAGCAGCGGGTCGGGGTTCAGGTGCTTGGCGAACAGGGCCGCGGCGTAGGCGCCGAAGCCAAAGAAGGCCGCATGGCCCAGGGACACGATGCCGGTGTAGCCCAGCACCAGGTCCAGCGAAATGGCGAACAGGGCCACGATGGCGATCTCGTTGATGATCGCCGAGTACTGGGTCAGGAACAGCGGCACGGCCAGCAGCGCCAGGAACACCAGCGGCTCCCAGGCGCGCCAGCGCGTGGCGTCCAGCAGCGAGCGCTGCGCGGATTGCTTGTTGTCGGTCATGCCTTGCCTCCCTGGCGCACGAACAGGCCCTGCGGCTTCCAGATCAGGATCGCGATCATCACGGTGTAGACGATGAAGGCGCCCAGCTTGGGGATGTAGTACTTGCCCGCCACGTCGGCGATGCCCACCAGCAGCGCCGCCAGCAGCGGGCCGGTGATGGAGGACGTGCCGCCCACGGCGCAGACGATCAGGAAATAGAACATGAACTTCAGCGGGAAGTTCGGGTCCAGGCCCAGCACCTCGGCGCCCAGGGCGCCGCCCAGGCCGGCCAGGCCCGAGCCGAAGGCGAAGGTGGTGAGGAACACCACGTTCACGTTGATGCCCAGGCCCGCGGCCACGCGCTGGTCGTCCACCGAGGCGCGCAGGCGGCTGCCGAATCGGGTTTTGGACAGCACGTACTGCAGGCCGATGGTCAGCGCCGCGCACACGGCGATGATGAACAGGCGGTAGTGGCCCATGCCCAGCATCCACGCGCCTTCGCCGATCTCGGTGCGGCCCTTGAGCCACTCGGGCAGCTGGATGATCTGCTGCGTCGAGCCGACGAAGTAGTCCACCGCGGCGATGGACATGTAGACCAGGCCGATGGTGAACAGCACCTGGTCCAGGTGGGGACGCTTGTACAGCGGACGGTACAGCGTGCGCTCCAGGATCGCGCCGAGCAGCGCCGCGCCGCCGAAGGCCAGCGGCAGGCAGACGATGAAGGGCACCCCGGCACGCTGCATCAGCAGCACGGTGATGTAGCCCCCGGCCATGGCGAAGGCGCCGTGGGCCAGGTTGATGAAGTTCATCAGGCCCATCGTCACCGCCAGCCCCAGGGCCAGGATGAACAGCAGCATGCCGTAGGCGATGCCGTCGAAGAGGATGGTGAGCATGTTGGAAAAAGGCCGCCCGGACCGAAGGCCCGGGCGGCGCTCCTTTCGAGTGGGTGGATTACTTGGCCTTGCCCGGGTCCTTGACGTCCTTGATCACGTCAAATTCCATGTTCCACAGCTGGCCGTCCTTCTTCTCGACCTTGCGCAGGTAGATGTTCTGGACGATGTCGCGGGTCTGGGCGTCGATGAAGACCGGGCCGCGCGGGCTCTCGAAGATCTGGCCCTTCATGCCGGCCAGCAGGGCCTCGCCGCCGCCCTTGCCGCCCGTCTTCTTCAGGGCTTCGTAGATCACGCGCATGCCGTCATAGCCGCCCACGGCCATGAAGTTGGGGCGCAGGTTCTTGTTGGCCTTCTGGAACTCGGCGACGAACTTCTTGTTCGCGGCCGAGGGGTGGGCCGTGGAGTAGTGGTGCGAGGTGACCACGCCCAGGGCGCCGTCGCCCATGTCGTTGAGCTGGTCGTCGTCGGTCACGTCGCCGGTGCCGATCAGCTTGATGCCGGCCTTGTCCATGCCGCGCTCGAGGAACTGCTTCATCACCGCGGCGCCGGCGCCGGAGGGCACGAAGACGAACAGGGCGTCGGGCTTGATGTCACGCACCTTCTGCAGGAAGGGGGCGAAGTCGGGGTTGCGCAGGGGCACGCGCAGGGACTCGGGGACGGTGCCGCCGTTGAACAGCAGGCGGTCCTTGAAGAACTTCTCGGCGTCGATGCCCGGGCCGTAGTCGGTCACCAGGGTCACGACCTTCTTGATGCCGTTCTTGGGCGCCCAGTCGGCCAGGGCCACGGAGGCCTGGGGCAGCGTGAAGCTGGTGCGCACGACGAAGGGCGAGGCCTCGGTGATGCTGGAGGTGGCGGCGGCCATCACCACCAGGGGCGTCTTGGACTGCGTGGCCAGGGGCGCGACGGCCATGGCCGAGGGGGTGATGCCCATGCCGGCGATCACGTCCACCTTGTCGTTGACGATCAGTTCCTGGGCCAGGCG
>JACCDW011709142.1_pt1 | contig 13450 bp, 21 predicted proteins | sample 7449781 | NCBI WGS metagenome assembly JACCDW01 (sample SAMN15323449, study PRJNA562643) | freshwater metagenome | isolation source: river surface water | place: USA:Blue River Watershed | collected 2017-08-18 | reverse complement strand
GCGCCTTTGTATCTCAAGAAACACAACGGTAGGGCAGAGGCTTTGCTGTTGGCAGAATGGTTAAGGAGAAATCAATGACAGAAGACGAAGCAATGAAGTGCCTGGACTACATCCGTGACAACTCACCAAAGTATGCTGAGGCAAAAGCACAAAGGGTTTACATAGAAAACTTTCTGCGCTCTAAGAAGTCATTTTTGATGAATGAGTGCCCATCACAAATCAAAACTCTGGGAGATAAAGAAGCATACGCTTACGCTCACCCAGACTATGTTGATCTACTTAAAGGTTTGCAAGCCGCAGTATCAACCGAAGAAGAGATAAAGTGGCGAATGGAAGCTGCCAAGCTGAAGTTCGAGTTCTGGAAGACAGAGCAATTCAACAACCGAGTAGAAGCTCGAGCAATAAACTGATGTACCGAGACAAAGACTTACTCAAGCTGGCGCAGGGCGAGAAGTGCCTGTTCAAGATTCACCCTTACTGCTTGGGCGACGAGGGATCAACAACAGTCGCAGCCCATGCTAACGAGATCATCCACGGCAAGGGCACAGGCATAAAGGCCAACGACTGCATGACCGTCTGGGCTTGCTACAGATGCCACACTATGTTTGACCAAGGAAGTCTATCAAAGAGGAAGAAGGCCAAGATCTTTGACGAGGCTTGGTACAGGCAGGTTCAGGAGTGGCATAGGATTGCCGACGAGTTCACCAGACGACCTTGGAAGGTTGAGGCAGCAAGAAAAGTATTGGTGCATATTGGAGCTAGGAAAGAAACCGACTGGGGTTGATTCTGTGGCACAATTTCAACATGAAACCTAGAGGCGGTGCGAGAGCTGGTGCTGGCAGAAAACCTATTGGTCCTGAGTCTAGAACGATCAGGGCCAGGGTTGCGCCGCACCACGAGCAGGCTCTATTGCTTGCAGGCAATGGAAGCATTAGCAATGGGATAAGAATGCTTGCCGAGCGGCACTGGCGGTTGATCCACGGTCACATGAAGGTAGATCAAGTTAAGCCAGGGGGGGTTCAAAGTCCAAATTACATTGGCAAGCCAAAAGTTTGAACCCAAGTGCGTTCAGGGTAAATTTGGTTCTGAAAATAAATGACCCGATTTTTGGGGAAAACTTACAATTCTTACAGATTTCTTACATGGTAGTGAGTACTCACTTCGCAAGACGGTAAGTGAGCGCTCACTTCACGGGCAGCGAAAATAAAAAGGCCATATCCCCGCCAATACCCGCCAAAACCGCATAAAAGCCGGTTTGAGCGCTTTTTTCGCCTTACCCTATGCTCACCATGCCAAAACCAAAAAACGCCTCAAAAACGATTTTATTCGGTTTTGTAGTGAGCGCTCACTTCGCTAAGGTTTTCAAAAAAACCCCGAAAAAATCGGGGCTCTTATGAAAATCAGAGCGAATCAAGCAATACCCAAAAATGCCAAGGTAAGCATATGCGGGTAATTTTCGGGGATTCTAGGGTTATGCAATAAATCAATCCGTCACGGATGCCCGTTATCTCGCATAGCCTTGAATCAATCGTGGTCACAATGCCGATATTGCCTAGCTGCATGGTTTACCCCTCAAAGTAGAGATTCATAAGAATCAATTGCTCTGCCCCATAAACTTTAGGCGCTCCGCATGAGTCACAATGACATTTTCCGGCATCTGGCTCAATCCCCGATTGAGTTTCCCCGCAAGCTAAACAAAACCCTTCATCATTGTCACCATGCGCTACGGATAAAAGCCACTCAATTGGCGGTTTTAATTGAATAGCCCCGTTTTTTGCTTTGTACTGTTTAGTTTTCATTTTTCAACCCTCATAAAAAAGATTTTTTCAACCCGTTTTTTTGCTGCCCCATGCGCTGGAAACCCGATAATCGTTTTTCTATCGGGGATAGCGCATAGCTTACAAGTCGCACAATTAACGTCATCCCGATAAGTGGCGGGGCAAGTGATGACAACCCGCCCATGCGGGGTGACTGTTTTTGCGGGTGCATCAATTGGCAGCACTGTGACAACTGGCCCCGCCCCGATATTCGCCAGTTTATCGGCATGGGCTAGGTCATTAGCGCTTAGGTTTACAGTAAAACCCCATTCGTTTGCGGCCTTAATCCATGAAAAATTGGCGGGGTTATTCGTTTTATGGGTATAGGTAAACCCTTTTTTCCCCCTATTCGCTGCAACTAATTCGCCAAGCATGGCGGGGTTTATGGTTTCATTGTCGCCAGGCAAGTCGCCCGCTGCATTGTGTCGCCATAATTGCCCTTCGGGAAGGGATTCAATAGCCCCGATAAACTCGCCCCATGCCATGCCACGGTTGCCCTTTGATACTTTGCGCCAATGAATGGCTAGGGGGCCGGATTTTGCATAGCAAGCCCCGTTATTGAATGGGCATGATTTAGGGCAACTATCGTCACTTGTAACGCTAACGGGAATTGGACCGGTTTTAGCGTTTGCGCTTTTTAGGGTAAGGTGTACGTTATGCATGGCTTGCCCCTTCCCCGATAGCTGCCAAAATCCTATTCGCCACGGCGAAAATATGGTTTTCAGGCATGCCCCCGTTTTCTACATATTCAAAAAAATGAGAACCTTCATTCTCTAAAATATACTCAATTAGTATGATTAAATCAGTCGTCAATGCTTTATTCATGGCTTGAATTCCTTTTTTGATTAGTCAATCCAACGAATGGAATAGACTAGGTTTGTAGACTGTTCGCTGCGGGTTTTATGGTAGGTTTCCCATATTGCCCGCCGGATTCGCCCTTGTCGCATGGTTAATGCTTGGGCGGTCTTATGCTTTGCGTACCCTTCCGGCCTTCCGATAGGCTTGCCCGTGCAATCAAAAATTTGAAACATGGTTTCCCTTTTACTTTGTCAACACGTCAAAACTTGCAAGCCATAGGGCAAGCCAAGCAAAAAAAACAAAAAGCCCAAAAAATAGGTTTTTCATGGTTTCAACCCTTCGAAAAAATCAGGGTTGTGATGGTTTTGTCACTTGTATTGGCAACAATCAATTGGCGGGAGGGCTTGAGCTTTAGGGCAATGGCTTTCCAATTTGTAGTGCTGCGGGTTGATTCACTTACGCTGGCCGTAAAAGTAAAGCCCGTATGCTCGCCATTGCCTAGCTTTTTAATGTCGCCCTTGAGGGTTTCCAGTTGCTTTTCTAGGCGCTTAATTTCGGCATCAATTGCGCCCGCTTCATCTACAAGGGCAAAAAGGGAAGGGTTTAGGGATATGCTTGAATTCATGGCTTGGATTCTTTCAAAAAGGTTGCGTGGAAAATTCCACGTGTCTATATTAACGCGCGACAATGAGGAAAGCAATACATTGTCCAATGAATTGTTTCTATCATGCGACAGTTACCTATAGGTAGAATCTATTTGATTTTGTAGCTACAAGGGAATCCGCGAAAAAAGGGAAACCCTAGGCCATTGTGTGCCATGAATAGGATAGACAAGGGAAGGGATAGAAAAGGCCAGAATGGCTTGAATACTGGGGCTTGAGGGGTATGCTGGGCATTGGTAGAGAATGCGCTAGAAACATAAAAGAACCACGCCCCTCACCGAAACACTGACACCCAACGCACGCCCTAGACCTAGACTGAATTCTGAATTCAGAATACCGAATTCTGAATACTGAATACAGTGAGCGTACTGAATATCAATGCGAAGTGAGCGCTCACTTTCCGTAAGGACCCCCCTTGAAATAGGTCGGGGGGGCGGCGGGGGCGGGGACGGTTTGATCTATCTGTTCATCTATCCGTTTTTTGTTTGACCCCCCTTCAATCGGCTAGAGCAGACCTTATTCCTCAAAAAATTTTTTTAGGGTTTTGGAAATAGTTCGTGTTATAGTTAGGTTATCCACTAACCTTTGAGGAGTGTAGATGCCTGGTAGACCGATATTGAGGGCTTTGGAGAGGCGTATTGAGGCCAATGGGGGTTTGGAGTTTATTTGCGCCCATATTGCTGAGGGGATGACGATTGCTCGATTGGCTGAGTATTTGGAGTGTTCTAGGCCGCTGTTGTCTTTTTGGATTAACAGGACTGAGGAGAGGAAGCAGGCTGTACTGAATGCTCGGAGGCTCAAGGCTGAGAAGCTGGCTGAGGATGCTATGGAGATAGCTGACGGGGCTGATGAGAGTTCGTCCAGTGCTGTGAACAAAGCTCGGTTGCAGGTTGATACGAGGAAGTGGTTGGCTGCCAAGCTCGATCCTGAGGGTTATGGTGAGAAGTCAGCAGAGATAAATATCAGCGTTGGTGACCTCCATTTGCAGGCATTGAAACACCTTGGGAAAGCCCAAGAGGTTATTCAATCTGACGATAACAGAATGATTGAGAATGAATAACCCGTTCATTGAGTTTATTCAGAAGTACAGAGACAACCCTGTTTTGTTTGTTCGTGAGGTTTTGGGTGTTGAGCCTGATGAGTGGCAAGTTGAGTTTTTGAATGCTGTGGCTCGTGGTGAGCGAAAGATTAGCATTCGATCTGGTCACGGGGTTGGGAAGTCTACTGGTGGTTCTTGGGCGATGCTTTGGTACTTGCTGACCAGGTATCCTGTAAAAGTGGTCGTGACTGCCCCTACAAGTTCGCAGTTGTATGACGCATTATTTGCTGAATTGAAGAGGTGGGTCAAGGAGTTACCGCCTGCTGTTCAGGAATTGCTTGATGTTAAGCAGGAGCGTATTGAGCTGAAGGCTTCTGCTACTGAGGCGTTCATTTCTGCGAGGACTTCCCGTGCTGAACAGCCTGAAGCCTTGCAGGGGGTGCATAGTGACAATGTGATGCTGGTTGCTGATGAGGCTTCTGGTGTGCCCGAGCAGGTCTTTGAGGCCGCTGCTGGCTCGATGTCTGGTCACAATGCCGTGACGATCCTGTTTGGCAACCCAGTGAGAAGCTCTGGGTTTTTCTTTGATACCCACAATCGACTACGTGGCGAGTGGTGGACTCGTAGGGTTTCCTGCGAAGACTCCAAACGGGTGTCCAAAGAATACATCGAGGAGATGAAATCTCGGTATGGAGAAGACTCAAATGCCTTCAGAATCAGGGTCTTAGGAGAGTTTCCTCGCTCAGATGATGACACTATCATCCCAATGGAACTGCTGGAAAGCGCCAAAAACAGGGATGTAACCTTCAATCCTGATGGCGAAGTAACCTGGGGACTGGATGTTGCCCGTTTTGGAAGCGACTCTTCTGTGCTGTGCAAGAGAAAGGTTAATGTCGTAACCGACTTGACTCGGTGGCGCAACCTTGATTTAATGCAGCTAACTGGGGCTGTTGTCGCACAATATGAAGGAACTGATTTTAAAGAACGCCCATCAGAGATTCTTGTTGACTCAATCGGGCTTGGAGCGGGTGTTGTGGACCGCCTGCGGGAGCTTGGCCTCCCCGCCCGAGGAATCAATGTTTCTGAAAGCCCTGCTCTTGGGCAAACTTACCTTAACCTCAGAGCAGAGTTGTGGCACAAAGCAAAAGCCTGGCTCGAAAAGCGAGACTGCAAACTGCCAAACAACGAAGATCTGATAGCTGAGTTGGCGACAGTAAGGTATCAATTCACAAGCAATGGAAAGATCAAGATAGAGAGTAAAGACGATATTCGCAGAAGGGGAATGAAGTCACCTGACATGGCAGATGCGTTTGTGCTAACCTTTGCCTCAGATGCCGCAGTTGCCAGCTACGGTTTCAAGCAGGGATGGAATAAACCTTTGAAGCGCAACATCCGTGGGATTGTTTGACTCCTATCGGGGGTTCTCCTCCTTAAGCCGCCGTGTGGTGGCTTTTTTTTATCCTTCTGAGATAATCCTTGCTAGAAAGGGGTACTTCCTATGATGTCCAAAAAGCAACAAGACAAATTCGCCAAAGTCTATGGCGAGTTCAAAGAGGGCAAATTGCACTCTGGCAAAGGTGGTCCTGTGGTCAAGAACCGTAAGCAGGCTGTGGCAATTGCAATGTCTGAGGCCAAGATGCCTATGCGTGGTCAGCGCACTGCAAAGAATCGGGCAAAGAAATGAAGTGCCCCATTGCCACATACGACATCAAAGTAAACCTCAAGAACCGTAACTGGGCGTTCAAGAACGTCAATTACGGTCCTGCCAATCCTCTTGATGAGAATGAAGAGTATTGGAATGCTCGTGCTGAAGAATGGCAGACTGATCCTGAAGATGCTCGAGAAATGCTGTGTGGAAACTGTGCGGCATTTATCCAGACACCACAGATGCTGGACTGCATCGTAAATGGCATTGATCCTGAAGAGGAAGAAAATGGCTATGCCGAGGATGTGCAGGATGCTGCCAACCTTGGTTACTGCGAACTATTTGACTTCAAATGTGCTGGAAACCGTACTTGCTCTGCATGGCTTGCTGGTGGTCCGATTACTGGTGCAATGAGCGCCCGTCAGCGTCAGACACTCATGATGGCTAAGTCTGAGTACGAGACAGACGACATGGAAGACGAGGGAGAAGATTGATGGACTGGTTGCTATCTGCTCTTGGTGGCGATGCCGCAATGGGTGCTCTTCAAGGTATGACTGCTCAAAATTTAGGCAGTTTTCTTGGCAACACACTGATGAGCCAAGCAACTGGTGGTCTTTTGGGTGAGCAAAACCTGTCTGCTGACCAAAAACAGTTGAGAAACCTCACATTTGGTCGCCCTGAACAACAGGATGCTGGTCAGATGATGTTCAACTACTATGCCCGTCCTTACGCCCAGCAGTACATGGCTGACCCGATTCAAGGATTGTTGCGGTGAAAAAGAAGTCAACGGTCAACTCTGCTGGCAACTACACTAAGCCAACGATGCGTAAGGCTTTGTTTGAGAAAATCAAGGCTGGCTCTAAGGGTGGAGATCGAGGCGAATGGTCTGCCCGTAAAGCTCAGTTGCTTGCCAAGCAATATAAAGAAAAGGGTGGTGGTTATAAATGAAAGACCCCCAAAAATCCTTGAAAGAGTGGACTGCACAGAAGTGGACGACTTCTGATGGCAAGCCATCCAAGGGTAAGAAGCGGTATTTGCCTGAAGCCGCATGGTCTGCGTTGAGTCCTGGAGAGAAGGCGGCTACAAACCGTGCCAAGTCAAAGGGAAACAAGCAGGGCAAGCAGTTTGTAAAACAACCTTCAAACATTGCCAAGAAAACGGCAAGGTTCCGCTAGGAGTTGAGATGATCAAACGAGGCAAAGAGCAGTTTGCAGGCTACAACAAGCCAAAACGCACCCCAAGTCATCCGACCAAAAGCCATGCTGTTCTTGCCAAGTCAGGTGAGCAGGTCAAACTGATTCGTTTTGGTCAGCAAGGGGTAAGTGGATCTCCAAAGCGTGAGGGAGAATCTGCGGCAGACCGTAAGCGTCGAGAATCATTCAAAGCACGTCACGCAGAGAACATCTCCAAAGGCAAGATGAGTGCTGCGTATTGGGCCGACAAAGTTAAATGGTGAGGTTAAACATGGAAAATAAGAGCATGGATCCGTTGTCTTTTGCTGAACAGCTTCAGCGTGAACTGGGAGTGACAGAAGACGACACTCCAATGTCTGAAGAAGAGCTGCAAGGCGTTCTTTCCTCTGAGATTGAGGACGCTATTTCCTTCATTGACGACGACATTGGCTACAACCGTGCCAAAGCCACCGAGTATTACCTTGGCGACCCGTTTGGCAACGAGGAAGAAGGCCGTTCGCAGGTCGTTTCGATGGATGTGCGAGACACCGTTCAAGGAATGTTGCCAAGCCTCATGCGTATCTTCTTCGGTCCTGAGCGAGTTGTTGAATTCAGCCCCCAAGGTCCTGAAGATGTTGAGATGGCTAACCAAGCCACCGACTACTGCGACTTCATCTTCAAGCGAGACAACCCAGGATTCAAGATTCTGCACAGCACATTCAAGGATGCGCTTGTTCGCAAGGTCGGCATCATCAAGTATTGGTGGGATGAGTCCGTAGAGGTCAAAGCTGAGTCCTTTACTGGCCTCGATGAAGGCTCAATGCTCATGCTGACGAGCGATCCAGATGTAGAAATCTCTGCTGTGCGGGAATACCCTATGCCTGGTGTTGCTGAAATGCAACAACAGAACGAAGCTATGGGGATCATGCTGCCGATTCCCATGATGTATGACGTTGAGATCAAGCGTCGAACCAAGAAGGGACGAGTAAAGATTGAATCTTTGCCGCCTGAGGAATTCCTGATTGACCGCCGTGCCAAGTCTATTGAGGATGCGACATTTGTTGGACACCGCCAGATGCGGACTGTCTCGGACTTGGTGGCAATGGGTTACGACTACGACGAGCTGGTTTCTGTCGCAGGGGATACCAATGACTTTGATTCAAATGCTGAGTACCAAGCTCGTAACCCGTTTGCGGTGGTGCGTGGAGCTACTAACAGTGATCCTTCAACTCAGCACGTGCTATATGTTGAAGGCTACCTTAAGGTTGACTTTGATGGTGATGGTATTGCTGAACTCCGCAAAATCTGCACTATCGGGAACTCGTATAAAGTAGTTTCCAATACCGTGGTTGATGAACGGCAGTTTGCTGACTTCTGCCCAGATCCTGAGCCGCACACATTCTTCGGGATGTGCCCAGCCGATGTGACTATGGACATCCAGTTCATCAAGTCAAACATTCAGCGTGGGATGTTGGACAGTTTGGCTCAATCCATCCACCCCCGCACTGCTGTGGTTGAGGGGCAGGCCAACCTTGAGGATGTCTTGAACACTGAGGTGGGTGCGGTCATCCGTATGAGAGCGCCTGGTATGGTTCAGCCGTTCTCCACGCCTTTTGTTGGCAGGGAAGCCTTCCCTATGTTGGAGTACATGGACGATGTGAAGCAGAACCGCACTGGTATTTCCAAGGCGGCGGCTGGCTTGGACGCTGATGCCCTGCAAAGCACCACCAAAGCGGCTGTTTCTGCCACCGTCAATGCTGCCCACCAGCACATTGAGATGATTGCCCGTATCTTCGCTGAGACTGGCATGAGAAAACTCTTCCGTGGCATCTTGAAGCTCGTGGTGGAGAACCAAGACCGTGAGCGAATCATTCGCCTGCGTAACAAATTCGTCCCGATTGACCCCCGCTCTTGGGATACCAACATGGATGTGGTTGCCAATGTGGGCGTTGGAGATGGAACTTTGGAAGACCGAATCGGAGTATTGGCTCAGGTCGCACAACGCCAAGAGCAAATCCTGCAAACAGTCGGCCCTAACAACCCAATCGTAACCTTGGGACAATATACCAACACGCTGACAAAGATGCTGGAGCTGGCTGGTATTAAAGATTCCGCAAATTACTTTAATCAGTTGCCGATGGATTACGAGATTCCGCAACAAGATCCTAAGCCGAGTCCTGAAGAGGTTTTGGCAATGGTTCAGGCTGAATCTATCAAGGCAGACATCCAGAAGAAGGCCGCAGAGCTGGAGCTGGATCGTGAGAAGATGCTTCGCTCGGATGACCGTGAGCGTGACCGTATTGAGCAGGATGGAATTCTGCGTAGATATGAACTAGAATTGAAATATGGGGTACAAATTCAAAACGCCGAAATCAATGCGGCAATGAATTTGGACCGTGAAGCCGTAAGGCAACAAGCTGCACTCCAGCAAGCCGCCGTAAGCGCACTTACTGGACAGCAACAACCTGTGATGTGAGATGGACGAAACTGAACTGAACTATCAACGAGGACAGCAAGCAAAACAGCTACTCGAAAGCGAACTTCTCAACGAGATGTTCCGAAAGATTGAAGAGGACTGCCAGCGAGAGATCAGGGCATCCTCTTTACTTGAGACAGAGGTTCGTGAAAAAGCGTATTTGCTCTTGAAGACGGTTGATGTCTTGAAGACCAAGTTGAGAGCGGTTTATGATACCGGCGTAATGGCTGAAGTAGCAATTCGCCGCCGTGGTCGTCCACCGAAACAGGTTTGATTGTTAACTCAGGAGTTTATTTATGTCCGATCAAGCGCAAGCAGTCGGTTCAATTTCAGTGAATGAAGCAGCGCAGAACTTTGCTTCCTTGCTAGACGCTCAAGAAGGCGTTGACACAGGTGCAGAGGCGCAAGAAGAGGTTGAGGAGCAATCCGAAACCGAACCTCAAGAGGAAGCGACAGACGAATTGCAAGACGAGTCTGAAGAAGAATCTGAGGAATCCGTAGAAGGCGAGGAGGAGGAAGCTGAGGAAGAGGCTCCTCGTGATGAGAAATTTACCGTCAAAGTCGATGGTAAAGAATTCGAAGTCACGAAGGATGAACTTGTCCGTGGCTACCAACGAGAAGCTGACTACACTCGGAAAACGCAAAAACTCGCAGAAGAGCGCCGCCAGGTAGAGTCGGAGTTTGAGCAAGTACGAGCAGAGCGGGAACAATACGCTCAAGTGTTGGGACAGTTACAGCAGAAGTTGCAGGAATTTAGTCCTGCCGAGCCTGACTGGGACAAGTTGGAAGCTGAAGACCCTGTGGAGTACGCCCGTCAATGGACGCACCACCAGCGGCGACAACAGCAACAACAGGCCATCATTCAGGAACAGGCACGGATTGCTGCCCTGCAACAGGCAGAACAAGAAAAGCAGATTCGGGCTGTTTTGGCTGAAGAAGTCGTCAAGTTGAAGGATGCAATCCCAGACTGGAAGGACTCCGAGAAAGCCAAAAAAGAACGTAGTGATTTGCTTGAGTACGGCAAAAAGCTAGGCTTTAATGAGACTGAGCTGAATGGGATTACTGACTCTCGTGCGGTCATTGCGCTATATAAGGCGTGGAAATTTGACCAATTGATGAGCAAGAAGCCCGAGATGACAGCCAAGATCAAGAAAGCACCAAAGCTAGTCGCTCCTGGTTCTGCTGGAAGCATGAACTCGAAAACACAGAGTCAAAATACCGCAAAAAAGCGTCTTGCACAGTCTGGTAGCGTCAAAGATGCTGCCGCCCTTTTTGACAAGTTTTTGTAAGGAAACATCATGTCCGCAGTAACCAACACCTATACCCGTTACGATGCCAAAGGCATTCGTGAGGATCTCTCCAATGTGATCTATCAGATCAGCCCTGAAGAGACTCCTTTCATGTCCAACGTGGGTCGTGAAAACGTCAAGAACACTTTCTTTGAGTGGCAAACTGACGAACTCGCCTCTGCTGTGACCACCAACGCACAGATTGAAGGCGACGACATCACCTCGTTCACCGCCGCTACCGCCACCGTGCGTCTTGGCAACTACACCCAGATCAGCCGCAAAGATGTGATCATCTCTGGCACTTTGGAGTCTGTTGACAAGGCTGGTCGCCGTTCTGAACTGGCCTATCAAATGGCTAAGAAGTCGGCTGAGATCAAGCGTGACATGGAAACCACCATCCTGGCTAACCAAGCCGCCGCCGCTGGTGACACTTCCAATGCCCGTAAGACTGGTGCTCTATTGGCCTTCCTGAAGACCAATACCAACGAAGGTACTGGTGGTGGCGATCCGTCCTACACCACTGTTCCCAACGCCGCTCGTACTGATGCGACTACCACCAACCTGCGCTCTTTCAGCGAAACCCTCCTCAAGGATGTTATCCAGAAGGTGTGGACTGAAGGCGGCAACCCCTCCATCGTGATGGCTGGTCCTGTTAACAAGCAGAACCTGTCCAAGATGGCTGGCATTGGTGCAACTCGCTTCAATGTGACTGGTGCTCGTCCCTCGACGATCATTGGCGCCGCTGACATCTATGTGTCTGACTTCGGCAATGTGAGCATCGTGCCCAACCGCTTCCAGCGTGAGCGTGATGTGTTCGTGCTTGATCCCGAGTACGCAAGCGTTGCTTACCTGCGTCCGTTCCAAACCGTTGAACTTGCCAAGACTGGTGACGCTGAGAAGCGTATGCTCTTGGTCGAGTGGGGTCTTAAGATCCAGAACGAGAAGGCACACGGCGCTGTGTACGACCTCAACAGCACAATCCAATCGTAATTGGACTAAGGAAGGGGGAGGAGAAATCCTCCCCTTTTTTACATGACAAGCAAACTTTTTGACTTCGACCCTGTAACTGGAACTAAAAAGATTTGGCATTACGATGCCGACAAAGATGAAGCTGTCATTGAGACTATCTTTGACACATCCAATCTCGTCGAAACCAATAAGGCAATGTTCAACGCAGTTGATGAAAGAGCCAATTGGAAAGGCGATATGCACCTCGTAGCATCCATCCCGATGGAATTGTTTATGAAGTGGAAATCTGAAGGGAAACTTGACGACCAAGCCTTCTTGAAGAAATGGCTCAACGATCCCGACAACAGGCTTTTTAGAACCCGACCAGGAGAAGTATGAACATCATCGCAGTAGTAATCCCGACACGAGACTTTGTTAACTCAGGTTTTGCCTACGACCTAGCCAGATTGGTTGGCTACCATGTAGGAACGACCCAAGACAAAATCGTGATCTACACCAGCTCAGGCACTCTGCTGTCTTCCCAGCGGCAGGATTTGGCAAGAGATGCGGTAAAAGCCGGATGCACTCATACCCTTTGGCTGGACAGCGATATGCGTTTTCCAAAGGATGTGTTATCTAGGTTATTGGCACGAGATAAAGGAATTGTTTGTGCAAACTATGCCAAGCGTCGATTCCCTACAGAGCCGATTGCGGTTCGCAAGAACCAGCCTGGAGAAGATGCAACGGTGATCAATCGGGTCTATACTGAAGAGGATTCAACAGGGTTGGTTGAAGTAGATTACTGCGGTATGGGCGTAATGCTCGTCAAGGCAGAGGTCTACAAAGCAATGGAATATCCGTGGTTTGCAATTCCGTGGGTTCCTGCTGCTGAAGACTATATTGGTGAGGACGTTTGGTTCTGTCGCCGTGCAGCGGAAAACGGCTACAAGACCTACGTTGACCAAGATGTTTCAAAAGAAGTCATGCACATTGGCTCATTTGAGTACAAGCATGAGCACACTTTGGCTTGTAGGGACGTAGAAAATGGCAATTGACAGCTATTCCACACTCAAGTCTGCCATTGCAGACACATTGAATCGGGATGATCTGACATCTTCGATTCCGACATTCATTTCCCTTGCTGAGGCGGCTTTTAACCGTAAGATCCGCACTCGGCAAATGATCAAACGGGCAAACGCAACGATTGACACTCAATACTTTGCGATGCCAGCAGATTTCTTGGAGCCTAAGAAGTTTGTTCTGAACACAAATCCAATAACCGTGGTTGAATACGCTACAGGGGAGCAGTTGGATGAACTTCGATCAACTACTTATCTTTCTGCTGGAAAGCCTCGTTATTTTGGTGTCATTGGCACTCAGTTTGAAGTTGTTCCTACTCCTGATTCGGGATACACGGGAGAACTGACTTACTATGCTAAGATTAGCTCATTGAGTGACAGCACCACAAGCAACTGGCTGTTGGCGTACGCCCCAGACTTGTACCTGTACGGGGCGCTTGTGCATTCTGCGCCCTACTTGCGTGAAGATGAACGTCTTCCAGTATGGGTTCAGTTCTATAACACCATCCTAGAAGACATCGTAGT
>JACCDW010406836.1_pt1 | contig 13451 bp, 8 predicted proteins | sample 7449781 | NCBI WGS metagenome assembly JACCDW01 (sample SAMN15323449, study PRJNA562643) | freshwater metagenome | isolation source: river surface water | place: USA:Blue River Watershed | collected 2017-08-18 | reverse complement strand
GGCCTGCAGCCATTGAGACGCGGGGAAGTGTTGCGTCACTGGCAAGGGCATGTCCGTTGCGGCCATGGCCGCGGTCAGGGTCGACAGAACCTCGCGCACGTCTTCTTCGTGGATCGCGCGCTCATCGCTCAGGCCCCATCCGATGTACTGCCCGTAATTGAATCCCAGGATGGACAAGTTCTTGACCAGTACCAAATTGGTGGGCACTTGCGGAATGCGGCCTGCGGCAAAGCCAATCACCAGCAAACGCGCATGCAAGGCCGCACAACGCAAAGAAGCATCGAAAAGATCGCCTCCCACGGGGTCAAACACCACATCGACGCCGCCGCGCGGGCACAAGGCTTTCACTGCCAACGGCAAGGCCTGGGCGTCGGCCGGCAACGCATGTTGTGCGCCGTTGGTCAAGAGCGCGGCACGCTTGGCCTCGGTGCTGGCGGTGGCAATGACGCGCGCGCCCAACAGCCTGGCCACGTGAACCGCAGCCATGCCCAAAGAGCCGGCCGCACCGTGAATCAGAACTGTCTCACCGGGCTGCAGCTTGGCGCGCCATAGCAAGGCGGCCCCCACCGTGCCGTAGGTCACGGGCAAAGCTGCTGCCGCTGTCAGGGGAACACCCTCAGGCACGGGGTATACGGTCGACGATGTGGTGACCACCTCTTCGGCAAAGCCACCCCAATCAAGCGCAGCCATCACACGGTCACCCACCGCCACATGGGAAACGCCAGCACCGACCTCCAAAACTTCGCCAGAGACCTCGGTGCCTGGGGTGAACGGCAAGGGCGGCTTGCGCTGGTACTTCCCTGCCACAAACAGGCTGACCGCAAAGCCCACGCCGGCATGCCGTACCCGAATGCGCACCTGACCCGGCGCCAAAGCTTGTCGGGTCAGGGTTTGATAACTCAGCTCGCTCCAATGACCCCAGTGGGTGCAAACCAAACCTTGGTAATCACTCATTGGCTTCTCACCGCCGCGCCGTAAGGGCAATGCCCGGGGCGCGGCCCCACTTGCGGATGGAGCCGACAGGTGTTGGGCCGATGCGCATACACCGTGCAGCGCCGGGTCACCGCATCCAGATAGTGGCAATCGCCGCTGGCGCGTCTGGCGAGTGTGAAGATGCTGTTTTTGAAATTGAAATGCTCAATCAACCCCGCCTTGTTCAGCCGCTTGGCAATTTGCTTGGCAGGCTCATGCTCCGCTTCAAAATCGTCCACCAGCCCCAGACGAACCAAGTCGGGCAATTTCACTTCGACCGGCATGGTGCAGCAATTGGCGGCACAGTCATCGCACAAGCCATTGCGGTACTTGGTCCAGGTTGCGGGCCGATCGACATCGACAATGGCAATGGGAGACCTCACAAGCCATGCACCTCAGTTGGTGGGCGCGGTCCAGGAGCCGTCGACATCGCCACGCAACACTCCGACCAGCTGCAGCGTATCGATGCCCGACATCAAGTCAACGTCGACAGCATGCGGCATGGCATTGGCCTTCGACAAAGCCTGCCCATTGGCGCCCAAGGCTGTGGCGGCACTGCCGCTGCCCGTCAGGTCCGCCGCATCCAAAAATACCCATTCTGGCTTGACATTGTTGGTCGTGCTCTTGCCTAAATAGTATTTCAGCATTTGCAAGACATCGGTCAAGTTCACGCTGCCCGAGGCATCAAAGTCAGCAGCCACCACATTGAGCGGTGACGCATAGGTATCGGGCACCGATTTGCCGAGGTAAATTTTCAAGGCGGCCAGCACGTCCGTGAGCGTGATGGCAGATTTGGCATTGCTGGGGCTGGCCAGCGTGGGACTCAGCACCACGGTGCCCGACGCTGCAGACGACAGGCTGTCCACGCCACTCAAATCGACCACACCAAGCGAGTCTGTTTTGTCTGTAAGTTCCGAGGACATTTGAACATCGGCCAAAGCTTTGGGACTGGTGCTCATGCCTTTCCAAAAAACAGTCGTACCCGTCAATTGGATGGCAGATGTCTTGTTCACTTGCAAACTGCCAGGGAAGACGTAAGCGCTGCTGACCAGCCCTTGGGCGTCTGTCTGACGCACTTGCAAGGTGCCCGCAGCATAGAACCCGTCTGGCACGCGCAGATAGTTACCACGGCCAAGCTGCCAACTGGCGCCGCTGTTCAAGGAGTATTGCCAGGTTGCGCTGGTCTCCAAGTCGCTGAGGGCCAACAAACCCGTGGTGCTTGACCATTGGCCCTGCAGCGTTTGCGTGGCTTGCAAGGTGGTGATATCGGTCACTGGCACATTTTCGTAACCTGAAGTCAGCGTCTGCGTTGGCTTTTGAGCCATCAGGTCCACCGTCGCCATACCCGACATCACTTTACCGAAGACGGCGTAAGCACCATCCAAACTGGCGTTGTGAACGTAGTTGATGTAGAACTGGCTTGTTGCCGAATTCAAGTCCGACGTTCGTGCCATGGCCACCGTGCCACGCAAATTTGTCAAGCCATTGGCAGCTTCATTCAGAATGGGGGCGTAGCCCGAATTGACCGGCACCATGCCGCTGGTGAAGCCCCCCCCCTGCGCCATGAACCCCGAGATGACGCGGTGAAAAATCGTGCCATCGTAAAGGCCGCCATTGACATAGGCCATCATGTTCGCGGTGGAGATCGGCGCCAAATCGGCATCCAACTCCATCACGATGGATCCCAATGTTGTTCTGAAAGTCACTTGGGGATCGACCGAGGAAATGACGCCGGACGTCGTCACGAATTTCGGCGCAATGGGCGCTTTACTGTCAACTGCGATAGGGTAATAGACAGCAGCATCCACAGCGATGCTGGCATCAGAAAAGTTGAAGTCATTGCCAGCCAAATCCTTGATGGCGTTGGCAAAAAAGCCTACCGCGTAACTCTTGGTAGCGCTCAGCGTTTGAGAATGCGTCAGTGTCAAGATGTTATCTGTGACGCTGCCATTGATGCTGAGGGACGCAAGGATCTTTCGGGTCGTTGGGTCGTATTCCACCAAATAGATGGCGCCTGCTCCCCGCACAATGGTTTCGGAAAAGGGTATTTGAATGGCTGCAGTCGGAGTGACAACGCCGCGCCAAGATGCGGCGTCCATCACTGGTGCCACGGTGTCCGCTGTTGCCGCACTGGCATTGGCGAAGGTGAAGGTGTACGCCAAGCTTCCGGGGACCCAGTTGTTGCCCGACAAGTCTTTGAGCGCGCCCGCTGTGGACACAGCCGTGTAAGTTGTTCCTGGAACGATGACACCCGAGGGCAATGTGACTGTAACGGTAGACCCTTGGATTTGCACATAGCGACTGTCTGTGACATCCACACTGGCCACGGTGGTGTTACCAGCCTTGAGGTAAAAAGACCCGCTCCCAGCTTGTACAGCTTCATTAAATTCAAGAACGACGGGCGCGTCGTAGGGAACGCGCAACGCGCCATTCACCGGTGAGGCCGTCATCAGCGTGGGCGCCAATGTGTCGCGCAGCGCGGCCACTTGCAAAGTGGCATCTGCAAATTGCAGCTGCTCAATGTCCCACAAGGTATCGGTGCCTTCGGATGCCGAGCTGACCGTGACAGTATCGGTCGCAGCGGTCCAAGTGATTTGGTAGCTGCTGCGGTTGCCGGCAAATACCGCCACGTCCGTGCCGCGATTGCGTGCCCCGATGTCTTCGCTGGCACCGCCATAAAGCGTGTCATTACCCAGGCCGCCCGTCAGGGTGTCACTGCCATCCCAGCCTTGAAGCACATCATCACCCGCCCCACCCAAGATTTGGTTGGCGCTGGCATTGCCGTACAGACGGTCTGCCTGACTCCCACCCTTGAGGTTTTCAATGGTGGAGCCAAAGTTCACTGTCACCTGGCCGGGCGCCGTGATGATGCTTGCGCGAGCTGAGCCAACAAAGCCCCAATACCCTGGCGTCAAGTACAGCGTGACTGCTTGATTCAATGCACTGGCATCCAGCAGATCTGTGCCCGCGCCGTCCCAAACAAAGTTAGCGGCCGTATTGGAAACGGAATAGGTGTCGTTGGTTGTACGGCTGGTCAGGCTCGGGCCATACAAATATTGCAGTGCCGCGATGTCCAGTTCGCTGTATTCGAAAGCATATTCGTCTTCACTGCTGGTGTAACTCATGACCGTCCAGGCAGTCACATCTTCGCTGGATGAAAGATAGGGAGGGGGCGCTGAATCCCCTGTGCTGTCCGATGCACTGAAGGGATGTTTCAAGCCTAAGGCATGACCGATTTCGTGAATAAGGGTCAATGCCGCATAGGTGCCGTCTTTGGCTTCGCGATTCTCTGTTGTGTCGTCTAAAAAAACATCGCTGCCCAACGAACTCTCCGAGGGGTGCAAGGCATACCCAGCACTGTCTTTCTGAGTGTTGTTGGCAAAACTCAGCGTATTGGGTGCATCCGCCACAGTGCTTTGCGCAAATGTCAAATCGACCAAGCCGGCAATGTAGTTGAGCGACAACTTGGTCGCAGCGATTTCTGCCGATGTGAAAGCTGTCCACCCTTTCACATAATCCGAATCGGCTTCTAAATATGCAGGGGGGGCTTGCGGGAAAGTGTATGAATAGGTACGCGACGAACCCAAGGCATTCAGAAAACCCAAACCGGCCGCTTCGTCGGGCAACAAAGCGCTGATCCAATAGGGCAAGGCTTGCGTTCCCTGCGTGTATTCCACTGTTTCAATGAAGCTTGGAATTTTCACAAAGTCCACGGACACTAAAGCGGTGTCTGCACCGGACTCGTCCGTCAGTGTGAACTTCTTGGCGCCAATGAGGTACCGATCATCGCCAGCCCCGCCATTGAGCGTGTCCTGACCATAAAAGCTTGCCAGGGTGTCATTGCCATCCCCTGCTGACAAAGAGTCATTGCCCAGCTCGCCATTCAGGCTGTCGGCGCCTGTGTTGCCATGCAAAGTGTCTTGGCCAGCGCCGCCCATGATGGTGTCATTGCCTGAAGCACCATATACGAAATCATCGCCAGCACCTGCATCGATCGACTTGGAGCCGCTGTAGGACGTGAAGGTGTAGGTCCCGTCTTTTGCATCAGCGTTATGCCCATTGATGTTGTCATTGCCGTCACCGCCCAAGACTGTGTCTTGCCCATCGCCTGTTTGAATATCGTCGGAGCCTGCGCCCCCTAGCAGGCTGTCATCGCCTTCGTCGCCAAACAGGGCGTCGTCACCTGCATCGCCTTGCAAGGTGTCGTTGCCGGTATGACCGTGCAAGCTGTCCAAGCCATCGCTACCGACAAGACTGTCATTGCCCGTACCGCCGAAAACAAAGTCGTCACCTGCGCCCGCATCCACCGATTTGTTTCCTGCGTAAGCGTTAAAGGAATAGGTGCCCGCTTGAGCGTCGACGCTGTGGCCATTGATGTTGTCGTTGCCACTGCCTGCCAGAACAGAATCTTCACCATTGTCGGTGTCAATGTCGTCTGCTCCGTCACCCGCATCGATGGTATCGTTACCCTCGCCGCCTTTGATTTCGTCATCGCCCAAACCGCCGCTCAGAGCGTCGTTTCCCGCAGCGCCGTGCAACGTGTCATTGCCAGCCTCTCCTGCCATCGTGTCTGCATCGGACCCGCCATATACAAAATCCTCGCCTGCGCCTGCGTCTATCGACTTGGGGCCACTGGATGACGTGAAAGTGAAGTTTCCCGTTTGTGCGTTGACGAGGTGTCCGTTGATGTTGTCGTTGCCATCACCGCCCAAGACCGTGTCTTGTCCATCGCCTGTTTGAATGGCGTCGGCGCCCGCGCCACCTAGCAAGCTGTCGTTGCCGGCATGGCCATACAAGCTGTCCAAGCCATCGCCGCCGGCAAGCGTGTCATTGCCAGTGCCGCCGAACACAAAGTCGTCTCCAGCACCAGCATCAACTGATTTGCTTCCAGCGTAAGCGTTGAACGAATAGGTCCCAGCCTGACTGTCGACGGTGTAGCCATTGATGTTGTCGTTGCCACTGCCTGCCAAAACAGAGTCCACGCCGTTGCCAGTATCAATGCTATCCGCGCCTTCACCTGCATCAATGGCGTCATTGCCATCGCCGCCTTTGATTTGGTCATCGCCCGAACCACCGCTCAGACTATCGTTTCCCGCATCTCCGTACAAGGTGTCATTGCCCGCATCGCCTGCGATCGTGTCTGCGTCAGAGCCACCGTACAAAAAGTCGTTGCCCTCTTCCCCAGACATCAACTTAGCACCTGTCACTTGATAATAGGACGCCTGACCATTGGCCATGGCGCCATTGACACTGTCATTGCCAGCACCCGCCAGGACCGTGTCTGCACCATTTCCCGTATAGATGCTTTCACTTGCAGCGGTACCGATCAAACGTTCAGAGTTGTTGGTTCCTGAAATATCAGACATAAAAGTGCGCGATCCAATGAGTTATGCAACAGAGGCAGTTGGCAGAAACCCTATTGTCACAAAGAATTCCCTCCTTGGGGCGCGCTTCTGGCACCTGTTTCCAGAGTCAATTCGCCATCTTGACAGTGTGCCTCTTTAAATTCAAAGATACTTGAGCAGCGGGCGAAGTATTTTTCGCAACAAAGGATGCACCTCCCCCGCGCCCAACAGTGTGGCCGCCAAGGACACTTGGGTGCGCACCACCGCCCGCTCGTGGCTGAAGGCTTTGAACCCATAGTGGCCGTGGGCGTTGCCCATGCCCGAGTGGTTGACGCCGCCAAATGGCAAGTTGCCATGCAAAAACTGCAGCAAGGCGTGGTTCACACAAGCGCCGCCGGAAGCGGTCTGCGTCAAGACCTTGTCCACATGGGCCTGTGTCTGGCTGTAGATGTACAAGGCCAGGGGCTTGGGGCCAGCGTTGACTTTGTCAATCACCTCGTCCATCGATTGGAAAGTGACAATGGGCAACAGTGGGCCAAAAATTTCCTCGTCCATCATCCTGCAATCGCCGGGCAATTGATCGAGCAAGGTGGGTTGCACAAAACACGATGCCTCCGACACGCCTCCGCCCAACAGCACGCGCGCGCCCCCTGACTGCGCGTCCTCCAGCAAGGCTTTCACGCGGGCCGTATGTCGTGCGTTCACCATGTGCGCGAGGTGGGGGTTGGCCTCTTGCTCGGCCAGGCCCTCGCCATAGGCTTTCTGGAGCACCTCACGGCAGCAAGCCAGCCAGGCGTCTTTCACACTTTCATGCACAAAGACATGGTCAGGGGCAATGCATGTTTGACCGGCGTTGGTGAACTTGGCCCACAGGATGTTGGACGCGGCCAAGCGCAGGTTGGCACTGGCATCCACGATGGCGGGGCTCTTGCCGCCCAACTCCAAAGTGACACTGGTCAAATTTTGCGCGGCTGCCGCCATCACCTGCTTGCCCACGGCAGGACTGCCGGTGAAAAAAACATGGTCGAAAGGAAGCGCTTGCAGCCCCTGGGCTACCTGGGCATCGCCTTGCACCACGGCCACCTCATCTTCTGTGAAAACTTCGCGCACCACTTGGGCCATCAGGGCAGAGAGGTGAGGCGTCAACTCAGAGGGCTTGAGGATCACCGTGTTGCCTGCGGCAATGGCGGACACCAGCGGACCCAAGGTGAGGTTCACCGGGTAATTGAACGGCCCCAAGATCAGGCAACGCCCCCGCGGAATGTAGGCCACACTGCTGCGCGTTCCCAGCGTCATCAAGGTTGGCCAGACACGCGTGGGCTTCATCCATTTTTTCAGGTGCCGGATGGCATGGTTGGCCTCGAGGCAAATGGGCAAGATTTCACCCAAGTCCACCTCGCCGGGGGGCTTTCGGAAGTCTGCTTGTGCGGCACGGTACCAGCCCTCGGTGTGGGCGATCACCGCATCGCGCAGCTTGCGGATTTTGGCAATGCGCTGTTGCGCCGTAGAACTGCGAAGGCGCAGGGCTGTTGCGGCCTGGCGCTCAAAAATCTCGTGGATTGGCGTCATGGGCGCGACTGCAGTTCAAGCAGGCGTTGCCATCTTCAACATCGCATGCAGAAGCACATTGGCGCCAGCCTCGATGTCGTGCGGCGTGGCGTCTTCAATTTCATTGTGGCTGATGCCATCGGTGCAAGGAATGAAGATCATGCCGGTGGGCGCGAGTCGCGCGGCATACACTGCATCGTGGCCTGCGCCTGAGACCGCGGGCATGTGCGAGTAGCCCAAGCGCTCTGCGGCCTGCTGAATGGCTTGTTGGCAATCCGGGTGGAAAGCGGTCGCGGTGAAACTGGACACCAACTTCGTCTCAATCGCCATCTTGTGCTTTTGCGACGTCAACTCGGCCAGTGCCAAAAATTCATCGGCCATGGCCTGCACGGCTTCGTCGGTGCTGTTGCGGAAATCGATTGAAAATTTCACTTGACCCGGAATCACATTGCGGCTGTTGGGGTGCACTTGCAACATGCCCACCGTACCGCGCCCTTGCGGCGCATGGCGATTGGCAATCGCCACCACGGCTTGCATGAGGTGGGTCGCCACTTGCAGCGCATCGCGACGCAACTCCATGGGCGTGGGGCCGGCGTGCGCCTCCATGCCCGTCACCGTGCAGTCAAACCAGCGAATGCCGAGCACCCCGCTGACCACGCCAATCGTGACGTTGGCGTCTTCCAATACGGGTCCTTGCTCAATGTGGGTTTCAAAGTAAGCACCGATCGGGCGCTGCCCTGGGACTTCTTCGCCCAAGTAGCCAATGCGTTGCAACTCATCGCGCACATTCAAGCCCTGGGTGTCTTTGGCGGCATAAGCATGTTCCAGCGAAAACGCTCCGGCAAACACACCGGAGCCCATCATCACCGGCACAAACCGCGAACCCTCTTCATTGGTCCAGATTGCGACCTCGATGGGCGCTTCGGTCTGGATGTTCGCATCGTTCAGGGTGCGCACCACTTCCAGGCCGGCGAGCACGCCGTAATTGCCATCAAACTTGCCACCCGTGGGTTGGGTGTCGATGTGGCTGCCCGTCATGATGGGCGCCAGGTCCGCGCGCTTGCCCGGGCGCCGCATGAAGATGTTGCCAATCTGATCCACCGAGACCGTCATGCCCGACGCACGCGCCCACGACACCACCAGGTCACGGCCTTGTCGGTCCAAGTCTGTCAGTGCCAAGCGGCACACGCCGCCCTTGGGTGTCGCGCCAATTTGGGCGAGGTCCATCAACGATTGCCACAGGCGCGGGCCTTGGATGCGAAGGTCGGGGTACAACATGAATGTCTTCCTGTCGGAGAAAGAGAAAGTTCAGGCCGCTACCTTAGCATGCCTAGGCGCGAAAGCAACGCACCTCATGCCCCTGGGCCAGGGTCTGCGCCTGCGGCGCACTTTCCAAACACGCGGATTGAGCCATGGCGCATCGGTCCGCAAACGCACAGCCCGATGGCAAGTTCGACAGATCGGGCGGCGAACCGGGAATCGTGACCAAGCGCATGCCTTTGTCCATTGCGCCATGGGCGCGGCTGCGCAGCAAGGCTTGGGTATAGGGGTGGGCCGGCTGGGTCATCAAGGTTTTCACAGGCCCTTGTTCCACAATGCGGCCGGCATACATCACCGCCATGCGGTCGGCCACCTCCACAGCGGCACCGATGTCATGGGTGACAAAAATCACCGACAAGCCCAACTCACGCTGCAACTCGCGCAACAGCAACAAGATTTGAATTTGCACCGTGGCATCCAAGGCCGTGGTGGGCTCGTCAGCCAACAAGAGTTGCGGTCGGCAGGCCAATGCCAAGGCAATCATGGCGCGTTGCCGCATGCCACCGCTCATCTCGTGCGGATACGCCTGCAGTCGTCGCTCTGGGCTGGGTATGCGCACCCGCTCGAACAGCTCCAGAGCGCGTGCTTGGGCTTGGCTTCGCGTCAAGGGCTCATGCCGCAAGATGCTTTCAACGATCTGATCGCCCAGTGAATACACGGGATCGAGGGCCAGCAAGGGCTCTTGAAAAATCATGGAGGCCACACGGCCTCGGTAACTCGACAAGGTGGCCGAATCCATGGCCAACACATCTTGGCCCGCCACCTCGATGCGGCCCTCCATTTTGGTGTGACGGGCCGGGTGCAAGCGAAGCACCGAACGCAAGGTCACACTTTTGCCAGAGCCTGACTCGCCAATCAGCGCCACCACTTCACCCGATTGCACCTGGAGGTTGACGCCATCGACCGCACGCACCGGCTTGCGCCCTCCCTGAAAGGTCACGCGCAAAGCTTCAATGTTCACCAAGGGTTGCGACATATCAGGCCGGATGAGAAGTGGGGTACAACAGGCAGGCCACGGGATGCGCCTGCGCATCGCCGCGCAGCAAGGGCACTTGCTGTGCGCATTCGGGGCGGGCCTGTGCGCAACGCGGGTGGAAGCGGCAACCCGAGGGTGGGTTGATGGGGTTGGGCGGGTCTCCGGCCAAGGGCGGCGTTTCCGTCCGATGCTCAGGGTCCATGGACGGTATCGAGCGCAACAAGGCTTGGGTATAGGGATGGCGAGGATTTTCAAAGATGGCTTCGCTCGGCCCCATCTCGACCACCTGCCCGAGGTACATGACCATGACGCGGTCGCACATGTAGCGCACCACATTCAGGTCATGGCTGATGAACACATAGGTCAAGCCCATGGCTTGCTTGAGGTCCATCAGAAGGTTCAGGACCTGCGCCTCCACCGACTTGTCCAATGCCGACACCGCCTCGTCCAGGATGACCAAGCGCGGCTGCAAAGCCAAGGCGCGGGCGATGTTCACGCGCTGACGCTGTCCGCCGGAGAGCTCGTGGGGATAACGCTCGGCAAAGCGCTTGGGGTCCAAGCCTACGCGCTCCAGCAAATCATGGGCACGCGCCAGAGACACTTCGCGCGACAAGCCATGCACCTGCGGCGCAAACGCAATGGAGTCTTCCATGGTCAGGCGCGGGTTGAGTGAGGCGTAGCTGTCTTGAAACACCATTTGGACCTGGCGCCGAAATTCTTTGAGAGAAAGCGCACGGGTGTTGACGCCAGCGCCATCAAAAATCATCTCACCCTGATCAGCTTGTAGCAACTGCATCAGCAGTCGCGCGGTGGTGCTTTTGCCGCAGCCCGACTCCCCCACAATGCCCAGCGTCTCGCCTTTCATGACATCAAAGCTGACGCCGTCGACGGCGCGCACCACACCGCCACCTCGGCCAAAGACATCTTTCTTGAGCGGAAAATGCTTTACCAGGCCTTGGACTTCCAGCAAGCTTGGCGTTGTCATTGCTTGACCTCCATGGCCGAGCGCAATCCATCGCTAAGCAAGTTGAAGGCAATCGATGTGCAAAAAATCATCACCCCAGGCAAAGCCGCAATCCAGGGTTGGGTGTAGATGGCGGTGCGCAAGGTGTTCAGCATCAAGCCCCATTCCGGCTCAGGCGGCTTCACGCCCAAGCCCAAAAAGGAAAGGCCGGAAGCCAAAATCATCGACACGGCAATCAGGCTGGTGGCATACACAAACACGGGCCCCAACACATTGCCCAGCACATGCACGCGCACGATGGTGAAAGCGTTGGCGCCCGAAGCACGGGCCGCCTCCACAAAGTCGCGCCCACGAATTTGGGTGGTCACACTCTCGGCCACGCGCGCAATGGGCGGAATGAACACCACGGTGAGCGAGATCAGCGAGTTGGTGATGCCCGCGCCCAAGGCCCCAGACAAAGCAATGGCCAACAACACCGAGGGAAAGGCATAAAACACATCGATCACCCGCATGATGGCGGTGTTCAGCGCGCCGCCTGCATAGCCAGCCGTGATGCCTATCAGGGCGCCGATGACAAAGGCACACACCACGGGGGTGATGCCCATGAACAGGCTCAGCCGCGCACCCACCATGAGGCGCGACAGCATGTCGCGGCCCAATTCATCGGTGCCCAGCATATGGCCGGGGTGACCGATGGGCTTCAAGCGCGTCATCATGGAAGAAGCGTAAGGATCCTGCGGCGCCAACCAACTGCCCAGCAGCGCCATGGCCAAGAGCAACAAAATGACGCCGCAAGCGCCCATGGCCACGCGGTCTTTTTTCAGCCGACGCCAAACGGTGAGCCAATAGCCGGGGGAGGCTGTGTCAGGCATCGCGGCAGGCATCACAGGCACATTCATGTTCGTCAGCCTCTGGCAATGCGGGGGTCCAACACGGTCTGGATCACGTCCACCAAGAGGTTCAGCACCACAAAGAACATGGCCAAAACCAGAATGGTTCCCTGCAGCAAGGGCAAGTCGCGTTGAAAAATGGCGGAGTTCAACAAGAAGCCTGTGCCAGGCCAGGCAAACACGGTCTCAATCAGAATCGAGCCGCCCAGCAGATAACCGAGTTGCAGGCCCATCACGGCCAAAGCCGTGGGAGCGGCATTTTTCACCACGTGCTTCAGGATGCCCAAATCGGTCAGGCCTTTGGCCTTCAGGCCCACCACAAACTCCTGCGCCAGGATATCGGCCACCAAGGCGCGCACGGTGCGCGCAATGATGCCCATGGGAATGACGCTCATGGTCAGTGCCGGTAACAGCATGTGCTTGAGGTGCTCCAAGTCCCAGCGCCAACCGTCGGAGCCCCCGGGGCCGGCACCACTGGCAGGCAACCACATCAACTGCGACGAAAAAATGATGACCAGCACCATGCCCAGCCAGTAATGCGGCACGCTCACACCCAAGACCGAGGTGAATGAGGCGAGCTTGTCGAGCCACGAGTTTTGAAAATAACCGGCCACAAAACCAAACAAGCCACCCAGCACAAAACCAATCAAGGTTGCCAAGGCCGCCAACCGCAAGGTGTTGCCAACGGCCTTGAACACTTCGGCACTGACGGGTCGGTTGGTGGCGATCGATGTTCCCAGATCGCCTTGCAGGGCCCGCCAGACCCAGCCCGCAAACTGCTCAGGATAAGAGCGGTCAAAGCCATACAGTGCACGCAACTGCTCTTGCAATTGCGTGGAGGCGTCCGGTGGCAGGATGGACACCAGGGGATCCCCTGGCGCCAAATGCACCAGCGCGAAACAGACCAGGGCCACGCCCAGCATGATGGGCAAGGCGTAGAGGACTCGCCTCAGCAAATAAGCCAGCATGTAAAGTCTCTCTAACGCCCGGTTCTGTCCGCATTCACTCCAAGGTCATGGTGGCAATGTCAATGAACCAGCTCTTGGGCTGAACCACATTTTTCACCTTGGGGCTCATAGCGCGCGGACCCACGTCATGGGCAATCCAGACGAAGGGCGCTTCTTCGACAATGCGGGCATGCAATTTGGCCAAGGCCGCATCGCGCGCTTTGCCGTCGAAGCTGGTGCGTGCATCGGCAATCAGCTTGTCGAACTCATCGTTGCCAAAGTAGCCCCAGTTGTTCGACACTGGTGGGAAGGTTTTGGTGCTGGTGAAGCGCACCATGGCAAAGAAGGGGTCCATGGCGGCAAAGCTCACGTTGATGGCGTCCGCACCGTTGGCCGAAGGATCCTTCGCACCTTTGCGCCAGTTGGTGAACAAGGTGTTCCACTCGATCACGTCAAACTGCACATCAAAGAAGCATTGCTTGAGCGACT
>JACCDW011204072.1_pt1 | contig 13453 bp, 9 predicted proteins | sample 7449781 | NCBI WGS metagenome assembly JACCDW01 (sample SAMN15323449, study PRJNA562643) | freshwater metagenome | isolation source: river surface water | place: USA:Blue River Watershed | collected 2017-08-18 | reverse complement strand
GGCCTGGGCCATCTGGCGCACGAACAAGACCCGCTGGGCACTGCCGCGCAAATCCTGCGCTGGTGCACTTGATCCGCCGCCCTCAAACCCCGCCGAAAGGCCCGTTGAGCTGCACCGTGGCGAGGTTGAGCATCGACGCGATGCTGACCCAGACCAGGTAGGGCAGCAGCAAGGCGCTGGCCCAGCGCGAGAGCCGCCACAGGCCCGCGATCAGGGCCACGATCGACAGCCACAGCAGCGCCACTTCGATCAAGGCCCAGTCGGGGCGCTGCAGCTTGAAGTAGAGCGCGCTCCAGGCGATGTTGAGCAACGCGTTGGCGCCAAACAGCGCCAGCACGCGGCGACGCTGCGGCGCGGTCTCGGCCGCGCGCCAGGCCAGTGCGCCGCTGATGGCACACAAGGTGAAGAGGGTGCTCCAGACCACGCCAAAGACGGCGTCGGGCGGTTTCCAATCGGGCTGGCGCAAGGCGTAGTACCAGGGCCCGAGTTCGGTCAGCGCGCCGCCGATGCCGGCGGTGGCGTAACTGAGGACAAAGGCCAGCAGCCAGGCGGTCCAGTGGTGTCGGTTCATGCCCCGATTGTCGCCGCTGGCAGACCGCCCCGTGTGCAAGGGTCGGGGCTGCGCCTCAGGTGCGCGCCAGGCCCAGCAGGTGGGCCATGTCCTTGAAGAAGATGCGCACATGGGCCATCGGGTCCTTGCGCGCGAGCTCCTTGTTCATGTAGGACTCGAAGGTCAGGCGCTGCACATCGCGGTCTTCGCAAATCTTGACGAACTTTTCGCGGCGGCGGTCGCTCTGGTACCAGAAGTACTGCATCACGCCCAGGATCCAGAACACGCGGCCGTGCTGCTTCATGAAGCTTTTGCGGCCTTGGCGCAAGCAGGCGCCGTTGCCGGTTGTCAGCGCCTGGTGGGTGGCCTGGGCCACGCGCCGCGCGCAGTCCATGGCGTAGTAAATGCCCTCGCCCGAAGAGGGCGCGACCACCCCGGCCGCGTCGCCGGCAAGCACCACGTCGCGGCCGTTGTCCCAGCGCGGCAGCGGCTTGAGCGGGATCGGTGCGCCCTCGCGGCGCAGCGTGGGCGCATCGGTCAGGCCGGCGATGGCGCGCAAACGCGCGGTGGCGCTGCGCAGCGAATAACCCTTGTCGGCGCTGCCCATGCCCACGCTCATGGTCTGGCCATGCGGAAAGACCCAGCCGTAAAAGTCGGGCGAGACCTCGCCCTGGTAGTAGACGTCGCAGCGCGCACCGTCATAGCCAGCTTGCTGCACAGGCGCGGCGATGATCTCGTGGTAGGCGAAGACGTATTTGGTTTTGTCGGCGTCGGGGATCGCCTGGCGCGCGACTTCGGAGCGGGCGCCATCGGCCCCCACCACCATGCGCGTGCGCACGCGCACCGGCAGCGCGTGTTCGCTGGCGGCATGCTCCTTGGCGGTGTGCGGCGTGTAGTGCACCCACAGCTGGCCCTGGGCATCGCGTTCGAGCTTGTCAAACAGGGCCTGGCGGCGCACCGCGCCGTGGCTGCGCGCGCGTTCGCGCAGCCATTCGTCGAACACATCGCGGTCGACCATGCCGACAAAGCCGTTGTCGATCGGGATGTCGACCTGGTTGTTGGCGGGCGAGATCATGCGCGCGCAGCGCACCTTGGCCACCAGCAAATGGTCGGGGATGTCGAAATCCTGGATCAGGCGCGGCGGGATCGCACCGCCACAGGGCTTGATGCGGCCCTGGCGATCGAGCAGCAGCACACGCCAGCCCTGGCGGGCCAGGTCATCGGCGGCGGTGGCGCCGGCCGGGCCACCGCCCACCACCACCACATCGAAATCGGTTGGATGCATGGTTCAGCCCCTTTCGAGCGATGCGTCGTGCAAATGGCCGTGCCCGGACGGCAGGGCGGTTTTGGGCGCGGCCAGGCGCAGCGCCACCACGGCAGAGACCGCGAACATCACGGCCTGCAGCGCGAACACGCTGGCGTAGGCGTTGCGCTGGCCTGCCAGCAGCCAATGGGCCAGGTCGCTCGCGCCCGTGCCCACCAAGCCCCCAAGGCCAAAGGCCAGCGCTTGCGCCGCGCCCCACAGCCCCATGCGGGTGCCTTCGCGGCCGGGCCCGCCCTCGCCGGCCAGGCGCATCATGGTGGCGATGGCGGCGATCGAGAAAGCGCCATTGGCCAGGCCCAGCAGCACCACATTGAGCTGCAGCGGCCAGGCCGCCTGCAATGCGGACCAGCTCAGGCCCACGGTGGCCAGCGCCGACGCCAGGCAACCACCGACCATCCAGCCCTGCACCGTGCCCAGGCGCCCGCGCGCACGCGCCGAGCCTGCGAAAGCCACGGCGATCATGCCGCCCAAAACACCCATGTGGTGCCAGCCCGAGAGCTGCGTGGTCTGCCCCGGCGAGAAGCCGTGCACCGCGCCCGCAAAGGGTTCGAGCACCAGGTCCTGCGCGCTGTAGGCCAGCATCGAGAGGAAAACGAACACGGTGAAGGTGCGCGCCGCGCGCTCGTCCCAAATCGCGGCAAAGGCCTGGCGAAAAGTTTGGGCGGGCAGCGCCGCTGCGGCCGCAGGCGCCGGCGCGGCGCTTGCGGCCACGCGCGGGCCTTCGAGCCGCCACAGCGCCAGCGTGGTGATGCCCAGCGTGAGCAGGCTCAGACCCACCGAGACGCGCAGCAAGACCCCGGGGCTGTAGGGCTCGATCAGCTTGCCGACCACGCCAGCCGTCACCGCAAAGCCCAGGATCATCATCATCCAGACCGCAGTGGCCGCCGGCGCGCGACGCTGCTCGGGCACGCGTTTGGCCATCAGCGCCAGCAGCGAAGTGCCACAGGCGCTCACGCCCAGGCCGATCAGCGCAAAGGCGAGCATCGCCAGCAACGCGCCATACAGGCGCTCGCTGCCCATCCACACCGTGGCCAGCGCCGCCAGCACGCCGCCGATGCCCAGCACCGCCATGCCGCCGAGCATCCAGGGCGTGTTGCGGCGGCCCTGGTCGGCGCCAAAACCCATGCGCGGGCGCACCATCTGCACGCCGTAATGCCAGGCCACCAAAAAGCCGGGCAAGAGCGCGGGCAGGGCCAGCTCCACCACCATCACCCGGTTGAGCGTGGAGGTGGTGACCACCACCACCGCGCCCAGGCAGGCCTGCACCAGGCCCAGCCGCACGATCTGTGGCCAGCCAAAAGCCTGTGCCATGGGCTGTGTGTCCGCGTTCACAGCACCCCCGTCTGGTGCAAATGGCGCAGGCCGAAGGCGCTGACCATCATGCCACTCACGTACAGCGGCACGCCAAAGGCGCTGAGCAGCAGCGCCTTGTCGACCGGCGCACGCACAAAGCGCTGCATCAGCGGCGCCTGCGCCAGGGTCAAGGCCAGCACCGCCAGCGCATGCACGGGCAGGCCCCAGGTCCACAGCAGCAGCGCCACCGCCAGCTGCGGCAGCGCCATCACCGCCGACGCCGTCTGCGCCGCGCGGCGCGCGCCCAGCTGCACCGGCAGCGAGCCCACGCCCATGCGGGCATCGCCCTCGATGGACTTGAAATCGTTGAGCGTCATGATGCCGTGCGCGCCCAGGCTGTAGAGCAGCGCCAGCACCACCGAGGCGCTGCCGGGCCAGGCGCCGCCGAGCATGACGGCGGTGCCGGTCAGCCAGGCCAGGCCCTCGTAGCTGAGCGCGCAGGCAGCATTGCCCCACCAGCCATTGCGCTTGAGGCGCACCGGTGGCGCGCTGTAGGCCCAGGACAAGAGCACCGCCAGCGCGCAGGCGGCAAAGCCCCAGGGCCCCATGAGCAGCGCCCACAGCAGCGACAGGCCGGTCCAGGCGATCGCGATGCCCAGGCCCCAGCGGCCGGGCATGCGGCCCGAGGGGATCGGGCGCTGCGGTTCATTGATGGCGTCGACATGGCGGTCGAACCAGTCGTTGACGGCCTGGCTGCTCGCGCAGACCAGCGGGCCGGTCAGCACCAGCCCCAGCGCCAGCAGCCACCACTGCGGCCCCAGCGCCTGGCCCGAGGCGACCGCACCACATGCAAAGGCCCACATGGGCGGGAACCAGGTGATGGGTTTGAGCAGCTCGGCCACGGCCGAGAGCTGAGGACGGGAACGGGGGAGGTCCATGCCCGCATTTTGAGCGGACAATTCAAAATGTCAATATAGATTGACACTTAATGCCGATGACCCGGCGTACGGGATGTCAGTCGGTGTCGTTGTCGGCGATCATGCCAAAGCGGCGCAGCTTGACGTACAGGCTCTGGCGCGAGAGGCCCAGCATTTCGGCCGCCGAGGCGCGGTTGTCGTGCGTGAGCTGCAGGGCCGATTCGATGCACATGCGCTCGATGGTGTCGACCGTTTCACCCACGATGTCCTTGATCGGCCGGCGGCCCACCAGCTGGGCGATGTCGGAGAGCGTGCCGGCCAGGCTTTGCGTGACCGGCGAAGCGCCGGGGTGGCGGCGCTCGATGTCGCGCAGAAAGAAGGCGAACAAGGGTTCGGGCAGGTTCAGGCTGACCGCCGAAATCTCAACCGGCAGCGTCAGGCCCGCAAGCGTGCGCACCTCGGTGGCGAAATTGCGCACCGGCAGCTGCTGGCGCAGGTTGGTGCTCAGCACGCCCCAGTCGACGCCACCGCGCAGCAGCCAGCGCTCGAGCGGGTGGCCCACCACCTGCGAAGAGGCCGTCATGCCCAGCAAGGCCATGCCTTCTTCGTTGACGCTCTTGACCATGCCCTGCGTGTCGGTGAGTAGCCAGCCATCGGGAAAGCGCGCCATCGCCTCGGTCAAGGCCGCCGATGTGCCGTCGCCCACCGGATCGGTGACGCCATCGCGCGCTGTCAGGCGCACCAGAAACTGCGGGCCGACCTCCTGGCGAAAGACGGTGGCCGACACCGTCCAGGCCGAGTCCATGCCGCTGAGCTGGGCCGAGCACACCTCGATGCGGCCAGTGGCCAGCGCCATGCGCAGCAAGGACTGGATTTCGGCCTGGCTCTGGGCCTCAAAGCATTCGCGGATTTCGCGCCCGACCAGACGCCGCGCACCGCCATCGCGCAGCAAGGCCTGGGCGCTGGCGTTGGCTTCGAGCACGCGCTGCGAGCCGGCATCGACCAGCATCACCGCTTCGCTCGAGGTGTCAAACAGCACGCGGTAGCGCGCCTCGATGTGGCGCAGGCGCAAATAATCGCGCTCCATCGACTGCTGGGTTTCGACCAGGCGGCGCTGCAGCTCGGCAATGCCTTCGAGGTCGCGCGCCAGCGCCACGCGCTGGCCGCTTTGACCGAGCGCCAGCACGATGTATTGCAGGGGCACGTCGTGGCCGCTGGCGGCCGGGTGGTTGATGTGGCGCCAGCGCGGGGGCTGGCCCTGCTGGGCCTCGCGCAGGAGCTCTTCGACCTTGCTCTGGCTCTCGGAGGTGACGGTGTCGATCCAGCGCCGACCGATCCAGCCTTGGCAGCCCAAAGTGACCAGGGTGTCGCGGCCTGTGGACACGTCTTCGATGACACCCGCCTTGTCCAGCAGCAGGGTCATGTCAGATGTGCCTGACAGCAACTGTGCAAAGCTGGCCGAGTCCAGATCGGGTAACTTCATGAAAAACCGTTCATAAAGAGGGCTGCGTTGGCAAAGATGTCATGCAATAGGGTGGCCAGTATACGCCCGCGACTTTGTTTGTCAGTGTCCGCTGGCAGACAGAGATGTCATAAATTGCAAAGGGTTGGCCCGCTGTCTTGGCCCTTGCGCAGGGCTCACACAGGCCATGTGTCAATTTCTCTTGGCGAGAACGGTGTGATTGAGAAGATTGACAGTTTCGAGCGCGTCGCCGCCGACCAGATCCACCTCCAGGGCCTGCAGGGCTTCGGGGTCGGCCTGTGCGAAGGCGCCACCGACCAGCACCGACAGCTGCGGGTTGGGCGATTCCTGACGCAGGCGTGGCAGCAGCTGCTGCAGCGTCTGCAGCTGTCGGCCTGAGCTCAGCGAGAGGCCGACCGCATCGAACCAGTCGCGGCGCAGGTGGGTCAGCACATCGTCGTTGTCGTGCGGGTTGAGCAGTTCCACGCGCCAGCCGCGGCGGCGGAAAAACTCGCCGAGCATGAACACCCCCATGGTGTGCTGCGCCTGGGGCTCGGTGGCCAGCAAGAGGCTGCGCCCCACGGGCTGGTCGGCACCGGGCGCGCAAAACTCTTCGCTGAGGCGGTGCAGCACGCGCTGCAAATTGGTCGAGGCGATGGTGACCTGGGCGAAATCGGCGGTGTCGCAGCACCACCAGTGGCCCAGCAAGCGCGCGCAGGGCGCGATGCCCCGCAGGTAAATGTCTTCGAGGCCCAGGCCCTGCTGGCGCCATTGCGCGATCTGGCCCAGTGCCTGCTCCAGGCTGTGCAGGCAGGCCAGGGCCAGGCGCTCGAGTTCTGCCGGAGCGAGGGCCTCGTCTTCGCCAAACAGCACCGGGCGGGTGCTGGGGCTGGCCGCCTCCAAACCGCCCGGTGGCGGGCGGGAGAGGCTGAACGATCCATGGTTCATGGGGGCACCGATCTCCTGGGGCTTCACATCAGCGAAAGGCTCCCCGAAAAGAGTCGACGCACGCACTGCCTGCCGGCGCAGCACCCTACCCAGGTTTGTGATGTGGCCAACAGCCAGTCCAGTGTGATCCGATTCTTTTTGAAAACGCCTAGGGAATACCCTTATCTTGTCAATTCTTTTTATCGTCAATTTATGTTGACACTCTGCGCCGTCAGCCGTACATTGGTCTGAACCCGAGCACGGACAAAGGCGTCTCATGGCCGCAACAGGCACCCCCGGTTTGTACACCCCCGAGCAGCGCAAGCGGCGGGATGCGAGCGCCTGGACGCTGGTGCAGGCGGTGCTGGCGCCCGTGCAGTTTCTCGTGTTCCTGATCAGCCTGGCCTGGGTGCTCTACAGCCTCAACACCGGCCTGGGCACCGACTGGGCGCTGGGCTCGGTGGTGCTCAAGACCCTGCTGCTCTACCTGATCATGGTCACCGGCTGCATCTGGGAAAAGGTGGTATTCGGCCAATACCTGTTTGCCCCGGCCTTCTTCTGGGAAGACGTCATGAGCATGCTGGTGCTGGCCCTGCACACCGCCTACCTGGTGGTGTGGGCACAAGGCCAGTGGTCGCCCGCCGAGCAGCTGGTGCTGGCGCTGGCGGCTTACGCCAGCTACGCCGTCAATGCCCTGCAATACCTGCGCAAGCTGCGCCTGGCCCGCCTGGGCCGGCCTGCGGCCAGCGCCAGCGGTGGCCTGGCCACCGAAGGGGCACACCCATGAGCCCGGTGATCCCGATCCGCGCCGAAACCGCCGGCTGCAGCGACGCCCGTCCGCTGGTCGAGCGCGGCCAGCGCGAGGTGTTTTGCGGCCTCACGGGCATCATGTGGCTGCACCGCAAGATCCAGGATGCGTTTTTCCTGGTGGTCGGCTCGCGCACCTGCGCCCACCTGCTGCAATCGGCCGCCGGCGTGATGATTTTTGCCGAGCCGCGCTTTGGCACCGCCATCCTCGACGAGCGTGACCTCGCCGGCCTGGCCGATGCGCAAGACGAGCTCGACCGCGTGGTGACCGACCTGCTGGCCCAGCGCCCGGGCATCCGCATGCTGTTCCTGGTCGGCTCCTGCCCGTCCGAGGTCATCAAGCTCGACCTCTCGCGCGCCGCCGAGCGCCTGCAGCAGCGCCACGCGCCGCAGGTGCGCGTGCTCAACTATTCGGGCAGCGGCATCGAAACCACCTTCACCCAGGGCGAAGACGCCTGCCTGGCGGCCCTGGTGCCGCAGCTGCCCACACCGGCCAGCACCCGGCCCCAATTGCTGGTGGTCGGCAGCCTGGCCGATGTGGTCGAAGACCAGCTGGGCGAGCTGCTGCGGCGCATGGGCATCGCCGATGTGGCCTTCTTCCCGCCACGGCGCAGCACCGCGCTGCCAGCGGTCGGGCCCAACACGCGCCTGCTGCTGGCCCAGCCCTTTCTGGCCGACACCGCGCGCGCACTCGAGCGCCGGGGCGCGCAGCTGCTGGCCGCGCCCTTCCCGCTGGGCGTCGAAGGCACCACCGCCTGGCTGCAGGCGGCGGCCACGGCGTTTGGCGTGTCGGCCCAGGTGTTCGAAGAGGTCACGCACGCAGCGCGTGAACGCGGCACCCGCGCCATGGCCGCGCACCGGCCCTGGCTCGAAGGCCGCCGCGTGTTTTTCTTTCCCGATTCACAGCTTGAAATCCCGCTGGCGCGCTGCCTGCAGCGCGAGCTGGGCATGCAGCTGGTCGAGGTGGGCACACCGTATTTGCACCGCCAGCACCTGGCGGCCGAGCTCGCGCTTTTGCCCGCCGGCACACGCCTGAGCGAAGGCCAGGACGTGGACAAACAACTGGCGCGCTGCCTGCAAGACGCCCCCGACCTCACCGTCTGTGGCCTGGGCCTGGCCAACCCGCTCGAAGCCCGGGGCCTGAGCACCAAATGGGCCATCGAGCTGGTCTTCACCCCGATCCAGGGCTACGAACAGGCGGGCGATCTGGCGGGCCTGTTCAGCCGCCCGCTGCGCCGGCGCCAGGCGCTGGACGCCGGTCTGGCCCAGAAAGCCGCCTGAGGACCCCACATGCAACTGACGCTCTGGACTTACGAAGGACCGCCGCATGTGGGCGCGATGCGCGTGGCCACGGGCCTGACCGATGTGCATTACGTGCTGCACGCGCCGCAGGGCGACACCTACGCCGACCTGCTGTTCACCATGATCGAGCGGCGCGGTGCGCGCCCGCCCGTGACCTACACCACCTTCCAGGCGCGCGACCTCGGCGGTGACACGGCCGAGCTCTTCAAGACCGCGGTGCGCGAGGCGAATGCGCGCTTTGCACCGGGCGCGATGCTGGTGGGCGCCTCCTGCACCGCCGAGCTGATCCAGGACGACCCGGGCGGCCTGGCCGCCGCGCTGGACCTGCCGATCCCGGTGGTGCCGCTGGAGCTGCCGTCTTACCAGCGCAAGGAAAACTGGGGCGCGAGCGAAACTTTTTACCAGCTGGTGCGCCACCTGGCGCGGCCGCGCTCGCCCGAGCAGGCGCCGCGCGCGCGCCCCTGCTGCAACCTGCTGGGCCCCACGGCCCTGGGTTTTCGCCACCGCGACGACATCACCGAAATCACGCGCTTGCTCAGCGGCCTGGGCATCGATGTGGCCGTGACCGCGCCCATGGGCGCCAGCGCCGCCGACATCGCGCGCCTGCCCGAGGCCGATTTCAATGTGGTGCTCTACCCCGAGACCGCGCTGAGCGCCGCGCAATGGCTGGAGCGCCAGCACGGTATGGCTTACACCCGCACCGTGCCGATCGGCCTGGGCGCCACGCGCGATTTCATCGCCGAAGTCTGTGGCCTGGCCAGTCTGCCGCTGCCCAAGGCCGCGCCCGCGCGCGCCCAGTGGTACAGCCGCTCCGTCGATTCGACCTACCTGACGGGCAAGCGCGTCTTCATTTTTGGCGACGCCACGCACGCCGTGGCCGCCGCCCGCATCGCCCACGAAGAAATGGGCTTCGAGGTCGTGGGCCTGGGTACCTATGCGCGTGAATTCGCGCGCGAGGTGCGCGTGGCCGCCAGCCGCCTGGGCCTGACCGCGCTCATCACCGACGACTACCTCGCCGTGCAGGCGCAGATCGAGGCGCTTCAGCCCGAGCTGATCCTGGGCACGCAGATGGAGCGCCACATCGCCAAGCGCCTGGGCCTGCCCTGCGCGGTGATCTCGGCGCCCGTGCACGTGCAAGATTTCCCCGCGCGCTATGCGCCGCAGATGGGGCCTGAGGGCGCCAATGTGCTGTTCGACACCTGGATCCACCCGCTGATGATGGGCCTCGAAGAGCACCTGATCGGCATGTTCCGCGAGGACTTCGAATTCCACGCGGGCGCCGCGCCCTCGCACCTGGGCGGACACGGCATGCCCGCAGCCGCAGCCCCTGCCGCGCAGCCCGGCGATGCGCCCGCCGCAGCGGCCATGCCGCAGTTGCCGACCCTGCCCATCCGCACCCTCGCCCCGACCGGCGAGCTGCCGCCCTGGAGCCCCGAGGCCGAGCGCGAGCTCGGCAAGATCCCGTTTTTCGTGCGCGGCAAAGCCCGTCGCAACACCGAGCGCTTTGCCTGCGAGCGCGGCGTGGCCACCATCACCGTGGAGACCCTCTACGATGCCAAAGCCCACTTCAGCCGCTGAGGCGCGCCCGGCCAGCACGCCACGCATGCGCGTGGTGCTGCTGACCATGGACCACCACCTGGCCAGCGCCGCGCGCGGCGCGGCCCAAAGGCTGGCACGCCGCATTCCGGGCCTGGGCTTCGAGGTGCACAGCGCGGCGCAGTGGCGCGCCGATGCACAGGCCCTGGCCAGCTGCCACGCGGCGATCGAGCGCGCCGACCTGGTGATCGTGAGCATGCTGTTCATGGAAGACCATTTCCTGCCGGTGCTGGACGCGCTGCAGGCGCGGCGCGCGCGCTGCGACGCCATGGTCTGCATCATGTCGGCGCCGCCGGTGATGGCGCTCACGCGCATGGGCAAATTCGTCATGGGCCAGCAGTCCACCGGGCTCATGGCCATCCTCAAAAAGCTGCGCCCGGCCGCCAAGCCGCAGGCCGAGGGCCAAAACAGCGCGGCGCAAAATGCCGGCGCCAAGCAAATGGCCATGCTGCGCCGCCTGCCCAAGCTGCTGCGCTTCATTCCGGGCACCGCGCAAGACCTGCGCCTGTTCTTCCAGACCATGCGCTACTGGCTGGGCGGCTGCGAACACAACATCGAGCACATGGTGCTGGCGCTGGTGCAGCGCTACGCCATGGGCCCGCGCGAGGCGCTGCGCGCGCTGGCCCAGCCCGAAGAGCCGATCGAGTACCCCGAAGTCGGGCTCTACCACCCGCAGCTCAAGGGCCGCATCGGCAGCGCGCTCGATCAGTTGCCCAAGGCGCCAAACGCCCAGGCGCCCGCCGTGGGCCTGCTGCTGCTGCGCTCGTACCTGCTGGCCGGCAACACCGCGCACTACGACGCGGTGATCGAAGCCCTGCAAGCGCGCGGCCTGCGCGTGATCCCGGCTTTTGCCAGCGGGCTCGACGCACGGCCCGCGATCGACCAGTTCTTCCGCCAGGGCGAGCAGGTGCGCATCGACGCGCTGATTTCGCTGACCGGCTTCTCTCTGGTGGGCGGCCCGGCCTACAACGATGCGCGCGCCGCCGAAGCCACCCTGGGCGCGCTCGATGTGCCCTACATCGCCGCGCACCCGCTCGAATTCCAGAACCTGGGCGAATGGGCCGAGGGCCAGCGCGGCCTGCTGCCGGTCGAGAGCACCATCATGGTGGCCATCCCCGAGCTCGACGGCTCGGTGCTGCCCATGGTCTACGGCGGCCGCCCCGGCCCCGGCGGGCAGACCTGCAGCGGCTGCGCACGCCACTGCGTCTTCCCCGAAGCCGCGCGCGAGCAGGACATGTTCACCTGCGCCGAGCGCACCGACATGCTGGCCGACCGCGTGCAACGCCTGGTGCAGCTGCGCCGGCGCGAACGCGCGCAGCGCAAGCTCGCGGTGGTGCTGTTCAACTTCCCGCCCAACGCCGGCAGCGTCGGCTCGGCCGCCTACCTCTCGGTGTTCGAGTCGCTCTTCAACACCTTGCGCCGCCTGGCCGCCGAGGGCTACACGGTCGAACTGCCCGAGAGCACCGAGGCGCTGCGCCAGGCCTTGCTGCAGGGCAACGCCAGCCTGCACGGCACCCAGGCCAATGTGCTGGCCCAGATCGACACGGCCGACCATGTGCGCCGCGAACCCTGGCTGGCCGAGATCGAGGCGCAATGGGGCCCGGCGCCCGGGCGCCAGCTGAGCAATGGCAACGAACTCTTTGTGCTCGGCGTCCAGCTGGGCAACGTCGCCGTCACGGTGCAGCCCGGCTTTGGCTACGAAGGCGACCCGATGCGCCTGCTGTTTGAAAAAGGCTGCGCGCCCACCCACGCCTTCAGCGCGTTCTACCGCTGGCTGCGCGAGGACTTCGCGGCCGACGCGGTGCTGCACTTTGGCACCCACGGCGCGCTCGAATTCATGCCGGGCAAGCAAACCGGCCTGTCGGCGCAGTGCTGGCCCGAGCGCCTGATTGGCGCGCTGCCCAACGTCTACCTGTACGCCGCCAACAACCCCTCGGAGGGCGCGCTGGCCAAGCGGCGCGGCGCGGCCACACTCGTGAGCTATCGCACGCCCTCGATCGCGCAAGCCGGCCTGTACAAGGCCTTTGTGCAGCTCAAGCAAAGCCTCGAGCGCCTGGCCCAGCTGCCGCCGGGCGATGCCGAACGCGAAGGCCTCGCGGCCGATGTCCATGCCCAGGCGCTGGCGCTGGACCTGCAGGTGCCCGCCGCGCCCGCGGCCCAGGACACCGGCTGGCTGGCCGCGCTGCAGGCACAGCTCTTCGAGCTTGAATACGCGCTGATCCCCGAAGGCCTGCACGTGATGGGCCAGGTGCCCAGCGCCGAGCAGCAGCTGCAGACGCTGAGCATCATGGCCAAGGCCATGGGCCTGCCGCCCGAGCACAGCCAGCCCTGGCTGGCGGCGCTGGTGCAGGGCCAGCCCGCACCCGCCCTGCCCGGGCTCGACGACGCGCAGCAAGAGAGCCTGCGCCAGCTGGTGCGCACCCACACCCTGCTGGGCCAGGACCACGAGATGCAGGGCCTGCTGCACGCGCTCGACGGCGGCTACATCGCGCCGGCCCCCGGCGGCGATCTGATCCGCAACCCCGAGGTGCTGCCCACCGGGCGCAACCTGCACGGGCTGGACCCGCTGCGCATGCCCTCGGCCTTTGCGGTGGCCGATGGCCGCCGCCAGGCCGAGCGCCTGCTCGCACGCCACCTGGCCGACACCAGCGCCCTGCCCGAGAGCATCGCCATGGTGCTGTGGGGCACCGACAACCTCAAGAGCGAAGGCGGCCCGCTGGCCCAGGCCCTGGCGCTGATGGGCGCGGCCCCGCGCTTTGACAGCTACGGCCGTCTGGCCGGCGCCCAGCTGCTGCCTCTGGCCGAGCTGGGCCGCCCGCGCATCGACGTGGTGATCACGCTCTCGGGCATCTTCCGCGACCTGCTGCCGATGCAGATCCGCCTCTTGGCCGAAGCCAGCCACCTGGCCGCCAGCGCCGACGAAGACCCCGCGCAAAACTACGTGCGCAAGCACGCGCTGGCCTTCATGGCCGAGCATGGCGGCGACATGGAAACCGCCTCGCTGCGTGTGTTTGGCAATGCCGAAGGCGCCTACGGCGCCAACGTCAACCACCTGGTCGACGCCGGCTGCTGGGACCAGCAGGACGAACTGGGCGACGCCTTCACCCAGCGCAAGGGCTTTGCCTACGGCCGCGACGGCCACCCGATGCGCCACGCCGCGCTGCTGCAAAGCGCGCTGGCCAATGTCTCGCTGACCTACCAGAACCTCGACTCGGTCGAGCTGGGTGTGACCAGCATCGACACCTACTTCGACACGCTGGGCGGCATCAGCCGCG
>JACCDW011389334.1_pt1 | contig 13455 bp, 21 predicted proteins | sample 7449781 | NCBI WGS metagenome assembly JACCDW01 (sample SAMN15323449, study PRJNA562643) | freshwater metagenome | isolation source: river surface water | place: USA:Blue River Watershed | collected 2017-08-18 | reverse complement strand
TTTATGGGTTCAGTTCGTTGTAGAGTGCTTTGGCATCACTCTCGGTTGTATGATGCAACAGTACCTCATAGGCAACACGGGTCTGCTCATCATAGTTATCGTATTCACGTCTCAGGGACATTGCCAGAGCAGGTCTACGTGATGAGAACAGATGCCCAACCAATCTGATGAGGTTGACGGTTTGCTTAGTCCAATCAACGCTCTGCATTTTGTTGTCAAGGTTGAGAGTCAGTTGAACCTCTGTCTTTGGTTCTTCTTCATCATCCTCATCATTACAATCACAGGAATCACTGCAACAGGCACAATCACCACAGTTGCAATTCCCGCACTCAGACCAATCACACTCATCCTCATCATCCCAGATATCGACCTCATCATCTTGGTCTGTCTCGTAGCGGGATGCATACAATGGGTCAGTGAGGTCAATCTCATACTCGCCCACAACCTTGTACTTGCAGGTGCGGAGTTTTTGGAATTGGCAGTCTGTTGGAATGGATACAACATCTACTGGGTTGATTTCCACCAGCATAATGTGACCATTGCCACCCCAGAAATCCCTAGCGTATTCGATGGTTCCTGCGTGGAAACCATATGAACATCCGACCTCTTTGTTGTCATCGACCTTGTTACGGGGCATCTCAAGGACAGAATCGACAGTGTTCAGGAACTTGCCTGTATGCTTGTCGGTGTAGTCCATCCGAACCGCTTTGTATGCAAGGAAGTTGCCATTATCAGTGATAGGCAATGCACGATGCTCAAGGAAGGTATAGAGTTCATCCACTGCACGTTTTGATGGATTGAGGTTCAACTTAAGGATAAACTTGAACAGGTGAACACAATCAAGCCCAGCCTCAAGGAAGGACAAAACACGGGTTGCAACGGTAGAGTGAACAGGGTCACCAAAGACGTAGAGGTTGCCATCCTTAACCTCAATGCCCTCATACTTGGCATAGAGCGACTTGAGACGAACCTCTGGATTGACGCATCCAATAAATGCATCCCAGTCATTGACTTTGTATGCTTCCAAAGCCTTTGTGAACAAACCACTACCTGCATTGATTGAATAGGACTTGCCATCCAATACTACAGTGATGTATCCTGATTGTGGGTCAGGATTTACAATACGGGCTGATACGGTCATAGTGTTTCTTTTTCCCTTTATAACTGAAGCGATATACCAGTTTACCATAAGTACAATACTCTGCAAGCCAAACTCGAAAAATATCTACCTCATACTCGAAAAAAATATTTATTTGACATATTTTTTCAGGGATGGTAAATACCATCCCTTCGAAATTCTTTCAAAAAAAAAGGAGGCTAAAAAGCCTCCTTTTCCTATCGGACTGTTTGTTTTGAGGAAACCTATCAGTCCAATAAGCCCTCACTTTGCAGATAATCTTGCGACTTAAGGTAGTTATTGACGTTTTGCCAATACTTATTGATGCTTTCTGCGTATGGACTGGTGGATTTATTGTCATATCCAAACAAATTACGCAATATTGGATACTTAATCAGCGTATTACTCACTAATTGCTCGCATTCTTTGTAAGTATCTAGATAAACATCATAACCTCGATTTGTAAGGTATCCAATTCTTACTCCATTGTTTTGTATGTAAGAGTGACCAGTGTAATATTGGTCGATGATTTCCTTAAGGCGGGTTAAGTCTTTATCGTAAGTAACCATCCCACTTGAGAATGCATAACGCCACTCATCGGAAAGTTGACTACTGATACGGCACTTGTTGAATTTCTCGATTTGCTCGTCAGACAAATTGTAGAGTGCCTGTTGAACATAGTCTGTCAATTCCACCCAGCCAGAGCCAAGTTTATCAATGTCACAATACTTAACACCGTAGATGTTTGGAACCTTAATTTCAAGGTTGTAAAGGTTTGTAAGCAATTCCTCAAAACTTTCCATCGTTTTGATTTCATCGCCATTTGGATGTTTTGAAACGGGCAAGAACCGTTTGATTTCAACATATATGCCCTCGGAATTTTGCAAGGACATATTGTTGGATACCCAAGTATCACGCAAGGTTCGTCTGTTTGATGCATAACTGTATACTTCACTTACAGCAAAGGAACCAGCAGATTGCCCCTTGACTTTGACATATGGCAGTGTTGATATATCAACGAATTTTGCACCAAACCACTCTGGGTCTTTGGTCACAGATTCGGCATCTGCTTCACAAGCAAACTTGAGAATGTAAGCATTCTTCAAACTTACACCACTGTTCAATATTCGTTGACGAATTGTGTTTTGCGGAACATTGCCAGTGTAAACAAAGATTGTCTGGTCTGCATTGATTACAATACGTTCCTGATTGACAAACGATGTTCGGGCATCTCTTCTTATCTCAAGCACTTCCTTAATGAGAGGATAGTCTTTCCTTGAATAATAAACTTCGTAGTGCTTTGCGAATGTTTTGGTTTTGTAAGGTATCACCAAATCAAACACATCACGAATTTGGCTTGTTGCGTGATACTGAATGCCAAATTGATAGAGCGACTTGCATTCCGCAAATTTGGCTTTTGTATCAATCTCAACATTACGTCTGATATCAACAAGGGATTTGAAGATGTAAGACTTGGTTTTGTCATTCATCTCAAGCGATTCACGGGATGCAGAAGGAACCACACTGCCGATAGGAGCATAGAGCTTAACATTTAGATTTCGGAAGCACCTAACCTGTGTTGATTGTTCGCCAGTCAATCCCATATCGTCAATGCGAAAAGAGTAATTCACATTACCCATACGGACAACTGAATCTAGATTCCAACCCCAAGTCTGAATTGCATAATCTTCTGTCTTTACCAAGTATGATTTCTGTACCTCTTGGTACAACTGATTCACAACACGGTCATCATTCTTAACGATAGGCTTAGGGTCAAATTCGGCTAGGAATGTACCTGCGACTTGACGGAACGATGACAGGTCGATGGTTTTGATTACGATATCAATTGCAAGACCTGTCTCAGATGTAGACTCTTCTGCAATCTTTGAAATCTTACCGATGTTTGTTTCGTCAATGTATGCAAGGTAAACAGATTTCTTGCCGTTGTGATATGACGTGATGGTGAAATCGTTTACATAACAAAACGCACTCTTACTCCCCAGACCAAGCATTCCTACCTGCTCATTTGTTCCACGCTTTGTAGATTCACCGTATGATACAAAGATTTCAAATACCTCTGTCTCTGATAAACCCTTGCCAAAGTCTCGGATGGTCAATGAGTTTTTAAATGGAGTAGGGAATGATACTTCAATTGGACGTTGTGGGATACCAGCATCGACGTGTGCATCAAATGCATTTGTGCAGTATTCACGGATGATAGCAAGGGGTTTGTTGCTATACAATTGGTTGCGGAGAATGCCAAAGATATGTCCGATGTTGGACTGCTTGACGGTGAAGAACGCTTCCGACTGAATGCCAGAAGACTGGACTTGGATGGACGATTCTGCGATTTTCATAATAGGTTTCCTCATCAGAATATTACCATCTGTGTATACTACTTGCAACACCAACTTTAAAAATAAAAAAAATTGACAAGTTTTTTCAGGTCTGGTCTTTACCAGACCTTAAGTAAGAAATCAAATATTTTTTTTTAGCTGTGTTTAAACACAAATAAGCACGTTATAAGTGCATTTAGTGCACTTATAACGTGCTTTAGTGAAGGTTTGTGGGCTATACGCCCACAAACTGGTACTGATTGATGGTTTTTTGTTCCAATTGCTTGGCTCTATCACCAATTAAGCCCCAACGCTTGGAGATTTCCTGCAAAGATGAATCAATAGCAGGTGCAAGTATCAGGCTTGCTGTTGTTTCCATCTGTTCACGGGTTGAACCGTTGTAGTCCTGTGCGGAACGGGTCAAACCGTTGATGATACCAAAGGCAGACTTGTCGTGTACATCACCGTGACGTTCGTGCAGAGAATCCAAGTAACCCTTGTGCCAGAGTTTACCCTGTTCAATGGTCATTTTGTTATCACGGGCAAGCAGGGCAATTGTTGCAAGCGGGTCATTGACCTTGACTTGCTTTGCATAACCCATAAGGGTTAGCATATCGTTGCCTTGTGTCAATGCTACCTGCACGGCATTCTTAACCTGCAAACGTAGGTCAACCAAGTCGATGTTGCCAAGGTGTTTTTGGTTTATCTTGATGGACGAATCCTGCCGTCCCCAAATCATACCGTTAAGGCATATAGCCCTGAATAAGAATGGTGAAATGCGGAATGTTGAATTGCGAATCTCACTGTTCTTGAAGGCGATGCCTACGCCATAATCAGAGTCTGGTTCACTCTTCATATAGTCTGGTAGCAAGATGTTACCAAAGATATCATCCCCATCATTGAAGATATGGGATGCAAGAGCATCATCAAGGGATGGGAGAGCATCCTTAATGATATCCATTGCTTCGTGATTGTCAATCACGCCGTATCGTTCTGATACGATAGCACGGATAATATCGTTGCCTTCCTCATCGTGACGAACACGCAAGCGGAATTCACGGGCATCTTTACCCTTGCCAAACCATTCACTCTCTCTACGGTCTAGTTCGTCATTAACGTACTTGACCATATCATCATCATATCCACGTTCCTTGAGGAACGATATCATAGATGATGGAATATCAGTGAACATACGCAACGAATTCAAACCAGAATCCGTCAATGGCATACCATTGGCAAGTGTGCTTGAATCCTGTAAGCGGATTTCTGATTCCATTGTCGTAACGTCTACCTTGTGGGTTGACTGTTCCTTAACGGTTTGGATGAAATCTGCAAGAGGGGTGCATTGTGCTTGCCATTGTTTTGCAACGTGGCGGTGGGTTGCGGTAGACTGAAGACCGATAGCATTAAACCAATTACCATTGGCATCTTGCTTTGCGGTAGCACCTTCACGGACTTGGAATCCACCGGCATTGGTGAAGACGTTCTTGTTTGGTTGTGCTTGGACTGGTGCGTCATCCAGTTCCAGAAACGACTTAGGTGTATCAGACATAACGATTGGCTTCCTTTGTGTAATTGAAATTTACAATCTGATATTACCATCTGTATATACCTGATGCCACAACTATTTTAAAAAGATTTTAGACCCAGGCACTACCACAAGAATATATTTTTGTCAAGAAAATAAAAAAACTTGACAAATTTTAAAAGCCGGGGAAATCCCCGGCTTAAGAAACTTCTTATATTTAAAATTACCATCCACTAGGAAAGTCTTCTTCTTTGCAATAATAGTTCTGATACATATCTACTGGGGTAACACCTGATAACGGATATACTTTATCTGTTTGTGAAAGAATCCAAAATTCCCCCCTGTTAAGTTCAGCATAGTTTTCGGCTGTAATTTTAGGAAGATTCTTTATATAATCAGAGTTTGCCCACCAGAAATTACCTTGGAAGTGTTTTGGATCTTCTACATAAAATCCACCAGCTGCATCATTCTCTTTAAGGGAGTCTACGCATTCTTCCCATTTATTGATAACATATAAATCTAAATATCTAACCCAAGCTTCTACATTCTTTTTTAAATCTGGATTTGTGTGAGATAAACCTTTAGTATGTAAATAAAGCATAGGAGTATTTGTCTCATACTCATTTGCTTTTTTCAACATAAGATTTAATGTATCTGGTTCGTTATTGAAAGATGCATTTGTAATAACACCAAATTCAATTTTTGGATACATATCTTTGAAATCATTTAAAAATTCAGAATGAATTTCAATGTCACCAAAGAGTGTTAGATAAATCTTATTTGCTTTTTCGTAAAGCCCAGAAGATTTAAACTTTTTAAACTTGTCAATAAGAATACGAGAGTATCCTGTTTTTAAATATACGTGAAAGAAAATGTCCATATATTTTTTCTACAGATTAGGAGCCAACAATCATAGGAGTTCTGATTCCAAGATATCCACCAGCAATGTTATAGTCCACCCATTCCATTGCGTCTGTTTCTGCTTCATCTTCTGTAATTGGATTTTGGGTGTCAGCGAGAAATTCTTCTTTGAAATGTTCTACTAATTTTTCATAAGAGTAGATAGCAACATCCACCCATTGTTCTTCTCTTATTATTTTAGCAATACCGATAAGGGCAGAATCACAACCATCGTAAGTTATGGCACCTTCACAGTTTTCTTCTATGTAATTTTTAATTTGTTCTGCTTCAGTCATAATATTGCTCCAAGTCTCCTGTAACGATTGATATAGGTTCAAATCCAAGTTTCTTTGCTTGGTCTGCTTTGAGAGGTTTGCCATCAACATACACCGTGGGATATATCTTGATTTGTTTGCCATCTTTAGTTTCAAATATGCCATCTCTAACGTGTTTGATATTATCTGCTTTAGAGAAGATGCATTCAAAGCGTAAAGACCAATCAGACTTGAATGCGTCAAACTGTTCATCCTGGCATTCATCGTCTTTATGATTGAACATATTATCAAAGTACTGCTGAGGTTTAGTGTAGTCTTCCTCAAGGATAACTTCAGTACCATTATGTTCAAGGCGTTTACAGAACAATCTCAAATCGCCATCTTCTTCAATAAATACTTTAGTGCCCAGTCTACGAGAATATGGGCTGATGAGTTTACTGATTTTTAATTTACGAAGATGAGCGATGGTTGTTTGTACATATCCGTGACGCTCTGTTACATAGTATGTGAATTTGGCTTCCATAGGGTCATTATATCATTCTGGGGATAACTTGCAAATTAAATATTTTTCTCTTTTTAAATTAGTGTTTACAAAGTAAACACTAAAAAAATATCCCAAAGAAAATTCTTTGGGATATTTTGGTGATTAGTCGAACGATTCACCCCATACAAAGGAGAAGTAGATTCTTATGTTGAATTTTTCTCCCTTCTTGTACTTCTTCTTGTCTCGGAAGTATTCTATAAACCAACCACTAGTACCAGTATGGAAGTAATTGCTTTTTTCTTCCTTCCTATATTCTAGGATTGATTTGTAGAGATATTCAATTGTCTCTACTTCTTTGAGGAATGAATAATCTGTATTGATTCCTGTGGCGATTCTGATGCAATTGATTCTGTCTGCATAATGAGAAATATAACTAATCTCTTTATCCAGAATCTTTATTTCTTTTTTGGTCATTTGGCTTCTTTCTGATTGAGGGATTACTTCTTTATAAAAAAGTAATATCCGCCAATCTCTTTACATTCTACACCAAGAGACTTAAGTTGTGCAAGAAAAGTCTCTCTATCTTTTTCAATTACTTTAGCTGTAAGTTTGTCATCTATGTCCTGATATATAAAATAAACAGGGCAGTAAACTTTTGCATTCTCTGAGATGTATGTTTTTAAAGAGACGATGTTTTTTACTGGGTCTAAGGAAGATAAAATTAAAATATTTATAAGTGCTAACATATTTAAATTATACCTTGTGCTCGAAATTCTTTAACTTGCTCGATTTTCTGTTGGTTGATTAGGTTTCTTTGTTCTGCTAATTTTATTTCACAATAGCTTGTTGCAAGATGTTGATGTTTTGTTCGAAAAACTTCAACATCATTTAATTCAGCAGAAAAGCCATCCTCTAACTGATATACTTTAAATGGCTCGATTTTTTTTCTGGTCTTGATTAATCTTTTCAATTGCATATCTTTCTGCTGCACGTCTTGTCTCTAATTGTTTTTGGACATAAGAGTCACAAGTCTTAAGAGTCTTAGCTGTCTTAATAATATATCCGTATTGGTCTGTTACTGAATATCCATCGTCTACTTTATAAACATAGAATCCATCAGCCATATAAAGAAATTTATTCAATTTCATCTTCATCCTCGAAATAATCTGATTCAATTAGAGAGCTCGATTTTAATTCTTCGACAATAGATGGATTCTGAAATAATCCGTTTCTAAATGCTCGAATAATTAAATCTTTTGTCTCATCATCATACTCGCTCGAAAGTTCATCTCTCAAACGCTCACTCATTGCAGATATCCACTTGAGGTTTTCCATACTCGAATTATATCACTCTCTACATAAAAAGGAAAGGGGAGACTCGAAAATCTCCCCTACAATATATCAGGATTCGTCTTCTTCCAGTGATTCAAGATAACTGGTTTCAAGAGAGCCACAGAAAGCAACTTTGCGTTCACCGATATTTGTGAATACTACATCAACTTCGGTACAAGTGGTGATGTTAAAAGCATCGTCTGTATCAATAGAAACAACACTTTGAATGTCGTCCCCATACTCAGCACGAATCTTCTCCAGCACTTCAATTAATGCCTTAATTGTCATACTTCTTCACTCTCCTCAAGCAAATCAGACCATTCATCCCATCCGCCCCATTTACCATCCTCAACAGCAGAACGGAAATCTTCATAGGAGCAAGTGAGTTCTATATTGCCATTACGACAAGTGTATTCATAATGGTCGTTATTCTCTATGCTACCTGCCACCAATTCAAAAATGGCATCAGGATACATTTTAGATAACTCTTCAACAAATTTTGTCGGAGTGCCCCAAGGAGAGTCAAAAGAAAAGACCATTGTATTGAAGTCAGATAGTTCTTTTATTTTAAGATTAGAGGCATCCCATTTAACACCCCAATTTGCATAGCACCACTCATACCAATCAGAGTAACCAGTAACGGTTTTTGCCTGTTGATTCTTAAGTGCTTGTTGTGCTACTCCTGAAAACCAATGATGATTAGAGTCAATGATATCCTGGAGAGATGTAGCATTATTTCCTTCTTTATTAAATTCAAGAATCAATTTATCTACATTTACGCTTGGTGCTTGAGTGTCGATTAGAATCTCAGGCATTGGGATGAAAGAATTATAAAGATTCTTCTCATCCACTTTGTTCTTAAACGATTGATACTCTTCACTTGTCTCGAAAATACAAGTGAGTTCATTCATTACCCAGTTTGGCATTTTTGGCTTCTTTCTCGTACACTTTGAATGTACATGATGTTATATCATCACTTACTGTATATTGCCAGTAATTCAAGGAGATATTTCTTTTGTAGAAATCTAATCCCTTATAACGCTTGTAATAAAAATTAAATGTAACGTGGTCCCAAGAGAGATATCTAATTTCTGTAGCAAGCTTTTTAATATATTTAATTTTCAATATGGCCTCTTAGATTGGGGAAAGACTTCATTGTCTTTCCCCAGTTTACCAGAGAACAAGAAGCCAAAATCATTCTCTGGTAAATTTTAGAAATCAAAATGTAGTTGGTTCTCTAAGCAAGAAGACCAATACCTCGAATTCTTATATCCTTGTTTAACATCCCAATAGATACATCTTGCAATATAATTAGGTGCTTTCATTTTCTCTGCTCGATAATGCCATTTACGTTCACCTTTCTCGTATTCAGCAACATCGGTTTTAGAGTCTTTCTTATATCCTTGTTCATTCATTCCTAGTAAACGGAGCATATGAACATCAAGACATACTGCTTGACATTTTTCTGGATAACATAACTCTAATGCGAAACTGGTTTTTGCTAATCCAATCCCCCATAATTCAAGGGAGAGGCGATTTCGAAATTTAAACCAGTTCTCCTTATTAGTCTTTTTAAATCTTTCTGGATTCGCCCAAAACTTACTCGAAAAATCCCAGATATAATTGGTGCGTTGATTGTGGCATCCTGCTCTACTAATTAATAATAAATGAGCAAGTTTATCTTTATCCCCAATCCAAGACTCGAAATTTTTAATATGATTGTATGCACGAACATTACTTTCCCACGTAGTATGGATGCTCGTATATGCAAACAACCAACGCTGGAAAATTTCTCCATCTGTTACAGGAGCAACATTATTCCAGTACTCCTTATATTGATTCACCTTGTGTGAATCGACATTCTCTAATACACTCTCGTAGGTCATCTTGGCTTCGACCCTTTCGTTTGATGACCTATAATATCAGATGTATTTTAGAATGTCAATAAGAATTTCTCTTTACCTCGAAATAATGGTCAGCAATTTTGTTATATAATCGTTTTGAGATTGTTCTTGCATCGATACAAGATTTATCTTTAATATTATAATATGATATAATACAGCTTGGGCTATTAAAGTGATTAGAGACGTGCACTTGAGTTTTCTTATCTTTTAAAAATATTATTCGAAAACTTGGTGCCTCTAATTTGCCGCAACGTTCATCAAGCTTATATAATTTAAAAAGATTGCTCGAAAACATTGCCTCATCTTCTTCTAATATTAATTCAGGATAAAGGGTATTCATTTAAGTCTCTCTAACAAACTTTCTATTACATCTGCAGGAACATTCTTTAAATCTAATTCAACATTGACCATCAAGAATTGTTCTCCAATTAAATCTTTATTTTGATATTCTACTTTTTGATAATTAGCAGTCTCAAAACTCTTTAATAATAATTGAAATAATAAGGCTGCTTCATCCTCATTAAGAGTCTGAGCTAGTTGTTGAATCTTCTCTTTCATTTGTAAATAAATTTAATACCTTATATATTGTTGATAACTCGAAATCTTGAATAGTCGTAGAAAGATCTATTTTATCATCTTCCCAGGCCTCAAGTAAATGTGTTAATAATATGACGATGTTGTCCGATTCATTTTCATTTAAGGAATCAGCCAGCTGCAAGAATTTCTCTTTCATTGTATCTCTTTATTATATCTAAAATAGCGTAGTCTTTATTCTTTAATTCTACATCAAACAATACATCTTTATTGTAATTTTCAGGAATACCAAGAGCCATATCACTGTGAGCTCTCGTGCCATTTTTTCCTTCAGAGTAATGGAATATAGGAGTACAGTTCCAGGTAGAATAAGCATCGTAAAACGCATCCATATGAGAAACGTCGTGATTCAACATCTCGTGGTGTAAATTATCAAAAGTGATAGGAATACCATACGTTTCATAAAAATATTTTTTAAGATTTTTTACAGTCCAAGTATTTCCAGTATCATTGTTCTCTAATACAAGTCTTTTCTTAACTGATTCAGAAAGCCGCTCGAAATTTTTAATAAACGTTAGAGATAAATCTTCTGCATCTCCCTCTTTCCTTATATGTATATTTAAAGGATTGTAATATGATTGAGATAAATTTAATCTATCAAATATTTCAGCGTGTAGTTCTAAATCAATTATACTATGCTGCACTTTAACATCATCATCAGAGGTCAGAGTTATATATTCACTGGGATGTGCACTTACTCTAATACCTGTTTCTTTTATAGTGTTAGATAAATCTTTTATTGATTCGTTTATTACATTATAGTTTGGCAGATCTTCCAGGGCCAACATAACGTCAGGATGTTTTATTACTGGGCATAAATCGCTCGAAAGTCTATACCCCATAATATTATTGTCTTTGCAGTGTCTAACGATTCTTTCTGACACCTGAAAGTTATTTATTATTATTCCTGATAGCTTCTCTAATGATTCGGATCTTTCTTTGCTCGAAAAAGATTTAAAAGTCATTGTTCGAAATTTGTGGCCTTGTTCTGCCAAAATGTTCGAAATACAGCATAGGGAAAGATTCATATAAAGATGATATCATATGCAGGAAGAAAACACTAATATTAAGAAGATATTTTCTATGAACGAAGAGATTTTAAAAAAGCTCGGTTATAACAATATTGCTCTCGAAATGCTTTTAAAAAGAGAAGCTCAAATTAGTCCTGAAGATATTATAATGCCAGGACAAGATAGATCAATAAATAATACATCTGATAAAGACGCTACAGAAATTTCTCTCGAAAATATACAACAACAATTTCAAACACTAGCTAATACAGTTCAATCATTACCAGACGTACACGATGACGATGAATATTTTGGTAAATTAAAAAAGAAATTAATAGGCAGACTATTTGATGTTGGTCTCTCTATTGGATCATTAATGACACAAGCTGGATTAAGTAATGATGAAATTGATGATTTTATAAATAACAAAATGTAAATAAAAAGGATCCTTCTAGAAAGGATCCTTTTTATTTTAATTCCACAACTAAAAAAGTATAGGGAAGAGTTGATTCAGTACGCCTTTGTCTTATTCGTCTCTTCAATTAGATCTTATCAAATCTATCCTGTATAATCCTTTTATGCTAGACAATTATGAAAAAGATCCTAATGGTGTTGTTAAGCAAATAAACTGCTCACCATTCTCTTACGATTATTCTTACGCAGATAATTATAATACACTTCCTACAAATGATATAATGTCTCACTTGCGTTTAGGATATATTGTTGGCTCTATCGGAAAAATGCCAGAATCAATTTTAGATGTTGGATATGGTAATGGAGCTTTCTTAAATTTAGCAAAACATTCTACAACTTGTTACGGACACGATATCTCAGAATATCCAATTCCGCAAGGTGTTTCTTTTGTAAATAATATCCTCGAAAATTATTATGAAGTTATTTCTTTCTTTGATGTATTAGAACACTTCTCTAATCCATATTTTTTAAAAGATTTAAATTGTAAATATATTGTTTGCTCTCTTCCTCACTGTCATTATTTTTCTGATGAATGGTTTATGAATTGGAAGCATCGAAAACCTAATGAACACTTGTGGCATTTTAATGAAGAATCATTAGTAAAGTTTTTTGATGTTCAAGGCTACTCGAAAATCAACACCTCGAATTTTGAAGATGTTGTTAGAAAGAGTAAAGAAGAATATTCTAATATACTTTCTGGTGTATTCTTTAAAAGATAAAAAAGAGGAGCTTTGCTCCTCTTTTTCTTTAAGTTGCTAGTAAATCTAGACTGAATTGTATTTGTCTCATTACTGGGATAAAATCATTTACATCTATTTTTTCATCTTGTAATGTCTCGAAAATCTTTAGTGCATTATATTTAGCACTATCTGGCATATCTGAGCAATTGTAAAAATAAGAAACATAGTCTATCAAAGCATCATATAACATTTTATTTTTCTTTGTCATCTCCCACACCTCAAGATATATTTTCATTAATATCTTTTACTGGAATATATTTCTTATCAACTGCTTTTACACAACTTCTTAGTGCTGCCTTATATAGCTCGAAATCTAAAAGCCAACAATCTTTTATATCAAGATTTTCTTCCACCTTATAAATTAAAAATGGCGCATCTGTAAAACATAACTTAAAATAATTCTGCCCCTCTACCTCAATAAGACTAACACTCACTCCCTCTAAAGAATTATAATTAATACAGAGATTACTAAATACACTAAAAGAAGAATCTATACTCTGATCATATAATAAAGAAAAGAATTGTTCTACATTACTTGGCTTACTCTCTAACTCTAATAATTCTTTTATCGTCATTTTAATCTCACTCCCAACCTCCTTAAAACTTTCCTCGAAATGTTAGGAAAACCAGTCATCACAATATTATCATCAAGGAGAGAAAGTTCTATCTCTTGATCAAAAAATAACTCAGTCCTCGAAATCTTATCTGAGAAAAAATAAAACTCTTGATTACTAGATCCTCTTAAAGAATCTTCTGTCTTA
>JACCDW010464606.1_pt1 | contig 13455 bp, 16 predicted proteins | sample 7449781 | NCBI WGS metagenome assembly JACCDW01 (sample SAMN15323449, study PRJNA562643) | freshwater metagenome | isolation source: river surface water | place: USA:Blue River Watershed | collected 2017-08-18 | reverse complement strand
CTTCAGTGCCTCAGTATCGCCCTCGCGCTCTACGCCCTCTGCAAGAATCGGTACAAGGTCAACATTCTTCAGACCAAACTCCTTCTCAATATCCGCACGCGTCATAGAACCAAGACCATAGCCAAGGCTCTCAATCTTCGTGGCATTGATGCCGTCCTCACCATAATGGAATTGGACAATGTTCATGCCGGCATCACGCACCGTACCATCATGCTGCACTAGAAGGTCCTCCATACCCTTGACCATCTGACGCTGAATGTAGCCCGTATCTGCCGTCTTAACGGCAGTGTCAATCAGACCTTCACGGCCAGACATAGCGTGGAAGAAGAACTCCTGCGGCGTAAGTCCACGGATGAAAGACGACTCAATGAAACCACGGGCTTCTGCACCGTCGTCGTACTTCTTATAGTGCGGCAATGTGCGGTCCTGGAAACCATAAGGGATGCGCTTGCCCTCAATGTTCTGCTGACCCACGCAGGCCATCATCTGACTCACATTGATAGGACCGCCCTTGGACCCACTTCGCACCATGGACATAAGACGATTATCATCGGCCAGGGACTTGATGCCAATTGCACCAGACTCCTTCGTGGCCTCGTTCAGCGCCGAGAGAACACGGCTCTCAAACTCATCCTGATTGGGGCGGCCCGTGTTGTTGTCAAAGAGGTCCAAATGCACCTGCAAGATAATCTCTGCAATCTGCTTCTTCTTCTCCTGAATCTTGGCATCCATGTCTGCGCGCGTGCCCTCGTCTGCAATCAAGTCCGAGATGCCGACCGAGAAACCATTAAGAACCAAGAACTTGCTAATTGTGCTCTGAAGAGAGTCAATCAGCTCCACGGTCTGCTGAGGCCCATAGTCATTGTATGTCGTATGGATGATGCCCGAGCTCGGCTTGGAGTAGATGTTCTTGTCAATAATGCCCTGCTCCAGGACACCATTCTTAATCTTTACGAAGTTCTGCGGTGCCTTATTGTCATCATACAGACCATTCTTCATCTCCATGTTAATGGGAGGAAGCAAGGCTGAGATAACCTGCTGACCCGTCCAGCGTGGCGACTCCTCCGTGCCTGCGCCGGGTGGCGGCAGTTGGCCATTGAACCGGCGATTGAACATCATGAGGTCCATGAATTCGCGGCGATTGAAGGTCACATCCTGGCGGCAGATACGGAAGCTGCCGAGGAGTGAGTCCTGCACAATACTAATCACGGGCTTGCCATGACGAGGCGTGATAATCTGGTGCGGGACCGCGGCAATATCCTCCAGCTCCACCGCCGCTTCATAACTCTGAGGGCAATGGGCATTCATCTCGTCGCCGTCAAAGTCTGCATTGTAGGGGCTGGTTACACTCACATTGAGACGGAAGGTGTTGTACGGGAGTACGCGCACCCGGTGACCCATCATGGACATACGGTGCAGAGTCGGCTGACGGTTGAACAGAAGGATATCGCCATCCATAAGGTGGCGGTTCACAATGTCACCATGATGCAGGACGAGCTCGCGCGTATTGATGTGGCGAAGGCTAATCATGCGGCCATCGGCGCGCACAATAGTCTTTGCACCAGGAAACTTGTCCGCGCCATTCTGTACAAACTTATACAGCTTCTCACGGTTATAAGGCGTAACGCGCTCAGGAACAGTCAGATTCATCGCAATCTTCTCGGGTACACCGAGCTCCGCAATACTGAGATTGGGGTCCGGTGTAATCACGGAACGAGCGGAGAACTCAACACGCTTACCCTGAATGTTGTAACGGATACGACCTTCCTTGGCGCCGAGACGCTGCGTCAGAGACTTGAGAGGGCGGCCGGACCGCTGGGCACTCGGGGCAACACCAGGAATCTGATTATCCACGAGTGTTGCAATGTGATACTGAAGAATGTTAGTCCACTCTTCAATTACCTCCTTCTTTGCATTGTTCTCAATCTTCTGCTGCAGCATTTTATCATATTTGATAATCTCAAAGAGCTTATGGGTCAAGTCATCTTCAGACCGCTGATTGTTGTCCTGCACGACCGATGGGCGAACCTGTGGCGGAGGAATGAGGAGAACCTGGCAAATCATCCAGTCGGGGCGGCACCAGTAGTGGTTGAACCCCATAAAGTCAACATCCTCATCAGTGATACGGCGGAAGAGACGGAGGACATATTCCACATCTAGTGGCTGCGTCCCGGCCTCACCATAGTTTGCCTCAATACGGGCAATACCCTCCTTCTTGTATGTGGAAGGCTGCGGCGCGCCACAGCCATCCTCAGTCTCTTGGCCACAACGGCTGACCGCCTTGCAGCGTGCCAGCACTTCGCGCCAACGAGCCTCTCCCTTTCGCTTCAGAAGATCCTGATGCGCCTTCTTGTCAACCAGCAGCTTGCTGCACTTGATACAGATGCACCGCAGAATAGCCTGAATCATCGGCAAGAACTGGAAGAAGTAGACGGGCCGAGTTAGCTCATAGTGACCAAAGTGACCGGGACAGCCATGATTGGTCTGACCACAAGAGCGGCATGTCTTGCCGTTCTCCAGTACACCCATGCGAGGGTCAAATAGACCGCCAATCTTGGGCTCATTGCCCTCATATGGTGTCTGGGTAGTAATCTCCACGACGGACCCCTTGCGAATCTCATCCGGACTCAGAATGCTAAACTGAATGCCGACGATGGACTCAATGTCCGAGGAAGCTTTGTTGAAACCGAAAGGCATTCTCTCTACTAATATCTAAAGTGTGTATCTGTCTAAGCCGGTGCCGCGCCGAATCAAATTTATGGAAAAGAACGCGACCAACTTTTAGGTTGTGTCCGCCTATAATAGTAATATGGCCAATCCAGACCAGGTATTTGTAGAAATAGAAGTGGAGGGTGATGGTAATTGCTTCTATCGGTCTTTATACAAGGCGGCCAAGTATCACCCTGATGCCGGCGTTTTTCGCCGTGTACTAGCCTGTTTTGGCATTGAGTTAGGCGCTGCTGCTGCTAATGCCTCTGCGGCTAATGCCGCATCTAATAGTAATTCTTCATCGGCGGGCAAAGGAAAAGGTGCGGGAAAGTCAAAGGCAAAGACAAAGAAGGCCCGAGCCAAATCAGATGAAGCCGAAGAAGATGCATTTTGCACTGCCATTCGCCATGCACTTGCTGAACGATTTGTTGATACAGATATACTTGATGGCACATTTGATGCCTGGACTGAAGCCGCCCATGCAGCATTAGGTGGCCAAGGTAAAACTTGGAAAGAAAGCATTGATGCAGCAGCTGATGAGATTGCCGAGGCTTTTGAGAATCCTGCTATCTTTATAAGTACAAGCGCCGATGACTTTAAGGAACAGCTAGCCGCAATAGTAAGGCAAGAAGGTGTATATGCCAGTCAGATTGACTATGATGCTATAAAAACTATTTTGGCGTCATGTGGAATAACCTTAATATCGGCAGAGGGAAAGCCTCGGCGTGCAGCTAATATATCCAACCTGCGTACGGCAGATGCAGATGGTAGCCCAGTCCTAATGGTTCGGCGAATGAAGAAGCTTGACCATTACAGGGCATATATCACAGAAGAGCAATTCAAGGCACACAAAGATGAAATCAGTCCAAAACCAAAAAGTAGCGTTCCAAAAGTCAGTGTGGCAAAATTTAGAAAAACAATGAAGGCGCCGAAGGCGAAAGCAGCCTCAGCAGCAGCCGTTAGCATGGAAGCCCCGATAGGGGCTAGCAGCAGTGAAAATAGTAACTATGAGGCTGCACTTGCCGCTTCTCTGAAAAATATGTAATTAAGTAGAATGGATTATAACAATTTACTAAGAACTGCATTAAGGGCAGAAGCTGCTGAAGCTGCATTAAAAAGTGGTCATGTAAATGCAGCAGCGGGATATTTAGCTGGAAATGCTCAAGCCCGACTTCGTACAAAGCTGCAAAATCTTACTAAGAGACGAGCAATGAAATTCCAAAGGCAGATACAACTTGAAAATGAAAGGCCATATTATCCAAATGCATCAACTAAAAATCGTAATAATGCAATATCTCGTATTATTGGCAATATTCGTGCATTAAATGATGAAATTAGGATGACACACGCAGCCTTAGAAGAAACACGAGCAGCGACATTAGATGGCGCAGGTCCTATTAGAACTTTACAGGTATCTAATTTACTTGAAGAATCGGAGGGCAACAATGATGAAGAGACTATTACAAATGCAGGGGCTGTTTCTGTGCAGTCTAACTCAAATGCATCTAGTGCACTAAGTGTTGCAAATGAAAATTATAGTGGACTTGCTCCAAGTCTTGCTAACTGGTTGCGCAGTAAGGGTATGACAAAACAGCAGTTTTTAAATGAAGGAAAAGCTGTCAGGAATAGAGCACAAGCTAGAAAAGCTGCGGCAAATACAAAGAAAAAGTCGGGATTTATGAGGTCATTCTGGAACTCCTTGACTAGAAAGGGCCTTGGTGGAGGAAGGAGAAACAAAAATATGCGTAAAACACAACACTATAAGTAGAATGAGTACCCGGCGTCGTGCAACTTTGAGGGGTACAATAGAAAATCTGAGCAAGCAGATTGCGAATGCTAATAATGCAAATCGTGATAAATTATTACAGAGATTGAGGTTTCTAACTGAGTTTTATGAAAAGGGATACAGTAACGATAATATTAATAATAATATTTATGATTTAATTAAGGGTATCATAACAATTTATCGTTTGCGCAAGACTAAGGAAATACCATTAGCAGCACTTGCAGTAATTAGACGCAAATTACTTAATGGTGAATCTATTTTAATTGATGCACTTGTTTCATTATTGCCAGAGGATATATTAGCTGATTATAGTAACCTTATTGAACCTTTGCGTATACAACTAAACAAAATGTATCCTAATGGAATTGATAAATATGACATATACAGACTAAACGGAAGACAACTTTTAATAGATGTACATGGAATAGATCCTGATAATGTTACCTTGGGTTCTATAGGAAAATTAGTTTTTACGGGGAAAATACCATGGGCAGCAAAAAGTAATTTTGCACTTTCTAAAAAAATAAATGCTGGGAATATTGCAAAGCATGTTGCTGCATTTAATGCACATGCTGCTCAACTTAATCAAAATAATGTACCGCCTGGACCAGAATTAGTTGAAGAAGAAGCAGGGAACGCTTCTCAACTAGCTACAACTGGCAATGCACTTAATGAACTTGGTCCTCAGCCAGCTGGAAGTAGCTCCGCGAGTCTAGGTCATGCAGCACCAGCTACAACTGGCAATGCACTTAATGAACTTGGTCCTTCTATGCCTTTGGCAGTAAGACCACACGGAGCGGTTATTCGCGTTAACAATGAGGGGTCGTTAGATGCAAGAAATCGCTCAAATTCAACAAATAGTTTTAAAACTGCAATGGGTAACATTGAAAATAATCAAAATGCTCCTGCACCTGCACCTGCACCTGCTCCAATTAATGATGCACCTCCTCCACTTTATAGACTTAATAATGTATTACGCCGTGGAGTAAACCCTTTAATAGCAGCAAGGGGACTACAGGTACCCGCACCTGTTCGCAATGCACCTGCGCTCGCGCCTGCGCCTGCACCAGTTCCCAATGCTCGTCTTTCACAAAGAAAAAGTAAGAATCGGAAACCTACTAACGGATTACTTGGAATATTTACGCGGAGACGAAATAAAGTTGCACCGGCTCCTGTGCCTACACTTGCTCCACCAGTGAATGCTCGTATACTTGGTGTTGAACAGGCTGCCGCACCCCGACCCCCACCCGGGCTCACTCTCCGAATTCCTGTTGCTAATTCAAGGTCTAATGGATTTTCCACAAAGATTGCTAAGACATTAAAGAAGAAAAGGAGTCCTTTTACAAATAAGTAGCCAGCCTAAGTGTCAGTGCAGATTATATAATAATGGCTTCAATTAACGAGTATGATGACCAGAAATCCTCTTATAGTCGTATTTGGAATTCTGAACATGTAGTGGCAGACTTTGAGACGGCATGTTGTCGTGTCCAAGTGCTAGATACACCCGATTTTGGACGAACTATTTTCCTGGATGGCGAAGTCCAGAGCTCAGCAGCGGACCAAGCATTCTACCATGAGGCGCTTGTGTTGCCGGCTTTTTCCTGTGCATCTGAGGCCGGTCGTAATGTCCTAATTGTTGGTGGAGGGGAGCTCTGTACACTTCGTGAGGTGCTGCGACAGCCATCCGTTGGCACTGTGACAATGATTGATTATGATGAGGAATTTGTTGAATGGTGCAAGCGCGAACTTGTATCCTGGCATCAAGATTGCTGGCGCGATGAGCGTGCGACCATTATGTATGCTGATATTTATGAGGTGCTTCAGTCGCCTCCGCCCTCTTACTTATATGATACTATCATTGTGGATATGACGGATGTTGGACTGGCGGTGGAAGACTTTGATGAAGGGCGCTTTGTCACGCTGCTTGAAGGCCTAGATGCGCGCCTTGCGCCCGATGGAACACTTACGATGTATGTGGGTATGTGGATTCCGCATAAATCGGAGGTGATGAGGCGGTGTGTTGATGTGGCGCGCGAATGCTTTGCTGGACGACGCGTGCAGCCTTATCGTACTTATGTGCCGAGCTTTGGCACGGGGGAGTCACTTTTCCTATGTGTCTGTGAATTTGGCTGGAATATGAGCCGATTAGGCTGGCAGGATGGTCAACACTTTCACTTTGAGGATGCTACTCGTACTGTGCTCTGGTCGGAACCTGCCGGCTGGTCAGCGGCCGAGTAAATCGGACGCGCAGAGCGCAGCGAACTCTGTTCGCCGCTATCAGCGGCCGAGTAAGACCATTTTGCATCCTGAGCATCTCGCGCCGCCCGGAGAGCAGCAAGTGATTTGTTGTTTTCAGCGGCTAGCGCTGCGTTCTGTGGCTTCTCAGGTGCTGAGCATTTCAGACTCTGCCAGTAGCGGGTGTTACAAGACATATTACTCTAAATGTTGTCAACAATTAGAGTAATATGCCATTTGCAGTTGGTGACCAAGTTGCCGTTTTATACGGATTAAATCCACTCCCAAGAGTGATGGCCGGTCCATTAACAGTCACTACTGTTATGCCTCATCGTACATATAGGCTAAATGATGGACAACTTGTGGGCGAAATAATACTAAGACCATGGACTGCTGATACAATGGTTGGCGCATTTATACCCGGCTTTAATCCTCAGATGGCGCCTGCTGGTCAGTTTGCAGTTGGGCAACAAGTTGCATTGCGCTTTTCACCTGCAGTGCGTGAAACAATTAGTGGTGGTCCTTATTTACATAATGGTGTAGTAGTGTATGAGACACAAAATGGGGAGATTATGCGTAGAGAAGACCAGCTAATAGTTCCAGGTGCTGTGCCGCAACCTCCACCACCTCCACCACCTCCACCACCTCCAGTTGGCCAGTTTGCAGTCGGCCAACTTGTTAGAATTCGTTGGGCACCAGACCGAATTGAAAGAATTAGTCACGGTCCATTTTGGGATATGGGGCGTATAGCATATCGGACACATCAAGGCAATTTTGGCCCAGGGGCTGGGCATTTAGTATATCCAGAGGGGGACCTAATCCCTTATGTTCCTCCTGCAGCTGTAGCTGCAGCTGCTCCTGCGGGTCCCTATGATGCAATTGCAAATGCTGCAGCAGCAAATATACCCGTGATTCCTGCTGGAACAGAGGATACACTCACATACGAAGATATTGTACCTGGTGATGAAATGGTGAATCTACGCGGACCTCAGGGATGGGAATCTGCATTTGGTAGATATTATAAGCGCTCATCATTTGACGCAATTGCGCCGCATTTTGGTGTTCCAGGTCATCCTGGTTTGCGTCTAAAAAAGAATCCTGCTCAAGGTAATTTCTTATTTGCTGCAAATGTGCGTCGCTATCGTGCTGCTGGTGGCCGAAGTAAGCGGCAGCGTAAAAGTAAAAATCGTAAAACTCGTAGAAGATGAGTGGGGTTTTGTGCAATATACTTAGCAATAATTAGAATGCCATTTGCAGTTGGTGACAGAGTGGGGATGATTAATCATCATCTGACAAGACGGCTTATCGCTGGTCCTTGGACAGTTCTTGCTTTGCTACCAAATAGTCATCTACTAGTTGATAATCCTTATTATGCGCATCTGGGTGGTTATCCAATAGGTGAAAATTACTTAGTTCCATGGACAGATGATACGGTTTTGGGTCAAATTCAACCTGGTCACAATCCCCCTCCAATTGCTCCCGGCGGACTCTTTGCAATTGGCCAACAAGTTCGCCGGCGGCAAATCAATGGTGGATATAGTCATAATATAGACACGATTGTTGGTGGTCCGTATCTAATTAATGGAGTAATACAATATGAAATTGAATATGCTAATGGGACACCAGGGATGAATTTATATGGAGAACAATATTTACAACTGGCCGCTCCTGCTGCTGTAGCTGCAGCTGCTCCTGCTAATATTTACGCCGGCGTTCCACATGAAGGTGTGCGTAATGTACCCAATAATGCTGAAAACGCAATTTTCATGAATGCAATTGCACCAGGCACAGAAATGGTGGATTTTCACGACGAAGCTGGCCACAGTCGTTACTATACTCTTGATGGTTTCAGACAACTTCCAATGAAGATGTTTCCTGGCGTTGGCCGTTTCAAGGAGAATCCGCATACACGCCAGCCAATTCGGCCTGGAAATGTAACGCGTTACAGGAAGACAGGCGGTAGACGCCGGCGTAAGGGTGCAGTCCGTAAAAATCGTAGAACTCATAGAAGATGAGCGATGAAAACAATACTGAGGAGGTGCAAGCAACTCAAATTGAGAGCAGGGATATAGATAGTATAAATCAGACAATAAGCAGGGGGGGCTTTGGGGGGCAGCATGCCCCCCAGTGGTGTGTATATATCCTTGCCACAGAGGATGACCGCACAACATATGTGGGTGCAACGGTAAATCCTGACAGGCGCCTCAGGCAGCACAATAAGGAGATTTGTGGAGGTGCGAAGGCTACCTCGGCACGAGTGCTAGCCGGCCACAAGTGGCGGCGGCTCTGTCGTGTTGTCGGTTTTCCAGATAATCATGCTGCCCTTTCATTTGAATGGCGCCTTAAAAGTCTGACCCGACGCAGCACAATGGCTGCCCTCGGTCCTATTGAGCGTAGACTCCGGTGCCTGGCGGATTTGCTTGCAATGGACCGACCTACAACGACCGCGGCACCATTCGCGACATATGAAGGTGGCCGGCCGCGTATAGAATGGGACTGTGAGGTAACCGAGAGCAATTGGCTCCAGAATATGTGCAAAGAATAGAATGCATAACATTTACCATCGTCTTCTGTTTGTTGTAATTGTCGCGCTCCTCATGGGTCTCTTCACAGTCCAGGGATTCCTTGGCGAGGACCAGAAGGCATCCGATTGCCGACCAGATGAGATGTATGATGCACAGAATCGCCGGTGCTACAAACCCTAAGAGTTATTATATTTCACACTATTAGGAAAAATGAAAGCAAATACAATTTTTAATCTAACAATATTGCCATTACTTTTTTTGCTGTTTATTTTAAATAAGCAAAAAGAAGCATTCGGCACAAGCCCCGGTACTTTGGTGCAACTTGCGGCAAATCATGTGCCTACGGAGGCTGAGTTACGGGCCGCTCAGGGATTTTATATGCCCCGACCTGACCCGACAATCCTAATTGTCATTATTATGATGCTAGTCCTACTTTTAGGGGCTGTGTTAGTTTCTAAGTAAGTAGTAGAATGAAGCATTTTTATCGTCTTGCACTTCTTGGAGTAGTAATCGTTGTACTTTACTTAATTAAGCAGCGCTTTGATGCAGGGCTTACTAAGAAAAAGGAGGGGTTTCTATCCGAAGCTGAATCACTTGGTATCGCTATCCCCATAATACTTTTGACTTTTATTGGGTTTGCATTTTTTGTCTATAAAGATAGTAAAAAATGGAATAATGGAGCACTTTAAGGTATATAAATAAATATATGTATATATCATATAATGAAGTTTATTACTCTAGTGATTGTTGCCTTTCTTATAATAGCAATGAGTGATTAAATTATTACTCAATGAGTGCGGGTATTCCAGCAGCTGCTGCCCATTCTGCAATAGCCTTCATAGTCGGTAAGCCAATCCGTCCAAGGCCCATGAATGCATGCCGGTCCACACAGGAGCCAAGCTCACCCTCAGAGTCATTGAAGTGAATCAGTTTCAGGTACTTGCGTGGGAATTCCTGGATGTATTGGAGGGGCTCATGGCCGCAGGCGAATACATGGCAAGTATCAATGCAAGCGCGTAGACGCCGGTCATTGAAGCTAGTTACGAAATAGGTGAATTCCTCGGCTGAGCGCAGCATCTCAGTGCCTTGGCCGGCCGGCGTCTCTAGGAGAATAGGACATTGAGGGGTTGCAGACTCAAGGGCGGCGGCCATATTTGTGCGGAAATTGGCCATAGCAACCTCGGGCTCCTTATCAGTTGCTTTACCGACATGAACGACGACACCAGAGCAGCCCATGGCTGCTGCGATGCGTGCAGTTTCTTTCAAGCAGCCGACATGATAGTCATCCGCCTCGCCAGGTGTGGCCGCCAGATTAATGATATATGGACTATGAATGAAGATACGGGCACCGGTTGCCTCAATATGAGCCCTGGTGGCAGCAATATCATCCTCCTTAATGTTGATACGAGATGACTGATTGCCACTTAGGAAGAACTGATAGGGGACAGAGCCATCCTTAATGTGAGCAATGCTTTGATGAAAGGGTCCGCGGCGGTCCACATGGCTGCCGATGCAGCAACAGGCGCAGATTTCATCTGCCTCCACCTTATTGGCGGCAGCCGTGGTCTGATAGTAAGTACTGGCTTCCTGGAGGGCGGCCAAGTAGGCATTGCGACCGGTCCAGCCGCTGACATCACATGTCCAGATATGCTGCTGCAGGGGAAGGACAATATTGACTTCCTGTGTGGCGGGTAGCAGGGCGGCATACGAGAATGCCTGGAAGACGAAGTCGCCCCAGTTGTCCTTGAGCATACCCGTGAGTTTAATCTCATAGACCTGAGTTGGTGTGGTCATATCAGGATGACCTTGGGCGGAGCCAACTGTGATCTCTGGCTCAATTATAGGCTGGCCTTTGAAGGAGGACTCTAAGAGTTGCCGTGTTGTAATCAGGCGTTCAATGAAAGGCGCCGTGGTCACGGACTTACGAACTTTCGCTTCCTGTGCCTCAGTCATCTCGGGGTGCCAGGCACGAGCCCTCGCAATTAGAGTGTCAATGTTGATATCGTCAGCCGGCATACCGAGCATCTCTTCGGCAATATGACCGAGTAGACCGTATCCCTCACCATCAGGCATGACGCTGAGGAGGCCGGTCGGATATTTGACGGAGCCAAACTCCTTGATGCTCTTGTCAGTGAATACACCTTTAGGGAGTAGCTTCTTCAGTGCATCGCGGCGCGGCTTGTTCATAGAATCAAGGATTCGACGAATACGCATAGGTTCAGTCATTTTCTCAGTGTTGTGTGTGCGTCTTTAAGCCCGGGTGGCGTTCTCAATTTTATTCGCTTGGAGCGGCCACGCGCATATGAACCTGGGCAGCTAGGCGTAGTCCATTGGAGCGAATAAACTCCTTAAGGTCAAACTGGTCGGCCTTGGGAGGCGACTGGCGAAGCACGGAGCTGCCATGAAGCTGCTCATAAAGTGAGAAGTAGTAGCGGTGGATACCAGATGGGGGCTGGGGAGCCGCATAACTGAAAAGTATGTGCCCCTCATTAAAGTTGGGTCCAGGAATATCAGTGACTAGCCAGTGGAGATAGGGGCGAGCTGCTGAGTGACCAGGTGCGTCCGGGTCGTGCATGATTAAAGTGTAAAGTGTAGTTGGTCCGGATTGAATGGAGACAGCTGGAATACCCTGAGTATTTGCCAAAGGGATAATATTGCTTTGTACTTGCTTGGCGCCAAAGTACACTTTTAAAAGTGAATTGGTTCCACCACGCTGTTTCCTTGTTTTTCTTCTTGTCGTCTTTTTTGCCATCCTACTTAATACTTACTTAAGTGTTAAGTACAATGTCCGACCCGGAACCACTTTTAGAGGTGCAAATTCATGATGATGAACCCCAAGAACTTATTGCCCCGATTGACCCGCCTAATATGTGTAAGTGGTGCCTTATTTATTCGGCTATAATGGTTCTACTTTTAGGAGTTGGAATTATACTTTGGTATTATGGCTCGGGCAACCTATAAAAGTCTGGACATTTAGGAGTAATGGTTCGCGGTGCACTACTGGATGATGACAGATGGCAAAGCCATCACTCAACAGCAAGCTGCTTTGCAGCTAATGATGACCAATGGATTCAGGATGATGAACTTGAAACAAATACTTTTCGCCGACTCGGCCTCTGGTTCTCGTGTTGTTTCTTTATTGGCGGAACAATTATCGGGGGTATTGTGCTGGTGCTTTGGACAGTGCATATTATATAGTTTGTACCTGGACCAGAAGCGGCTCCACTGGAATAACATGTTTATTACCCTCATAATGGGAAACTTATCTGCGTACAATCATCAAACACAATTGCCGCATTTTTATTGTTGCCTTTAATCCATCTATAATATATCATCTGGTTCATTATCTGATGCCTATATTATTATTATGAAAAAATCATTAAATTATTATATACTTTTAGGGGTATCCGATTTTTAGAATAGTATGTGGTCCATTTTTCTTGCTCATATACAATTTTTGGTTTCTGATTAAGATAGGATGGATGATAATATACTTTAATGTGATTGCACTTGTCGCATATTGGTACACAATTAGAGAGTTGATAGGGCGAATACTTATCTAGGCGGTGAATCGCAGCAATCTCCTCATGATTACAGTAGTGACATGGCATAGCCATGAGCAGGCAAAAATCATCATATGTGAGAGGTACAGTAAGGCCTATTGCAGCCTCATTTTGGATAATTTGCTCATATTGATGCTCGGCGTCAAAAGTATTCATTTCTAAAATGAATATTTGTGAAGTCTTTGAACTACACTACATTATTTTATTCTGTTTTTTTTACTTATTCAACAACTAAGTATAAAATACAACACATATAAAATGTATTGCAACTGCTTAGTTGGAGTAGGCAAGACCACCCATACCGCTCATGATACGGAGCACATTGTAGTTGGTGGCATACACGCGGACCGTGGAGGAGGTGTTGGTGCCCACGGCGTTGGGGCTGATGGTGAGCAGCAGCGTCGTGTTATCAATACGAGACAAGTTGCAAGTACCGCTGGGCTGGTGCTGCTCAGGGTTGAGGGCAAAGGAGTACACATTGATACCAACGGCGGGGATGTTGGTGTGGTGCTGGTAAGGCTGCACCCAGTTGAAGTAGTTGCCGTCGCGCTCCTGGAAACGGTCATGGCCGTTGAGCTGGATCTTGGCCACGATCGTGGGGTTCTTGCCGGCCATGCCCTCAATGCGGGTCACGGAG
>JACCDW010786209.1_pt1 | contig 13458 bp, 16 predicted proteins | sample 7449781 | NCBI WGS metagenome assembly JACCDW01 (sample SAMN15323449, study PRJNA562643) | freshwater metagenome | isolation source: river surface water | place: USA:Blue River Watershed | collected 2017-08-18 | reverse complement strand
TGTAACACAGTCGTATATCTTGGTCATATAGTTACTTATTGGTCGTCGTGGCGAGTGCCTGGAATTTCTAACCAAGTATGATCGCCCATGTATTTGACTTGCGTTTGATATTCGTAATCTTCTGGTGCCCCTGTTGACCAATCGTTGGGTCCAGTGTGTGTGAGCAACACATGTTGTTTTCGCCGATCCCAGACCAACCAATAGGATTGTCCCATTACAGGGCTGAATTGATAAACTGCTGCATGTACTGCGTCAGTCACTTCTAATCTGCGTTTGATACCCTCTGCTTGCTTTTGTAACACTGCAACCAGTTCCATGATCCTATCGTATTCTTGCTGGGCGTACATCCTAGCATGATTGATCATGAGATCTTTTTGCTGTGTAACCGGCACCATGTCAAACTTAGGGCCGCCTGCTTCTGTGGCGTAGGGTGTTACATTGCGATTGAAAAAAGGTATGAGAGAGTCGCCTACTGTTGCATCGTAGCTGGTTCTACCTTTGGCAATATTAGACTTTTGTTTTCCCATGTAACTACTTAGTTAGGGGATTGGTCCCTCGGTGCGGAATCGAACCGCATCCTGGGTCTTATCTGGACGAAAGGCTTATAAGGCCTCCTGCTCTCCATGAGCTACCGAGGGTATTGGTGCGACTGGCCGGACTCGAACCGGCACGCCTGAACAGGCATCGGATTTTAAATCCGAGGTGTCTACCGATTTCACCACAGTCGCGAGTAGACGAATACATCATCGTATTCGTAATCGTATGCTGTGGTAACCCTTGTAGTTCATAGTAAATTATTTAGTTCTGCAATTTGGTCCGGCGTGCAGGAATCGAACCCACATTCAAGGCTTAGAAGACCCTTGTATTATCCATTATACGAACGCCAGATTGTTTGGTGGGCTGACTGTGAATTGAACACAGACTCAATCGATTATGAGTCGACTGCTTTACCATTAAGCTATCAGCCCAATGTCACAAGTATACCCTGTTTGTTATTTACTGTCAACCGCGGGAATTTGGTAAATCCAACTGCTGGGCGGTACATGCTTGGCTTCGGGCAGCAGCTCGTCTACTGCCTGCTTCACGCCCACTGCACCCGGATAGTCGTGTCCGCCAATGTAGCAGCCAGGTTTGACTTTCTTGATCCAGGCTTGAATATCGTCTTTGACATCTGCATACTCGTGGCTGGCATCAATGAACACAAAGTCTAGGCTGGCATCCTCATAGTCATTCACTGCCTGCATGCTGGTCATCTTTTTGTTGTTGATGTACGCTTGTGCAGGAGCAACATTTTCCAGGTACTGTTCGTAGAGATTTTTAGCACCAATCTCGTTGACCATTTCCCAACTGCTGCCTTCTTCCCAGGTGTCTACAGAATCAAACTGAATGCTCTTGCCGCTGCGAGCAATTTCCACTGCCATGTAGCTGGTGCTCTTGCCTTTCCATGCACCCACTTCAACAATGTGTGCAGCGGGTGGTAGTGTGTTCACCACAGCAGAATAAATGTTTTCGAAGTCAAAATGCCCTTCAACTCGTTGATAAAAGTGTTCCATTGTTAGTCCTTGCAAAAATGCCAGCTGCGATCCAGCCAGAGAAAAATTAAATTGTCTTCGTTAACAGTTCCATATCTTAACAAACTTTCTCGCATGCTGGGATTCAGCAGGTTCAGTTTGTCAAGGTCATGCCAACTGGTAGTTCTTGGATCCATGGGTTCTATGCCAGTTTTGTATACTGCTGCATGAATCCACGGATCCCCCGGTTCTTTTAAAAAATAAGCATCGTTACAGTCAAACCCGTTCACTGCCAGCATGTATACCAAGTTGGTCAGAGTGTGATTGAAATACTGATAGTGCGCAGAAGTTTTAATCAGATGATTGTGCTTGATGTGCTGCTGTGCAGGCACACAGATATACAGCATGCCGTTTTCGTTCAACTGTTGATTCCACAGTTTCAGTGTGTTCAATGGGTTGAGAGCATATTGAAAACTGTTGTGACTCCACATGAAGTCCACTGGTTTGGGCAGCACTTTGTTTTCAAAGTTGGCTTCAATCACATGCACATTGTCCGGCAACGTGGCATTGATTTTCTTTGTGTCAATGTCTATGGCATAGCACTGATAGTTGAAAGGCACAGGCGGATCATCAAACGGTGATTCTAGACTGGCCCACCACGCAATATCATATCCACCACCGCAGCCCATGTCAGCTACAGATTCAATACCTTCCAAAAAATTGTCATACTGAATCAGCTGATTCAACACTGTGAGACTGTGCTCATGACTTTTAACGTCGTTATCAAACTGTTCCATATTTCAGTATCTCTATTATAACTTGTTCTTTGAGCTCTTTTAACCTGGGTTCCAGTTGGTGGCAGGCTTCGGCTATTTCCAATTCATTGCCCCATTGTATCTGACTGTGCAAGTGCATGGCCCATTTTTTACAACTGTCTTTTAATATCTGAATGTCCACTGCATTGTGCTTGGGTCTAGCATTCTTGCACAAGTTCCACTCAGCAAGCAATTCGTCGGCGTGTTGCCGAAAGTCTGTCATACTGTCACGTCCTCCATGCCTGCTGTGCGCAAGCGGGTGATGTGTCCTAGCATGAAGTTCTTGCTCTCTAGACCTTTCATGATACCTAACCAACGATTGCGTAGCAGGGCTACTTCATTAATTATGGTTTCCATGTCGATCACTTCATCTTCTCCGTCCACATACTTTTCAGCATCTCTTGCGCTGAGAGCTCGAGCGTATGTTTCGAGATATTTTTGAAAATGAGTGCGTCGAATCTTACGCAACTTGATGTTCAAAAACTCAAGCACCGCTTCAATCTCTTGCAACTGATTGAAACGGTGTTCTGTGATTCCTGGAAGACCACTGAGAGCTCGTTCCACCAGGCCAGCAATGCGCACATCTCGCTTGGCTTCTTCGAGCTCACCATAATAGTAATCAATGAAGTCCGGAATCTTACCCAGGTCCTGGACAACTTGATTATACCACATGTTTAGTCTTCGTCGTAATCGTAATCGATTTCTTCATCGTCCTCATCGGCATCTTGAAAATAGTCTTCGTAACTTTGTTTGAGATATTTGTCAACAGAGCAGAACTCTTTCAAGTCCTGCTCGCTGACACTGAGATCAACCAGGCTGCTGAGCAGTTGATCTGCCGCAGCCTGCCTGTCACGAGCATTGATATACTCTTTTAATGTCAAATACACTTCACTAAGGGTATCTACTTCGATCATTCTACTGTTTCCTCTATGGGTTCAGCAGTGGCGTTACGATGCGGATTAGCAGTATAGTCTGCCATTACTCGATCCAAACTACCATCATCGTTGCGCTCCCAGGCCTTGCGAAACTGTTTGATAACGGTACCATCTGCTAGCGTGTATTTAAGACTGTTGCCTTCTTTCTGCAATAATCCCTTGTCCTCTAGCATGTCTGTCAGTCCCGAGTATGGGCTCATACCAGATTCATATGGAATCTTGACTTGTACACTTTCAAATGGTTTTGCGTAGCGAGTTTTCATTACTTTGCAAGCTGCACGAATACCCTTAACTTCTGAAATCTTGTTGCCATCTTCATCTTCTTTAAGTTTGAGTTTCCTCATAGCAACAACAATTGAGCTTGCATAGATAAAGCCTTGTCCACCACTGATCTTGTCATCTGGGTCAAACATGTCCTGGCTGGCATAGGTGTGGTTGGTTGCAACCAGGCCAATGTTCAAACTACCAAACATGTTAACACAGTTTCTTACTAGAGCAGTAAGTGCTTTGGGTTTACGACCAAGATCGCCTTTCATTTCGCCTGCTTCAAACTGATTAACGTCAGTTGGAGTTAGCAACATGCCCAGACTGTCAATAACAAACAGTACCTTGGGACGAGCGTCTTCCGGTAGTGTCTTGTACTCTTTAACAAAGTCACTGATAACTTTGGCCACATCATCGATCATGGCCATGTTAAGTTTCAGCAGTTTGTCTTCTGTGGTTTCCACTCCCAGGGCGTGTAGCCATGCTTCGTCCAATGCGTTTTCAGTGTCAATCAGAATTGGATAGATGCCTTGCTGTTGTGCGTGACGAATCAAGTTACCTGAACAGATAAATGATTTGCCTGCACCTGATTCTCCGGCAAACACAGTTACCTTGCCCATGGGAATACCTTTGTTAAAGTCTCCTGAGATGAGATAGTTTAGTGTGTAGTTGCCTGTGCTGATCCAGGTGTCTGGATCATTAAAGCCCACGGAAATACCGTCGATGCTTTTTGTAATTGATTTCCTGAATTTACTCAGGTCAAAAGGTTTTGCCATGTTATTCTCCTAGTTGAAAAACGCAGGCGAGTGAGCCAACCAGTTTATCAGTCTGGTGCTCCACGTCTTCTCGCCTGCTACACCGCTTATTGTTTCTGACGGTTACGAATCATCGCTAGGATGTCTTCGGCTCTTTGACTGGAACCAGCTGGCTTGGCCTGTACAGGAGCACTGGCTGCTGGAGTATCGTCAGTGTCGAACGGAGGATCCTCGTCTGCTACCGCTGCTGCTGGCACTGCCTTTGCAGGTGCTGCTGGTTTAGCTGCTGCTGGGGCAGCGTCGTCGTCACTGCTGTTGCCAACATTGAGACCAGCTGGTTTGTAATAAGCACCCCAACGCTCTGGGTCGTATGCCTGTCCGTCAACTGAGGCTTCAAACATTTCTTTGATAACCTTGAGTTCAACATCGCTGGGCTTCTTGGGCAAGAAGTCTGCTAGATTGTACAAACCATGTGAGTCAATGGCTGCACGTTCATCAGCGGTGAGACTGGTTTCTTTACGAGCCCATGAACTGGTGCTGTAGTCAGCGTAGCCACCTTTGGAGGTTTTCTTGATAGTGAAATCAAGACCAGCATCGTAGTCAGTGGGCATGTTCTCCATTTCAGGATCCATCAACGCATTTTTAATGATGTTGAAGATCTGTGGACTGATAACAAAACGACGGATTGGATTAGCCGGAGTCTTGTCATCTCCCAGTGGATTGTCGTGTACAAAGCCTTGGAACAGATATGATTTCTTCTTCCAGTACTTACGGCCCATTTCCTCCAGGCTGGAGTCTTTGAACCAGGTGCGTACTTCTGCCAGGATAGGACATGCCTCGCCATACATTTCAACACAAGGTACTTGAACAATCACAGGCTTGCTGTCTGCTTGACCTTTGATGCCTTGGAAAGGCAGTCGGATCATGAGTCGCTCAACCCAGAAAAAACTGTTCTTGGAATTGCCGTCTGGTAGGAAACGGACTTTTGCTGTGGAACCTTCTGCGATGTTCCAGTGTGGATAGATAGCGTTGTCGCCACCTGTGCTGTTACCGCCTGTGCGGTTTTCTTGCGCTTGTAGTTTTGCGCGGATTTCTGCCAATGATGTAGCCATGATATTCTCCTTAAGATGGTCTTTATTGTGCCTAGATATACTCTTGCACCATGCAAGTGTATAACATACTTATTTAGCAAGTCAAAGAAAAAGGCGCAAATTTTGCGCCTTTGGCTGATTTAGTTTGAACTATCGTAAGCCAGCGATTCGAAGCATTTGTTCCAATTCCACATCTTCAGCCACTGGAGGTTGTCCACCGCCTGGAGCTTGGTTGGCTGCTGTTGGTGCAGTGCCTGCAAGAGGAACCGGTTCCATGGTTGCATCCATGGGTTGAGGACTCTGCGGTACTTCGGTTTGGCCTGCATCCATTTCTTCTTCGCCGCTGTCTGCTAGTCCTAGTGTTTGTAATAGTGCCGGATCATTTTTTGCTAGCCATTGTTTTATTGCTGGAACAGCGTCTGCTTTGGGTCCTGCGATTTCTTCTAGGTCGTGTATGTTGTCAAACAGCTCATCATCACCAATTAGGTCGTATAAAGCGTCTGTGGCGTTTTGCCCATCCACTCCAATTTCCAATGGTGCAGACAGCAGTTCTCTAAGTCTCTGAATGTCTTCTTCGGTTTTTGGTAGTGCCCAACTGCCTTCGTATAAATCGCTTTCTCCAGCGAGTGCATTTCTAAAATCGTCAGTGACACGAAGGTCTTCGTTTATGTGTAGTTCTTTTAGGTCGCGTAGATATTGTGTGGCCAGTTTGACTGCCAGTGCCTGATGTTCTCTTAATGTGTCGCTGCTGCTTTCATTGATATTATTAAAATTGGCATGCCAGTGTTTGGCAAATTCTGCAATCGCTGGATCTGCTGCCCGGTTGGCAATATCTTCTAGTACACGAACAACAAGGTCTTTGTTGTTGTCAAAAGTCACTGATCGGAAATAGTCGTCCATGCCCTCGTTTGTGATTAATTGTAGTGGCGCATGGTGTGTTATAACGTTCCTAACATTTTCAATTTGTTCTTTTTGTGATTGTTCGTATAAGTGATATGCCTTGTTTACCAATGGCAGTGCTGCCATCATACGGTCGTCAAAAATCTTTTTAACAAATTTTTCTTTAAGTTCGTTTACATCAACTTCGTCTAGTTGCTCTACTTGAGGTTCAAAGTTTTCTAAAAATGTTCGGTATGCACGACTGTTGCGCATGAAGTTCAATTGATTGTGAATGTTGTTGTAGTATTGTGCTGCTGCTTCTACCATGGTGGTTGTTGTGGTGTCTTCAAATGTACGATGTTTCATCACACGAACAAAACGTCCTAGTTCTACCATTTCTGCAACCATGCCGTTGATATAACGACCAATGTCATCATATGGTGCGCCACCTTCGCTGATGTGTCTGGCCATTGCACGAGCGCCACTGAGCTTGTTGTGCTGTAACTTAAAACGCTCGCCTAGATTGTTTTCTACAAAGATGGCCTTGATACCACGACTGCGACTGCCGCGAACTTCTGGATTGATGTTTTCGTTGTGAATGATTCTTATACGAGCACTGCCCACGTTTTCAAAACTGGTTTTGTTTGTGCCGTACAGGCGGCTCTCTGTTGTGATTTCCATAGAAGAATATGTCCCGTCTGATTTACTGGCCTGTTTGATGTCTTTGATGTTTAGACTGCTTCTGCTGATATCTCTAGTATCAAATGTTAAAAGATTGCGCTTGGCAAAGTAACGCATGTTCTTGAGAAACTCATACCACTGATCCTGGCTCTCTGGGGTCATGTCCTTGCTGATGTTTTTGCCAAAGAAAATTTTTAAACTTTCCCCGTCTTGCAAGCCCACTGTGACGTTCCCGTAGTTGCCAAACTTGTCTTCGTAATCAAAGTTAAAAAAACGTGCTTTTTCTGGGTCGCTGGTGTGCTTGGCACTGTCGTCGCCTAGGCTGATGTTATCAAAGCGGCTGCGCAGCTTGTCAAACAGGTCTTGTGATATTTTTTCTAATTCGCGCATGATCTAGTATTTACCAATTTAAGCTCCAATGCCCAGCATGATAAAGGGCATAGGCTCAATTACTTCTTGTTCTTCGCGCAGCTCGTTGTCAAGTTTGGCGTCAAACTCCTGTAGCAGCAGCATCATGCGCACAGCCAGCAGCAGAGCCATGACTAAATCGTCAGTTTCCCCGGGTTTAGCTTTGAATGTGATACCAGCAGCCACAAAGTTCTTGAGCTCACTGATCACATTTTTACTGGCCAGCATGAGTTTTTTGCTTTCTATTAGATGTTTGAGCTTGGCGCAAACCATGAGCTTGCTCTTGTTTGACGTGGTAAATCCCTTGCGATATGCTCTGGTCTGTCCTGCACGTTTTGGTTCGCTGAGGAAAATGCCTGGAATATTTTCTTCGCCAATTTCGCTGATGGCCATCAGTGCTGCTTCCCCCAGTGTGTTGTTTTCCACACTGTAGTACACACTGTTGTTGCTTTTGATTGTGTCCACAATGTATGTGGTAATTTCTTTCATGATTCGTATCTGAGCCTGCACAGGAGTTTTGTTATGCTGCCACTCGCCTACCTGTTTCAGTCCCGGAATTTCTAGAATCTGTATGGCAGCAGGATCACCGCCGGTGCCCAGACTAGGATCTAGAGCCACAATGTATGTGTTGCCTTCTTGTGGACGCTTGTACCAGCGTACCTGTCCTTGTTTTTCAATGGGGTCTATGCCTGCCAGTTCAAACAGCGTGACCGGACTGATTAAAGTTTCATCGTGAATAATGAACTCGCATTCCATTTCTCGACGGAAGCGTTCGTCTCCCAGTTGTGCTCGCTGTTGATCTGCCCAAGACTCATCACGTTCCGGATGCTCTTGCCAGTAGCTTCTGTAGGACTTAAACCCGTTTACACCCAGTTCGGTTTGGTTGCCAAATTCATCAATGGTTTTGTTTGCACCTTTCCACAAAAGAGCAAATTGGTCCTCGTCCGAATTGGGAGTTGATGTTATAATACACTTACCACCTGTAGCCAAGGTTGGGCTGATGGAAGTCCAAAATTCGGTTGCAATGGTTGGGCGCACGAAAGCAAACTCGTCGCAGTAGAGTAGTGAAATACTCATACCACGACCTGTGTTTTCTGTTGTGGTTTGTGCAACAATACGGCTTCCGTTTTCAAAATCTATGGAGCCTTTGTTATAGCTTACTACACCTGCTCGGATAAAGTCTGGACAGTTCTCGTAGGCATAGCGTATGCGTTGCATGATCTCCTGTGCGCCCAGGTATTTGTGGGCTGCAACCAGTATTGTGGAATCTGGAACGAACATGGCGTACCATAATAAATACCCAGCAGCAGATGTGCTTTTGCCTGTCTGTCGCGGCATTAAACTTATGGAAAACCTGTAGTTGTGATAGGTGTCAATTAATCGTTCTTGATAATCAAACGGGTGATACTGCATTCTACCACGAGTTGGATGCTGTATGTAGAAGTAGTTGTCCAAAAAGTATTTTGGTCCTGACACGGGGTCAACGCATCTTGCATACTCAAGGATTTGTTCTTGAGTGAAAGATTCCACTTGGTGGGCTTTTTTGACGATTACGCCTTCTAAACTTTTTGCCATAGTAAATATATTTAACATGAACTGCTTACTGCTAAACTCAAATTACGAGCCAATTTCAATCTTGCCCTTGAGCATTATCAATTGGCAACATGCTATCAAGCTGATGTTCTTGGATAGAATAACAGTGCTGGAAGAATACGAGCAATATGTTGCCCGTAGTTCCAACTTGAGTATCAATTATCCAGCAGTGGCAGTTACTAAAAACTACTTCAACAACAAGCGCGGTGTTCGCTTCAGCAGAAGCAACTTGTATCTGCGTGACTTGTACCAGTGCCAGTACTGCGGTGATACTTTTCCAGGCGACCAACTGACCTTGGATCACATGATTCCACGTTCAGCAGGCGGTAAGATCACTTGGGAAAATGCTGTGACTGCTTGCAAGCCTTGCAATCACAAAAAAGGTACCAAGCTGTGGAAGCCTCTGCGCATGCCTTACAAACCTGACTACTACCAATTGGTGAACAAGTGGAAGCATCGTCCTATCCACATTGAACACCCCAGCTGGTATCAGTATCTGGGCCTTGAAGACCGCAGAGCCACCGGCTAGGACTTGTCCACTGGCTGCTCGCCGGTTAGGTAAGGCAGACTGAACCAGAGTTTAAACCAGGCCTCAGTGCCTGGTTTTATATTGTGCTGTTTCATCAACTGACCTTTTTCATCGCCGGTCACTGATATGTTGCTACCAGGATACCCGCGGTATTCCTGCATCACTGCACGATTGCCAATACCAGCCAGTTGTTTTAATTCGTTTATGGGATCAGAGGGATCTAGATAAGCATCTTGCTCGCCAGTTTCTCCTTCTGGTACAAAGTCATTTGCAGAAAATCTAAGTTGACGCATCGTTCATTTCCTCAATTACTGTGTGCATGATCAAGAAAGCAGTGACAGCAAGAACCATACCAATGACGTCGCCTTTGGAAATAGCATAAGTGGTTAACGCCCAAAAAAAGACAAAGTTGGCAGCAATCATTGTTCGCTTTCTTTACACATGGGGCAAAGACACTCTGTGCAATCGCAATCATCTGTTTGGCAACTGTGACCACAGTGTGCATGACACCCGCATCTGCACTGGTTGATCTGCTTGTATATGTAACCGGTGTTATCATCAAAAACAGGTTCCATAGTATTACTCCATGGAACCTGTTATGTGTTCACCGTAGGGTATCACTGGACGATCGTCTTCGGGATTCTTATTCTCCGGATCCGCCGCATTTCTTTCGTTTTGCATTTGTGAGTGCTCCAAAATCAACTTTCCATTCTTGACCTGGTTGCAGCTCTCGAGCATTAGCTGGGTACTTGAACTGAACTCCAGACTGTTGTTGTATTTGTGCAACCGGTAAACGGAACTTGGTTAGATCGTTGCCCAGGTTAACATAAGGCTTGGTATGAGGGAATCCCCAACCAGCTATTTCGCCTGTGACATTATTGATCACAATTTTGTAGAATCCGTGTGGAACAATAACACCCTTACCAATGGTTGGGTTACTGGGTGTGTACAATGCTCCAATGTATATGGTAAAGGCTTCGTTGCGCTGCACTGTCCATCCGCGCACAGATGTCTCCAGCAGTTTCCAGATGCCACGGTTGAGTGATCCATGCTGTGGATACATGTTGGTCATCAAGAAACTTTCGTATTCTACCTGCTGACTCCAGCTCAGGTCTCCGTCTGGAGCAGCGTGGCCTTTGTCGTATCCTGTGCCTGCATAGTCATCAGGACGAGGTCCGCCTTGAATGCTTTGGTCTGCAACAAACGCATTGGTACGGGGAAAGCAGCCTAGTGCATTCTGTGGCAACAGTGTGTATGTAACATACAATGGTATCTTGGCCGCTGAATCATATGCAACAAAGTATGCTTCGCGACAGATTGGTTGTGCTTGTTTGTTGGTGCTGGCAAATCCATATGGATTGTGTGTGCTGCACTGTTGTGGTGGCAAGGGAGGTCTTTGGTCCCATGCAAATGATGATGTGGTCGCTAGCAATGCTAGCATTGAAATCCATTTTTTCATTGATTTTCCTTTTATAATATTACCAAGCTCTGCACGACCAGTATCGAGCTTTCCAACGTGGACCAGGATTGGCACAGTTGTGGCGAGCACGAAAATTTTTGCGACGCTTGGGATTACTCTTTTTAATTTTCATGGTCTTGTCGCCAAAGTTAACTTTAACGATATTGCCATTAGGTTTACGGACATATACTTTGCTCTTCTTAACATCCCCTGCCATGGGTTTGCCAAGTGGTACCTTTCGCCCACGGTACTCAGCCTCGTTTACTTCATGCTCATGATCATCACAGATACATTTGCTCTTTACACGATCACAAGCGTCGCAATAGTCTTCAGACTCTTTTAGCTTTTTCTTAATGTCAGTGAACCAAGAACGTGGATCTTTTTTACGATCGTATGGTAAAAAATTGTCGCCGTGTATGGGACTTAGATGTCCGTCCGTTCCAACTTGTTCGCTGCTGTGTCCATGAATAGGACTGATACTGTCTCTGGCACTGGGCATGTTGCTGTCTTCAAATAATAGACCGCTGTTGTCCAGCATGGCCATGGCAGTTTCGTCTAGATCAATTACTATACCGTCATCGGTAATTTCTGTTACCACAGTTTCAATAACAGTGTCGGTGTCAACTTCAATATCAAAGTGATCACCAGGCACTGGATTCTCTACTGCATAAGATTCTTCGACAATATAATCAATTAATCTTTTCATGATCATGCTCTGCTAAAACGACTGTACATGCTCTTTAAACGCTCAACAATTTCATTGTCGCCTTCCTTGAGAGGATTGGCGGCCTTGTTGGCTGTTTTTGGATCTTGCTTTTTCTTCTTGTTCAGGTCCGCACCTTGATCAATTATTGCATCAACGTCTTCGTAGTCCACTTCAGGCTTGTTGGCAAACTCTTCTGCTACTGCAACAACCTGTGGTTGTTCAGCTGACATGTGGTCACCACCGTGATGCACATCCTGATGTGCTGCCAGACCGGCCATTTTGAGAATTTGTGCAATTTGCTCTGCTGTTTCTCCATCTGCACTGATATTAATGCTCTTACGACCAGTGCGTGTGTCAATGCTGGTGCTGACACTCATGCCGCTATCTTGTTCTGCAGGCATGCTGCCCATTGGGCTCATATCACCGCACTCTTCCAGCTGAACACTTTCGTCAACTTCTTCTTTTTCTTTAGCAGCCTTTTTCATTGGCTCTTTTTTGTCGCCGTCTTTGTCAATGTCAATGTAATCGGGCTTGCTGCCTTTGGCTTCGTACATGCCCATGCCACATTCCATCATGCCATGCTCTGGACAATACTCACCCTCAGCAGTCATGTTGCAACCGCCTTCGTTGAGTCCTGCCAAACGTGCCAGTTCATTGAGTTCATGATCTTGCTCAAGTTTCACGCTCACTGGCAGTGTTGATAGGCTGTCTGGCCCGCCATCAAATCCCATGCCACCCATGTCAGAGTGGAACTGATCTTCTACCCAGTCACGAGTGTTGTCGCCGCGCTTGACTGCGGCTGGCATTTCATCATAGTAATGGTCATGCAGTGCATGATAAAGGTCAGGATCCATCGTGCCACTGGTCATGAAGTCATTGCACTCTTTGCCATAGCGACTGCATATGGAACGCAGTGCTGGATTTGCAGGCTCAATACCTTCGTTCACATGCTGTGGCAATCCTTTGTGCTTGGTCTTGGCAAAGTCTTTGGCATCTGCTTTGCTCATGCCACTGGCTGCTTTTGCCACTTCCTTGCTGGCAGGCTTGTCGCCTTTCTTGGCAGCATATACCATGCCCATGAACTTTTGTTGTGCTTTGCTCACTGCTTTTTCTGTCAGCAGTAGATCATCAAGTTCTTGCATGGTTTCTTCAACCACGGTTTCCAAATTGATATGTTCTTTAACCTTGCGACTGCCCTTGTGCTTCCAGGCCTTACTGGTCACACGCTCTGGACCTGTGTGCTTCTTAGGACGGCCACGCTTCTTGGGTGTATCGCTGGTGCCTGTTTCTTCACTGTCATCATCTGCATAAGTGTCACTCTTACGAGTGTAACGTGTGCCGGTGGCAGTGGTCTGCTTGTCAAACTTTCCTGTGCCTTTTTCCTGCTCAGCACGTTTACGAGCATCGTCTACAGTTGGAAATCCTTCTTCAACATCTTGTTCCATTACGCCTTGTTGACGCAGACGCTCCTTGGCCTTTTCCAAGCCGGCACGACTGGTAGGACTTTGACTGGCTTCATCGTCTAGATCATCCAGATCAACTTTCCAATCATCGCCGCCTTTGGCCTTGCGCTGGAACGCAGGAATCTTGCTCTTGGCAACACGATCTTGAAACTCGCCTTCTTTAACTGGCTCCATGTCTCCGTCGCCATCAAGGTCAGCTTGCTTCTTGCCAGCAGCACGAGCCTTGGCTAGATTGCCAGTGAACTTGTTGCCTTCGTCGGCTTTTTCTCCACTGTGGCCCATGGCTTTTTTAATAGCCTTGTCACGACTGCCCATGTATTCGTCTTTTGGTGATTCTTTTTTACCGTCGCCGTCAAAATCTTTTTTAGC
>JACCDW010753882.1_pt1 | contig 13460 bp, 15 predicted proteins | sample 7449781 | NCBI WGS metagenome assembly JACCDW01 (sample SAMN15323449, study PRJNA562643) | freshwater metagenome | isolation source: river surface water | place: USA:Blue River Watershed | collected 2017-08-18 | reverse complement strand
GGAAGTCTCGTAAAACTTGCCTCGTCAATTTTGGGCGGTGGCGGTGGCGGAAAAGATGATTTTGCTCAAGGCGGCGGTTCTGACCGTACGAAAATTTCTGAAGCTATGAGCGCAATCAAGAACGCGCTGAATTAAAGGCCACGATGTTGCCATCAGGTCGGCGCTTGGCAATTGATTATGGCGAAGTTCGTATCGGGCTTGCCATGAGTGATCCAACAGGAACGCTCTCTTCACCCTTGATGACTTTGCGCAATGAGGTATCTAATCCGGACGGAACGTTTCAGGCCATTTCCGAAGTGGTAGATGCCAATGAAATCCGAGTCATCTACATCGGATTACCGTTACATCTATCTGGGGAAGAAGGGGCATCTTCGGAAAAAGTGCGCATCTTCGCTGCTGGTCTGCGAACGCACGTAAGTCTGCAAATGCCAATTCAACTTCTAGATGAGCGCCTCTCAACAAAAGCGGCGATTAATCAGGCTAACGCTATGGGTAAGAAGCTGGGCCGTGACGAAGTTGATCAGATGGCCGCAGTAGCAATCTTGGAGTTTGCTCTCAGCGTTGAAAAATCGATTGGGGATTTTGCGGGCAATGCAATCTGATACCGCTAAGCCTCAGGTTAGTTTCATGGCTAATCCACTTATTCGTCTCATCTGTGCAGGCCTGTTCATTTTAACTGTGACTTTTACGCTACGTTTCTTTGCAAGCGGTGTAGAAACCGCTCCAGATTATGAGGCTGGACAAGCGGGACCTGAAGTAATTATTGAAGTTCAGCGTGGAGAAACCGGATCTGAGATAGGAAAGAAACTAGAGCAGGCCGGCGTTATTAAATCAACTCTTGCATTTTTTAGAGTAGCCGTGGGTGACTCTCGATCAGCGCGTATCGCACCCGGAGAACACCGTTTAGAGACACGAATTCCCGCAAAATTAGCACTGGATCAACTACTGGATCCCAAGAGAATTCCGAATCTGATCATCATTCGAGATGGGGCAAGAGTGACTGAAGTTGTCGAATCACTCGTTCAATTCGGTCTGGCGCGAGAAGATATCGAAAGAGCGATGAAAGCGGTCACAACACCAAAAATATTCTCTGCTAATTCTCTTGAGGGATTTCTTTATCCCGCACAATATTCATTTAACAAAGATGTGAAAGCGGTAACAGTAATTCAAGCAGCCCTTGAAAAATTTAACTGGGCAACAAAGGAAGTGAATTGGAGCGTCTCAAAAAAGTTTACCCCGTACGAGTTGTTAACCATTGCCTCACTTGTTGAAACTGAGGGGACCCCAGATATTTTCGGCAAAGTTTCTCGAGTTATCTTCAACAGGCTCCAAAAAGGAATGCCCTTACAGTTTGATTCGACGGTGCACTATGCGCTTAATCGACGTGGAGAGATTAGGGTTTCCCTCGCTGATATCAAAGTTAAGAGTAAGTACAACACGTTTACAAACGCCGGTCTGCCGCCGGGACCGATTGGAAGCCCGACGCGGGATGCGATTGATGCAACCTTGTCTCCGTTGGAGGGAGATTGGCTCTATTTCGTCACAGTCAAACCTGGAGATACTAGGTTCACCAGCTCTTACGATCGATTCTTGGAATGGAAAGCTGAATACAAGAAAAACTTTAAGCAAGGGCTTTTTGAATGAAAAGACTGGCAGCGGTATTGGGTTCACCCATAGCTCATTCACTTTCGCCGGTGATTCATTTGAGAGCGTATGAAATCTTAGGTTTACCTTACGATTATCAAGCAGTCGAAGTGACTCGAGAAGGGCTAAGTTCTTTTCTCACACAAGAGAGACTTCACGATGAAGATACTTTAGGTTTCTCGCTCACTATGCCCCTTAAAGAGGAGATCTGCTCACCAAAATTTGCCAACCTTCTGAATGTAGATCAGCGCTCTCAACAGATAAATTCCGCCAATACTCTTTATCGAGATGGAGATGCATGGCAGGCAACTTCAACGGATGTGACGGGGTTTGAATATTTGCTCTCGAATAGGAAATTTGCGAACGTTGTGATTCTTGGCTCGGGTGGAACAGCGCGAGCTGTTATGGCAGCTCGACAGATTCAAGGCGCAGAAATTAGATTGTTTCGAAGAAGTTCAGAGAGAGATGAAATGTTGAGGCAATCATTTCCTGATCTATCGCTTCGCTTTATGGATTGGAACGAGCTCGATTCATCCATTTCGGCAGACATACTCGTTAACACCGTACCAAATAGTGGTGTAGAGAAAGTAGTTCTCGGTGAATTCCCAATTTTGCTTGACGCTATTTATTCCCCATGGATACCTGCTTTGTCCAAAAGGCAGATGCAAATAGGGGGAGAATTATTGACAGGTATAGATCTGCTCTGTGCGCAAGCGATCTATCAAGTATCTCTAATGACCAAAGAGAATTTTGAGTTTGAGTTGATGTTCAATGAGATGAAGAAAGTCGCCCTGGCTAAACTGGTTTGACCTGTTGATAACGTTTTCGTTCTCATTTCAAGCTTTACGATCTAAGTGTGGTCTTAATCCATTTTATTCTCTTTGCGGGAGTGATCTCTTTCAGAGATATCTCATCACATCGCATAAAGAAGCGTGAGGTTTATCTAGCGTTAGTAACTATCGCTCCATTTCTTCATTTAAATTCGTTCCTCTTTGCAGCCGTCAATGGAGCTCTATATACAGGTATTCGAAGGCTTTCATCGAATCAATTAGGTAAGGGGGATGTTCGACTAGCGCCGTTAATTGGAGTTTATATCTCTATGTATGAGGAAGAAATCGGAGAGACTTTTGTAGTAAATCTCATGACCTGGTCACTAGCAGGAGTTGTCGCTCTATATCTCATGTTGAAAGGCAAGAATCGCGCTCACTACCGGATTCCATTTGCACCATTTATGTTTCTTGGGGTAGTGGTTCATGGAACTGCTCAAATAGCCGCCGAGAAATGCTCGCCATCTGCGATAATTGTGCAATGCGTTGGCTTACTGCAGGAGAATCTCACGGCCCAGCTCTCGTTGGCATCGTAGAGGGAATACCTGCGCATGTGATGGTGAATACTGCAGATATTGATGAAGATCTGCGACGTCGCAGATTAGGTTTTGGGCGGGGCGCGCGTCAGAATTTTGAAGCCGACAAAGTCACAATTCTCGGTGGGGTTCGCCATGGCGTCACACAAGGCGGACCGATTGCAATAGAAATTGCAAACTCAGAATGGCCAAAATGGGAAAAAATTATGTCCGCAGATCCAGTGGCTAAGGAAGAGATTGAAAACCTGGGACGTAATGCACCTTTGACAAGACCACGACCTGGTCATGCGGATCTAGTAGGAATGCAGAAGTACGATTTTGATGATGCTAGACCCATATTGGAGCGTGCATCAGCTCGAGAAACAGCGGCACGCGTTGCGCTCGGGGCAGTAGCCAGAAGGTTCCTTAGACAAGTTGCTGGTATTGAGATTTTGAGCCACGTAGTTTCTATAGGATCAATCGAAATTCCGAATGATTACCAGATTCCAGAGAAGAATTCTCAATCAAGAATTGATCTCGATGAAGTGAGATGTGCATTTCCCGAAACAAGTAAAAAAATGATTGAAGAAATTAACGATGCACACTCCAAAGGTGACACTTTAGGTGGAGTTGTAGAAGTTCTTGCTTTCGATATCCCACCCGGACTTGGTTCACACGTGCATTGGGATAGACGTTTAGATTCTCGTTTAGCAGGCGCTTTGATGGGGATTCAGGCCATCAAAGGAGTTGAAATAGGTGATGGTTTCACGACGGCAAAACGGAGAGGGAGTTTTGCGCATGATGAAATCGAGAGAGATGCAACGGGCGCCATTCGCAGACGTACTGGTCGTGCTGGTGGCACAGAAGGCGGTATGTCTACTGGCGAGGTGCTGCGCGTGCGCGCTGCTATGAAACCGATTTCAACAGTACCGAAAGCGCTCGACACTATTGATACTTCAAATGGCGAACCAGCAAAGGCTATTAATCAGCGATCCGATGTGTGTGCAGTTCCTGCCGCGGGAATTGTTGCGGAAGCGATGGTCGCTCTTGTGATAGCGGAATCGTTCCTTGAGAAGTTTGGTGGAGATAGTTTGATGGAGTCACAACGAAATCTTCGCTCGTATCTCGACAATATGAAGATTAAGTGACGTGTATGCAAGCCATAGTTCTGATAGGGCCACCTGGTGCAGGTAAATCGACTGTTGCAAAGTACCTATCAAAAGAGTGCGGTAAGCCGTATATCGATACCGATCAGATGATTGAAAAGGAAACCGGGCGACAAATTTCAGAAATTTTCCTGAGTGACGGCGAAGAAGGTTTTAGGAAAATTGAGAAGGAAGTGGTTCTTAAAGCCCTTGAGGAAAATGATTGCGTTATAGCTCTCGGCGGTGGGTCAGTACTCGATCATGAGGTAGAAAATCGGCTTGAAAGTTTTTCTCATGTCATTTTCTTAGATGTTTCGATTTCTAATGCGGCACCGAGAGTGGGTTTTAATAAGGAACGTCCGCTCTTAGTCGGGAATCCACGACAGCAATGGTTGGCGTTGATGGAAAAGCGTCGGCCAATCTACGAAAGAGTCTCAACGCGTACTTTTTCAACAGATAATCGCAAGCCCCAAGAAGTGGCTCGCCAAATCGCTGCGGAGCTCTTAAAGTGAACGGGATTGTAGTTACGGCAGAACGAGAGTATGTCGTTGATTTTGTTGAGGATTGGAAGCTCGAATTAACGAAAACGGTTTCCGACAAGCAAGTCTGTGTGTTGGTGCCAAGTTCCCTCTTTCATTTCGCTAAGGGGCTGCCGGCTGATTGGTTAGTTGTGAAAGTTCCCGATGGAGAAGTTCAGAAATCGCCTGCAACATATATCTCGGTTCTAGAGAAGCTCGTCGAAGAGAGATTCACTCGTGATTGCTTCATCGTCGGAATTGGGGGTGGGGCTACTACGGATTTGGCTGGGTTCGTTGCGGCCACATTTTTACGTGGCGTGGATTGGATCGCCGTACCCACGTCGTTGGCGGCGATGGTCGACGCAGCAGTTGGCGGAAAAACTGGTATTAATCTTGAAGGAGGCAAGAATCTTGCGGGCGCTTTTCATTCGCCCATAAGGGTCATTATCTGTAGAGAATTCTTGTCAACGCTACCGGAGCGGGATTTGAAAGCAGGCTTAGCGGAAGTTGCTAAGTGTGGATTTATTGCAGACCCGAAGATTCTCGAGTTGATCAATACCGATTGGAAGTTGCACCTCGACGAATTGATCACCCGTTCCATCTCTGTTAAAGCAAGGGTAGTAGGTAAAGATTTCAAAGAATCCTTTGATCGTGAAATTTTGAATTACGGACATACGCTTGGTCACGCAATTGAGCGGCATTCAAATTACGAATTGAGACATGGAGAATGCGTGGCAATTGGACTGGTTTATGCAGCAGCTCTTTCTGAAAGATTTTCTGGTTTGTCCGCCAAAGAGGTTGCTCTGCATAGATCAGTTCTTGATTCGCTAGGACTTTCTACCTCATATAGCGCAGGTGCGTGGGATAGTCTTTATGAGTTGATGTTGCGAGATAAAAAGAATAGATCAACACTGAGATTCGTGACTCTGACAAGTATCGGTAAGCCTACGCGTTTAGAAAATCCGAGCGTTGAAGCTTTAAAAGAGATCTACGATCGAGAGATTGGAAGGTAGATTATGGGTATGAAGATTCTTGTCCTCAACGGCCCGAATTTGTCGCGACTTGATCTGCGCGAAAAGAATTACTACGGAGATATTGTGTACGCGGATATTGAGCGCTCGGTTCGGAGTGAAGCGGCATCTCTCGATTTTGAAGCGGAGATTCGACAGAGCAACGATGAATCGGAGATCATCAGCTGGTTACACGAGGCAGCGGATAAAAAGATGCCCGTTATTTTCAACCCCGCAGCATTCACACACTATTCATATGCGATTCGCGATGCTGTTGTCATGCTCAAGGCGCCATGTATTGAAGTTCACTTGTCCAACCCGCTCTCTCGAGAAGAATTTCGTCACACTTCTGTTATCTCTGGAGTTGTGAATGGAACAATCGCAGGCTTTGGGCTGGATTCATATCGTCTTGCGCTTCAAGCGCTGAAGCAATTAGTTAAATAGCGAATTGAAAGGTAATCTTCCCCGCTATGGCTACTACAAATGATCTAAAAAATGGAATGACTCTCGATATCGAGGGCCAACTCTGGAATGTGGTCGAGTTTCAGCATGTCAAACCTGGAAAGGGCCCAGCTTTCGTCCGAACAAAGCTAAAGAATGTGCTCTCTGGCAAAGTTGTTGAGAAGACCTTCAATGCTGGAGTAAAGGTTGATATAGCAATTCTTGAAAAGCGTGACATGCAATTTCTCTATAAGGATCCTTCAGGATATGTATTTATGGATTCGACAACTTATGATCAAATGACAATTTCACCTGAGACTGTGGGCGATGCCGCCAACTACATGCTGGAAAATAGCGAGGCCATCGTGGCTGTCCACGAAGGCAACCCGCTATACGTTGAACTACCTGCAAACGTTCCATTAAAAATTACGTATACCGAGCCTGGACTACAAGGTGATCGTTCTTCTGCCGGATCTAAACCTGCAACTCTCGAGACCGGAATATCAATTCAAGTTCCGCTCTTTATTAAACAGGACGAGGTTGTCCTTGTAGACACTCGCACTGGCGAATATTTAGGACGAGCAAACTAAGTGAGCACCCGTTCCAAAGCGCGAAAAGCGGCTCTGGATTTACTGTACGAAGGTGATATTCGCCGCTCCTCTGCATCCGAATTGCTCAATAGACGGGTGACCGATCTCGAATATGTGATTCGAGACTTTACAAAAGAATTGATTGACGGCGTTGAATTGCACCGTCGAAAAATCGATGAACTGATCACCACCTATTCACAGGGCTGGGATATGGATCGTATGCCCGTTATTGATAGAAATATTCTTCGGCTAGCCATCTATGAAGTTCTCTGGTCCGAGAGCGTCCCCGTATCGGTTGCGATCAATGAAGCGATAGAGCTTGCACAGACCCTTTCGACTGAGGATTCAAGCAAGTACATAAATGGAGTCCTAAGTAAAGTTGTGGAGATTAAGCCCGATCTTGTTTTGTAAGAAGAAGTTCTCGATTAGTTAATGCCTCAGCCAATTCCTGCTCAGTTTTCGCTGTAATAATCATAAGAGTATCTATGTCGCTGGAACGTATGCTCAATAATTCACCATTCCAGTCATCCCGTTTTGTTGCAATCCAATTTAATAAGCCATAGACCAAGCGGGCGAATTCGTCAGGTGAGCCGAGGATTCCGCGGAGTTTCCGTAAATCTAGGGTAGCCCCGCGAGAAAGGTTTCGTGTAGAAGTTTGATCCATGTCACGAAACAGAGCGCTCAGAGGAACTGAATAAAAGTTACAGAGTTCTTCTGCTTTAGCGATACTCAATGAGCGAGTGCCGCGTTCATAAGAGCCGACAACAACTGCCTTCCACTTGCCTCGAGATTTAATCTCCACTTGCTTGAGAGTGAGGTGTTGCTGATGTCGGATGTGCTTAAGGCGTTGAGCGATATGAAGCGGTGTGGGCATGGGCGGAGATTAAGGCGAACCGCCGGCTCAATCGCCCACGCATCCACAGGGGAGAGCTCATGCTAAAGTTCGCCAACCTTTAACGATCCGTCCTGTGAGGCGGCGAAGGAGTGTCAATGAGCGTTGTCCTCAATGCCGGTGAAATCGCCCGGGCTTTAAAACGTATTTCGCATGAAATCTTAGAAAAAAATCATGGCAGTTCAGAGGTCCTCCTACTTGGCATTCCAACGCGAGGCGCTTTCTTAAGCGCTCGCATTGCGCGTGAAATCAACGAGATTGAAAATACTTCAATCCCGGTTGGAACTCTCGATATCACGATGTATCGCGATGATCTACGTATGCGACCGCCTCGCACCCTGCTTCCAACTGAGATTCCAAGCTGTGGAATTGATGACAAGCATGTGGTTCTTATCGACGATGTCTTCTATTCAGGACGCACCATTCGAGCGGCTCTCGATGCACTCAATGAAATAGGTCGTCCACGAAGTGTCCAACTTGCAGTTCTGATTGATCGAGGACATCGCGAGCTTCCTATTCGCGCAGATTTCGTTGGAAAGAACATTCCTACTTCTAAAGAGGAGTCTGTCCGAGTCCACTTGTCTGAAATCGATAATGAGGATGCGGTCACCATTGAAGGTAGGGGTAAAGAATGAGGCACCTACTCTCGATTAACGATCTCAGCAAGACTGAGGCTATAGAGATACTTGATACCGCCACTGAGTTGTCACGACTATCTGAAGGTGCGGTAAAGAAATTTCCAACACTTCGTGGAAGAACTGTAGTGAATCTCTTTTTTGAAGACTCCACTCGCACACGTATCTCTTTTGAAGCTGCAGCAAAACGACTCTCAGCCGATGTGATCAATTTTTCAGCAAAGGGCTCTAGCTTGAGCAAAGGTGAAAGTTTGAAAGACACAGCGCTTACCCTCCAAGCGATGGGCGCCGATGCAGTTGTCATTCGACATGGAGCATCTGGTGCGCCACACCAATTAGCGCGTCAGCAATGGATGACGGGTTCTGTTATCAATGCAGGTGATGGAACACATGAACATCCAACCCAGGCCCTTCTTGACGCCTTCACGATTAGACGACATTTGGCACAAGGTTCCGGCGATCTCCAGGGATTACGAATCGGAATAGTTGGAGACGTGCTGCATTCGCGAGTCGCCCGAAGCAATGTTCTGTTATTACAGAAATTAGGTGCGAAAGTTGTATTGATTGCCCCACCAACATTACTGCCGGTTGGGGTAGAAGAGTGGGGAGCGGAAGTTAGTTATTCACTCGATAGCGAGATCGATAAAGTGAATGCAATCATGATGTTACGAGTTCAACGTGAACGAATGGACGATCTCTATTTCCCAAGCGAGCGAGAATATTCCAGAAATTTTGGCCTTAATTTAGAGCGAATTCATGCGATGAAAAGTGATGCAATCGTTATGCACCCAGGACCCATGAACCGCGGCCTGGAGATATCTGCTGACGGCGCAGATTCACCTCGTTCTGTCATTGTGGAACAGGTAGCGAACGGAGTGAGCGTTCGTATGGCAGTTCTGTACTTGCTTCTCAGTGGCTCAAAACCCGAATTGTCCTCAACACTGGAGGTGGGTGTATGACAACGTGGAAAATAGTTAATGCCAAAGATAGTTCGGGTAAATCTCAAGAAGTTCTAATTCACGATGAATTTGTTGTAGCAAGTCTTCCCGATGGTGTTACCCCCACAGTAGTCGATGCCACAGGTTTGACAGTTCTTCCTGGCTTTGTTGATTTACATACACATTTACGTGAACCAGGTCGGGAAGATGCAGAGACAGTTCTCTCTGGCTCGCAAGCCGCTGTGGCTGGTGGATACACCGCAATCTCAGCAATGCCCAACACTTTACCTGTTGCAGATACTGCAGGAGTGGTTGAACAAGTTTACCGACTCGGAAAGAGCCATGGATTATGTGATGTTTTTCCAATTGGAGCCGTCACCATAGATCAAAAAGGAACTCAACTCGCTGAATTATCTGCAATGCATCAATCCGAAGCAGGAGTAAGAATATTCAGCGATGATGGTCATTGCGTTGCAGACCCTCTTGTAATGCGTCGCGCGCTCGAATATGTAAAGACTTTTGATGGATTAATCGCTCAGCACGCGCAAGACCCACGCCTGACAGAGAACTCTCAAATGAACGAGGGTGCTGTTTCGGCGCGATTAGGTCTAAAAGGATGGCCAGCAGTTGCTGAAGAAGCGATTATTGCGCGCGATGTTCTTCTTGCCGAGCATGTAGATAGTCGACTGCATATCTGTCATCTCACTACAGCGGGTGGCGTTGAAATCGTGCGTCGAGCCAAGGAACGAGGGATAAAAGTAACTGCTGAAGTAACTCCTCATCATCTTTTGTTAACTGATTCCAAAGCAGAGTCTTATGATCCGGTTTATAAAGTTAATCCTCCGTTAAGAACTAACTCAGATGTAGAGGCGTTGCGTCGAGGTTTGGCTGATGGGACTATCGACATCATCGCTACTGATCATGCTCCACATCCAAATGAAGCAAAGGACTGCGAATGGAGCGCAGCCGCTTTTGGAATGATCGGACTTGAAACAGCTTTTTCCATTGGATATTTGACTATGGTGAAGAGCGGTTTAATGAGCTTGGAAGATCTGACTGATCGAATGTCGTCTGCTCCGGCGAAGATCGGCAGATATGAAGGACATGGATCAATTAAAGTCGGAGAGAAAGCAAACCTCGTTCTTGTTGATTTGGAAAAATCTTGGCAGGTTAAGCGCGACTACCTCCATTCGAAGAGCAAGAACACGCCTTTTGAAGGCATGGAATTGCCAGGCGTAATAATGAAAACCTTCCATAATGGCGCCCTGGTATTTGATCGAGCTACAACCGGTGAATTGTTGAAGAACAAGGGAGTGAAATAGTGGCGGCTTATCTCGTTCTTGACGATGGCCGAATCTTTGAAGGTGAACCATGGGCATGTACCGGCGAAACTTTTGGTGAGGCGGTTTTTTCAACGGGGATGACGGGATATCAAGAAACTCTTACGGATCCGTCGTATCACAAGCAGGTTGTCATTATGACGGCGCCACACATCGGAAATACGGGGATGAATAGCGAAGATGAGGAATCTCGCAAAATTTGGGTGAGTGGATTTGTAGTTCGTAATCCATCGCCCGTTGTCTCAAATTGGCGCGCTGAGCGATCGCTCGAAGATGATCTCATTAAGAATAATGTGGTCGGGATTCAAGGCATAGACACTCGTGCCCTCACTCTTCATCTACGTGACCGGGGAGCGATGCGAGTTGGAATTTTCTCTGATAGCAATTTGAGTCGCGAAGAAATGGTTGTAAAAGTTCGTAGCGTCAAGCAAATGTCTGGCTCTTACCTAGCCGATGATGTTTCAACAGAGAAGGAATATGTGGTTGCGGCGCAAGGTGAAAGAAAGTTTAAGGTTGCAGCTCTGGATCTTGGGATAAAAGCTGCAACTCCGCGGAACATGTCTGAACGAGGTATAGAAGTACATATGGTGCCAGTCACGACAACATACGCCGATCTTAAAGCTGCTGATTATGACGGGCTCTTCCTTTCCAATGGTCCTGGGGATCCTTCCACGATGGATAGCGTTGTCTCGTTAGTACGAGAGGCTCTTGAAGATAAACTGCCAATTTTTGGGATCTGTTTTGGTCATCAGATATTGGGAAGAGCGCTTGGATTTGATACATACAAACTGAGATTCGGGCATCGTGGAATTAATCAACCAGTGATGAATAGAGAGAAAAATCGCGTTGAGATAACGGCTCAGAATCATGGTTTCGCCGTTGAAGCTCCTATTGATGGAGATTTCACAACAGTCTATGGAGCTGGTCGCGTAACTCATTTCTGTTTGAACGATGGCGTTGTTGAAGGTTTGCGACTTCTAGAGCGTCCAGCTTTTTCAGTTCAATATCATCCGGAAGCGGCCGCAGGTCCACATGATGCAAATTATTTGTTTGACGACTTTCTAACGATGCTGGAGAACCATGCCGCGCGATAAATCTATTGAGAGCGTTCTAGTAATAGGTAGCGGACCCATAGTTATTGGTCAAGCATGTGAGTTTGATTATTCAGGAACCCAAGCCTGTCGGGTGCTTAAGTCAGAAGGAATAAGGGTAATTCTGGTTAATTCAAATCCTGCGACGATTATGACTGATCCTGAATTTGCTGATGCGACGTATATCGAACCCATCACTCCGGAATTTCTTGAACAAGTTATAGCAAAAGAACGACCGTCGGCGATTTTGGCTACGCTCGGTGGACAGACTGCCCTCAATGCTGCAATAGGTCTCCACGAAAAAGGTATTTTGACTAAGTATCAAACAAAACTCATTGGAGCTGATGTCGATGCAATACGACGCGGGGAGAATCGTGAAGAATTTAGAGCAATAGTAGAAAAGGTAGGCGGGGAATCCGCAAAGTCAGTCATCTGTCACACTATGGATGAGTGTTTGGCAGCTGCAGAAATTTTGAACTATCCCGTTGTCGTTCGGCCATCTTTCACAATGGGTGGGCTAGGAAGCGGAATTGCGTACTCAAAAAGCGAACTTGAACAGATTGCAGGCGCTGGGTTGCGATTTAGTCCTGTGACTGAGGTACTTCTCGAAGAGTCGATCATTGGATGGAAAGAATTTGAGTTGGAAGTTATGCGCGATAACCATGACAATGTTGTTATCGTTTGTAGTATCGAAAATTTTGATCCCATGGGTGTTCACACAGGTGACTCAATTACCGTTGCGCCCGCTCTCACTCTCACCGATGTTGAATTCCAGAAACTTCGAGATCTCAGCATCAACATCATCAGAGAAGTTGGAGTGGCAACTGGTGGTTGCAATATCCAATTCGCTATAAATCCCAAGAACGGCCGGATTGTCGTTATCGAGATGAATCCTCGCGTCTCTCGATCGAGCGCACTCGCCTCAAAGGCCACTGGTTTTCCTATTGCCAAGATCGCAACCAAGCTTGCAATCGGATATTCGCTCGACGAGATTCCAAATGACATCACCAAGAAGACACCCGCTTCGTTTGAGCCCACCCTTGATTACATAGTTGTGAAGATTCCTCGATTCGCTTTCGAGAAGTTCCCAGAGGCAGATCCGCGGCTCACCACAACAATGAAGAGCGTTGGCGAGGCTATGGCGTTCGGACGATCTTTCCCGGAGGCGCTTCAAAAAGCGATGCGCTCTTTAGAGAAAAAGAATTCATCATTTTCATGGAATTTCTCTGAATCACGAGAAGAGTTATTGAAGGCGGTCTCAGTACCTACCGAAAATCGTTTAATGCAAGTACAGCGCTTGCTTGCTCTCGGCGAGAGTATTGCCGAAGTTCATCAGATCTCAGGCATCGATCCATGGTTCTTAACACAGATTCAATCGATTAATGAAATGGCCATGAGTTTAAGAGAAGCCGCAGAATTGTCATCGCATCTTCTTATCAAAGCGAAAAAACTGGGCTTCTCTGATAGCCAAATTGCTGAATTGAGGGGAATTGACATCTCTGAGGTTCTTAAAGTTCGTGAACGTCTCGAGATTTTCCCGGTATATAAAACAGTCGATACCTGCGCTGGAGAGTTTGAAGCATTCACTCCATATCACTATTCAACCTATGATCAAGAAACTGAGGTAAAACCTCGAACTAAACCGGCAATATTGATTCTTGGTAGTGGGCCAAATCGAATTGGACAAGGAATTGAATTCGACTATTCCTGTGTACATGCATGTTTTGCGCTAAGCGATGTTGGCTACGAAACCATCATGATTAACTGCAACCCTGAAACCGTTTCAACGGACTATGACACATCAGATCGTCTCTATTTTGAGCCGCTCACTTTAGAAGATGTTTTGGAGATTTATCGCGCAGAATTGAAAGCCG
>JACCDW010647002.1_pt1 | contig 13462 bp, 19 predicted proteins | sample 7449781 | NCBI WGS metagenome assembly JACCDW01 (sample SAMN15323449, study PRJNA562643) | freshwater metagenome | isolation source: river surface water | place: USA:Blue River Watershed | collected 2017-08-18 | reverse complement strand
TGCAGGTAAATCTTCAGCAATATGCTTTTTCATGAGAAAACTTTTTACTTTACTTTTTTCTATTTCTATTTATGAAATTCTTTATACTAGAAATTCCCATAACTTCCATTGCATTTTTTCTATATCCGTCAGTTCCGATTAGAGTATTTCTTTTTCCAGGAACTCTCATTTTTCTGGACATATGCTTTTCAGTATATGCTTCAGAAACATCTTTAATCCATGACTTAAACATCATACCATCTTCAGTAACACAAATTAAATAATTAGTTCCTCTACGAATAATTCTTCCAGAAAGACCAGTATTTAAATTTTCAACTATAGTACCAACTTTAAAAATATTTCCAGAAACATAATTTTCTCTCAATGATTGTAAATCAAACTTTGGTGCAATTTCCCATAAGTTATATCCTTCTTGTTGTATTTCTTCAATTCCCATACCTTGACGAACTAAATCAAAAAGTTGAATAATTTCTTTTCTTGGTATTGACTGAGGTATTAAATTTCTGAATGTAACGAGATCTCCTTCCGCAGCAGCAAGTCTTAATCTTGATGAAGTTATTCCATCCACTTCTTTACCATCAGCATCAATTTCCCCAACAGGTAAAACTTCAATCATATCAAACAAATATAACTGTCCATTATAATTATTTGCCAGATTTTCAAATTCTTTTACTCTCGTAGTTCCACATATAATTCTTATAGATGAATAACCATCATTATGCGCTTTTTTAAGAGTATCAAAAATTGTAATCTGATTGGGATCATTTATAATCCTTTCTCCATGATCTGGAAATAATTTTCTCATAAAAAATATTTTCGTATCAGGATCCAATGGATTCTTTTTAGGATCAAAACTACGTGAAGGAACTATAACATATTCACTACCTTCTTCTGATGCAACTTGTGCCGCAGCATCCATCAATTCTTGATGTGCGATTGTGGGAGGATTAAATCTACCAAAAACAATCGTCAAAGTTCCTTTTGTTTTTTCAACTGGGAGAAAACTTTGAGGAACTTGTTCTTGTGGTATTTCTTCTTGGGGTATTTGCTCTTGAGGAATTTCTTCTTGGGGAACCTGCTCTTGAGGTATTTGTTGAACCTGCTGAATTTGCTGCTTCATCGCAGGATCATTATACCCAGGAGAGGCAATTTGTTTTTCTCTTGGTGTCTGTGCTGGATCTTTTCCAGATATGTTTTGCCTCTTATTATAATACTGCAATCCACCGCCAACTGTTTTTGCTTCAAATTCACCAGTTGCTCTATTATACCAACCACCATGACCATCACCAACAAGACCCAATCTTTTTGCTTGTTGGGAAGCTGCGGTTGCCTCTGTAATAAATGTTGAAAATAATTTCATTACTTTATATAAGTATACTTCTACACACAATATAAAGTATTTAGTAAAGTGGAGATAAGGAGACTCGAACTCCTGACATCAGCCTTGCAAAGACCGCGCTCTACCAACTGAGCTATATCCCCAATAAAAGAATTATATTATCTAATTGACATTAGATCAAATAATTCTGGATGAAGTTTACTATATTTTCTTATGATTTCTCCTGCTTTTGCATTTGCTTCGTTTTCGGAAGGACTTCCAGGATTTGATGAGATTCTTTTACCATCCATAACTTGTTTGTAATGTACAAATTCATGGGATACTGTTCTCAATATATCTATAGGATGGCGGTTAATAATACTAATATAAAGTATTTCCCCATTCATCATACCAAAAGTCATATTTTTTTTGGCAAAATCAGAATCGTCTATGAGTATATATGGAATATCATATGTTAAACGAAGTTCTCTTTTAAGGAAGACAATAAATCTTTTAAGAATAACATCAAGTTGCATTCTTGTGGTTGGTCTTCCTTTTCTTTTGCCAATCAGAGACATTTTTTTAAATTATTTATTAAACACCAAGAAAAGCACCAATACTATCATCAAGATTTTGAATTACTGCACGAATATCAGAGATACGTGGAGGAACACTTTCTAAATTATAGGTATATCCTTTTTGAGACTCAAAGAGAATTTGCCGAACTGCGGCAGCAGAACGAACATCCATTTTAATTGTTACTTGTTTTTCTTTAGTCATCGATCGTCAGCAGCACGGTTTTCGGAGAAATAAACATCAAACGCACCTTCAGGATAACGCTTGAGAAGTTTTTGTACATTTTTAGCAATTACATCATCAATACTAACTCCAAGTGCCATACATGCTTGAGCAACATACCACATAATATCACCGAGTTCAATAATCAGGTGCTCACGATTATCTTCGCTGTAAGGTTTACCTTGGAACACCATCTTTTTGACGATTTCCATAAACTCACCACCTTCAGCATTGATACCAACAGAAGCAGTCAGAAGACGCTCAATGTTTGCACCTTTTTCATCAAGTGCAACTAAGCGATCAGAAAGAGCAACAAAGTCTTTAGATGCATCAGAAGTTACGGCATCCACAAACTCAGCATACTTATCAAAATCAACGTGTTTTGTAGTTTCCATTAAAATTTAAATCCCTCAAACGATTTTTTAGGTTTCTTGTCTTTGTAATCATTATACTCATCATCCTGCCCGCTGTCAAGTATGTCCTTTTGGGCAGTCTGCTCACAATCATATAATCTCATTTTTGCCCTATCAATACCTACAATAAAGCGTTTGTAAATAGTAGGATCATTATAACGATTCTTTAATTGTTTTACCATAATCTGCCCCAATTGCTCAAGTTCTTCTGTGCTAATAAGTGCAAACATAAGATCCGCGGTAGCAGGAAGTCCAAAGGATTCTGAAGTATCAGTAAGTTCAACATCAGAGTTACCATATCCACTACGAGTAGTTTGAGTAGCAGAAACAATTGGTACATTAAACTCAACCGCAAGACCGCGAAGTTCTTCTGCAATTGCCTTAATATAAGAATATGAGTTTACCGAACTATTTGCCTTGTGTCTAGAAGAAGCACAAATATTGAGATAATCAATAAAAATAATATCAGGTTTAAATGACTTCTTCAAAGACAATTCATTCAAAAGTGCCTTAAAATGTCCAGAATGTGCGGAAGCAGTTGGATACTCCTTAATAATTAAAGATCCCTGTGTTTTTTTTACAATACCATTTACCTTATTTTCAAATGATGAACGTGGAAGATCAATTAATTGTTGAATTGGTACATTCAGAAGGTTTGCGTCAATTCTTTCAGCAATACGTTCTTCTGCCATTTCCAACGTAATGTACAAAACATTCCGCCCTTGAAGCAAGACTGAACTGGCCACATGACACATGAATAGAGATTTTCCAACGCCAGTACCAGCAAGTGCGATGTTAAGAGTTTTATTAGGGAGACCACCTTTTGTAATTTTGTTAAAATATTCAAGATCAAATTCAATTTTGTCTTCTTTTCTGTGGTAAAACTCGTATCGTTCTTCATAATTTTGTAAATAGTCATGCCCAATATTATTATCGAAAGATACTGCAAGAGCATCTGAAAGAATATTGGGAATTGCATCCCGATTCTTTTTATCATTATTCCCATCGGCAATATGAATAGACTCCATAAGTGCCAAGTAAATAGCACGATCACGACACCACTTTTCAGTTGTATCGATCAACCATTGCTTATTTACTGGAAAATCATTCAAAGATTTATTAATTTCTCGGATTCCTTTAATTTGATCTTCAGTCAAATCTGTGCGATTTTCTACCTCAATGTTAAGTGCTTCGATTGTAATTGCTGAACCATACTTGACAATGAATTTAACAATCTCTTCAAAAATGATCTTTTCGATCTTTTGCTCAAAATAATCTGGTTGAATGAAAGGTATGACCTTGCGCGAGTAATCTTCATTAAATACTAAATTTCTGAGAATGGTTGTCTCAATTCGTTCCATAAGAGAATTGTTGTTTTGCGGCAGCATCAAGTTGCTGCATTACTTCTTCTGTAAAATATTGGTCAGGATTTTTTAAAATCTCTTTTCCATATATTTTTTTACCATTAATTTCATAACGACCAGCAACATTTTTCCACATTCCTACAGTTTCACCAAGTTCAAGTAATCCATAATAACGATCAAGACCACGCTCATCATAATAAAGACGAACTTCAACATCTTTGTTTTCCTTACTCAAACGTGACTTAGCAGTTTTTGCTTTAATAATGTTTCCAACAATTTCTGTTCCATCTTTTTCTTTTTTCTTACTAAGATATACAATAGTAGAAGCAGCATACTTAAGACCACTACCACCGCCCATTTCTTTAGTAGGAACGTAAGCACCGATAACATCATAAGTATGATTGGTTACAATCATTGGAATTTTTGCTTGCCCAAGTTTAAGGGTAAGCATACGGAATGCACCTTTAATAAGTTGAGATTTTGTCATGTCCCGAACTTCTTTGTCATTCAATGCATCATTAATTTCCTTACTCGTAGAAAGCATCCCCAAAGAGTCTAGCACAAAAATGCAAGGTTTGCGCTCCGCTTCTGGTTTTTTCATGTACAAGTCTACTGCCTTGAGCGCCGTTCCGCGAAATTCTTCAACAGTAACAACATTAACAACCACAAGACGAGAAGTATCAATTCCACGAGATTCTAGGAGAGATTTGGTAATAGCAGCTTCAGTATCAAAGTAGAGGCAATAACCATCGGGATTGGTATCAAGAAAATTCTTAACAACAGCGAGGCTGAAGAAAGTCTTTCCAGTAGAAGACTCTCCAGCAATAGCAGTAATCTTATTCCCAGATACGCCACCAAATATACTACCTGAAACCAGTGCATTAAAAATGTACGAACCTGTATCAACATAAGTCTCAGTCTCATCAATATCAGAAGCAAGTTGTGTGTACTCACCACCGATTTCTTTTACAATATCTTTAAGAAAATCCATTTTTTGTATTCCTTTGAAATTTAAACGACCATAATTTTGCATACAAGTCTTTATACTTGTCTTTATGCTTTTCCAATAATTCCATGATAATAGTAAATTCTTTATCTGTTATTGGTAATTTTATCATGCCATCATTCCATACTCTTCACGAAGTATTTTTTTATAGGGCAAACCTTGGTCTTTAAGATGTCTAACTAACTTTAATTTTTGATAAAGTGCAGTATCTCCACCCAAAGTTAATGCACTAATAATAGTGTTTAGTTCTTCGTCGTTAATAGGTAAATCCATCAGCAAAAAAATGATTCAAGGTTTGCAGTTTTTTCTTCTTTCCACCCAATAATATTCAGAATTGTTTTGAGTGGATCCAAAAATGCCTTTTCAAATTGTAGTTCATAATCAATATATTTGTCAAGACCAAGTTCTGTAGGAAACTGTTGAATAAAGGAAATTACATTTTCCTGAATAATATTTGGTTTCTTCAAAAATAAGAACTTAACCTTTTCTCCATTATTAATGAGCGAATACTTATTAGTAAGATTTTTTTGTTTTATATAATGATTGAACAATAACGCACCGCGAACTTGAATCGGAGTTTTAGGAGCGTAGATACTAGAAGATGAATGATATTTACGAACATCGGATGCAGTTCTGGGAAATGCAATTTGCTCTGGAGGAAGAGATTTAAACTCTTCACGACACTTATCAATGAAATGAATCATGTCATCTTCAGTTCCGCTCATTAAGATATTAAAAGATTCTTTCAACATCTTACGGCAAGGTGCGGGTGTAGAAGATTTAATTGCTTCAATTCCTTTGATCTTAAGTTTAGATTCTTCATAACGAACACCTTCACTATCCCATACACTTAAAATGTATCTCTTTTTTGCAGTCCAAATACCACGTTCAGCAATACACTCACGCTTCATGATCATTTTTTGCTCATAAGCATTTACGTATTCCGCCAATTCTTGGTAAGAACTTTCAATATATTTTTCAAATTCCACTTGACAGACCTTATCAAGGAACGAAACAATGCTTTGAGTAGTTTTCTCTCTTCCTTTGAATACAGTTTCCACCAGAGGACCCATATTAACATAAAGAGAATCAGTATCTGAAGCAATAACGTAATCAACATCTGTGCTCTTAAGAATCTTGTTTAAGTAAGTATTTACTTTGTTCATAATCCAGTTAATTGAAACTTGCCCAGACAATGTGATTGCTTCAGCATTTGCAAGTTTAAAGTAACGAAAATACTGATTACCAATCGCACCATAAGCAGAGTTCAATTGAATCTTACGTGCCATCTGGATGTTATTGCAACGAGCAATCTCTTTAACCAATTCTTTATTCTTGGTCTTCTCATATTCTTGCTCTGCCGCAAGCATTTTCTTTTTAAAGATCACACGTTCATTATAGATTTTCTCCATCAACTCTGGAAGAAATCCACGAACATCTTTACGATACATCGCACCATTTGCACAAACTGCATAGTCCTTATAAAGTTCAAATGTAATATCTTTATTCAGAATTTTGTCTACAGTTACAGTTGGATGCCTTTCTTCTAGAAGAGTTTCTGGAGAAATGTTGTATTGCATGATTAGGTGAGGATATAGAGAGTTCAAGTCAAAACTCACAACCCATTCATACATTCCAGGAATAGGTTCTTTTACATAAGCACCCTCATACTTCGTATCTTTATCAGAACGCTCTTTAGGAGGAATAACGATATTCCTTTTCTTCAGATAGTTATAGATGATTGTATCCCACATGCGAACTTGAGAAAATACATCCTCATAGTTTGCCTTGGCATCATATGCCATCGTAAGAGCAAGTTCAATCAGTTTCATCTTGTCTTCCAAACGGTCAACAAGTTCCACGTCCTTGATGTTGTACTCTACAAACTTCTGCCAACCTTTAGTGTAGAAGTCTTTGAACGTATCAAACTCGGAGTGATCCAGTTTCTTTTGCTTGAGTTCAACTTCGGCAATATAATCCAAGCGATAGGATTCCTGTGCTTTATAAGTAAATTTCTTATAAAGGTCAAGATAGTCTAACTGTGAAATTCCACCAATATCATAACAAACATGTTTACGACCAGAAATATAAGTCTCATCCTCAGTTACAAGACCCCAAGGTGACAAACGCTTCATCAATTTTTCACCGAGAACTCTATCGATTCTGCGGACAAGATATGGAATATCGTACAATTTACTATTCCATCCAGTCACAACTTCGGGAGTATTGGATTCAATCATCCACCAACTAATGAAGTCATTTAAAAGATCATATTCATTAGAAAAAGAACGATAATCAACATTTTTCTGTTTGTTTTGAAAAGGACCTTTACCCCAAGTGCGAATTTGCTTTGAAGAATAATCCTGAATAGTAATCAGAAGAACTTCCTCTGCAGCAGATTCTACATCGGGGAATCCATTTTCAGAAGCAACCTCAATATCAATCGTGGTTACTTTAATCTTACTAATGTCAAACTTCAGTTCCTCTTCTGGATAAATGTCAGAAATATACTGATAGATGTATTGCGTATTTCCGAAGATTTTAAAGTTTTCTACATTCTCATATTTTTTAACGAACTCCCTACAGTCACGTACAGATCCAGGTTGAACTGATTCTACATATTCTCCAGTTAATGTTTGGTATTTAGTTTTTTTATTCGCAGGGACAAAAAGAGTCGGGTTGAACTTCTCACGGGTCATAAAGTGTTTGCCATCTTCATAACCACGGACAAGAAAGTTGTCCCCGACCATTTGAACGTTAGTATAAAAACGCATTATTTAGTAAATTCAAGATACTTTTCAATAACTTCTGCACTCGGATCTGCGATTGTTAAAATATCTTCAGATCTAATCATAAGTTCTTTTTGATTTGTTGCTTCTAACCATGGTTCCAGATAAAATTCATCAGAAGATTCTTTCTTTTTCCATTGGCAAGGATTAATTAATTTGCAATTTGGATCTCCAATCTCAGCATCAATTTCAATTACTTCAGTTATTAATACAGTATCAACTTTCAACAAGAGACACTTCACATTCTTTTCCATTTACTTTTTCCTCAAACATTTGCTTTAAAGAACTGATAGGTTCTACTACAGTTATAACCCAATCTGGGGTGACAATAACATCTTTATCTTCAGATAAAATAATCCATGGAGATAAAGTTATACTGACAACATTTTCAGAATCTTCATTAGTACTTTCGGTTAAAAGTACTGGTGAATTCAAAATAACTTTATGTGGATTAGAAAACAAGTATCCACATGGTTTTTCATCAGAAACAAGTTCTTTTGCGTCAGAAATAATGTAATCTCCAGATTTTAACAATGCTAATTTAGTTGACATGCTCAGATAATTTCTGTAAACTCATTTTAGCAAAAAAAGGGGGAGGTGTCAACTGGATTTTGCCAGTTGCCTCCCAAGCGCCGACGATATTCAAATATATTTATAGATAATCTTTACGAGCATGATGTTCTGGAATAATCTTACCAAGAGTTACATTCAATAGTCCATCTTCAAATGTGACCTCTTTGATTGTTGTGTCGTCAGATAATGTCCATGATCTCTTGAAAGATCGTTGAGCCAATCCCTTATGGATGTATTGGGTATCAGACTCTTTATCCTCTTTTTGCCCTTCGACAAAAAGTTTTCCATACTCTGTGTATACATGTACTTCCTCCTTTTTAAATCCAGCAAGTGCAAGTTCTAATCTTGATTCTACGTTACTGATTTGAACAAGATTATATGGTGGGTAATTAGAAGTCGTCTCGTGAATCTTAAAAATACGATCAAAATATTCATCCATTCCAATGCTATTACGTGTAATCCTGTCCATCAAGGCAGGAAGATCCGCAGATGTAAACCTAGAAGTTGCAAGGTTAGTCATTATGGTAGCTCCTTTAAAAGCGAGGTTTGATTGTGTGATCCCAATAAGGCGATCAATACTATTTAACCATAAAACAAAAAATAAAAGCAAAGTAAAAACCGAACCTATTGTTATGGTTTTTACATCACAAAAACATCAAGAATACATTCTTCTATGTTTAGGAACTTTATTTTCTTTCAACCACAATCTAATAGCCCTATCAGATACTCCATAAACTTTAGCACATTCTTTTTGCGAAGAATATGTTATTCCTTCCAAAGTAAATGGTTTAGATTTTTTTCCTTTTCCAATATTTCCACGTTTATAATTATCCAATACTTTTTTATCAGTAATCTTTACACCTTTATTCCAGGGTGTTTTTCCTTTCATAGATTTACTAATGTTTCTTTTATGCTCTTCAGTATGAACTTGACTTTGACCTGTTCTTCTAACATTTTCTAACAAACCACCTAATCTTTTTACACCATAAAACTTTATTAATGTTTTTTCTAAATCAAGTGCTTCTTGTTCCGTTAGATTATCTTTTATAATCTCTATTCTTTCTATTGGAGGCAAATCAACATTTATATGTTTTTGATAGGCACGTTTTCCCATACCTTTTCCCACATAATATGGAGAATATCTATCTGGACGTAGATAAAAATACACGTAGTAATCTTCCATTTCTACTCTGTGTTGGTTCGCAATACTATTTATACAAGAAAAGGTGTCCGAAGACACCTTTCCACCTGATAGATGCGAACCACACAGGTATTATTATTTATTCAGTTTTCTCTATGTATGGAATGGATAAATTCTCAAGTATTCTTTCACATAAAGGTAATTCCTTCTTTTTAATAATTGAATAACCTTTATGGTGTTTGCGTTTTTCTTTTGCTTTACTATCTGGCGATGTTTTACTTAAAGCACGTCTATCAAGATTAAACTTCTCACAAAAACGTGATATATTTTGAGTTATATATTTTTCATTATTATGTAAAATAATAAACTCATAACAACATCCACTGAGAGCATTATTTTCAGCAGGAGTAACCCACATTAAATTTGAAACGTGATTGTTTTTCACGTTTTCATCTTTATGATGAACTTCGGTTTTATTTTCTGGATTTGGAATATGGCGAGATGCAACTAATCTATGAATCGCACCATATTTACAAACCTCATATTTTTGCCCCCTTAAACCATACTTTTGATATCTAGATGGGACACGACCATTTTCATCATAAACTTCACCACTTTCAGTAACGATAAAATCACTCATATCATTCGGTTTCCTCAACCCTTTTCTTTTTAGCGCCAATATTATACTTAGTTTCCAGAATCCAATCACCCTTGTCCTTATAAGCAAGAACTTTAATCTGATTCAACGGAGCAATGTCCTGAATCTTAGTGACATCTACAATCGTAATTAGACCCCAATCTGCAAGAAGTTGGGCAATACGATTACGACGCTGAACATCATTCACAGTCAGATTAGCGTGTTTACCGTCCAGGGCAAACAGTTCCTTAAAGTGAACGAGATAATATCTACCTTGCTTGTGAAGAATATGGCAAGACTGATAGATTTTCTTTTCCTTTCGTGATGCGACTCCGATACGAGTCAAAGTTTCGCGTACCTTCAAAAAGTCGTCTGGTTCATTAAGAACCACTTCGACCATTTGATCGGGCGTCCACTTCACTTCAGGTTCTTGAACGACACTCATTTTGTTCCTCCAGTTTCAAATTTCGATTTAATAAAAGTAAGTTGTTCTTTAGTAAGAATCCTCAAAGCTTGTTTTGCCTTTTCATTACTATAACCATAGTAACGTTTAACATAATCAAGATCTTTGATTTTATCTTGTCGGAGCCAGGGAGAAAATCTCTTCTTTTTCCTCAGACTATTTATATAAAAGTCATATTGCAACTTTTTAGATAAAAAATGATATCTGTTCATTTCATTTGCAAACATTACAGAATCAATATGACCAGAAAAGCAACGATTAATAACATATGGAGAATATTCTTTCTCCAACAAAGGATCTTCATCAATCAAATTTTTCTTTGTTTGATTAATTGAATTTAACCAGTCTTTAAGTTCCATATTATCTAATAATTTCTAAATTGGAATTTGCAGTCCATAATTCCAAAGTTTTCCTAAGTTTATTGTCTTGAATCAGTTTATTATATCTTCGTGTTGCCTTGACTTTCCACCATTCAATAACCTCTTCAGGTTCATACCCAAACTTTGAAATATAATATCTCTTCTTTTCAGTCAAAGTTTTTGCATGTTCAATACATTTTTTAAATTCATGTAGCTTTGAAGCATCTTGAAGAGACTTTATGATGATTGAAATCATCTTAGTTTGAATTTTCAATTTCTTTGAAGACTTATCTGCAGAAATTAATCTTTCACCACCATTAGCATTATTGTTAAACCACCAAAACATTTCACGAAAATAGTCATCATGAAATAGAGGAAGGAAATTACTTTCAGTGTCTCCTATGTGTCGAATATAAGGTTTAAGACCATCATACATGGATACTCCTTTTGTTGTACCGTATAATGAAGTTGTTTCAAAGTATTGAAGATCAGTTCCATACTTTGCATTAAACTGTCGTTTGAGTTCATTGGATGATGCCAATAATGCTAGAAGTTTTCCACCAAGATAATTGTATCCGAATGGTTGTACTGGAACAATGTTAAATCCCATTACAAACTCATGATTAATTTTAGACAAAGGTAGTACCTCTCCAAAATAATCATTTCTTGGTTTTGAATTAATTGTTGGTGACCCAAATCGAACAACACCAATCACTTTGTTAGTGTTATCTTCAGTGACAATCCATTTAACTGTTCTTCCTGGAATTGCTTCCTCAATTGCATTAGAAGCAGTCATGTTTAAAATTTCAGAATACAATTCTTGATTGTATTTTGTCTTTGGTTTAGAACTAGTATCAACCTCATGAATTGTAAAAGACATATCATTTGGTTGCATTGAAAAGTCAGAAAATATTTCATCTTCAGGACCAAATAATTTTCCAGAAGAATTTTGAATTCTACTTTGTTTTACAAATCGCATGTAATCATCAATGCGATTAAATTTGGAATAATATTCTATAAATTGATCTGCTGCCCAAATAGCATCACTTTCGGATAATAAACTCATACAATTAAGAACTGGGTTTCATATTCAATAAGTTCAGATGGTGTTTCAATGTAGTTACTGGCAGGTTTCATATCTTTATTATACCACTTTGAACCTTCTGCTTTTTGCAACAACTGAATATTTAAATGTTGATACTTTTGATCAGTATGGGCATATATTTTAAACTCATTATTCCTATTAGAGGTCAAAAATGAGAGACTTCTATTTTCTTCAGGAGTAACAATAATAGTTGTACATGCCATAATAAACAATTCTCGATAAAGATCATAGTTGTTCAAATACTTATCAGAATTATCCATAATCATTCTACCAATAAACTGTGGAGAATAACAATGATCTTTACAAAGAGCCCATTCAGGTTCTTGTTTTTTCTTCTCTACTGCTTCAACACTAATTAATCCAGAAGGAACTGAAAGGGAATGTACTGTATTGTAAAAAGAATGTGTGATTGCACGAACAGTATCTTTACAATTTCTGTGCGTAAACCATTCATCTACATTTGCTTTTAAACTATTAAAAGCAATCCTACAGTAAGTTTCAACACGATACTTTTGCTTTGGTTGCAGTTTAGAAAAATTAGACTTCATAATCAGTAGGATGATACTTTAAGTACTCAAGAAAGGTCATTTTCATTTCTTTCTGCGTCATGCCACAATGCTTTGCAGCAGCAGGAAGAGTCATTTTAGCACGAAACAACGCTTCGTTTGATTCTTTTACATTCTCAGGAGTGGTCTTAACACGTTCTTCTTTTAAAGACTTATAATCAATTTTTAACAAACTCATTTAAATTCACACTCCACCATAATTTCAGTTAATGCTGCTAAGAGGTTAATTTCCTGATCAGCCACGAACGCACATTGGTATTGATACTTAGCAATAACAAGAACGGCAGCAGGGATAGACTGGGGCGAAAGGCAATCATAACAGGCGTCATACACCCTGCGAAGTAAACTAGAAGCATCGTTGTCCAAGTTGGAGACCACCCACTTGCGGACTTCTGAAAAGTTTTTGTCTTTGAGATTTTTAATGAGTTGATTTACTGTGATGTCTGAGAACGATGCAAGAATTCCTGAGTCAATTTTACCCCCCGTAGAATATCTTTGACATTCGTTGAGGACTCGTCTGAAATCTGGGAAGTGCTTGGATACCAATTCCGCAACGACTTTTTGATCATAATCAATCCTTTCCTGATCCAAGATCGTTTGGAGACGTTTGAAGAAGGATCCTGCAAGTTGTTGTTTTTGCTTCCCTTTGATGGTGAAGTCGATAACTGCACATCGGGAGTGAAGAGGTTCAATAATCTTGTTCTTGTAGTTACATGTGAAGATGAATCGGCAGTTGTTATAAAATGCCTCAATATTCGCCCGTAATAAGAGTTGTACGTCGTTGCCTGTGTTATCCGCCTCATCGATGATGATGACCTTGTGTTTAGAAGATCCCGTAAGTGAGACGGTCGAAGCGAAGTTCTTTGCTTGGTTCCGTACAGTATCCAGGAAACGCCCTTCGTCGGATCCGTTGATAACATAATAGTCTGC
>JACCDW010178984.1_pt1 | contig 13462 bp, 9 predicted proteins | sample 7449781 | NCBI WGS metagenome assembly JACCDW01 (sample SAMN15323449, study PRJNA562643) | freshwater metagenome | isolation source: river surface water | place: USA:Blue River Watershed | collected 2017-08-18 | reverse complement strand
CCGTGCATTACAATCTCTTCCTGCGCGCCCAGCGTCTCGCCGAGCTGGTGTCCGCGACCTACGTTGAAAAGGAGGCGCTCCAGGCATGGCGCGACCTGATGGCCGCCGCCTCCGCTGCGGACCGAAGCGCGGCACGCGTCCGGCCGCTGCGCCTTGCCGCCGACTGGGAGGCTGACCTCGTGCGGCTGGAGGCCAGTGTGCGCGACCTTGAGTCGCAGTGCTGCCCTCCTGATCCCCGTCTGCTGCGGGAGAAGATCTGGCGCCCGGCTCCCGTACCTTCGTTTCCCGAGCCCCGGGTCGAGGTTTTGCCCGCGTTGGGTGAAGCGAGCCGTGTCGTCCTCCGGTTGCCTCCGTCGGCGCCCGCCGCGAGGGCCTCCCTGCTCATCCGCTCCCGGGGTGACACCGTGTTCCGCGAGATTCCCCTGGCCGCCACGCTCGGCGGCGGGCTCGAGGCCGCGGTGCCGGCCTCCGGCCCGTTTGAGGCCTTCGTCGAGTTCGACGGTCCTGTCGGCATCCGCTTCGCACCCGCTCCTTGGGAGCGCCCCTCACTCCTCACGCTCGGAGGATCGTGAGACTCACTCCCTCTCCGGCTTTCCCGGTGAGCCCGTCCGGACTTCGTCCCGCCAGTCGGCCCTGAGCGTATCCATAAGTTGGTCACGAATTGAGGCTGACGAAAAGACGCCGCGGAGGAATTCTTAATGACCGAAGGCGTTCGCGGGCCAACATCTTGGCCGATTGATCGGCCGGCCCTACGATGGTTGTCGCTATCTCGGCCGATGATGAGGACCTTGTTCATCCCAGCCGGGTCCGGCGGGGGAGCCGGATTTCCCGCTCCCGCGTCCGAGTCCCCGTCTGCTCACTCCACATGCGAACCGATTACCTGCAGAGCGCGCTTCTCGTCATCGATGACCCGAACGTGCTGGTGAATATCATCTCCCGCCGGGTGAAGCAGCTGAAGCAGGGCAACCGCGCCCTGGTCGAGTCGCTGGAGAAGCTCGCGCCGGAGGACATCGCGCTCCGGGAAGTCGCCGAGCGGAAGATCAGCTTCGAGGAAGCGAGCCCGGCCGACATCATCGCCGGTCGCCGCTAGGACGGATCGGACTCATTCTTATGGCCAAGTCACAAAACGCCCGCAAGCAGACCAAGAAACCGGCTAAGCAGAGCCCCAAGCAAAAGAAGGCGGCGAAGCGCGCCAAGAAATAATCCCTCTGCGCTTTTCCGCCACCGGTCTCGGCGGCGGAAAAGCGGGTTATTTATTCCGGTCCCGCAAGGGAGGCGGTTTCTTCTAGGAGTGCGTGGTGCCGGGTTTCCGGCAGCCACTTGGATTGTGCTGCGCGTCTCACCCGCGCCCCGGCCATGAGGTGGGGCGGTTCCAGAAGGTGTCGGAGCGGCCGCCGTAGTAATCGGCCAAGACCGCATCCATCACGGCCGAGGTGCGGCGGGCGGACTCCCCTGTGCTCGGGCAGGCGCCGCGGCCGAGCAGATCGTCGACGATCGTCTGGATCAACGGCTGGGCGACATGCGGCGGATTGGGAATATCGATCAGCTCTGGGCCGCGGTCAGTTTCCAGCCTTAACGGATCGGCGGTGAAGAAGGTCATGCTGACACTGCCCCTGGTACCGAGGAAGGTGAGGGTATCGTCGCGCGTCTGGCTGGCGAAGTTCCAGGTGCAAGCTCCGGTGACGCCGCCCGCGGCGCGGAACGCGAGCGCGACCTGATCCTCGACCGCGTAGAGGCCTGCGGCGTTGGTGGCGTGGCCTCGGACGTCGCCAAGCGGGCCGAGGCAGAAGTCGAGGAAGTCGAGCACGTGGGAGCCGATGTCGAGGAACAGTCCCGCGCCCGCGTGGGCGGCGTCGATGCGCCAGACGCCCGACGCACCCGGAGGCGCGGCGTGGCGGTAAGTGACTCCGGTCAGCTTTCCGATGGCGCCGCCGTTGACGAGCTCGCGTACCTTTAGGAAGCGCGGCATGGCACGACGGTAGTAGGCGGTGAACAGCGGAATACCCGCTCCGGTGCACGCCGCGATCATCGCGTCGCACTCGGGTACGTGGCGCGCCATCGGCTTCTCGACATGACACGGCTTCCCGGCCGCGGCGGCGAGGCTTACGCCCTCGAGGTGCGCGCCGGGCGGGGTGGCGACGTAGACGGCATCGACTTCGGGATCGGCGACGAGAGCGCGGGCGTCATCGTACCAGCGCGGTACGCCGTGCCGGCGCGCGTAATCGGCAGCGAGCGCGCCGTTACGGCGCATGACGGCCACGAGACGGGAGCCGCGGGCCTTGGCGAAGCCTGGGCCGCTCTTCACCTCGGTCACGTCGCCGCAGCCGATGATGCCCCAGCGAATGACGTCGCGTGCCGGCATGGGTTAATAGCAGCTGATCTCAGCGATTGAGCCACCAGATGGCGGCGTTGAGCGCGGTGGCGAAGCTCACCCACGCGAGGTAGGGAGCCCAGAGGATGCCCGCGGTTCGGTCTGCCCGCCAGAACCGGACCTGTGCGAGAACCAGCAGCGCCCAGAGCGCGCTGATCTCGATCAGCGCGAGTCCCGGCCGATGCAGGGCGAAGAAGAGCACCGACCAGAGCGTGTTGAGCGCGAGCTGGGAGCCGTAGAGGTTGAGCACCGATCGGGCCTCCGCGGCCTGCCGGGTGCGCCACACCCGCCAGGCCGCGATCGCCATTAGCGTGTAAAGGAGCGTCCAGACGGGGCCGAAGAGCCAGTTGGGCGGCGTCCACGAAGGTTTCGCGATGGTTGGATACCAGGTGCGGACGTTGTCGATGGTCGCCCAGGAGCCGATGGCGGAAGCGGCGAATGTGACCGCGAGGAAGGCCGCGAGGGCGGGGTAGCGGCGGGGTTGAGAGGTCAAACTGGTCATGGCCGAAGCGGAAAAAACGAAAGGCGGCCGTTGCGGGCCGCCTCTCGGGTGAGACTTCAGGGGGCGCTCAGTTGGTCACGTCGAAGGTCGTGCTCCGCTCGCGGATCGGGAGGTAGACCTTGTACCATTCCTTCTGGGCGTCGCTGTCGGTGTAATCCTTCAGCGCCTGCTCGCTGGCGAACTCCATCGCGATGACGTGGGTGCGTTCGCCCTGGGCCTTGATGGTCTTGGTCCAGACGCGGGTGATGCCCTTGTACGCAGCGGGCAGCTTCTGGGCGCCGTCGAGGGCGGCCTTGATCTGCTCGGGCGTGGTGCCGGCCTTCCAGGAGACCGTGACGACGTGCATCACGGACTTGGGGGCGGTGGCCGAGGCGGCAGCCGCGGGGGCGGCGGCCTTCTTGGCCTTCTTGGGGGCGGTCTCCTGGGCGAAGGCGCCGGCGGTGAGGCCGAGGGCGGCGAGGGCGAGGGCAGCGAGTATGGATTTCTTCATGGGCTGGGAGGTTGGCGGGTTGCGGTCAGAAGCGGCCCTCGATGCCGGCGGTGATGGAGGTGCCCTGCATGAGGAAGGTTTCCAACTGGTCGGCGATACCGCGGTAGTAGATCTGCGGCTCGTTGAACAGGTTGGCGACGCCGAAGGTCGCGGTGAGGTTGGAGCGGAGCTGGTAGCGCAGGTTCAGGTTCACCAAGTCGCGCGGCTTCATGTACTGCTTGCGGGAAGGCTGCGCCACGTTGAATGCGTTGCGGATGCTCTGGCTGGTGTAGTTGTAGCTCACCGAGAATCCGAACTTCCGGTAGTCCCACGAAACCGAGAGGTTGCCGGTGCGCGGGATGAAGCCGTTGATCTGCCCGTTGCTCAGGTAGGTCGTGCCGCCAAAGTCGCCGTGGGCGTTGATGAGCGTGAAGTTGGCGTTCACGCGCAGGGTGCGCAGCAGCCCGGGAAGGAAGCGGAACTGCTGCTGATAGGCGAACTCCCAACCTTGGGCGATCGCGGTTCCCGCGTTGATCGACTGGAGGATCTTGTAGCCTTCGAATTGGCCTTCGAAACCGTTGTCGGCTCCGGTGGGAACCGTGCCGGTCTCGCGGCCGGTGAGGATGAAGTCGGTGATCGTCTTGTGGAACCAGCCGACGCTGAAGCTGCCGGCGGGCTCGAAGTAATATTCCAAGCCGAAGTCCCAGTTCTTGGCGCGCTGGGGTCCAAGGGCCGGGTTGCCGATCGAGACGGTCTGGTTGGTGTCGCTGAACGAGAAGTTCGGCAGAGCGTTGGCGAGCGAGGGGCGGCCGAAGCCGGTGGTCCAGGCGCCGCGCGCCTTCAGGTTCGGGGTGAGGTCGCGCCACAGGTGGACGCTCGGGAAGTTCTGCCCGTACTTGCCCTCGTTCTCATAGCGGGCGGCGTAGTCCCGCTGTGCGGAGCCGACCGGGTCGGCGGCCTGCTGGGCCGCGTTGCTGAGCACGCGGGCGCGGATGCGGGAGATGCCGACCGTTTCGGTCACTTCACGGCGCACGCCGCCGAGGAAACCGAAGCCGGCGATGCGGCCCTGCGTCATGAGGTAGCTGCCGGTGATGACCTCGGTCGTCTTGCTCTCGTTCGCGAGGCGGTTCTGCTCGCGGAAGTAGATGTCTTCCTGCCACAGCTCCGGCTGGGTCGGCTGGCCGTTGCGGATGAACATGGCGCCTTCCCACGTGGGGATGCGGCGGCCGGTCTTGAGGGTGTCCCAGAGCAGGATCGAGGGATCGGTGGGCAGGGCGTCCCGGCCGATGTAGCTCCAGCGGCGGCCGCGGCGCTCAAACTCAACGGAGTGGTCTCGGATCTGGCCGCCGGTCTTCAGGAAGGCGGTGAAGGCGTCGACTGGGACGCGGTACTTGAAGTGGGCGCGGACTTCCTTGATCAGGTCGATGTCGAGGTTGCCCGAGTTCGAGTTGAGGCCGTTCACCGCCGGGCGGTAATTACGCGGGTTGGTGAAATCCAGGCCCCCGTTCTGGATGAAGCGCGGGTAAAGGTCGCTCTGAGTACGGTCGAGGATCCAACCCACGCCGGTCTCGCCGTTGGGCCCGACGATGTTGTTCGTCGCGGAGCCCGGCCCGCCGTTCGGACCCGTGAATGGAACGTTGCCGATGCGGTTTACGAGCGATCCCTCCGCACCGAGGGTGCGGTAGCGGGTGCGGCTCCAGAGGGCGGCCCACTCGATCTCGAGGCGGTTCAGGGTGTGCTCACCGGCGACGTCGAGGTGGCGCAGCCGCTGGTCGCGGTTGATCAGCGTCGAGGTGACGTCGATCAGGGCCGGGGCCGTCGTGCCCGAAGTGGCGGTGGCGGCCGTCGGCACGGCGCGCACGGTGGTGATGCGGTCCGTCCAGCCGGGCACGACGCCGGTGTTGGTGGCGTTGGGCACCGTGGTCTGGCTGCCGGCGTAAGCGCGGGTCTGATACTGGCGGCGCATCGGCTCGGGCGCGTCGTTGTAGATCAGGTTAAGCTTGATGAGGTTGTTCCGGTCGAAGCGGTAGTCCCACTTGGTGTTCAGGCTGCGCTGCTTGCGGTTGTTGTAGTTGTCGGTGGTGCGGTAATCCCAGACGAAGGCGGGCTGCGAGTTGGTCTGCTGGTAGTCGCGCTGGGTGCGGAAGAATCCGAAGGCGTTCTCCGAGTCGGAGGCGTTGATGGAGACGGCGAGGTTCTCGGTCGTGCTGCTGAAGACGGCGAACTTCTCGGTGTAGGAGGCGTTCATCAGCGCGTGGGAACGGCGGGCCTCGCGCAGCGGCACCTGCTCCGTGAACCAGGGCGCCATGCGGCCCGTCAGGTTGAGCGTGATGCGGCGTTTCTCGCGCATGTTGAGCGGGGAACGGGTCTTGAAGTTGACTCCGCCGCCGAGGGAATCGACGGGCTTGTCGGGGGTCTGCCCCTTCACGACCTCGAGCGACTCGAACATCGCGCCGGTGAAGGCTGTCATGCGGGTGTTGCGGTTCTGGGCGCTGAAGGAGGACATGCCGCCCCCGTCGATCGTGATCGAGCTCATGCCGGCGCCCATGCCGCGCACGCTGATGACCTCGACCACCTCGTCGCCGGGGTTGCCGAACGCCACGCCCGGGAGACGGACGGCCAGCTCGGTGGCGTTCATGTTGGGCAGGTCGACGAGCGCGTCCATCGACGCCACGTTTTTGAGATTGTCGGCATTGCGCTGCTGGGTGAGCGCGGAGGAAAGGCCGGCCTTTTCCGAAGTGACCTTGAAGGTGTCGAGCATGAGCACGTTGCTGCTCATCTCGAAGTCGCGCACGGCGACCTGGCCGGCGGCGAGGTTGACGGTGACGCGTTGGGTATCGAGGCCGGTGTAGGATACGACGACCTCATGGGTTCCGGCGGGCACCTCGTTCAGCACGAAGCGTCCGGTCTGGTCGACGAGGGCTACGCGGCCGAGCGACGGAATTTCCACCTTGGCGCCGATGAGGCCGTTGCCGGTGGTCTTGTTGGTGACGTTGCCGGAAACGACTCCGTTGCCGGTGCGCTCCGCCGCGACCGCGGAGGAGGTGAGCGGGGCCAAGCTTGGCAGGATGGCGCCGAGGAGGCACCACGCGAGGATGCTGAGCGATCGTTGGAACAGGGTCTTCATGGTGTGGGTGAACGTCCGTCTTTCGTGACGAACGTGGGTCCGGACATACGGTTGCGGCCCGCGGGTCGCGGCAAGTTCAAATTGACCTGAAAGCCGGGCGCGACCCGCTCCCGGCCACCCCTGGGCTATCGTCGCAGCGAGGGGGCGCGGACAGCACGAACCGGGCGCTGGCCGGGGTTTTGGCTCGACTTTTCCGGGGGCGCGGGTTGCATGCCATGCTCCCGTCCCAGCGGGCTTCCTGCGGGGCGACTTCTTTACCGTTCCAATGAGCAGCAAACGCAACATCCCTACCCGCCGGTTCATCAAGCCCTCGTTCAACTTCCTGATCGAGAAGAAGCGCGATGGCGGTGAGTTCACCCAAGAGGAAATCCGTTATATCATTGATAGCACACTGGATGGCGAGATGCCGCAGCACCAGTTGGCTGCCTTGGCCATGGCCATCTATTTCTCCGGGATGTCGGCTCAGGAAACGGCCGACCTCACCGAGGAAATGATGCTCTCGGGTGAGGTCATCGACCTTTCCCACATCGCCAAGCCGAAGATTGACAAGTATTCGACGGGCGGAGTCGGCGACAAGACGTCGCTTGTGCTCGTGCCGCTGGCGATGGCCTCAGGGGTGGTCGTCCCGATGATGTGCGGGGTTGAGCACGACTACATCATCAACTCGCTCGACAAGCTTGGCGCCATCCCGGGCTTCAAGGGAAACCACAGCAACGAGCAGTTCTCCAGCCAGTTGTCCCGCATCGGTGGGGCGATCATGGCCCAGACCGAGGACTTGGCTCCAGCCGACGCCAAATTCTACGAACTTCGCAAGGAAACCGGCACGATCCCCAGCCTTCCGCTCATTACGGGAAGCGTTCTTTCCCGAAAGCTCGCGGAGGGTTCCGAGGGGCTCGTTATCGACGTCAAGTGGGGCAACGGGTCCTTTATCAAGGACCTCGAGCAGGCCAAGCAACTGGCCCGCTCCATGACCCGCGTCGGCCGCTCGATGAAGCGGCGCTGTGTCGCGCTCGTGACCGATATGAACCAGCCGCTAGGCGACTCGGTCGGCACTGCGCTCGAGGTGAAGGAGGCGATCAAGCTGCTCAAGGGCGAAGGAGCCGACGACATGAAGGACCTGGTCCTCAAGCTGGGCATGGAAATCGTCCGCCTCGCGGGTGTCGCCGGCTCTACGTTGTCGGCGAAGCAGACCGTCCAGCGTCACCTGACCGACGGCTCGGCCCTCGCCAAGCTCAAGGAGCTGGTGAAGGCGCAGGGTGGTGACACGTCCTACATCGACAACCCCGACAAGTTCACGCCGGCGCGTCACATTCGGAAGCTGCCGGCGCCAAAGCGTGGCTACGTCCACACCATCAACGCGGCGATGATCGCGCGAGGCGTGCACATCCTCGGTGCGGGGCGCGACGGCAACCACGGCAAGATCGATTACTCCGTGGGAGTCTCGGAGGTGAAGAAGGTCGGCACGCAGGTGAAGCAGGGCGAGCCGCTGATGATGATCCACTATAACGACGAGGCGAAGCTCGAGCAGGCGCTCGAGTACTTCAAGAATGCCTACCGCCTCGCGCCGAAGCGGCCCACGCCGCCGCCGTTGATCGTCGAGCGGGTGGCCTGATCGGCAAACCCGGGCAATTCCGAGGGCCGGCTGTCCCCAGCCGGCCCTTCTTTTCGACCGCTGCCGTCATTCCCGAAGCTTCCTCCACGTGGATCAACCTACCGAGCTCCCGACTCCGGTCCCGGCCGCCCGACCGGCGCCGGTAGACCGCGCCGATCGGCCGCGTCCTTGGGCGCAACTGAAGTTCTTCACGTTCCAGCCCGCGATTTTCCCCCGCATGCTCGGGGAGGTATCGCCGGACGCCCGTCCGGGCGACTTGGTCCACGTGTTTGACAAGTCCGGCGCCTTTGCCGGCGGCGGTCTCTTCAATCCGCGCGCGAAGATCCCGCTGCGGGTGGTCTGCCACTCGGCGACGCCGATCGATGAGTCCTATTTCGAATCCGCCCTGCGCCGGGCCGTGGAGCTGCGGCGTTCGCTGTTCAAGCTCGACGAGTTCACCGATGCGTACCGGTTGGTAAATTCCGAGGGTGACGGCCTCAGCGGGCTCACCATTGACCGGTACGGCGACACGCTGCTCTGCGAGGTGTACAGCCTTGGCATGGCGCAGCGGCTGCCGCGCTGGTTACCGCTGCTGCACGAACTGGCCGGGACCCGCTTTGCGCGGGTGCATGTCGATCACGACCTCGGCAGCCTCGAGGGCATCCGGCCTTCGTTGTTCAACGAGACCAACGCCGCCGCGCCGCGGGCCGTGAAGATCCGCGAGCACGGTATCCGGTACGAGGTCGACTTCGCCGAGGGGCACAAGACGGGGTTCTTCTGCGATCAGCGCGAGAATCGCCGGGCCCTCGCGCGGTTCACGCCGGGCGCACGGGTGCTCGACCTTTGCTGCTACACCGGAGGATTTTCCCTGAACGCCCGGATCACCGGTGGCGCCGACGAAGTCACCAGCGTCGACCTCGACGAGGCGGCGATCGCGCAGGCTCGCCGCAACGCCAACCTCAACCAGGCGCGGCTCAAATTCGTGCACGCCGACGCGTTCGCCTACGCGCGGCAGATGCAGACCAACGGAGAGAAGTGGGATGTCGTCGTGCTCGATCCGCCGAAGTTCATCTTCACCCGCGATGAGCACGGCAACTGGGAGGGGCGTCAGAAGTACGAGGATCTCAACCTGCTCGCGATTTCCCTCCTCAAGCCGGGCGGCATCTTCGTCACCTGCTCCTGCTCAGGTCTGCTTTCACTCGAGGACTTCGAGGGGCACGTGATCCGCGCCGCGCACCGGCAGGGCCGGCGGTTGCAATTCCTGGACCGCACCGGGCCCGGTCCGGACCATCCGGTGTTCTCGAACTGCCTCGAGGGCCGCTACCTCAAGGTCCTCTGGGCGCGGGTGGCCTGAGGAAAACCGACGCTCGAGGCGACTTCCGCCCGGACCTCAATGCAGGCTCCGGATGTGCAGAATGAGCGACTCGATCTGCGACTCGGTGAGCACGCCCGCGTAGCTGGCCATCGCGTACTCGCCCTTCTCAAACCCTGCGGCGACCTTGGCAGTCGGATCGAGCATCGACTCCCGCAAGTAAGCCTCGTCAGCCGTGACTTCGATGGGCTTGCCGTTGATGAAGACCTTCCGGCGCGAACCGAAGAGTCCCTGCCACGGTGGACCGGAACGGGCGACCGCGGGATTGTTGTCCGATCCGTGGCAGGCGATGCAGGCGAACATCTGGGCGAGGCGAGCGCCTTCCGCCGCGGTCGGGGCGGCGCTGGTCGCGGTCGCCAGTGCTGCGCGGGGCGTGAGGTCGATCTTTAGTTCGCCGAAGCCTTCTGTGATGGGGTCGAACTCCGCTAATTCGTACGGCGTCGTGTAGGCGTTGTCGCTGAACGCGCGTCCTTCCGCGGTGGCGAGCGACCAGCCGACGCGCAGCTGCATGACGGGCTTCATCCCGGGCACCGCGATGAAGACTGCGCGGCCGTCCTTCGAAAGATAGGCCGCGCTCGGCGTGAGGGCGTCCTGACCCGGGGTACCGTCCGCCTTGTACATCGCGGAACCGTACTTGTAGCTGCGACGGTAGGACCATGACTGGAGCGAGAAGTTCGCGGGGTCGGCGGCCTTGCGTGGGTCGAGGGGAACGTCGAAGCGCACGAGGACGCCGTCCTTCATGGGCGTGACTTCGCCGGGTAGGGTGACGGGAAGGCTCGTGCGCCGCAGACGCCCGAGGCCGGCGGGCACGTCGATCACGTTGCCCCATCCGATCACTTGGAAACCGGCTACGTACAGGAGCCCGTCGGCCGGGTTCACGGATCCGTTCAACGGCGGATAATCGATGTCCTTGGTGATGCTCACGACCGCCGCCTGCGGGCGCGCGCCGCGGCGGTTCATCAGCACGCGGAAAAGTTCCGGCCGGTTGTAGCCGATGTGGACCAGGCCTCCGTTGAGCGGCCCCAGGTTCGCGCCGTGCAGCCAGACTTGTGAGAGCGCGGAGGCGTTGACGGGGTGGGGGATCCACGTGAGCGGATCCGCGATCGGGGCCGGGTACTTTTCATTCGGCTCGAACGGCGCGAGGAAGCCGTGGAAGTTGCCGTTCTCGACGATGAGCAGCGGTGTCGACGGTACGTAATTGCCCTGTTGGTCGCTGGCCGTGACGAGCCCGCTGACGGGGTCGACGCCGAGGTTGGGCTGCCGGAATCCCCGGCCGAGCACCGTGGTGGTCTTTCCATCCGCGCTCACGCGGAGGACGGTACCGTTGTGTTTACCCTGCGTCGTCGCCTGCTGCCCGCCCTTTGCTAGAAAGAAGTCTCCCCCGGGCCCGACACGGATCTGCGAGGGAAACTCGCGCATGTCTGCGGTCTGTCCGAATCCGTTCGCGAACATCTCGTGCACGTCGGCTTCCCCGTCGCCGTTGGTGTCCCGTAGCCGCCAGATGCCGTTGCGGGCGAAGGCGAAAATGTCACCGCCGCGTACCGCCACGGTCATCGGCTCGTGCAGCCCGGAGGTGAACCGCCGCCACGTCACGCGCCCCTCCTTCCCGTTCATGCCGCGCGCGAGCCACACGTCTCCGTCCAGCGTCACCACGACCGCAGTGCCGTCGGGCAGGAACTGGATGTCGGCCGGGCGGACGCCCCTTTGCCACGGGTTGGGCCACGGTAGGTCAATGCGGTCGACCACGTAGGCGGCGTCGTTCGTGGCGACGCGGATCCCGGTGATGACTTCACCCGCCCAGCGGCGCATCTGGTCGGCGGGAGGTGCCGCGCCGCCGCGGACCGCGGGGGCTGCGGTCGCTGCCTGGGTGAAGGCGACGCTGAAACGCAGCGTTCGTTCGCGGGGAGGGAGCAGCAGGGTGGTCGCGCCTTTTTCCTCCACGATCTGCACGGACTGCGCGTTCACTCCATCCGGCAGGCCGAGCGAGACAAACGTTCCGGGAGTCTTAACGCCTAGGATGATCCGCAGCGCGCGCGGGGACGCGCCGACCTCGAAGTTCCGTGTTACTACGGGGCTTTCGCCGTCGCCGGTCGCCGTCGTCCATTCGGCGACCTCGGTGGTCCCCAGCCGGTAGGAGAGCACGGCGTTCCGTGCGTTGACGCGGATTGCGCGAAATTTTCCCAGTTCATCCGGAAGGGCGCCGCGGCCGACTTCCTCGGGGCTGGGCGCGGGTTCGCGCGGGTCGGTCAGGGAAACGGACTCACCCTCGGCGCCGCCGGGATGCGTGCCTGTGGCGATCCAAGGGCGGCCGTCGGGCCGGGGCAGGTTGGTTTGGCCGCCCGGAGTCTTGCGGTTGATGTCGTGGTACGAACCGGGAGCGAGCGCCGTGGCGGTGACGCCGGCCCCGCGCCAGATCATCGTCATGCGCAGGAGGTCCGGGTCAAAGCACGCCCAGCAATCCAGCCCGAGGTTGAGCACGAGGCCGCGCGGGGCGAGGTTGTCAGCGGGCAAGCCGAGGCCCGCCTTCCGCGCGTCGACGATCGATGAGAAGAAGGGGAAATCCCCTTCCACCCACGGTGCGTCGGAGACGACGGTTTTGCCCGGCGCGGCCGCTCCAAGGGCGGACGATGTGAGCAGGGCGAGGGCGGGTGCCAAGCGACGTAGCGCGATGAAGGTGACAGTCGCGGCCGGCGGGAGCGCGGGGAGGGGCATCGGGTTGAATGAAAGGTTGCGGCGCCCCGTCTCTCGCCCAAGAGAAAAGTTTTCTCGCCTCGGACTTCCCGAACCCCCGACCCCGCATGAATCCCAAGTTGATTTGTTTTTTCGCATTGCTGGTCCTCGCCGTCCGACCGGTCTCCGCCGCTGCCACGGACCCGCGCCCCAACATCCTTTGGATCATGGTGGACGACATGTCGGCTAACCTCTCGTGCTACGGTGAGACCCAGATCCGCACGCCACACCTCGACCGGTTGGCCGCCGAGGGAACGCGGTTTTCCCGCGCGTTCACGACGGCTCCGGTCTGCTCACCCTCGCGCTCGGCCTTCATCACCGGAATGTACGCCACCTCCATCGGCGCGCACCATCACCGGAGTGGAAGGGGTGAGCTTAAGATTCGCCTGCCCGACGGAGTGGTGCCGACGCCAGCGCGGCTGAAGGCGGCCGGCTATTACACGTGCATCGGCAGTGGGCTGCCGGACGCCGACCGGCGTGGTTCGGGCAAGGCCCGCAAGAACCGCGTCGAGGCGCTCGGCAAGACCGACTATAATTTCGAATGGGATCCCGCGATGTACGACTCGCCTGACTGGGCCGGCCGCGCGCCGGGGCAGCCCTTCTTCATGCAGGTTCAGCTTGCGGGGGGGAAGTTGCGCGGCGGCGATGATGCCTCCGCGCGCAGGCTCGCGGAGCGGGCGGCCGCCGAGCTGGGTGGTGCCACCGATCCGGAGAAGGTTGCGCTGCCGCCGTATTATCCACGCGACCCTGTGCTGCTCCGCGACTGGGCGGCCTACCTCGACGCCGTGCGGTTCACGGACCGCCATGTCGGCGAGGTGCTGGCGCGCCTCGAGCGCGAGGGGATCCTTGACCGCACCCTGGTGATCTTCGCGAGCGACCACGGGATCAGCCATGCGCGCGGCAAGCAGTTCCTCTACGACGAGGGCGCCCATGTTCCCTTCATCGTGCGGGGCCCCGGTGTCGCGCGGGGCAAGGTGCGGGACGACCTGATCGAGCTGATCGACCTGACGGCCGTCTCGTTGGCGGCGGCCGGGTTGCCGTTGCCGGCTGGGATGCAGGCGAAGGACATCCTCTCACCGACGTACCGTCCCAGGGAGCACGTGTTCGCGGCGCGCGACCGTTGCGACGAGACAGTGGAACGGATCCGGAGCGTCCGTTCCGACCGGCTGCTCTACATCCGGAACTTCCTTCCGCGGCGGCCCCACCTGCAGCCGAACGCCTACAAGGACGGGAAGTCCATCGTGCAGACGTTGCGGGCGCTGCACGAGGCCCGCGCGCTGGATCCGCTCGCGGAACGCCT
>JACCDW010415187.1_pt1 | contig 13463 bp, 4 predicted proteins | sample 7449781 | NCBI WGS metagenome assembly JACCDW01 (sample SAMN15323449, study PRJNA562643) | freshwater metagenome | isolation source: river surface water | place: USA:Blue River Watershed | collected 2017-08-18 | reverse complement strand
CCTGCGACGCTCAAGTTTGAAATGACCGATAGGTGTCCGACCTGGGTATTTCCGATGACCGAAAGGGTGCTCGAGAGGGTCGTAGCGCCCACGACGGACAACGTACCGGCTACGCTCAAGTTTCCTGCAATGGTTGTGTGACCCGTATCGTTTGCCACTAAAAATTTGTTCGTGTCGCAGACGATTCCACCGTTTGCCGTTAACTGACCCGTGATGGTTGTTGCACCCACCAATGTCGTCGCCCCGCCGACAGAAAGTGTCCCTGCAATGGCTGTGTTACCGGTTGCGTCTGCGACCGTGAATGCAGACGAATCACAGGTAAACCCTCCGTTCGCAGCGACTGCACCTACAAATGTTGCAGCACCACCGACAGACAATGTGCCGGTAATTGCCGTATTCCTCCCCACGTAAGCGTCCGAAACGATACTGATATTCCTTGTGCTCAGCGACGCATACACTACATCGGACAGTCGGGATATTCCGAGAGACAATCCTAAAAATGCGTTGTCGACGTTATTGTTGGCCATGTTGTAGTAAAGGTATGAAATCTCAGAGGCAGTAAGCACGCGGTTAAATGCAACGAAGTCTTGAAGTTGGAAAACATCTCCGGTGATTGCGATGTAAGGGTTGGCTATATCAGGTATCGAGAGTCCGGACCATTGCATTGCACTCGCCCCGGTGTAATCGTAGGCCGTGAGGGTTCCGTTCGAGGCGTATGTCATGAGTACAGTTCTGTACGGTCCTTGCGAGAGCAAAGATGTCCATGCAAAATTAAGAGCAGATGACCCAAAATATGCAGAACCGATTCCAAGCTTCAACCGGTGAAAGTTGTCGAACATTACACATCCAGTAGCGTTTCCAGGATTCACACCGAATGTTAACAAGTTGATCGCGGTTGATGATACAGTGGGAGCGGCATATCTTGCGCCAAAAGTAACTCCGTTTGTCGAGAACTCCATCGTAGTACTTAGAAAAATACGTACGGCATTTGCGGATGTACTATTGTGATTGTATTGATAAATTCGACTCTCGGGTACGCTCGTCCATTGTGCACTTAAAGCCGCACTGAAAAATCCGATGCTCGACACAGCTTGTTTGTAAAAGTCGTAATACCCAGTCGGGCCGGTCCCGTTTGCCGAAAGAGCAGACAAAATTCCATCATAACCGTTAAAGTAGGTGGCTTGACGCGACATTTGGTCCACGTTTGCGGAAATGGAAGATATGCTGGTCGACAACGAATTGAGACTAAGGGTTACGCTGTTGGACAGAGACGATACATTTGCCCAGTGTACAGTTGACACGGTCGTGAGATCGAGACGCACTTGACTCAATCGAACTGCCATTTTGATTTTTTATTTTTATAAAGAAAAGAAATTTATAAAAAGTACTACAAACCCACAAAGGCTCGTGGCAAGTTATAAACTTCAAACTGATTCCATCCGACAGACACAACCCGTACACGAGCAAGTCTACCTTCGACTTGCAGGATTTTGACACGCGTGCCGGCCCGCACATGTCCGTGTGTTGTGGACACAACTCGTTCGGGCACGTTCGAATTTTTTTGAGTCATTTTTATAAAGAAAATAAAACATGAATCCGTGCGAGGTCGTTTCTGCGCGAGACGTTGCCTCACTTTCGTTTTTCAACCCGCTGGAACACTCGATTGTTTCGGTTGAAAAAGAAAACGATCCGTGCCAGTACGAGCTTACGGGTGCTCGTAACCGGTACAACCGTCCGGTCAGACTTTTAGAAAGTCAGCGTGACCTCATTTCACGCATACTCAACCCTTTCCGTTTGAGATCGCTTCAAGTCAAGTTTCAAAAAGTAACGAGTGTGACGTCCACTCAAACATTTCCTTGCGCTCGGATTGTGAATCTTCCGACTGGCGTTGGGAAGACGCTTATTACGACGCTTGGGGCGTATGCGGCCGCTGAACGTTTCCGTTCGGCATTCCCTGACGCCTTGTCTGCCTTCCTGCAGTCCTTTCATTTTCCAACCGTCCGTGGTTGTATAAGTGCACGGCTGCATTTGGGCAAACCCGTGCTGCTTCCGAACGTGATTTTTGTGTTTTCTCCGAAACACCTCGTAGGACAATGGCGCGATACGTTTCAGTACAACAAGCCGGCGAACGCGACCGTTTTTCCAAACACAAGTTCTCTTACGCTGAGCGCGTCGTCGTTCAACGTGGAAGAAATTCTATTGAGGCCGGACTCGTTGTTTGTCTACGTACTTCACTCGGGGAACTACAAGAAAATGATAACGACTCAAGACGAAAAGGAGATTGTTGCAGGCGTGGCGATTTTCGACGAGGCGGACTCTGAACATTTTCCATGTGCGGACTCACATGTCCACATTCCGACGGCAATGTACACGCTGTTTGTGACGGCGACACCGACAAACCTTTTAAACTTCCCCTCGTCGCGCAACTCCACGACGAGTTTGGTCGGTCACTATTTTTCACATCCATATTTTCCGGGGGGGTTGGATCGTTTCTGGATCCACGGGGCAAACAAACCGATACGCAACCATTTCTTGTCCGAGATCATTTCGATGCAACTCGTGCTTCCCTGTGCGGACTTTCAATCTGGAATCGTGGACGAAATCTGTGCAAACATCCCGGACTTGCATTCGTACACGATTCGTACACGGTCCGGTTTTGCCCGTTCTGTGTTCGGGTCGACGTCAAACGACTTGGAAAACCCTCGTGCGGGTCTCGAGAAGATTGAGCGCGAGCTGGAGATTCGGATTTACGGTCAGACAATCGAAGCGATGCAAGAACAGTTGCGCGAGCACATTGCGGTCCTTCAGACGATCGAGAGGCCAGACACGAGACAGACGGCCCGTCTAGCAGCATTGCAAGGTACTTTGCGTCGTGTGGAGATCCTAGAGGACTCGTGTGAAATCTGTTTGGACGCGTTCGGTACAAAGTCATCACTTCGTTTAAGTTCGTGCTGTGGTTTTCTGATTTGTTCAGCATGTCACGAACGGATTACGATTTGTGCAAAGTGCCGCAACCCGAACGTGAGATACTTCGATTTGGTGAGTGAAGAACGTCCGGCGCCTAAGAGCAAGAAGCAAACCGCGGTGGTACCGATTTCACGAATCGCACCCACGAAAAACACACAAGGGTTTGAAGAATGGATTCAATCATTCTCGTTCGGCCAACTCGACCAACTCACGGCGCTGAATCTTCTCTTCGAACGTGCGATGGAGTTTGGTCTTACACACATTATTGTCGCGGGTGCGAATGTGGATTCCTGGAGTGGTTTAGGGTCGGACGCAGATCGGTTTTACGATTTTTCAATTGTCCGTCCGGCGGGTCACGCGGCAGAGCGTTCTGTCAAGACCGTGAAACGCCTAGACGTTGCGTATCGCAGATTTTGCTCAGGCGAAGAGCCGTCTGTGCTTATTCTCGACAGCAGACGAAACGACTCAGTGGAGCTCACGGGTATTGACGCGGGTGTCACAGATCTTATTATTCAAATAGGAAGAGAAGCGGGGGGTCATGCATACACACAACTCGCAGGCCGTGCGATGCGTTTTGGACGTGCACAGACGAACCCGATCAGAGTCATCTTGCACTAACCACGCGCTACGTGGTAAGATACTTGGAGTCAAATTTTGAAAGAAACGCGTCGACATTGTCAGACGTGTTGGCAAGGATTGCCATGTGCGCACACAATAATGACATTAAAGCATCCTGACCGAGAAAGTCAACAGCAAGGATCAATTCAACGAGTTCGTGCGTCACATCGATCGACTGCACGAACGCGTAATACGTCTCACCCACAATCGCCTCCAGATCGGTCGTACGGAGTGGAGTGGGAATGTTCTGCATAGGTGCGGTGGCGTGCAGGTTGCAGAACTCAAGAATTTTAGACAGCTCGCGCGCCTTTACCTTTGGTAGGATTACGTCATCATCTTCACTGCCTTCGGCACAGGCGTGTACGAACTGTATAAGTTGTGCAACTTCGTTCGGAACCTCGAACGCATGTTCGTCCGACGAATGGATTGTAATCATTTATTTTGTTGTTTGATAAAGTCTTCAATGGTCAAAAGTTTGTTTTGGAATGTTCGACACTGAGGAGAGTCCGTAAAAAGACACGACAATGTTTGTCTTGAACTTTGCACGTGGCGAGCCAAAAATATGTTCGAACAGAGACGAGGCCGTTCGGCTTTTTTTATCTGACGCTTCTTTCTACGACTATTTCGAATGCAAGAAGGCAATACTGATGAGGATGAACGGTGTTTTGTTTGTTCTGGACGACATCGAACTTCCTCGCGATTTTTGTTTTCGTCTTGAAAATGTTGTTTTAACAGAGTCAATCGGTGATGTTCGCCGGGCAATTCAAGAATTCGTCTCAGACAGAGTCCGTGCGGACCTTGTCCGTGTTGAAGCAAACACGTTCAACATGTCAGACGTGTTGGAAGCGTTGACAAACAACTCCGCGTCACAAGCTCATGTCCGTGTGGATTACTTGGACAACGAATATATTAATTCATTTTAAAATGTTTTGAATTCGTCCAGAAGGGAACGGTTTCGTCCAGCATTTTTTGTACACTTGGATGCAGAAAACAAACAAACTTGGACGAACCCCGCTTTGCCATGCGAAGCCGGTTTAGGAAATGTGCGAGCACGCGTTCTTCGTTCGGGGTGCCGACGGTTGCGACCGGAAAACGTTTGTGCTCTTGAATGAAACTGATAATTTTATTGGCTTTCATCTCGCAGTGGCGTCTTCGATTACCGAGTTGCTGCCCGGCCCCGTCTAGCCAGTCAGGGACGTGCTCGTCCAAAAGTTTTTGTACGCTCGCGTAAATCGTCATGTTCCGAGCGGGATCAGACGTGCCACGTTTCGATCTACGTATCTGAACGATCCACACGGCCAACTTGTGTTCATGTGGATCGTTTGTTTTCACAGACGGGAACCGTTTGTGTTCCTTGTAGAAATCTATAAATGTTTGCGCACGCTCAAGCGACTTTGCTTCAAGACTCATTGTGCGTGGTGGTCATCGCACACCAAAAACGTATGGAGCTTTTTTATCTTGATTTTATTTTCAATTACGGGCGGTCGTGCTTACACGGACGTACCGAAGGTGATGTCAGCACCCACTGGACCTAACCATTGCACCCTAATACCGCCGTTTGCAAGAAGGACGGGGCTGCTAGTATCTGTTGCAGCGAATTCGAAAATCACAGATCCGCTTGTGCTTCCCATTCGAAGAACAACATGTCCCTGAACATTTCGGTTCGGTTGATTGTTCGCGCCTTGGTGGATCATGACAGGCCCAGACGATAATGCGGTGACAACTGTATTTGCAGTGCCGTGAATAATCGCGCCGTTGTTTGGAGCTGTCGCACAAGTTGTGAGTGTCACGTTGATGCTCGAGATTACACCCGTACCACTCACACGGAAGTACGTGTCCACGCCGTTCCCAGTTGAGAACGACAACATCGTAGCACAGAAGTCGATACAGTACACTTGGTCAGCCGACAGAACAGGATTTACAGCAAAGATCGAGCTATACGTACTCGCGGGAATGTTGGTGCTGATTGTACGGTCTGCGTTCGTGTTGTGGAAGAACACAAAGTTTGGAACAAGCGCGTTGTGAAGAGTGGTGTTAAAGTACATGTTCGAGTTGTCAGTGAAGAGAGTGCGACTCAGCGTCGTCGACGAAAGACTTGTCGTAAACGTCACAATCCTTTGCTGACCCGTGTACTCATGATTCGAAATCGCAGACCAGTGCTGCACAGACGCCGTACTAAGCAGGTCCAAACTCAAACGGGTGCCGTACGAGAGATTCGACAGGGCGTCCCAGTGGGTTTGAGAAACGATGGAAAGGGCACCGCTCAGGCTCAGAACAGCCGTCCAGTGCTGCACAGACGCCGTACTAAGCAGGTCCAAACTCAAACGGGTGCCGTACGAGAGATTCGACAGGGCGTCCCAGTGTGTCTGCGAAACGGTGGAAAGGGCGCCGCTCAGGCTCAGAACGGCGGTCCAGTGTTGAGAAGAAGCTGTGTCGAGAGCGTTCAGACTCAAACGGGTACCGTACGACAAAGTCGACAGGGCGTCCCAGTGGGTTTGCGAAACGGTGGAAAGGGCTCCACTCAGGCTGAGAAGAGCCGTCCAGTGCTCAGTCGAAGCCGTACTGAGCAGATCCAGACTCAAACGGGTACCGTATGACAAAGTCGACAGTGCGTCCCAGTGGGTTTGCGAAACAGTGGAAAGGGCTCCACTCAGGCTCAGAACGGCGGTCCAGTGTTGAGAGGAAGCTGTGTCGAGAGCGTTCAGACTCAAACGGGTGTTGTACGAGAGGTCCGAGACGTTTGCCCAGTGTGTCTGCGAGACGGTGGAAAGGGCTCCGCTTAGGCTCAGGACAGCGGTCCAGTGCTCAGTCGAGGCCGTACTAAGCAGGTCCAAACTCAAACGGGTACCGTACGAGAGAGTCGACAGGGAGTCCCAGTGTGTCTGCGAGACGGTGGAAAGCGCTCCGCTCAGGCTCAGAACGGCGGTCCAGTGTTGAGAAGAAGCTGTGTCGAGAGCGTTCAGACTCAAACGGGTGTTGTATGAGAGGTCCGAGACGTTTGCCCAGTGTGTCTGCGAGACGGTGGAAAGGGCGCCGCTCAGTGAGAGGAGAGCGGTCCAGTGTTGACTGGACGTGTACGACATTTCGGACAAGTTGTAGGTGGCACCGCCCACATTCTTAAGTGTCCATTCGCCGTTCGCTGTGAGAGTGATAGTGGCGGCGTCTTGCGTGCCATTGACCTCAACTTCAATGCCTGCTCCGGTCCCAATGGCCCCGCCTTTGTTGAGGGTGATGCGGTTATCCGAAATTTGGGTGTTCGTGGTTTGAAGTGCCACAAGCGTGCCCGATATGTAAACATTATCGTCTGCACCACCAAGGTAGATATTCTGTCCGGACATGCCAGATGCGCCGATGTAGATGTTGGAGACCCCTGCAGTGCCGCCGATGGCGAGCGTATTGGTGGTCGAGTTCCACGACATGACATGGGTAATTTCGGACAATAGGCCTTTGTGAATATCCAGACTGAGCCGATTGTTGTACGACAAGCTCGACAGTGCGCTTGAAACATTTGAAAGTGCGTCAGACAAGCTGAGAAGCGCTGCCCAGTGGTAATTCGATGCCGTACTGAGCGCATCCAGGCTTAGACGGGTGTTGTACGACAAGCTGGACATGGCGTCCCAATGTTGTAGGGATACAGTAGACAGTGCGCCTGACAAGCTGAGAAGAGCCGTCCAGTGTTCATTCGAGGCCGTGCTGAGCGCGTTCAGGCTTAGGCTCGTGTTGTACGAAAGACTCGATACGGCCCCCCAGTGTTGAAGGGATACTGTGGAAAGCGCACCGGACAAACTCGTCAAGGCAGCCCAATGTTGAATAGACGCTGTGTCGAGGAAGTCGAGGCTGAGTTTGGTGTTGCGCGACAGAGAGCTCATGTACGTTTTGGCGAACGTGTTGCGCTTGCCCGTGTTTTTCATGTGGTCAAGTAACCTATTGACTTCAGCACCAGCAACAGGACGGTTGAATACCATCAGCCCGGGGATATTGTGGTAAGCCACCGACCCCTGGACGAGAATTTCACCAGGACTCGCGACGTTCGGCAAAGAGAGACCAGTGAGGGTGTTCCTCGCAGTGCCGTCCGAGTTGTACGTGCTCAGCACGCCGTTCGAGTATGTCACGACCGCGAAAATCTCGTCGTCAAACGCCGTGTTGTATGTGCCGGTCTCAATGTAGTTCGCACCATAGGCACCGTTCTTCGAGGAATCGCTGCCTAGCTTGACCTTACCGTTCGGGATCAGGTTAATGTACCCGCCGGCGACTTGAACAAATGCCGCACTGAGAGACAGGATCGCGCTCGCGATGAACTTAGCCGCGACCGTGAAACCGGTCGACGATAGTGTGTGCGAAACTGTGGAGATGCTCATCGTCCCTCCGCCCATAGTGTAGCCCGAAAGTGTTTCTGTCGCTCCCTGGATGGTCGCGCTTCCGATCTTGACGTCCGTGTCGTAGAAGAACACCAGGCTGTTGGAGAACTGAGACGCGTAAGGGAGGTCGCCGAACGCCGTGGTGTTCGACAGCCTGCTCAACCCCCCACTCAAGCTCGAAATCGAGTCCCAATGTGCGACAGACGCAGTTGACAAGTTGTTCAAACTTAACCGGGTTGTGTACGAGAGGTTTGACATGTAGTTCCAATGTTGTTCGGACGCGATGGACAAACGGGTGGACACTTCGAGGATCGGAACGAAATTGTTTGCACACAAGTCGCTAATTTGAAGAAGCTGATAGTATTGGTCTGAAATAAAGTTGACCTGAGATTGTAACGTTGTAAACTGTTGGAGAGACAGCGTACCCGTAATTGAAATATTATTGACGAGCAAATCACCAGTAACGCTCATGTTACCCTGTACGAAGAGCGCAGTGTTTGTGAAGTCTGTACTGGTTGGGGTAGGAGCGATCTTTAGACCCACTCCGCTCTTGAACGTGTATTGACAACGGGGGTTCGGATCTGCCGTGGTGGGACCGAAGTACAAGTTCGTGTTGCTCAATGCTCCGAGCGACCACATCCAGTGACGCGCACCACCACCGACCGCGAATTGGTTATACACGTTTTCGTCAGCGATCGTGCCGGACACGTTCGTGTCGGAAATGTTGTTATTACCAATCGCAAGCTTAAGACCGGGTGTGGATGTGTAGAAACTGTCTGAGAAGCTCGCACCAATCACAACCAAACTCATGCTCATGATGAGTTGACCCGTACCACCGATGAACATGTTGTTCGAACCCGTCTGGATCGAAATGGGCTTCGACTGCATAAGAACGTTTCCGTTCAACGTCGTTGTGCCCGTCACTGACATTGCACCTGCAAACGACGCAGCACCATTGACTGATAGCGTCGATCGCATGAGCGTCGCGCCATTCACGTCGAGGAAATAACCCGTCGTAGGAGTAGAAATGTTGATTCCCATGGCACCATTCGATACGATATGGACACCGTTAATTGCACCGGCACCTTCGTTTTGAACCCTAAACACTGTGACCGTACCAGCCTTGTTCTGCACCCACAAAGCATCCGTATTGAGTTCGGTACGGGGAAGACCTCCCTTCTTGTACAACCGACTCCCGTCCCCCCATGTGATACCCTGTCCATCTGTAAGATTTACTTCCTTCGAGACCGTAAGGCCACCAGCAGTGGAGATAGTACCATCCGTTGCCGTGATAATACATTTGCCAGCGTTCACGTTGATATCGTTCCATGCGAAAATACCCGTCGACACACTCAGATAGCCACTGACAAAGACGTTGGCTTGTGCAGTAACATTGTTCGCCGTCGAGTTACCCAAGTAAACGATCCCTCCGCTGGGTTGCAGATAGAGGTCTCTGTAGGCAACCCCTTGCTTCTCTGCTTGAATACCCGTATGACTCAACGAAACCAAATTAATCCATACACCGTCTGTAGAAGAAAGTGTCATACCGTCACCCAAATTGGTCTGGAACGATGCCGTGGTAGAACGGAAAATTCCACCGATGGAAAGCGTACCCCCAATGGCCGTCGTACCAGTAACTGTAAAGTTGGAAATAACGCTCAGATTTCCTACGGTCGTGTCCCCAATCACACTCAGCGTGCTCGAAAGGGTCGTCGCTCCGGTCACCGTGAGGGTATTTCCAGTCGACAACGTACCGGCAACCGTCGTGGCGCCCGTAAGGGTAGTCGTACCGGCCACGCTCAAGTTCGAAATCAAACTGAGATTACCCGCAGTTGTGTTTCCAATCACACTCAGCGTGCTTGAAAGGGTAGTCGCACCAGTCACCGTAAGGGTATTTCCAGTCGACAACGTACCAGCAACCGTCGTGGCGCCCGTAAGGGTAGTCGTACCGGCCACGCTCAAGTTCGAAATCAAACTGAGATTGCCGGCGGTTGTGTTTCCAATCACACTCAGCGTGCTTGAAAGGGTAGTCGCACCAGTCACCGTGAGGGTATTTCCAGTCGACAACGTACCGGCAACTGTCGTGGCGCCCGTAAGGGTGGTCGTGCCGGCCACGCTCAAGTTCGAAATCAAACTGAGATTGCCGGCGGTTGTGTTTCCAATCACACTCAGCGTGCTCGAAAGGGTCGTCGCTCCGGTCACCGTGAGGGTATTTCCAGTCGACAACGTACCGGCAACCGTCGTGGCGCCCGTCAGGGTAGTCGTACCAGCCACGCTCAAGTTCGAAATAACAGAGAGGTGTCCGACGGTCGTGTTACCAACCACACTCAGCGTTGCACCAATAACAGCAGCCCCTGTCGTTGCCAAACCAGCAATATTGGTTGCACCGGAGACATTCATTGTCGACGAACAATGGACTGCGGCGGCATGAGTTGTAGCACCTGCAGTGAACAATGTCGATTGCATACTAACTCCGCCCCCTACCGACATTCCGCCAGTTACAAATGCTCCCGTTGAGATATACAAGTTCGCTTGAATTGTTGTGTTTGCGCCGATTGTCGTAGCTCCTCTAAGGGTAGTCGTACCGGCCACGCTTAAGTTCGAAATCAAGCTGAGATTTCCCGCGGTCGTGTTACCAATCACGCTCAGCGTGCTCGAAAGGGTGGTCGCTCCAGTCACCGTAAGCGTATTTCCAGTCGACAACGTACCGGCAACCGTCGTGGCGCCCGTAAGGGTAGTCGTACCGGCCACGCTTAAGTTCGAAATCAAGCTGAGATTTCCCGCGGTCGTGTTACCAATCACGCTCAGCGTGCTCGAAAGAGTGGTCGCTCCAAGGACGACAACAGAACCTGCAACAGACAAATTCCTACCAATGAACACATCCGAGACGACACTAATGTTTTGCGTGCTTAGGGAACTAAATATGACATCAGAAAGTCGAGACATGTTTGCCCAATGTTGAGCGGACGTTGTGGACAATGAACCAGACAAACTCAAAAGAGCTGTCCAGTGGGCACTCGACATGATGTAAGAATCGTTTGATATCATTGAGAAATTGTACAGAGTCCCGCCGACATCTTTAGCCTGCCATTCGCCGGCTGCGGTCAAGGTTAGTTGAGCAGCGTTTTGGACCCCGTTGACTTCAACTTCAATACCAGCGCCTGTAGCAACTAATCCACCACGGTTGAGAGTAATTAATGAGTCTGACACATACGTGTTCGTTGTATTTATGTTCGTAATGGTACCAGAAATGACAACCGTATCCAAGGCGGTACCAATCACGATTGTTTGACCCGTTCCGCTCAGGTTCGGACCACCGATATAGATATTAGCAGCTGCACTCTGACCGATGTAAATATTGTTAGATCCATCAACACTAACTGCAAATTGCAGTGTTGAAATCGCTGTCCAGTGTTGAGCAGACGCGGTGTCGAGGGCGTTCAGACTCAAACGGGTGTTGTACGAGAGGTCCGACACGTTGTTCCAGTGCGTCTGCGAAACGGTGGAAAGGGCTCCGGACAGGCTGTTCAGAGCGGTCCAGTGTTGAGCGGACGCGGTGTCGAGGGCGTTCAAACTCAAACGGGTGTTGTACGACAGGTCCGAAACGTTATTCCAGTGCGTTTGCGAAACGGTGGAAAGGGCTCCAGACAGACTGTTCAGAGCTGTCCAGTGTTGAGCAGACGCGGTGTCGAGGGCGTTCAAACTCAAACGGGTGTTGTACGAAAGATCAGTCACGTACGACCAGTGTGTCTGAGAAACGGTTGAAAGGGCTCCGCTCAAACTGTTCAGAGCGGTCCAGTGCTGAGCGGACGCGGTGTCGAGAGCATTCAAACTCAAACGGGTGTTGTTCGAAAGATCAGTCACGTACGACCAGTGTGTCTGAGAAACGGTTGAAAGGGCTCCGCTCAAACTGTTCAGAGCGGTCCAGTGTTGAGCGGACGCGGTGTCAAGCGCGTTCAAACTCAAACGGGTGTTGTACGACAGGTCCGAAACGTTGTTCCAGTGCGTCTGTGAAACGGTTGAAAGGGCGCCGGACAAACTGTTCAGAGCCGTCCAGTGCTGAGCGGACGCGGTGTCGAGAGCATTCAAACTCAAACGGGTGTTGTCCGAAAGATCAGTCACGTACGACCAGTGTGTCTGAGAAACGGTTGAAAGGGCTCCGCTCAAACTGTTCAGAGCGGTCCAGTGTTGAGCGGACGCGGTGTCGAGCGCGTTCAAACTCAATCGGGTGTTGTAAGACAAATCCGAAACGTTGTTCCAATGCGTTTGCGAAACGGTGGAAAGGGCTCCGGACAAACTGTTCAGGGCGGTCCAGTGCTGAGCGGACGCGGTGCTCAGCAAGTCCAAACTCAACCGGGTGTTGTACGAAAGGTCCGAAATGTTTGACCATAGTTGTTGCGAGACATTGACAGCAAGATCGTCCAAACTCAATCGGGTGTTGTAAGACAAGTCCGAAACGTTGTTCCAATGCGTTTGCGAAACAGTGGAAAGGGCTCCGGACAAACTGTTCAGAGCCGTCCAGTGAGCAGCAGACATAACATACGTGTCGTTGGAAATTGTTGAAAAGTTGAAAACAACGCCTCCGATATTTTTTGCTTGCCATTCGCCAGCGGCTGTTAATGTAATCTGCGCAGCATTTTGTGTGCCATTTACTTCTACTTCAATACCAGCACCCGTCCCAACAAGACCTCCGCGGTTTAGTGTTATCAGCGAATCTGATACATATACATTTGTGGTATTTACATTTGCAATCGTTCCAGAAATAATGACAGTATCAAGCGCAGTTCCAATAACAATAGTCTGCCCTGTACCACTAAGGTTCGGTCCACCAATGTAGATATTCGAGCCCGCATTTTGCGCAAAATACATATTGTTTGAACCGTCGACACTCACTGCAAACTGTAAAGTTGAAATCGCAGACCAGTGTTCTGTCGATGCACTGTCAAGCGCGTTCAAACTCAAACGGGTGTTGTTCGAAAGATCAGTCACGTACGACCAGTGCGTTTGCGATACGGTGGAAAGGGCGCCGGACAAACTGTTCAGAGCGGTCCAGTGCTGTGCTGACGCGGTGTCAAGCGCGTTCAAACTCAAACGGGTGTTGTACGACAGGTCCGAAACGTTGTTCCAGTGCGTCTGCGAAACGGTAGAAAGAGCCCCAGACAAACTGTTCAGAGCGGTCCAGTGCTGTGCGGACGCGGTGCTCAACAAGTCCAAACTCAAACGGGTGTTGTACGACAGGTCCGAAACGTTGTTCCAGTGCGTCTGCGAAACGGTAGAAAGAGCACCGGACAAACTGTTTAGGGCCGTCCAATGCTGAGCGGACGCGGTATCGAGCACGTTCAAACTCAAACGGGTGTTGTACGACAGGTCCGAGACGTTGTTCCAGTGCGTTTGAGAAACGGTGGAAAGGGCTCCGGACAAACTGTTCAGAGCGGTCCAGTGCTGTGCTGACGCGGTGTCAAGCGCGTTCAAACTCAAACGGGTGTTGTACGACAGGTCCGAAACGTTGTTCCAGTGCGT
>JACCDW010303758.1_pt1 | contig 13463 bp, 16 predicted proteins | sample 7449781 | NCBI WGS metagenome assembly JACCDW01 (sample SAMN15323449, study PRJNA562643) | freshwater metagenome | isolation source: river surface water | place: USA:Blue River Watershed | collected 2017-08-18 | reverse complement strand
GGTAGAACCTTCAACGCAATATTCTCTATTGTAAACGTTTTACCGAGCCAACATTTTCTATTTTGACCGTATCAGGAACCTTCGCGTAGACCAGCTTCCTTTTCTCCCTTCTTTGGGTTGTAATTATCAGTTTTAGTCTGGTACATGGTACCAGGTACCGGTTACCGGTTACCGGGTACTGGGTACTGGGTACTGGGTACTGGGTAGCGGGAGTCGGGTTTCGGGGGCAACCAACTATCAATATACTAAATACTACACATTTCAAGTGAATTTTTGTGTAATTCTAAAAGTCTGAAAATAGGTATTTTGCCGTGTGAACCGGATATATCCATTAATTGTATTTTTGATTTTTAGTTGTGCGTCAGTTGAAAAAAATACGGATTCTTCCTTATTTACAAGTGATTTTGCCCAAAAAAATACAGGTTTAATTGAAAATAAAATCAATTCAGATGTATTAAAAATCAAGGAAACTGTTTCGGTTGATATTTTTTTAAGTGAAGATTTCTCAACCAATAGCTTCCAGCAGTTTGAGATTACTCCGAGAAATTTCACTGATTCTACTGTGGATGAAAATCAAAATGACTCATCTACTTTTATCGAAAAGTTGAGTATTGGAATGATATCCGTACCACCGCCTTTTATGAAGTTATTGGATTATTCAGGTGCAGAAATGGATCCCGAAGGGAACATATTCAGTCAATACTATTTTGCATTTGCACTTATGTTCTTTCTAGGATTAATACTATTTGGTTTTAACTGGATTTGGTCGAATAAAAAAGAAAAGAAATTAAAAAAAGCAAATTGAAAAAAGCAAAATACTTCATATTGACAGTAATTCTACTGAACCTAATCTCCTGTAAATCTTATTTGCAACGAAGTGGAATCTATGAAATGGGCACAAGTTCGAATAGGATTGAAATATCCGGATCAAATTCGCAGAAGACGTTAAATAACCCTTCAGAAATTAAAAATACATCTACGGTAAATGAGTTGTTGTGCGAAAATAAAAGGGTCGATATTGCTATTGATGTCGACACCACTTCTGCGAGAAACACCAAAAATAGAATTTTGGTGTTGAGTCAGAACAACACAAAGCCGATCTTCTTAAAAAAGGCCCTTCCGATTATCAAAACAGAAATTACCAAAACAGATCCAATGAATGTTTCGCTATTGGCCTCATACAACATGCTCATGGATTTGGGATTGTTAATCATGCTTTTATCGTCTTTGTATTTAGGTTTTATAGGTTTATTGGTAAAAGGCAATACTGTAGGTATGGAGTTTTTTCTCCCCTTACTTTTCGGATTTTTATTTTTAGGATTGGGATTTATTCTCTGGTTAATTGGACTTTTACATTTTAAGTTTACCCGAAAACAAAAATTAAAGCAAAAATCAGCTAAATGAAATTATTAAAACAATTTTCAATGGGATTGCTGCTGACTATTGTAGCGTATTCCTGTCAAAGTAGTTACCAAATCAGAGACTACAATCATCGTCATTGGGAACCAAATTTAAAAACATCGAATGCTGAAAAATCCCCAAAAAAGGAATTGAATAAACCTGTTCAGCAAAGCCTGTCAATTGCTGAAAATGAAACCATTAATAATCAGAATATCAGCGAGATTTTTCCAAAAGAGTCGCCGGAAAATGTAAAAAAATCTATCCCCAAAATCGCTATTCAAAAAGCCCGAAAAATGGCAAGTTTAGTGCCTAACAATCTGAATCAAGCGAAAAAATTTCCCAAAGAGTTCAAGAAAAATCTCAAAGAAGTAAAAGCAACATTTTTAGACTATGAAGGCCCCAATACTTTTATAACCTATGGACTTTATACTCTTCTCGCGGGATTAACCCTGTTCTTATTGGGCATTTTATTGTTTTTCATCTTCACAAATGGCACAATGACTACAACTAATGTTGCAATTGGCTTTCCACTCGGTTTATTGATGGCAGCAGGGGTGTTTTTATTCGTGGTTGGATGTTTGATGTGGCTATTAGGTTGGATGGCTTATGGATTGGGGATTTATTAAAAACTAATTAATATGAAAAACTATCTAATTATAATTGGGTCATTGTTGCTATTGGGATGTCATAGTAATTATTCTTATCGCGAAGGTTTTGAAAAAGCTTGGAATCCAGATTTGGGTGCTGAAAAACAGGTCAAAAAGAAATCCATTGAACACTCGAATCTTGTTGAAAGTCATGTTTCTAAGTCGTTAAAAGAGGAGCCTATTTTAATTCAAGAATCTAAAAGTTTAGATATTGAAGTTAAAAAACCACAACAGAAATCCCTCAAAAGTGATCAAGTATTTAAGAAAGTTCAACTTTCGTATAAATATTTGCCTAAGAAACAACAAGTTCTTGCCGCATCTCAAAACAAGAAATTATACGACCCATTGAATATTTCCTCGTGGGCCGCCTACAATACGCTTATGGAAATTGGTCTATACACCATGGTGATTGCCACAATTTTCGTTGCGTTAATGTTCATCGTAAATGATTTTATAGCATTAGCAGATGAAATTTCCATGTTGGTGTTTTTGGGAATATTATTGTTCGTATTGGGTTTATTGATGTGGCTCATCGGGTTGCTGATTTTTAACTTGACATAATTTTGAAAATGATGAATAAACTCTTTTTAGGTGTAATTCTAATATCAGCAATTTTTTCTTGCAGAAGCACCTATGATTTTCGTGGAGATTCTAATAACCGATGGGTGCCAAATCTTGAAACATCTCAGAATGAAAAATCTACCAGAAATTATGAGAAATCTGCTTTAGCAAAGACTGAAGTTCAAAAAATAAACGAAGAGATTTCCGCAAACAATTCATTGCCAATCGTTTCTAGTGTTTCGAAGGATACCTTTACTCAAAAAGAAACTAAAAAAGCAGAGCAACTTGAAAGGCGTCATACCGCTCTAACAGTAAATACCGCTCATTTAATTCCCCAAAAATTTAGCCGGGTTATAGCAAATAAAACAAAAACTAAAATGCCAGGATTTCTAACATACAAATGCCGTTCACAGGGAATGACAATTGGGTATAGAATAATGGTATATGGGTTTTTAGCGATGATATTGTGCTTATTGATTTTTGTTTTGGATATCTATGTTTTAAATATTGGTTTAGGATTTGGGCCAATTTTTGTGTTTTTCGGATGTTTATTTATTGTTCCAATTGGCTTCCTCATCTGGCTCTTTAGCTTAATCATCACTTCCCTCACTCAATAACCCGACCCCCGACCCCCGAAACCCACTACCAGGTACCAGGTACCAGGTACCAGGTACCAACTACTCAATCACTTTTTTTATCTCCTGCAACTTCAACAACGCTTCAATCGGCGTCAAGGTGTTGATGTCAATTTTGTTGATTTTGTCTTTCAATTGCTGAACGCGCGGGTCTTCGGTGGCGAACATGTTCATTTGATAGACCGGTTTGGTAGCCGTCTTTTTTAAGGTGTCTCTCGACTGATTTTTTAGGCGAGATTGCTCCAATTGACTCAATATTTCAGAACTTCGAATCAATACTTGATTGGGAATGCCCGCTAATTGAGCCACGTGAATACCGAAACTGTGCTCACTTCCGCCGCGTTTTAAGGTTCGTAAAAATACAATTTGAGAACCCTGTTCTTTAACTGCAACATGGTAGTTTTTAACTCCGTCGAGTTTGTCTTCGAGTTCGTTCAGCTCATGGTAATGGGTGGCGAACAACGTTTTGGGTTTTCCGGGATGACTATGAAGGTATTCAGCGATGCTCCAAGCCAAACTAACCCCATCGTAGGTGCTGGTTCCGCGTCCAATTTCGTCGAGAAGGACAAGGCTTCGGTCGCTCAAATTGTTCAAAATGCTGGCCGTTTCGGTCATTTCAACCATGAAGGTCGATTCTCCAGCCGATATGTTGTCAGAGGCACCCACGCGCGTGTAAATTTTGTCAACCAATCCAATGGTTGCACTTTTACAAGGTACAAAGCAACCCATTTGTGCCAAAATAACTGTTAATGCTGTTTGTCTTAAAATGGCACTCTTACCGCTCATGTTGGGACCGGTTAAAATGATCATCCGCTGATCAGAATTGTCTAGGCAAATATCGTTGGGAATGTAACTTTGGTCGGGTGGGAGCTGCGATTCAATTACCGGATGTCTGCATCCCTTCAAATCCAAATCAAAACCTTCTGTCATCGATGGGCGACAGTACGATCTGTCTTCCGATAGTTGTGCGAAGCCCGCTAAAACATCCCAAGTAGCCACCATCATCGCGTCTGATTGTATGGGTAAAATGCGTTCAGATAATTCGTCTAACAACGATTCCCAAAGGGCCGCTTCTAAGATGGAAATTCGGTCTTCGGCCGATAATATTTTTTCTTCGTATTGCTTGAGTTCTGGCGTTATGTAACGCTCTGCATTGGTCAGGGTTTGCTTGCGAATCCAAGTTTCAGGTACCTTGTCCTTGTGCGAATGAGTCACCTCCAAGTAATATCCGAAAACATTGTTGTAGCCAATTTTTAAGGAATGAATGCCCGTGATTTCTATTTCTCGATGCTGGATTTCTATGAGTTTATCTTTTCCGTTGATAGACAAATCTCTCAACTCAGAAAGTTCATCGTTGATATGCGATTGAAATATGCCCCCTCTGCTTGAGTTGATGGGTGCATCCTCGCTGATTTTGTCATCAATTAAGGCAATGAGGTCTTGAAACGGACTTAATTTCTGAGCTTCTGCCACCCAATCGGGCAAGGTAGAATTCTCGAGAAGGTTTTTTAGTTTTTCGAGGGACTTTAAACTTCGGCTTAAATGCAAAAGTTCCTTCGGATTTACTCTTTTTAGCGCAATTTTGGCAGTTAAACGCTGTAAATCGCCAATTTCATGCAAAAAGATGCGCATTTCTTGGAGCAAACGGCTGTTTTGGGTGAGTTCCGAAACCCGATTTAAACGCGCCTCAATTTCCGCCAAATTTTTCAAAGGCAACAACATCCACTGTTGAAGCAAACGACCGCCCATAGGAGTTACGGTAGTGTCAATGACATCCAGAAGTGAACGTCCCTCGGGATAAACCGAGCGAACCAATTCCAAGTTGCGAATGGTAAATCCATCAAGCCAAACATAGGCCGATTCATCGATTCGTTGAATGCCGGAAATATGTCCCAAATTCGTATGATGGGTATGATCCAAATACTGCAGAGCCGCGCCTGACGAGAGAATGGCCGCCTTCAAGTCTGATATTCCGAAACCCTTGAGCGATTGAGTTTTGAATTGTCGCTGTAGTTTTTCTTCGGCGTATTCAGATTGATACACCCAATCTTCTAAGGTTTGATACGATTTAGGAGTACCAAATGCTTGAAATACGCTTTGGGTTTGCTTCTTGGGGAAGATGAATTCTGAGGGTTTAAAGCCCGAAATCATTTTTTTAATGAAAAACTCATCGCCTTGAGCGCATTGAAAGTCCCCCGTGGAAATATCCAATAAACTGAGTCCCCATCTGCCATCATTTTCAACCAAAGAGGCCAGGTAATTGCTCTGTTTGGACTCAAGGATTTTATCGTTATAGCTGACGCCGGGCGTGACCAATTCGGTAACACCGCGCTTGACTATGGTTTTGGTTAACTTGGGATCTTCGAGTTGGTCGCAAACTGCCACACGATAACCTGCGCGAACCAATTTGGGAAGATAGGTGTCTAATGAATGGTGCGGAAAGCCCGCCAAGTCCATTTCTGAAGCGGCTCCATTGGAACGTTTGGTTAAAACAATGCCCAAAACTTTGCTTGCGGTGACAGCATCTTGGTCAAAAGTTTCGTAAAAATCGCCGACGCGAAACAACAGAAGAGCCCCAGGATATTGCGCCTTGATCTGATTGTATTGCTTCATCAACGGGGTTTCCTTCTTTTCTGTCATAGATGTATCAAAGATACCAAATCAAAAAGGGGAGTAATTAACATCTTTTTCTCAACTATCTTTGTAAAAATGCGGAAACTAAAAACCTCCGAACTGCAGCGAATCAGCCCCGAAGAATACCAACAACAAAGGCATCGAAAGGTGGTTGTGGTGTTAGATTCGGTTAGAAGTATGAACAATGTGGGCTCCATTTTCAGAAGTTCGGATGCATTTTTGATTGATAAAATTTATCTCTGTGGGATTACCGGAAAGCCACCGCACCGAGAAATATCGAAAACTGCAATTGGAGCCGAGAAATCTGTCCCATGGGAATATTTTCCGACTGCTATGGAAGCCATTCAACAGTTGAAAAACGACGGATATACGCTAATAGCCGTTGAACAAGCTGAAAACTCATTAGACCTATCTACAGCGCAGCTTCCGCGGGAAAATGTAGCCTTTATTTTCGGAAACGAAGTAGACGGTGTGGCTCAAGAAGTCATCAATGCCTGCGACCATTGCCTGGAAATACCCCAATTGGGTACAAAACACTCATTCAACGTGGCCGTCACCTGCGGAATGGTTCTCTGGGAGCACTTCAGACAATCAAAACTCCTGCTGTTAATGCTTGTCCTTTTATCTGCATGCACATCCGAAACCCGACCCCCGAAACCTGACACCCGTTACCTGAAACCCGAAACCCGTTACCCGTACACAATATACATAACCTACAGCACCGACTGCCCCTTATGCAACAGGTACACCGCTTCCATCCGTGAATTGGTCAAACAATTGCCCGATAGCATCGATTTTAAATTCTTGAAAGTCAACCAAGACGAAGTTTGGGACTTTGACTGGGACGGAAACCTCGCCGAACAAACCATAAACGATTCCAATGGTGCATGGTGCAATAAATTGGATCTCAAAGTGTATCCGGAAGTAGTGGTTCTTAGCCAAAGCGGACAAAAAATATACAAAGGAAAAATTGATGACCGGGCAGTAGAGACGGGCGTTTCAAGGGCGAGAGCCAAAGCGGAATACCTAAAAGATGCAATCAATGCCATTAAAAAGGGCGTTAAACCCTCTATAAATCAAACTCAAGCGGTGGGCTGTTATATTGAGTCATGAGGGGAAATCTATACATATTCTTTGCCATTATTGCACTCGCGTCTTGCGGTGAAAAGCAACTGGGAGTGTCCAATCCTGTTTTCGATAAAGACATTGAACCTATCATTGTTCAACATTGCACCCCTTGTCACAGAGAAAATGGGGGAGCTCCATTTGTATTGACATCCTTCGAAGCCGTCAAGAAAAAAGCAAAGACCATTGCAAAAGTTACAGCCAATCGATACATGCCGCCGTGGCCTGCAGATCCCAATTATTCGCATTTTTTGAAAGAAAATGTGTTGAGCGAGCAGCAAATTGCAACCATCCAAAATTGGGTGAAACAAGGCTCTAAACCGGGTGAAAATCCGGGTCAATTGCTAGCCAAAGTCACCCCGTTTGTGAGCAATTTGGGGGTTCCTGATTTGGTTCTTGAACTCGACTCGGTAAATTTCAATCAGGGCGATCAAGATCGATTTTTCCTGGTCAAAACCTCTGCTCGTTTGTCCCAGAAAAAATACGTAAGAGCCGTAGAATTTATTCCCGGACAACCCCAGTTGGTGCATCATTTTAACGGACATTTAATCAACTACGAAAAGGGCTCTAAATCTGATTTTACCACACAACCGCTGAAAGTGGAAATGAAATACGAGGAGAAAGGCCCGCTCAACGAAGGACTTAATCTCATGACTAGCAACGGAATTATTCCAGAAAGGGTGCATTCAGTGGTAAATTATCTCCCGGGAGTGTTTGGCACCGAATACCCAGAGGGCATTGGAACCTTCCAAGTGTCGGAAGAATTCTCCATTGTTGGAAATGACGTGCATTACGGTCCATCAAGAAAATCAGTTACCGATAAAAGTAGAATTCATTTGTTCTTCACCGACGTGCCTCCGCAAAGAGGTTTGGGTGAGCTCATGTTAGGCACCAACGGGGTGAGTAAAATTGTGCCGCCGCTGGTAATTAAGCCGAATACGGTGAGCAAGCACATCACCGAATTCACGGTTCCCGAAGATATTTCGGTGTTGACAGTGAATCCGCATGTACATTTGCTCGGAAAATCGTTTAAAGCTTATGCCATAAAACCAAACGGCGATACCATTCGCTTGATTTCTATTCCTCGTTGGGACTTTAGATGGCAGTATTTCTACACGTTTCCCACCATGGTGAAAATTCCACGCGGAAGCCTCATCAGGGCAGAAGCGGTGTTTGACAACACCGATAACAATCCAAACAATCCCAATCGTCCCCCAAAAACAGTGGCAGAGCGATTCGATTACGGCGGTTCGAGCATGCGGGCCAGCGATGAGATGTTTCAATTCATCATCACTTACGTGGCTTGGCAACCAGGCGACGATAAAATATCCCTCAAAAAATAAAAACCATGGAATTAAAAGTTCTTCAACATTCTGCTGATTTTCATTCTGTTGTGGATGTGATTTATGCAAACGATGCAAACCACATCAAGCATTTAGAGTCAGATATAGATGCTGTTTTTGATCGATCTCACAAGAAATTTCAACGGGGCGACGCTCAACGATGGATTTTATGGGAAAATTCAAATCCCATTGGGCGCATTGCTGCCTTTTACGAAGACAAGAACGGCAAGCGTTTTGGTGGTTGGGGATTTTTTGAATGCATCAATAACGATGAGGCCGCAAAAATCTTGATTTCAGAGGCGGAAAATTGGCTCAAAGATAACAAAGCCACCAAGATTATGGCGCCTGTGAATTTTGGCTCTAGAGACGCTTATTGGGGACTTTTGATCAGTTCTACCACTTATCCCAGTTATCAGGAGAACTATCAGCCATCGTATTACCAAAAGTGGTTCGATTCAATGGGGTATGGCCTAGAAATTGAGCAAACCACTTACGAATTGGTGGAAAACGACTTCAACATTGAGCGTTTTTCAAAGATTGCAGAGCGAACTATGGGTAATGCTCAATACAGATTTGAGGTGCTTGATTTTGGTCAGCTGCCCAAATTTGCTGCTGATTTTGTTACTATATACAACCAAGCTTGGTCATTTCACGAAGATTTCGAGCCCTTGGATGTTGCAGAAATCTTGAAACGGTTCAAATCTATGAAGCCCGCGGTCATTCCCGAGCTCATCGTATTTGCTTACCACGGCGAGGAGCCCATTGGTTTTTACGTGAATATTTTGGAGTTGAACATGATTTTTAAGGATTTCGGGGGAAAGCTTACGCTTTGGAATAAACTGCGTTTTTTGATGAGCAAGGGCAAGATTGACCGATGCCGTGGCGTGGTGTTTGGAGTGATACCTCAATACCACAACAAAGGGGTAGAAGCGGGGATGATTATGAAGTCGTACGAGGGTGCGAAAAAAAATCCAAAAATCAAGAGCGTAGAACTCGCATGGATTGGCGATTTTAATCCAAAGATGCTCAGTATGTTAAGTTCTTTGGGTGCAAAACTGACGAAGACACACCACACATATAGCAAAACTTTTTCTTGATTTTTTTGGGTCAGTATTTGCATTTTTAAAAAATGGGTGTACCTTTGCAGTCCTTTAAAGAAGGAACGATTCCGTAGCTCAGTTGGTAGAGCAATACACTTTTAATGTATGGGTCCTGGGTTCGAGTCCCAGCGGGATCACAAGAAAAAGCCTCAGAGAAATCTGAGGTTTTTTTTATGGAATAAATTTTTATTGAATTTGCATACTTTTGATTTGCTTGGAACAAGTCTTATACATAATTGCTGGTTGTAACGGAGCAGGTAAAACTTATGCTTCCTTTAATATATTACCTAATATTATTAATTGTAAAGAGTTTGTAAATGCCGACGAAATCGCTAAAGGACTGTCACCCTTTCAACCTGAATCTGTTTCTTTGGAATCCGGAAGAATTATGTTGAACAGAATTAATGAGCTTATTGAAAACGGTGAAAGTTTTGCATTTGAAACAACCTTATCAACCAAGAGTTACAGGCCTAAAGTTTTATTAGCTCAAAAAAAAGGCTATCAAGTTAGGTTAATTTACTTTTGGTTAGATAGTATTGAATTAGCAATTGAGCGAGTAGGAATAAGAGTATCAGAAGGTGGTCATAATATTAATGAGGAGGTAATTAAAAGAAGATACTTAAGAGGCCTAAAAAATTTATTTGATATTTACTTGCCCATTGTAGATAAAGCGCTTATTTTTGATAATAGCTCCGGAATACCCGAATTGATATTTCAAAAAAGCGAAAAGTCAAAGATTTTTAACCCAAGAAAATTCAATGAAATCAAAAAATTCAAATAATTTACTTCAAGTTAATGATGAGTTTACGGATAAAGTATTAAAGGGCTTGGAGCTTTCATTTCAAAAGCTTCTTGAATTTAAGAAACAAAAGAATTCACCTTTAGTTGTTATGCGTAACGGGAAGATTGTGAAAATAATGGCCGAAGATTATTACAAAGATTCCAACAAATAAGAACTAAAGACAACCTTACAAAGATTATTCACAAAAAAAGCCTCAGAGAAATCTGAGGCTTTTTTTATTTTAAGTAAATCTGAAAAAACGATACTAATTTGTTCATGACATCATCTGACTGGGTATTGTCAAAACTATGAAATGCGATGTACTCATGATACTGATTAATCACACCCAGTGCTTTTAATTTGTTATGCATCCATTGGCTCTGATACACTGGAACAATTGGATCTAAGTTGCCGTGGAAAATAATGGTTGGTTGGCTGCTTTTAGAAATATTCCAATACGGACTTACGCTTTTATAAGCTGTTGTATCCCATTTTTGTCCAACATACTCCGATAAAATGTCCCCAGTATAACCGCCGAGCCAAACGTTATTGCTGTTATACCAACTCCAATCATTGATGATACTCGGTCCAAAAATATTTCCAACGCATTTGATGGAACTGTTGTATTTATATGCATAAATCATGGCTAATTGCCCACCCGCACTCGCTCCTAAAACTCCAATTTTGTTCGAAATATTGTACTTAGATTTATTGGCTATTATTTCATTGACAACAGAATTAATATCATCCATTATTTCGTTGTGGTGTATGTTTTCTGCATTGTTCGCTAAACGATAATTCATATTTACAATGGCAACATTTTTCCATTTTGACTTTATTAAGTTCTGATAATAGATAAAATCTTCCTTTTGTCCGGCTTTCCAAGCGCCTCCGTGAATCATGAGAATAATGGGGGTGCTGCTATCTCGTTTTGCGGGTAAATAAAGATCATATACTTGTCTAGGATGAGCACCATAAGCAACATTCAAAAGCGTAGTGTCCTTCGAGATACTCAGTTTGTGGTTCCCGTTTGGTGCTTTTGAGCAAGAGCAAATAATTGATATACAAATAAATATGAAAGGTGCCAACTTGCTTTTCATATTGCAAATGTATAGAGTTTTAATGATTGTAGTTTTAGCGGACTTTTTAATTGTGTTCTGCCTAAAGTTAAAATTTAATCAACATAAGTTTCTTTGATTACCCTTTTGCATTCTTTGATTTCTTTTTCTGTGAGAGTCCCCAATTTTTTAAGGATGCGAATTTTGTCAACAGTTCTTAATTGTTCTAATACAATCCATCCTTCTTGATTGTTGTGTTTGACTTTCACTCTTGTTGGATATCTCTTGTCTGTAGAGGTCATAGGAGCAATTACCACTGTTCGTAAATGGTCATTGATTTCATTTGGAGAGACAATCACGCATGGACGTGTCTTTTTTATTTCACTCCCTAATGTTGGATCGAGATTAACCAAAACAATTTGATATTGTTTTAATTCCATTCTTCAAAATTTTCGTCCTCAAAAACGTCTACTATAAGCAACTGGTCATCCCCGTTTTCGTGCATTCGTTGGAATTCTTTATCCCAGCCTTTTCGGGGTTCAACTACAGGACGAAGTACGATTTGTCCTTTTTCGAGAATCAATTCTATTTTGTCGGTTATGTTATACCTCTCCAAAATGGACTTATTTAAACGCAACCCTTTTGAATTTCCGATTTTTATGATTGAAACTTCCATGTTGTGACAAATTTGTAATTACAAAGTTATTACAAATTACTTAAAATCCACCAACTCCACAGCCACCTCATTTCTGCGATTGGTTACATCCCAAGGAGCATTGTACCCTAAATACAACAGTTCCCCGCGGTGTTTCAACCCGTTTGAATCTAAGACTGAATATAATTGGTCTGCATGCTGTTTGATCTTTTCAGAGTTTGAAAATCCCCCGAAACGAACAACTGCCAATACCTTTGAACCTTCACTCACCAATTTTACCTGATTATTGCTTGGTGATGGCAAATCTTTGAGCGAGTATTCGCTAGGCATCACAAACGACATGCTCGCAGAATCGCCCATTTTCATGATAACCGGTGCGGTCATGGCAATTTTTTGCTGAGACTGATTACCTCCAAAAATATATCCCGCAACCGTTCGGAACCCATTGTTTCCCTCGGTGTTGTAATCAGATTTCGGAAGCGAAGTTTGTGCCAAAATCATTCCAGGATATTCGCGAATTTCAACCGCTCCAAAGGTTTTGATGATTTTGTACTTGGGCGTTTCAATATCCTTAAAACGGAAAGAATAAAACACCAAACCAATCAAAATCAATGAAATAACCACAGCTATAAAAATCCAAACCTTCATAAAAAATGAACGTTTGAACAAGGAAATTGTTTCTAAATCAATTATTTTGGCATGAAAATTGTCGATATTCGCAAAAAAAAACATGAAAAAATTAGCCATTATTGCCACATTCATCTTTGCAGCTCAAGCTATTTGGGCGCAAACCGTTGTAACAGCAGCCGATTTCAATTCAAATCCCCAAAAATACGTGGGACAAACCATCACCATTGCCAATGTGAAATTAATTTCAAACACACCTCCCAAAACTACATTAAATGCACCTTGTGGAAAGGTTTTAAATACTAGTGTACAAGGGGGTGGGAGACCTTCTCCAGGTCAAAATCCATCAGGAGGAACAGTCATAATGTCTTCGCCTGCTCATTGCAACGATATCCCAAATTTCCATTTGACAAAATGGGAGTTGGTTGCAGGTAAACAAATCTGTGTTCAAATGTGTAATCAATTGAGCAATTCGATTAGTTCAATATCTTCAGGTTCGACTGTGAAATCAATGACCATTGAAGTAAAGGAAACAATGTATCTCTTGAGAAGTGTAACTAAATAACTCCAATCAGATTTCAAATTTAAAAAGACCACCCTCATGAGGTGGTCTTTTTATTTATACTCGATTTTTGCCGTTATTATTGTAGTTAAATGAAGAAATCAAATCATTTACTGACATATATAATTCTCGCTGCAATGCTTGTTGGCGTGGTTACCGGACAATTACTATTCATGCATTTTGATGTCAATGGCGATAGTCAACTATTTGGCAGTGAATTGGATGCGGCAAAACAAATAGCTTCCTATTTTAAACTACTCACCACCCATATATTTTTGAGACCCGTTCAAATGACCATCGCACCCCTGGTTTTAACCACACTGATTGCGGGAAT
>JACCDW011259419.1_pt1 | contig 13465 bp, 9 predicted proteins | sample 7449781 | NCBI WGS metagenome assembly JACCDW01 (sample SAMN15323449, study PRJNA562643) | freshwater metagenome | isolation source: river surface water | place: USA:Blue River Watershed | collected 2017-08-18 | reverse complement strand
GGGGCGCACGCGGTCAAGATAGGCGGTCCCTACGTAAGGGGGAGGATAAAGGTGTAAGGATGGAAGATGGAAGAAGGAGGATGGGGGATGAAGGATAAAGGATGAGGGATTGAAGATGAAGGATGGGGGATGGGGAGCCGATTAGACGCATAGCCCTATCTCCAGCCCCAGCCCTAGCCCTAAACTCCGCTCACTTCTTCTTTTTCTTCCCCTTGCCCTTGGCGTCCCCGGTCGGGGGCTTGCCGCTTTCGAGCTGCGCGAACTTTTGCTCACCGACGCCCGCCTTCACATGGGCCTTGAGCTCCGCCAGCATCTTGGCGGTCACGTCGGCCCTGGACTTGGCGAGGTTGGTCTTTTCGCCCAGGTCCTTCGAGAGGTCGTAAAGGAAGTCCTCCTTGGTGTCCCAGTAGTGGACCAGCTTGAGGTCGCCCTTGCGCATGGCCGTCTGGGGGTGCTCGATTTCGACGTCGTGGTGCCAGACCAGGCGGTCGATGGGGCGGCGCACCGTGGCGGCGCCTTCGAACAGGACGGGCTTCCAGCTGCCGCCTTCCACGCCCTTGGGCAGGGCGAAGCCGGGCGCGGCGAGGTCGAGGATCGTGGGCAGGATGTCGTAACTCACCGCCGGGGCGTTGGCGTAGACTCCGGACTTCACGCCCGGGCCGGCGACGATCAGCGGCACGCGCAGGCCGCCTTCGTCACAGACCGTCTTGCCGCCCTTGAGCAGCGTCCCGCCCATGCCGTTGTCGGCCATGTAGATCACGTAGGTGTTCTTCGACAGCCCGAGGGATTCCAGACGCTGAATCAAAGTGCCGATGCAGGTGTCGAGGTCTTCGCTCATGGCGGCCATCACCGGTCCGCCCTTGCCCCCGCGACCCCCCTTGGACTCGGCGGCCGGGGCGGCCGAATATTTCTTGAGCGTCTCAGCGAGCGCCTGGGGCTGGCTGTGCGTCGCGTAGTAGGAGAGCTGCAGGTAGAACGGCCGTCCCGCCTTGGCCTGCTGCTCCATGTAGGCCGTCGCGCGGCGCGTGATCCCGAACGACTGCTTCGGATCCTTGGGATCGTCGCTGTCTCCGTCCTCGTTCTGCGTCACGCCGTCGCTGGCGTCGAAGCCGAACTGGTCGGGGGCCGTCGGCCACTGCCATTTGCCGAAGTGGGCGGCGCGGTAGGCCGGGTTGGCGCGCTTGAGCACGTTGGCGAGCCCGTCCGAGGGCGCGGCATTCCAGTCGCGTGAACGTTTGTCCGTCGCGTTGAGACTGGTGGTGCTGCGTCCCATCAGGAGGGCGGCGCGGGAGCATTCGCACTTCGGGTGCGAAGCGTAGCCCTGGGAGAAGACCGTGCCGCGGGCCGCGAGACGGTCGAGGTTCGGCATGCGGTACGAGGCCGTCCGGCTGTCCTGATTGCCGGGAAGCATCGCCACCGACGTCGCGCTCCAGCCCTGGTCGTCGGTGAAGATGAACAGGAAGTTCGGGGCGGCAGCCTGCGTCGCGGCGGCGGACGTGAGCAGCAGGAGCTTCAGGAGGCTTCGCATGGGGATGCCGATTGAACCCCGACGGCCGTCCGGGGTTGCGGACTTCCGGGTCAGTCGAAGAGCTTCCGGACCGCGGGCTTGGTCACCTTGCCCATGGCGTTGCGGGGGAGCTCCGGCACGATGAGCAGACGTTGCGGCGCCTTGTAGACGGAGAGCCGTCCCTTGCACCAGTCCCGCAGCGCCTTCAGTTCCAGGACGGCTCCCGGCCGGGTGACGCACACCGCCGTGACCGCCTCGCCCCAGGTGTCGTCGGGCAGGCCGATCACGGCGCACTCCGCCACGGCGGGATGCTCGAGCAGCGCGGCCTCGATTTCGAGCGCGCTCAGCTTGTAGCCCCCGCTCTTGATGATGTCCACGCTCAGTCGTCCCATGATGCGGTAGTAGCCCGACTCCATCACGGCCATGTCGCCCGTCCGGAACCAGCCGTCCTCGAAAGTCTCGCGCGTCGCCTCCTCCCGGCCCCAGTAGCAGCGGAACACGCCGGGACCGCGGACCTGGATCTCGCCGGGCTCGCCCTCGGCGGTGACGACCGGGCCGTTCTCCTGCTTCAGTCTGACCGACACGCCCGGCAGGGGCGTTCCGACCGCTCCGGGCCGGCGCTCGCCGCGGAGCGGATTGGAGAGCGCCATGCCGATCTCCGTCATGCCGTAGCGTTCAAGCAGGCGCTGGCCGGTGAGCGCGGCCCACTTCTCAAAGACCGTCGCGGGGAGCGCGGCGCTGCCGGAGACCATCAGCCGCATCCGCCGGAAGGCGGCGCAGGCGGACTCCCGTTCTTCCGCGCCGGCGGACTCGAGGGCCTCGATCAGCTTCACGTAGACCGTGGGGACCGCCATGAAGACAGTGTAGGCGCCCGCGCGCACGCGCGTGAGCACCGCGGCGGCGTCAAAGCGCGCGAACGGCTCGATCAGCGCACCGGACCACAGCGCGCATCCCGTGACGTTCACCACGCCGTGCACGTGGTGCAGGGGCAGGAACATCGGGATGCGGTCCTCCCGGCTCCATTCCCAGGCTTCGACCAGGCTGGACATCTGGGCCGCCAGATTGGCGTGGGTGGTGACCACGCCCTTGGGGCGGCTGGTGGTGCCGCTCGTGTAGAGGATCATCGCGTCCCGCGTCTCGGCGACCGCGGGCAGGGCGGCTTCGGCGGCGGTCAGCGCCTCCTCGAGCCGCACCAGCCGGACGCCCAGCCGTCGGCAGATCGGTTCGACTTTGGCCGCGCCGGGAGCGTCAGCCAGCACTGTCGACACGCCGGCGTCCGTGAGGGCGTATTCCCATTCCGACTCCGTGGCGGACAGGCAGAGCGGAACCTTCACGCCGCCGGCTCGCCAGACGCCCCATTGGGCCGCGGCATGGCCGAAGCCGGGTGCGACGAGCAGCGCCGTGCGGGCCTCGGAAAGGTCGGCGCTCCCCGCGAGCAGCGCCGACGCCACGCGTCCCGAGGCGGCGACGAGTTCCTCATACTTGCGGGAGCTTCCTCCCTCGCTGAAGGCGGTGCGACCGGCGTGTTCCCGGGCGCGGGTGAGGAAGGGCAGGTCGGACATGTTCAGAGCAGCGCCTTGGCCAGCGCATGGAAAAGCGAAGGGCCCAGCAGGCAGCCGAGTCCGGTGTAGAACGTGGCGGTCATCGCGCCGTATGGGACAAGCTTGGGATCGGTGGCGGCCAGCCCCGCCATCACTCCGCTGTTGGTGCCCATCAGCCCTCCGAAGACCATCGCCGAACGCGGATTGTCCAGTCCGACATGCCGGGCGAGCAACGGCGTCAGGACCATCACGCTGACGGCCTTGACCAGGCCGGCCGCGATGCTGAGGGCGATGACTTCGCTGCCGGCGCCCAGGGCCGCGCCCGTGACCGGGCCGACGATGTAGGTGGCGGCGCCCGCGCCGATGGTGGTGACGCTGACGGCGTCGGTGTATCCGAAGGCGATGGCCACGGCCCCGCCCGCGATGAAGGCGGTGGCCAGCCCGGTGAGCAGGGCCGCCGCGCCGGCCGCGCCGCCGCGGATGAACTCCTCGAGCCGGACGCCGAAGGCGGTGGCGACGATCGCGAGGTCGCGGAGCATCGCTCCGCCCATGAGTCCGAAGCCCGTGAGCGCCGGCAGGTCGGCGACTCCCTGACGTCCGCCGGCCCAGGCGGCGCAGGCGAGGCCGATGAGGATGGCGATGGCGCTGCCGTGGATGCGCCCGCGCGTCAGCCTTTCGCTGGCCCAGTAGGAGAACGCCATGGTCAGGCCGACGGCGGCGAAGGCCGTGAGCAGTCCGTTCCGGACGAGCACCTCCTGCACGATGCCGCCGCTCATGGTCCGTCCTTTCCGCGACCGAAGAGCCGCATGACCAGGAAGGCCGTCGCGACCGCGGCCAGTCCGGCGAACGCCGCCATCCAGCCGCCCTGGAGCGCCCCCCGCACGTTCTGGCTGGCGGCCATGGCGACGACGATCGGGACGTAGATCTGCCCCCAGAAGGCGACGCCGCCTTCGGTCGCGGCGGTGAGCAGGCCTCTTCGCCTGAGGGCGTCGGTCGCGAGGATGAGCAGGATCATCGCCAGCCCGACTCCGCCAAGGTCCGAATCAAGGCCGAAGGCCGCGCCCGCGAGCCTGCCCACGACGAGCCCCGTCACCACGCAGAGCGAGAGGAGCGCCGTGCCCAGTATCTGCATGGCCCATTTGTGGCACGGCCTGCGCGGATTGTCCCGCAAGAAAAGCGGATTTCCCGGCGCCAGCCGGGCCGAGGACCGGATCAGTCCCGCACGGGCAGGAAATACTCGACGTAGCCGAGCATCATCTCATCCACCGTCTGGCTGCCCCAGCGCACGCGCTTGGTCGGATCCGGATTGGCCTTGTTGCTCTCGCTGTTGTTGAAGACCGCGGTGATCTTGACCGTGCTGCCCCGGGGGAGCAGCTTCGGCCGCTTGTAGTCGTAGCGGAGCTGCCAGTTGAAGTCGTAGCGCGGGATGTCCAGCAGGGTTTCGGTCCGTCCGTCGGGGTAGGTCGCCTCATACCGGAAGGCCGCGCCCCGGACGTGCATGTGCGGCATGAAGCCGGTCACGGGCATGTCGAAGGGGACGCGCTGGACCTGCGTCTCCACGTGCCGCTCGGCTCCGGGCGGGATGGACAGGCGCAGGTTGGCGATGGCCGCGGTACGGATCTCGTAGCGCGGGGGCTGCTTGGCAAAGACCAGTCCCAGCCGGAGGCGTTCCTTCTTGGCCTTGCCGCTCGGGGTGTAGTGAATCTGGAAGCTGACTCGGGCGCCCGCGGGAATCTTGCGCGCGAAGCCTTCGGGGTAGGCGCAGGAGCCGTTGCCCGGCACGTAGATCGCCCAGTAGCCCTCGCGGGCCTCGTCGGCCTTGCGGACCTCCGAGCCCTTCTCGTGGACGCGCACGATGACGTGGTGGACTACGTCGCGCTCACTGGGCAGGATCTCGTAGGCCTGCACCCAGCGGTCCTCGGTCAGCGTGGTCTGCACGACGTCATGCGCATAAGGCATGAAGCCGGTGGCCTTGATGTCGTAGGCCTTGCTGAGCGGGATGATGAGGTCCGGCTTCCCGATGCTCCATTCGGCGGGGTAGTCGGGCTTCAGCGGCGCGTCACCAGGGTCCCCCATCGGACGGTCCTTCGAATCCAACCAGGCGACGAGGTCGTTGCGGTCCTTGGCGGAGAGGCTGCAGTCGTTGGCCCAAGGATTCTTGTCCGCGTCCTTTTCGACCGCGGCGAACCATGGCGGCATGGTGCCTTCGTTCACCACGCGTCGTATGACTTTGGCGCGGTCCTTGACTTCGTCGATGCCGTCCAGGGCGAAGGGCGCGATGCCGCCTTCACGATGGCAGGAGACGCAGTTCTGCTGCAGGATGCGGGCGACGTCCCGATGGTAGGTCACCGGCGCCGGGGCGGCGCCGGTCTCGGCCTCGGGCAGGTCGAGCTCGCAGCCGGGGGGCGTCGTCGCCTGCACGGTCGGCCGCTCGTTCCTGATGAGGGCGGCGATGGCGTCGCGGAGGTAGTTCCGCCGAGGCGTGTCGAGGCTGTAGTTGACGCCGTACTGGTCGTCGAACGCTCCGCGGTAGATGAGAGTCCGGCGGGCATCCAGGAGGAAGACCTCCGTGGTGGTCCGGGCGCCGAGCAGCGCGGTGAGTCTCTTGTCCTTGTCGTGCACGTAGGCGGCTTGGACGCCTGCCGAGGCCAGCTGGCCTTGGATGTCCTCCGGCTTCTCGCTGGCGAACGGGTTGATCAGCAGCAGCCCGATGCTGCGGGCGGTGAGTTCCTTCTCCAGTGCGGCCACGGAGGGCAGGTAGCGTTTGCTGACCGGGCAGGTGGCGCTGGTCAGGACGATCACGAGGCCTTTCTTGCCCAGCAGGTCGCCCAGCCGGCGAGTCCTGCCGTCCAAGGTCTTGCAGTCGACTTCGGGCACCATTCGTCCCACGTCCACATCACCCGGTTTCACCGCCTCCGGGCCGCCGGTGACCTGCGTGAGCATTTCCGGGGTGACCGCGGTCGCGGAGGCCGGCGTGGACTTCCCGAGGCGCCCGGCGCGCTCCCCGCCCTGGGCCGCGATGCGTCGTATGGCGGTGAGCTCAGCGGCGCTGATGACGCCGTCTCCGTCCAGGTCCACGCGCGCGAACCACGGCGCGGAGCCGGCCTCCTCCTTGGTGATCCGTCCGTCCGCGTCCTTGTCCACCTGCTTGATGATGTTCTCGATCTGCACCGACAGCCCGCCGGCGCCGGGATTCGGAGCTGCGAAGACAACTCCCGCGATCGCGGCGCATGCGCAGAGCGCCAGGATGAAAGCGGTCCGTGCGTGTTTCATCGTCCTTGCAGTAACACCGCCGCCGTTTTGAAAGTTTCGCGTCGCCCGCTCAGGCCAGCAGCTCCTTCACCACGCGGGCGGGCTGGCCGTTGGTGAGGGCGAGTTCGGCGCCGTTGCGCTTGAAGGTGAGCTTGTCGTGGTCGAAGCCGAAGCAGTCGAGCATGGTGGCGTGCCAGTCGTAGTGGTTGACGACGTCCTTCACGGCCTTGTGGCCCCATTCGTCGGTCTCGCCGTAGGTCAGGCCGCCCTTGAAGCCCCCGCCTGCGACCCACTGGGTGAACCCGTAGGTGTTGTGGTCGCGGCCCCACTTGGCCTCGCCGGCGTCATTCTGGAGGACGGGCAGGCGGCCCATCTCGCCACCCCAGTGCACGATGGTGCTGTCGAGCAGGCCGCGCTGCTTGAGGTCGGCCACGAGCGCGGCGCTCGGCCGGTCGGTGGCGGCGCAGAGGGTCGGGAGGGCGGACTTGATCGAGCCGTGGCTGTCCCAGCTCTGACCCTGATTGAGGACTTGGACGTAACGGACGCCGCGTTCGATGAGGCGCCGGGCGATCAGGCAGCGTCGGGCGTAGTCATCGCATTCCTTGCGGCCGACGCCGTAGAGGTCGAGGATGTGCTTGGGCTCGGACGAGATGTCGAAGGCCTCCTTGGCGGCCAGCTGCATCCGACCGGCGAGCTCATAACTCTGGATGCGCGCCTGCAGGTCGGTCTCGCCGGGATGGTTCGCGGAATGTTCCGCGTTGAGCGCCCGCAGCAGTTCCATCTGCCGCTTCTGCGGCTCGCCCTGGAGCGCCGCCGGCGGGTCGAGGTTGAGGATGTGCGGCGCGGTGGCGCGGACGAAGGTGCCCTGGTAGATCGAGGGCAGCCAGCCGTTGGACCAGTGCTGGTTGGCGAAGGTCGGCAGGCCGGAAGGATGGCCCATCACCACGTAAGCGGGCAGGTCCTTGGTCTCGCTGCCGAGCGCGTAGGTCACCCACGCCCCCATGGTCGGATTGCCGGAGGTGATGCGTCCGGTCTGCACGGCGAGCATGCCCTGCAGGTGGTTGTTCACGCCCGACTTCATCGAGCGGATCAGGCAGACGTCGTCGGCGACGCCCCCGAGGTGCGGCAGCAGCTCGCTCAGCTCCATGCCGCACTTGCCGTGCTTCGAGAATTTCCAGAACGAGCCGAGCACCTTGGCGGAGGCCTGGGCGACGTTGTCATACTTCACCTCGCCGGGGAACTTCTGCCCGTGCCACTTGGTGAGCATCGGCTTGGGGTCGAAGAGGTCCATCTGCGACGGGCCTCCCATCATGAAGAGCGAGATCATCGCCTTGGCCTTGGCGGGACGCGGGGGCTTCTTCGGAAGGAGGTCGAAGACCTCGTTCCCGAGCAGCGGCTTCACGGGAGCGGCCAGCAGTCCGTCCTGGCGGAGCAGGGTGGCGAGGCCGAGCATGCCGAGCCCGAAGCCCCCGGCCTCGAGGAAGTGACGGCGGGAGCAGAGTCCGGCGGGGAGCTTATTCGACATGGAGAAAGCGGTTGGAGGCCAGCAGAGCCTGGCAAAGTGACCCGAGGGCGTCGGTCTGCACGCCGCGGGCCACGGCGACCGGAGCGGGGAAGGGCGCCTTGCGCTTGGACGAGCCCACCTTCTCCTTGAGCGAGGCGTCGGCCACGGGCTTGGCCGGCGTGAGCTTGTTGAAGTGCGCCACTTGTTCGGCGAGAAGGCGCCGGAAGGACTTCAGTTCCTCCGCGGAGGGCTCCCGGCCCTGCGTCAGGCGCCAGGCGGCGCGCACCTGGGCGTCCTCGTCCTCGGGGTGCTCCTTGATCACGCGGGCGGCGAGGTCCTTCGCGCGTTCGATCACGAACTCGTCGTTCAGGAGGAAGAGCGACTGCGTGGCGGCGGTGGTGGAATCCCGGCGCTCGCAGTTGGGCTCCATGTCCGGCAGGTCGAAGGTGGCGAGCGCGGTGGTCGGGCCGCTGCGACGGTGCTGCAGGTAGACCGAGCGTCGGAAGACCTGGGGCGATGAGGTGTCGACCTTGGTGACGTCGCCGTTGACGTTCCGGATCTCCACGCCCGGGATCATGCGACCGTCCCCGGTCTTGCCGACCGTGACGGGCGCACCGAAGGGCTCGGGGTTGAGCTTGCCGCTGACGGACAGCATGGAGTCGCGGATGGTCTCGGCGTCGAGCCTGCGCACGCGGAAGCGTCCGACCAGGACGTTGTCAGGATCGGCCGCCTGGGCGGGGTCGTTGCGTGAGGACTGCCGGTAGGCGCGGCTGAGCATCATCTCGCGGTGCATGGATTTGAGGCTCCAGCCGACCTCCACGAAGCGTGCCGCGAGGTAGTCGAGCAGTTCGGGGTGCGACGGACGTTCGCCCAGGGCGCCGAAGTCGCCGGGGGTGTTCACGATGCCGCGTCCGAAGTGGTGCATCCAGACGCGGTTCATGAGGGTGCGACCCACGAGCGGGTGCTTTCCGGAGGTCAGCCACTTCGCGTAAGCGAGGCGTCGGCCGGTCGTGGGCAGCTTGGGGTCGTCGACCGGGATGGCGGGCGCGCTGACGATCGAGATGTCACCGGGAGTGACCGGCTGCTTCAGCTGGCCGTAGTCTCCCCGGTGATGGATCTCGCTGACGGGCGCGGCTCCTGGAGGTTCCAGCACGGCTTGCACCAGTCCTTCGACCGGCTTGGTGGCGCGCAGGGCGGTCGCCTCGGCCCGCTTGGCCACGACCTTGTTGTCCGCGGCCTTGTCGTAAAGATCCAGGCCGAACGTCGCCTGGGCGGAGAAGTATTTCTTGATGAGGGCCGCCTGCTCCTTGGTGCGCTTGGCGACCGGCGTATTGCGGGCGACGCGGTAGGCGGCGCGTTCGGCCTCGGGGACTTCGAGGATCTTCTTCTCAAAAATCACGTCGAGGGCGTCCTTGTACATCTTGGCGGCCTCAGCATCGATCGCCGCCGCCTTCTTCTCGATCTCGGCGGCCTTCGCGCGGTCCGCCGCGGTGTAGAGCGAGACCGTCCGCTGGGCGGGGATGCGCCATTTGCGCCAGTCCAACGCCGGGTCGAAGATCGCGCGCAGGCGGTAGTAGTCGGCCTGGCTGATCGGGTCATACCGGTGGTCGTGGCACTGGGCGCAGGCCACGGTGAGTCCCGTGAGCGAGGTGGTGACGATGCGGACCGTGTCCGCGACGTTCTGGTTCTTCGCCAACTGGACGTCGGCGACCGTGTCGCCCGTGCCGTCCGGCGCGGTGCGCAGGAAGCCCGTCGCGGTCAGGGCCTCGAGCTTGGCGGGGTCTCCGACCGCGTTCGTGGCGTCATTGAGCGTCACGCCGGCCAGTTCATCGCCGGCGATCTGTTCCTGGATGAAGCGGTCCCACGGCTTGTCCGCGTTGAAGGCGCGGATCACGTAGTCGCGGTAGCGCCAGAGATGGGGCCGGACCGAGTCCGCGTCGGCATAGCCGTTGGTGTCGGCGTAGCCGGCGACGTCGAGCCAATGGCGCCCCCAGCGTTCCCCGTAGGCGGGCGAGGCGAGCAGGCGTTCAATCAGTTTGGCGTAGGCGTCAGGGGACTTGTCCGCCACGAAGCCGGCGGTCTCCTCGGGCGTGGGCGGGAGGCCGGTGAGGTCGAGCGTGGCGCGGCGGATGAGCGTGGCGCGGTCGGCTTCCGGCGCGAAGTCGAGCCCTTCGGCCTTAAGCTTGGCCCGCAGCAGCGCGTCGATGGGGCCGAGCCCGGGGGCGTCGGCGAACTTCGGAATCTCCGGTCGTATCACAGGGCGGAAGGACCAGAAGGCGCGGTCGGCGTCGGTGAAGTAGGGGCCGGGCGGGAGCTTCTCCGGTTCGGCGGCGCCTCCCTTGGCGCCCTCGGCGATCCATTGGCGCAGCTTGGCCAGCTGTCCTTCCGGCATCTTCTTGCCCTTCTTCGGCATCCGCCCTTCGGCGACCGCCTTGAAGATCGCGCTCTTTTCCGGACTGCCCGGGACCAGCAGCGCTTCACCGTCCTCGTTCTTGCCGTCCATCATGCGGCGCAGGCGAAGGTCCACGCCGCCCTTGAGTTCCTCCTCTTCGCCGTGGCAGTGCGTGCAGTGCTCCTTGAAGATCGGCCGGATGTCGGCGTCGAACGACACCGCCGCATTGCCGGTGGTAAAAAGCAGGATGACCCCCGCCGCGCACAGGGCGCGGCGGGCGGCGACGGGGTGATCGCGCAGGGTCATCGCCATCAGGCATAACTGATGACTCCCCGGAGGGAAGGACAGTTCCGCAAATGCCCCTCCTAAAACCGCCTAATCAGTGTCCGATTCCGCTAGCCCCGGTCGGCCTGCCTGGGAATAAAAGGCCCGCCGGGGTCGCCGGCGGGCCTGGAAGTGCGCCCTGTGGGTCGCTCAGTTCTTGGCGAGGTCGAAGCGGTCGAGCTCCATGACCTTGGTCCAGGCGGCGACGAAGTCCTTCACGAACTTCTCCTTGCCGTCGGCGCTGGCGTAGACCTCGGAGAGGGCGCGCAGCTGGGAGTTGGAGCCGAACACGAGGTCCACGGCGGTCGCGGTCCACTTGACCTGGCCGGTCTTGCGGTCGCGTCCTTCGAAGAAGTGCTCGCAGACCTTGGCCTTCTCCCAGACCACGGAGTCGTCGAGCAGGTTGACGAAGAAGTCGTTCGTCAGCTGTCCGGGACGCTTGGTCATGACGCCGAGGCCGGGGAAGCCGACCGTGGTGTCGAGGGCGCGCATGCCGCCCACGAGCACGGTCATCTCCGGCGCCGAGAGCGTAAGCAGCTGGGCGCGGTCGAGGAGGTTTTCCGGAGCCGGACGGTCGAGCTTGCGGCCGAGGAAGTTCCGGAAGCCGTCATGCTTGGGCTCGAGCACCGCGGCGGAGGCGACGTCGGTCATCTCCTGCGTGGCGTCGGTGCGGCCGGCGCGGAAGGGCACCTTGACCGGCGTGCCGGCCTTGGCGGCGGCGTCCTCGACGGCCGCGTTGCCCGCGAGCACGATCAGGTCGGCGAGGGACACCTTCTTGCCGCCCTTGGCGGAGGCGTTGAAGGAGGCCTGCACCTTCTCGAGGGCGGCGAGCACTTTCGCGAGTTCGGCCGGGTTGTTCACTTCCCAGTCCTTCTGCGGGGCGAGGCGGATGCGGGCGCCGTTGGCGCCGCCGCGCTTGTCGCTGCCGCGGAAGGTCGAGGCGGAAGCCCAGGCGACCGAGACCAGCTGGGCGTTCGAGAGACCCGTGGCGAGCACGGCCTGCTTGAGCGCAGCTTCGTCCTGAGCGTCGATCAGCGGGTGATTGACGGCGGGCACGGGGTCCTGCCAGAGCTGGGCGGGCGGCACGAGCGGTCCGAGGCAGCGTACGTAGGGCCCCATGTCGCGATGCGTGAGCTTGTACCAGGCCTTGGCGAAGGCGTCGGCGAACTCCTCGGGGTGTTCGAGCCAGCGCTTGGTGATCTTGGCGTAGGCCGGATCGGTCTTCAGCGCGATGTCCGTGGTGAACATGATCGGCTGGTGACGCTTGGACTTGTCATGCGCGTCGGGCACCGTGCCTGCGGCGGCGCCGTCCTTGGGCACCCACTGCTGGGCGCCGGCGGGGCTCTTGGTCAGCACCCAGTCGTAGGCCCAGAGGTTGGAGATGTAGGAGTGCGACCAGCGGGTGGGCGTGCTCGTCCAGGCGCCTTCGAGGCCGCTGGTGATGGTGTCCTTGCCGTTGCCCTTGCCGAACTTGTTCTTCCAGCCGAGGCCCATCTGCTCGATGGGAGCGCCTTCGGGTTCCGGACCGACGTTGCCCTCGGGCGTGGCGGCGCCGTGGGCCTTGCCGAAGGTGTGTCCGCCGGCGATGAGCGCGACGGTCTCCTCGTCGTTCATGGCCATGCGGGCGAAGGTCTCGCGGATGTCACGGGCGGCGGCCATCGGGTCGGCCTTGCCGTTGGGACCTTCCGGATTGACGTAGATCAGGCCCATCTGGACCGCGGCGAGCGGGTTGGCGAGCTCACGGTCGCCGGAGTAGCGCTTGTCGCCGAGCCACTGGCTCTCGGGGCCCCAGTAGATGTCTTCCTGCGGCTCCCAGACGTCGGCGCGACCGCCGGCGAAGCCGAAGGTCTTGAAGCCCATGTCCTCGAGGGCGACGTTGCCGGTGAGGACCATGAGGTCCGCCCAGGAGAGGCGGTTGCCATACTTCTGCTTGATGGGCCAGAGGAGACGGCGGGCCTTGTCGAGGTTGGCGTTGTCCGGCCAGCTGTTGAGCGGGGCGAAGCGCAGCGTGCCATAACCCGCGCCGCCGCGTCCGTCCGTCACGCGGTAGGTGCCGGCGCTGTGCCAGGCCATGCGGATGAAGAAGGGGCCGTAGTGCCCGTAATCGGCGGGCCACCACTCCTTGGAATCCGTCATGAGCGCCTTGAGGTCCTTGCGGACGGCTTCGAGGTCGAGCTTCTTGAACTCCTCGGCGTAATTGAAGTCGGCTCCGAGGGGGTTGCCCTTCGGGTTGTTCTGGTGCAGGATGCTCAGGTTGAGCTGGTCAGGCCACCAGTCGCGGTTGCTCATGGCGCCGGCGGCGGTGTGCCGGGCGGCCGGGGCGGGGTTGCCCATCACGGGGCATTTGGAGATGTCGGACATGTCTTTGGTTGGGTTGGAAGCGGGTTTGGCGTCGGCGGCGAAGGCGGCCGTGCCGGCGAGCAGCAGCGCGGAGAGCGCCAGGGTTCGTAGGATGTGTGAGTGGGTTTTCATGGGAAGTCAGGAATGGGAGTGACGGTGAGGACGTGAGGCGTGACCGCCGCCGCGGCACGAGGGGCAGAGGCCCCAGTAGATCACCTCGGCCTCGTCGATGGCGAAACCGTGCTCTTCAGAGGCGTTGAGGCAGGGCGTGTGACCCGTGGCGCAGCAGACGTCCTCCGTGCGTCCGCAGGAACGGCAGACGAGGTGGTGATGGTTGTCCCCCACGCGGTCCTCGTATCGGGCCGGCGAGTCGGCGGGCTGGATGCGTCGGATGATGCCGTGCTCAGTCAGGACGTTGAGCGCGTTGTAGACCGACTGACGCGAGATGGAGCCGAGCTTTGAACGGACCTGTTCGGCGACCTCGTCCGCGGTCGCATGCGGATGATGGTGGACGGCGGAGAGGATCGCGACGCGCTGCGCAGTCACGGGAAGCCCGTGCTTTCGGAGGGTGTCGGCGGCGTCGACCATCGCCCCTCAGGGAATCC
>JACCDW010400806.1_pt1 | contig 13467 bp, 13 predicted proteins | sample 7449781 | NCBI WGS metagenome assembly JACCDW01 (sample SAMN15323449, study PRJNA562643) | freshwater metagenome | isolation source: river surface water | place: USA:Blue River Watershed | collected 2017-08-18 | reverse complement strand
CTTCCGTCGCCGAACGCATCGAAGTGATCAATCTGGATTCCTGGGTCCACTCGTTCCTGCGCCGTCACAAGTACGAGTACCGTATCGTCTATGGCCGCAAGGAAGGCGGGGCCCAGGACGCGTGGGGCCGTGCCAAGGCGCTGGCGGATTCCTCGCTCGGGCTTCCGGCTGACTTCTATGAAGAGGAGCTGGAGCAGGTGGTCTTGGCGCAGGGCGTGTCTACCAAGGATGAGTACCGCCAGGCGAAGCGAGCCGGACGTGGCACGATCCTTAACCGTGCGAAGCGAGACGCGATCTGGCCTGTCTTCGAAGAGTACCGTGCCGGATTGACCGCCCGTAAGCTCAAGGAGGTCGAAGATGCCTATCGAGATGCAGCCAGCTTGATCAAGGCGGGAGATACGGACTTCGGGTCCATCATCGTCGACGAGACCCAGGACTTCGGCCCCCAGGCCCTCAGGCTCCTCCGTGCCATGGTACCGGAATCCACGAATGACCTCTTCTTCGTAGGCGACGGAAACCAGCGCATCTATCGCCGTAATCGTTCCTCGATGCGCGCTTGCGGAATCGATATCCGCGGCCGTGCCAAGAAGCTCTATCTGAACTACCGTACCACCGAAGAAATTCGTCGTGCCGCGGTCGCCATCTTGGAGGGTTGCGAGGCGGATGACCTCGACGAAGGCGCCGACGAAGTGAAGCGCTACAAGTCCATCTCGCATGGAGCCAAGCCTGTCACGATCAAGGAGGCCAATCTCGAGGGTGCATTCGCCAAGATCAACGGCCTCATGAAGCTTGCCGTCGAGCAGGGTAGGCATGCCTGCGTCATCGTGCCGACACGTCAGGTCGCTGGCTCCGTGCTCAGCTCACTCAAGTCCGCCGGACTGATCGCCAAGGAGATCCGACCTGAGGAAGGCGACGAACATGATTCGAATCATATCCGAGTCGCGACCATGCATCGCGCCAAGGGCCTGGAGTTCGATGAAGTCGTCCTTCTGGACATCAATGGCGTGACTCCCGGAGGAGCTGCCCCCGACGATGTCCTCAGGCTTCATTACGTCGCCCTGACCCGTGCCAAGAAACTGGCGACACTGATCAGGGTGAAGTAAAGCCAAGACTCTGCGGCGATGGATTACGCGAAGGCAAAGTTCACCGAAAATGATTTCGGGAGCTTATGTTTACCTGATCGGGATTTATTAGGTCAGATTAGGCATCGTCATCTCACGACAAACGAGATCGTTCATTCGAACAGAATAGTACTTCGTCGAGAGGTATCGCCATCCAGCCTCTACCTCTATCTGCTGGCTAGATACGACTCTCCGAACGGGCTATTTACCGAGGCACGTCAAAACGACCCTCGCACGAAGCGTACTTTGCTCTGGCACTACACTTTGGCATGGCGAAAGAGACATGTGCATATCGTATGCTATCACTATCGGATTGATGTGATATTTGGTCCTGGACCTGAGGTGGACGTGACTCCTGCGGAATTTGCCACTTATCTCACCAATGCACTTGCCCGTCATAACCAGCAATTGGGAGAGGCCAGAAAAAAGGTAGAGAAATTCAAGTCCTTCCTTAACCCGCTTTCGCACATGCTTGACGCAATCGACCGTTTGCTTGCGCGGGCCCGGGAGCTTGATGAGGGTTTGGTGAAGACCAGGAAGCATCCTGAGAGCCTGGGTGACATACAGTGGCATCATGAAAACCAAGAAAAGCATTCCATAGCTGCATCCGAGCTGACTGGCTCCTGTCTTTCAGTGCGCATGATGGCGCCGGTCGCGGCGGAAATGTTTATCAACCTGATTATCTTCAACCTATTCAAGAGCGAGGGGAAGTCGAAGGATGCAAAGAAAGATTTCAAGCGCGCATCGATTATCGAACGAGTCGAGACCCTTGCCGATATGTGCGACGGTTTCGCAATACGCCCAGACATGAAATCCGACGAGATCCGCGGGTTCTTGGATTTGATGAACCGGCGCAATGATTTGCTCCACGGGAACATCAAGCCGGAGGAAAGAGTCGAAGACGACTTTCAGGTGCACGATGACGTGCCCACCATTGCTAAGTTCAAATCCATGTTCGACAGAGCTCTCGGGCCAACGATCAATGCGTTCCCTGTTGCAGAAGCCGAGCGCGACTATCAGGCGGCCCTGCGATTCATAGACTACCTCCTCTCGTGTCTTGATGATAAATGGAAGCCAGAGTACGAGCTGATGAAAGAAAGCATCGACCTACACTACGGGATGCGTTGCAAACAAGTGCGTGCGCTTTACGGGAACGAATTCCACGAAAGCGTCGACCCGGATCTGCTTGAGGGCGAAGGTCCCCTCCCTGGCTGGCTCGTTTAGAGGTCTCCCTCAGCCCTTGAGTTTCACGATATCGTGGGCTGTCAGCACGACCTGCACCTTGGGCTGGATTCCTTTATCAGCCATGAGGGTCAGGAGTTCGGCTTCGGTGATTCCCATCGACTTGGCCAGGGATGCGAGGCTGAGGCAGTCAGGCTTGAACGCTGCGTCGAGGTCGAGCTGCTTGCTCCAGTTCTTGTCCGCACGTTCTCGGCATTCGCGTACGAAAGCTTCCTTATGCTCCAGCGGGAAGGCGGAGTTCTCGTTTGGCGTGAAACCGGCCGGCAGCACGGCCATGCCGAGCTGATAGGCATCCTGGTCCCCGATCATGTGGCCGGCGGCGTTGACGATATCATCCAGCGTGTACCCAAGTTCCTTGGCCACGTCGCCATAAGTGGCTCCCTTGGCTGGCTCCGGCGCGGGAATGGGCTGCGTATCGATAAGGCCGAGGGAAACCACGAGCCTATTATATGTGTCAATGGCCGTCTTCTTGCTGAGCGTGGTATCCGGGCGCGCCGGGCTGGAGGTCGCCCCCTGAAGGCGCATGGATTCCTCTGCTGCCACGCAAGCCGCTTCGGCGCTGGCTCTGCCCATAAGAATTTCGGCAATCCCGGCAGGGCTGATGCTTGTGATGCTCAGCGAGTCGATCAGCCTATCTCCGGGCAGGCGTACATGATGCTGGGAGAAGACGACTTCGCGGCGCTCAGGTAAGACCTGGCGGACCCAGACGTCGACAGAATCCCCAACAGAGGCCGTAAACGCTCCTATCATCTGCGTGCAGTGAAGCATGCCCGATAGCTTGGGATTATTGAGACGAAGAAGGGCGAAATTAACCACGCCAGTCGAAGGCTTAAGCCGGATGTACTCGACTTCAGCAGAGACTTTCTGGCCGACGGCTAGTTCGAGGAAGGGGTCAATGGGAAGGCGCGACTTATCTTTGATGGGATTCGTCGAACGAGTAGCCGAGGTCAACTTGGGGGGCGCCGTCTCGATTGTCTCTGGCGCTGGAGTAGTCAAGGGAGAGGGTTGACCTACTCCGGAAAGCTGCGGTTCGCGTGCGTTAAGAATGTAAGTGTCTGCAGTGGCGAGACCGGCCAATTTCTCGATGTCGAGTTTTCCGCTGTTGGTTATGACGGAATGTGCGCCGGCGCCGAACTTGATCGGAAGGTAGACGGCATTCCCGCGACTCAGCGATAGGTCTCCTTGCAACCCGAGATAGGAATTGATCTTAGCAAGGGAGGCTTCGTGGACGACGGCGACCACGACTGCAGGCGTGAGCAATCGCTCGATGGCCAGCAACTTCTCAGGATTCAATGTCTCCTTGTGCAGGATAAGCACGGGTTGCCGGCGCTGTTTCTTGCCGTAGACGCAAGGCATGCAGATCGCTAATAGGCGGTCCACTTCCGCGTCGGTCTCGCACCAGCGTACGCCGGCATAATAAAGTTCTTTGGGGACCCCCAGCAGATTGAGCGGCCGCCGCCAATCGAAAGCCACGGATGCGATATCTTCGATGCATTCCGCCTGCTTGATCTTGGTCTGGACCGATAGCTTCAGTAATGTGCTGCCGATACGGTCGGCTTCGACGACAACGGTTGAGTGTGGCCAGCCCGGGCGGGCGAATTTAAGAAGTAGCCCGTCGCCTCTCGCCTCAGGCCTAGCAAAGTCGAACGCCCCTTTGATAAGGTCTATCGCTTCGTCTGCAGGAAGCGGATTGCTCAGGATCACAGATGACTCGATCTCCACTAGCTCTGGAAAGGACGCAATCGATGAGTTGCCGAGCAGTTCTTCCGCCTCGTCATCATAGGCGGATAAAATCCTCCAGGTTTCATCATCGATCGAGAAATCAGAGGAAGCGTCTTCGGCCCCGCCGGTTTCGCAGTCAAACCACGGTCCGTGAGGAGTAGGACAGAAAACCTGGGGGGGCTGTTTGCCGGCTTTTAGGCAACTGTCTTGGATCAGCTGCATCAGGCCGGCGCGGGCGCCTTTGTCGCCATGCACCAAGAAGATGCCTTTGGTCTTTTCGGTACGCTCGAGCTTGTCGCCGAGGATATAGCGGACGATCGAAGGTCCATCGGCATGCCCGGAATAGAACTCCGAGAGCGAATCAAAGCCGCATTTCACGGCGTCACCGGGAATAGCTTTCGCGGGTCTTCCCGTGTGCTTATCCTTCGGGATCTTCACTGCTAGCGAGGCGCGTTCGGAGCTCGATAGGGGCCAGATCTGCCTAAGTTGACTGCCCGGAGAGTTCTGAGGAACATATCCACACAGGACAAACGTGACTTCATCCTTGGACAGGTAGGTGTCCATGAGGTCCGTAATCGGGCCGGTCTGGGTCATTCCGCTAGCGCAGATGATCACCGTAGGACGTCCGGTCGGGCATTCGGGCTTACCCCACATGATGTCGGTCGCTATCTCCTCGTGGTTCTCGTCCAGGCGAGTGACGAGTTTATTCCTTCCATAGGGAATAAGGTCATTGAAAACGCCCACATCGTCGTCCCCGGCGTCATTGGCGATCTTACGCAGCAGCGAGTGTTCGTTGAAGAAACAACGGTTGTTCAGTTCATCGAAATAAAAGTCGCGATAGACTTGAGCGTAATTCCAGGAGAGGCCCGAATGAATGGCGATCAGGGGTACGGAGGTATTGCTGAGGCCGACTTCGGTTCGTTGGTATTGGAGCGCGCAGAAAACATCGACCAGTATGTCTAGGCTGCGCTGAAGGGAAAATGCAGGGATTACCACCAGCGAGTCATCGCCATGACGGAATGCCTTCGAAAGCATATCGCAAACGCGGGCCTGGCGCCGGCGCCCATTCTGGCTTTCCTTGTTCCTCGGGCGGCTGCCATAGGTGGATTCGCTGATGATGTAGTCAGATGATTCGGCATGCCTTGTTCTTTCGGCGTATAGCGACTGGGTTTCATCGCCGTGTTCGACCGGACCGATGTCGCCGGTATAAAGGACGGACGCAGATTTGCCTTCATGGGTGGCCTCGATGCGGAACGCGCAACATCCAAGAAGGTGCGAGGTCGGGGCTGATTCGATGGTCACGCCATGCTCCAAGACCTCAGCCTTCCCTGGCTGGACATGGCTTGCAGATCTTAGTGCATCAAGGGTGGCGAAGAAAGTTTCGTCCTCTACTTCCGAAGGGCCTTTGCCGGATTCGATCTTGCGACCGTCCTGCAATGCTATCTCCGCGAGCTTCGCGGTCTCATGCGAACAGAAGATTTGCCCACGGAAGCCCGCTTGAAACCACCGCGGAAGGTGGCTGATATGGTCGCCATGGGCATGCGTGAGGATGATGCCAGACAGCTTGTCTGGAGAGCAATCACGTGGGAGGTTGCGCGGATGCGCGAGCTGGTCTTCGTCATCTGTTTCGCCTTGGGTCGCGCCGCAGTCTACCGCGTAGATGTTGCCGCTAGCCTTGACTTTGAAGAAATGGCAGGAGCCGGTGACCGTCGTAAGGGCACCATGGAACTTGAGCAGCAGGGGCATCCCCGCAGGAAATTATCCTGCCGACAGGGGACAATCCCATTTGAATAAACGCTGTATAAAGTCACATTATTGAACTTGTTGAGGCCTTGGCCGCCTCTAGCCTTCAGAAATAGGTTATGCCCATCACCCCGCAGCAGAAGAAGGCCGTCGGCTTTAATCAGGCCGGGTGGCGATCCGCTAAGCACCTTAGGCAGGCCGCGCAGGGCGCCCGTGGTAAGCCCGGGGTGGCCTTCTTGAACGACCTTAGTCATGCCAAGAAGGCCGGGTGGGTCGAAGCCAAGAAGCCGGACTGGGCCAAGGAGAGGTACTATCGTCTGACGGAAAAGGGGCGTGCCTATCTGGCTAAGCATAAATTTGAATCGGCCACCGATGCCTTCCGCTTGTCTGAAGCCCTGAAGCTGTCAGCCAGTCGGGCGGAGTTGCAGCGTCTAGGCTGGTATAGCATCAAGCATGTCGGCGAGGTTGAGGCCATATTGCTGGAAAAAGGCTACTACCAGTCGGCCGTTTTTATGCGCACCGAGCGGAAGTGCCGTTACTACCGACTCACGCCACTTGGGAAGCAATGGGCCAAAAGTCATTATCTGAAGCGGCTCGAGCAGGAGCTGAGGCGACAGTTCAAGGAACTCAGAGTATGGGAGGAAGAACGATACGCCGGCTATATTGCCGACCCTGAACAGCTCGTCTGTGCCTGGAGTTGGTAAGCCCTCATCAGAACCATGAGCGATATCTTTCCTCAGCCCAAGTCCATCGAAAGCACGCTATCGGACGCACTTGGTCACTATGTCTATCTCCTGATCGACCCGCGTAACGGCGAGGTGTTTTACGTGGGGAAGGGGGTCAGAGGTAGATGTTTTGAGCATAACTACGCCGAAGAGGGAGCGCGCAAGGCGGCCCGATTTGCCGAGATTAACGCCGCCGGACTAGAGGTGAAGGTGGATATCATCAGGCATGGCATGGCCTCCAAGGAGGAAGCCTTCTTGGTCGAGACCGCAGTCATTGACGTTTACGGTATCGAGAACCTGACGAACAAGGTGCGTGGACATGGCGCGACCGACTTCGGGCGGGAAAGCCTCGCCGCTCTGGCTGCCCGGTACGCTCCAGAGGAGGCGGTTATTCTTCACCGCGTGGTCTTCGTGAAGCTGGCGGACACATATCGGAAAGGCATGTCCGCCGAAGGTCTCTACGAGTCCGCCCGCGGGGTCTGGAATCTGAGCGTAGAATATGCCAAAGATTACGGCTATGTTTTAGCTTTATGGGAAGGCCTTGTCGTGGAGGTTTACCAAGTGGCACGCTGGCAGCCAGCGAATCCATCACACTATCCTACGCGTATCCCGAGAGATCTGCTACCGTCCCACTTCATCCCACGCCCTGGGGTCCAGTGCACGGAATTCGAAGGCGCGGTCGCCGCAGAAGAAATCCGTAAGCACTACCTAGGTAAGTCCGTCCGGAAGCAATTCGACGTCGGCGGTCAGGCTAACTGCAAGTACGGGCCGGACGTTTGACTCTCAGGTCCTCAGTCAGATAGGTCATCGACCTCTGCTTCTTCCGGCCAGACTTGCTCAACGATGGCTTGGACGGAGGCTTCGTCCAGGAGGGCATTCGGCGCGGTGGCGTACTCGTCGTAGGGCGAAGCCTCGGCTTGTTGGCCGAGCTTGCTGCCGAGGAACCAGGCATGGACGAGCCCGGTCCAGAGCGCCCGGCCGCGGAGCGTGCCTTTGGCGACCCAGGCGAGCGGCACGGTGCCTTCACCCCAGTTGGAGCTCAACCACAGGACATCCCATTTGCCTTCGTCATCGCCCCCGATCCGGATCCGCTGCTCTTCGTCATGTCCGGAGCCGTGGAACATCACGGCTTTGAAGACGAGGCGCGTGGACTTCGGCGAAAGCCCGAGGTCCTGATCCTGGCAGGAGTTATAGAAACGCGGGGCACTCATGATTAACAATAATGGGGTCAGACCCTCTTAATGCGGTCTGACCCCATTATTTTGGTTCCTTGCGACGATGGCATGGGTGCTCTGGTGATGCCTAGGGCGGCTCAGGCCCCCGTCGCCAGCCGGATCTTCTTGGTCAGCCTGGAGCCGCCACGGTAGATGAGGAGCTCGATCTCCCTGCCGCGGTTTTTGTCCAGCAACTCTCCGAATTCCTCATCATCAACCGGGACTTTTTGGCCGTTGAATTCAAGGACGCAGTCGCCTTCGTAAAGGTCCGCGGCGAAGGCGGGGGTGCGTCGTATGACAATAGTGACAACGAGGGCGTTGTTGGTGCCGACGACTCGCGCCTCCTCGGCGGTGACGGGTCGGCGGTTGATGCCCAAGATCGGCTTATTCCAGTTCTTCTTGAGGTAGACCGCGACATAGTCCTGCCTGACGACCGTGACCGGAACGACCGTGGTAGAGTAGGTGCCTGTGCTGTAGCTGTTGGCCGTGCCGTAGAAGCTGCTTCCGTTGGAGCCGTAGCCGCTCACATAAGTCGACGTTTGAGTGCCAGGATTGAACTGCGGCAAGACCATCGCCGACTGCGTGCTCGTACGATTACCGACGCCATATAGGACGACATCCGCCTTGATGCTTGCCCCGAACTGCTGCATTTCGCCGAAACTGACATCATTGCCGGCGTTGAAGTGTGATTGTCCGAATGGCATGTAGTTCTCGCGCATGAGCTCTTTGATCGCGGAGTCAAAATCGGACACCTGTTTGCAATCAGGTAGTCCGTTGTCAGGGGCTTCTGGCGGCAAAGCGTAGCCTTGGTAGAAGTCCTTCCAGGGATTCTGGCAGCCGGCAAGCAGGACGCTGAGCGCAAGGGCGCAGATAAGACGAAGCATGGCTAATCGTCTGTCGGCCCATGCCTGCGTCAAGTCCGCAGGACTCGGCATAAGGAGTCGGCCCTCGCGTAACCCCTTGTTGCCATCCTCATCAGCCTATGACATTTTGACCTCATGATCCCCATTCCTGCCGGGTGCGCCCGGTTCCTTTGCTACGGCTGGATCATCACGGGAGTGGTTTTCGTGCTCGGCCTAAACAAGAACGGCGAAGACCTTTCCGGTGCCGGCCTGATGGCCATCGGCCTCGGAGTCCTGGGCCTCTACGTCACCCGCCCGCGCAAGGACTGATTGCTGTATTTTAGCGCGAGACAGCGCGCGCGGTGTCCTCGAGGATCTTGACCGCGGCTTTGTCGAAATCATCGGATCCGCTCAGCTCTCGCAGCTTCTTGACGATGGGTAAGCCGGCCTCCTTGCGCCGGCTGATGCCGGCCCGGATCATGGCCACGCCGTCGTCCGGATTACCCGGGCTGCCCGCGTAGCAGTTCTGGATGTGACGTAGCCCGGCCAGGAACTCCTGATTGCCTTGCAGGATCGGCGCGATGGTCGCCTTGGCGCCACGGTCATCCATCATCTCGAGCTTGGTCTTCATCTGCAGCACCTTGGAGGCGCATTGGACCATGCCTTCGCGATGTCTCCTCAGCCAGACGTCCGCATCCACCCCGGGATCGAAGGTGTCTCGCAGGATCGGTCCCGCGGCTAGGTTCAAGCCATGGTTGAGCTCGGCGAACTTCAGCAGCGCGAGACCGTCGTCGTACGACAGGCGCCTATTGGCGTCATAGGCCTTGGTCAGGATGTCGATGGTCTTGTCGGCGGCCTGACGTTGCGCCTCGGTCAGAGGGGCGCCTTTAGCCGCGAGGGACGACAACAGGCAGATCAACGCCACGAGGAGTTGTTTCATGTTACGGGGTTTCTTGTGTAGGAATCTCGGGTTCGCAAACCGAATGTCCGTCCCGACAGTTATGACGCACCGCCGGGTAGACGTCTGCCCCGCGCCCGGGAGCTGGTTTTACAGGATTGATTATAGGGTTTTGCTAGCTAGGTTGCGGCTACCCCCGATGCAGAAGTACCACGTCATCCCCAGGACAGGAATTCCCGCGGAAGGTCCTATGTCTGCGCAGGAAGTATTGGATCTGGTCGACCAAACCATGGATACCTCACAGATGTTGGTCTGGTGGAAGGAGCGAAAAGACTGGGTCAAGGTCGACCTCTGCATCGAGGAGCTCAGGAAGGAGGCCGCTCAGCCTGCCCGGGCTCCGGTGCCCGCCACCCCCTTCGTGGCGTCTGCGGAGAAGATTCCCACAGGTCAGATCCGCGTCTCCCGGGATGGCAAAATGCTTGGCGATTTCCATGAGGCCGACGTGCCCGCCTTGCTCAGGGCCAAAGTCCTTCAGCCGACCGACACATATCTGGCGACAGGCACGAGCAAGCCTGCGCCTCTTTCCGAATTGCTTTTGGCGCTCCTGCTGAAGCCCGCGGCACAGCAGGCCGCACCATCTGTCCTGCCGGTTGCCGGCGGCCAACCTCCTTCCGCGGTCACGCCGCAACGTCAGGCGGCTGGCAACAGCGAGCCTCGTCAGTCGCGAGGCAAGTGCTGCCCCCGATGCCATTCCGAGGATATCCGCACCTTCGAGATGGTCTATAAGTCCGGTGCTTCGAATGCGAACACGATAGGGATCACCTTGTCAGGAGAATTGGGACAGGCTCGCACGCGCAGCATGACCGACCTGGCGAGCGAGGTCGCCCCTCCCGACATGAGCGGCCCGGGGTGCTTCTCCATCGTCATGGCCGTAGCTTTAGGACTGATCGTCGGCATGATGGTTAATCCCATGGGTGCCGGACCTATCGTCGGGGCGATTCTTGGCTTGGTGATTCGTGTGGTAATTCACCTCGTCGGGGCAAGCGATCGTGATGCTCAGTATGAGGCCTGGAAGAAGAGCTGGATGTGCATGAAGTGCGGCCACAAGTTCGTGGGTTAACCCATTTTTCAGATGGTAGCGGCTGCTGGAAATGCGACGAGGCCCGGGGTGCCACGTAGTCTCGCCTCTACTTCGACTCACGATATATTTTTTAGACAGCGTATCAGCTGTCCGGCGCGGGCACGCCAGGCGGCGATGACATCGACGGGTTTGCCGGCCAGGGCCGCGCAATCGGCCGCATGGTCGGCGCATTCGATGGCCAAGCTCCAAGTGAAGGGATAATCCGCGAAGCTGTCCGAAGCCAGGGTCATGGCCCGGAATTCACCGATGGGTTGGTGGGAGATCCGGATCAATCGCGCGATTCGTCGGGTCGCGTAAGCGCCGAACAAAGGATGTGCCCCATAAGCCACGCGCTGGAGCTGCTCGAGGTGATCCGGCAGGTCGCGACTAAACGGATAACGTTCATACATGACCTGTAGATACGAAATCGTGTCCTTGATCGGATGCGCCTGCATGGCCAGCCACGCCCGCTCCTGCGCCTCCGCCTGGGCCAGCGAGAGGACAGGCAGGGGACGTTCCGTCGGGTATTGGCTGAACTCGTAATCGTGGTAACGGAAGTCGTGGTGCATCATGTCGGACGAGGTCCCTTCATGATATCAGCCGTGTCCAATGGTGGCGATGCCTAGGGTAGGGGCGCGACGGCGTCGCGACCGATGGTGGCGCGGACGGACGCGTCGCCGACGCGTCCCTACCTAGAGGCGGCAGGCTGTCCCGCCCCGCCTATCGATAACTAGCCCAAGCCCTAGCTCTAGCCCTGGGTTGTTCCATCATCGATTCAGTCTTCTGTCATCGACTCAGCCATCGGTGTGTCAATTCAGTCCTCCATTCAGCCCTCCATGCTGTCCTCCTCGCAGTCCTCAACTCCGCCTCTCTTCCTCCTTTACGGCCCTACTTCCCCCTCTTTGGTTTACCCGCATGTCCAAGCGCCTTCCTGGTCTGGTGATCGAGGTCGAGAATCTACCGGAGTTCCTCGCGAAGTCCGACGAGGATATCCTGCAGCATGTCCGCTCGGTGCTCCTGCACCGTGCTTACGCCGTCCAGCGCGCCCAGCTCGCCAAGTGCGACGGCGTCCAGTTCTCTCCGACCAAGGACTCTTGCGTCTTCGCCGCCAAAGGCCGGGCCCTGCTGCATGTCAGGTTCGCGCAGTTGAAGGGATAGCGTCGCTAACCCAGAGGTCAGCGACGAGGGGCACGCTGGCACGGTGACGCGTGGGCGAGGTAGGGGCGCGACGGCGTCGCGACCGAAACGGGGATAGGGCGGACGCGTCGCCGACGCGTCCCTACCTGGAGACAGCTATGTCGTGACGCGGTCCCGACCCTACCTCGAGACGGGGAGGCCTGGCTCAACGTGGGTCTGCATGCGGACTTCGATCTTGGGATTCTTGGGCAGGCGCTCGCGGCAGTGGGCGACGATCTGGTCGATGCTCAGCGAGGCTTCGTGGAAGAAGCCGGCGATGTCCTTGGCGATGGCTTCGTCCTTGTGGGCCAGCGAAGCCAGGGCTTCCAGGTGCTGACGGAGCCCGAAGGCGTGCTGCTTCACGGCCTCGACGTGCGTCAGGGGCTTGCCGAAGCTGAGGTTGATCCGCTGGCGCGTGCCCGTGGCGTAAGCGCTGATGATGGCGAGGGTCAGGGTCTCATCCCGGCCGGATTCGATCTTAGAGACGGCCGCTTGGGTCACGCCCAGACGTTTCGCGATGTCGGCCTGCGTGAGCTTGGCCCCGCGACGCAGGCGCGTCAGGCCATCGGTGACGCAGGTGTCCTGCACGAGCTGGGCGTAGGCGCGTTGCACCTGTTCGCTCAGGCCTTCGCCTTTGATGAGATCTTCGACCTTAGCGTAAGTCCGGGGAGCCGGTTTGGTGGGCACGCGGCGACTTGAAGAGGTCATGGCTGGAGGGGAGATTGGAGGGAGCGGACGTATTCGAGGGCGACCCGAAGATCGGCGGCCTGGGAATTTTTATTCCCTACAGTTATAATGTGCAAGGTTCGAGTTTCGTCCACCGGGAAGACGTAGAGCCGGGTCTCTTGGAGCTTGGTACGGCTCGGCCCTTTCTGATCGATAGCCCAGAGTCCCTCCGGCTCATGATGCAGATAGCCGGCTTGGGCCGCGCGGCAGTGCGGTAAGCCGTCGAGCTGTTCCCGCAGGCGATCCAGGTTGCGCAACACGGCGGCGAGTTCATCCGGCCGCTTCTTGTCGTAGCGGCGCTTAGCCCTTTCGAAATGAGCGGTGACCCGGAATCGCCACATGGGAGGCGACGATTTCTCGCGCCGCGTAGCCGGCCGGCAAGTGGCGAGCGGCCTCCTGAGATGAAGTCGTGAGAAGTTCTGAGCAGAAGTGACTATGCCAGATGGTAGCGGTTGGCGGTAAGCGGTTGGCGGTTGGTAGAAATGCGAACAGGCTCAGTTGACCAGAGGCTCGGAGGCTCAGGGCAACCCACTGGTTGACAAGTTGACTGGTGGACAAGGGAGGCAGAAGCAGGGCGATGGCGTAGAAAATCCCGTACCCGAACCTGGGGCTGAAGACCTGAACCTGGGACCCGATGGCCGAGACCTGAGACCCGAGAATTACCTATCCCTGGCCCCGGCCCTAGCTCCGGTCCTAATCATTTCCGCCATCGACGCAGTCATCTATTCTCAGCAATGAGAAATGAACCTCAGCATCAATGGGTTGAGGTGATCGACGTCCGTGCCAACTTAGGCGTGTTCATGATTTCCTTACGGGAAAATTCTTGCAGTGCAGGTTCCTGGATCTTTGACTCGGTTCTTCCTCCCTGTGGGTATGCTGGACTTAGTGCCACGCCCCCACAGCCCCCCGCGGGTTACGATCCGCGGGGTTTTTCTTTT
>JACCDW011356728.1_pt1 | contig 13474 bp, 12 predicted proteins | sample 7449781 | NCBI WGS metagenome assembly JACCDW01 (sample SAMN15323449, study PRJNA562643) | freshwater metagenome | isolation source: river surface water | place: USA:Blue River Watershed | collected 2017-08-18 | reverse complement strand
GGACTCACCTTTGTGGGCCCAACCTTCGGATGGACAAATTCTCTCGGACACGCGCTTGTCTCTGAGGCCACCATAGACATTGGTGGAGCTCGCTGCGAACGGCTGGATGGTCGTCTCTTGGAAGTGCTGGATGAATTCTACACTCCGCTGGAAAAGACGACGCTCATGAATGCGATTCTACCACGGAAAGATAATGGGTTTAAAGTCGGTAGCTTCGGCTTGGACGCCTCCGCGCCTCAGGTTGCCGTCACTCCACTTCCTTTCTGGTTCTCCTGTGGAGACAGTGGCGCATTTCTACCCATTGACGCTATTCAAGCCGATTCTGTTGTTCTGCGCGTGAATTTCGCGGCCTTGGCGAGCCTCTACGTGAGCGACGCAAAACAAGTGCCTCCCACAGTAGGCGCGAGCGTTGCGGGAGAGGCGTATTTTCCCCTCGCGGGCTCACCCTTCTACTATGCTAACGCAGCGAGCGGAAAAGCCGTCAAAGGTCTCCAGGGAAATCCACTTGTCTCTCTCCAGAACGTGAGCCAGGTTCCTGGTATCACTGTGCCGACGGCACTCACTTTGGGAGATACATATGTCATCGCAGAATATGTGTATCTGGATAAACCTGAGGCAAACCGATTCCGCATTGCGGATATCCGAATTCCAATTCCGCAGCATTATCCGTTTGACCCTGTAGATTCCCAGATGCGTCCGAAATTTCAGACAAGTCTCAAAATTCCCAATCCCACGCGCAACCTCTTCTTTTATTTCCAGCGCTACGAAGCCGCTCAATACAATGCGCCTTTCTTAGCCACACGTGACTTGAGTGGTGTAGGCACAGGGACCCCTTGGTGGCCAGATGCGTCAGGTCTGAATGTCTATGCGCCTGGCGATTACACTCCTGGCTTCAGCACTCGCGAATCCGAACCTCTCTCCTCCCTTGCGTTGATTTACGAAGGACGGCTCATGCGTTACTGGACAGATGCGCCGAGTCTTTTCCGCTCCTTTATTCCTTCGTTGGATATGCGAAAGAGTCCGTGGGTGAATCGGTATTATTACACTATGCCCTTCGGTCTCCAGCACGGGCTCATGCCGCCCTCTCTGCCATCAGGAGAGGCGAATCTGGACAAGCTTCTTAACATAGAACTTGCGGTGGAGTTGAAACCCAACCGAGGCTCTATTAATCCGAATGACGTGCCGCGCTATTTGTTGTATCTGTGGGCGGAGACGTATAATATTTTACGGGTATATGGTGGGCGCGCAGGTCTGCTGTTTGGGTATTAAGCGACAGTGCCATTCTTTCTGAAGATGGTGGCCGACCAAGGTGATGGACCTTACACATTCAAGTATTTTCTGGATGATTTGCGCTACGCAGGCTATGTCTGTTTGTGCTGGCCCACATTCCCTTTTGCGCTTATTGAATCGATGTTTGTAGATGGATACACTCCTGCCCTCTTCAATACTCCCGCAAATCGGCGGCGGATTGAGCGAGCGAGACTGGCACGAATAAAAGAGGAAGAAGACGCAAAGAAGAAGACTTACGCCTATTACATGGAAGCAAAGTATGGGCCGACTGGGAGTTCCAGGCATGAAGAAGAGCAAGAAAAGACAAAAAGGAATGTAGAAGAAGCTGCCTTTGCCGAGGAAGAATGGAAGAATGGACAGCGTCGTGAATAAATCCAAGTCTATAGATTTATGAACGTATTAAATACATCCCTCTTTCCATCTGGAGATGGAAAAGGACCCCTACACCTTCCAGTATTTTCTTGATGATGCGCGCTATGCTGGCCTTATGATTGCTTGCTTGCCACTCACATGCCTCTGGCTTCTCGTTGGTGTCGCCTCTACTCGAGGACAGGCAGGCCTTCTTGATGGAAATATTCCTGAATTCTTTCAGTCACCCGCAAGTAAAAGGCGAGAGATACGAGAATTCAAGCAGAGGCAGAAAGAGGCAGCACAGCATTTAGAAAAGGAAGGTGATGCAAAGAGCTATACTTCCTATATGAAGGAGAAGTATGGACCTTCTGTACATTCAGAGTAAGAATAGAAGAGTGTGTGCGTAGACTCTCATCCTCGTCATCGTGTGCGTGACCACCGCCGCCACCGCCTCCCTGGAATCCTGGGGAAAGTGGCTGCGTGAGGGTGGGACATTTGCGAGCTTCATGCCCTCCTTCTTTACAAACAGAACACGGCGCTGCTGAATTCATGTGTTTCTAACGAGGAATAAGATTTCCTTTTTAGATGCGGTGACGGCGCGTTTTCCGCTGTTGTCCTCCTCCGCGACGCAATGTAATGCGCCTGCCTGCGTTGTTAAAGAGTCTATAGGGCAGGGAAGGAGAATTCGGATTGAAATTTGTATATTTCATAACGCGATTTTCTGGCTTCACCGCTCCTATCGCAGCCAACTCCTCCATGGAAACAACGCGAGCACCTATATTCGCATCGAGCGCATCCAAAAATGCGTCTTCTGTTGGATATTTGGCGAGGAAATTTGCCAACGCTTCTTTATACGCCTGACTGTGAGCACTGAATTTACTGAAATGTCTGGCTTCTGAATGTAAGGTATTCCCCTTGAGTAAAAAATTCTGCTTATAAAAATTCATATTCATATTATTCTCAGCTGAACTGTAAGGAATGTGGAAAAAGAATATCGCTCGTAAAAACGGAGGGATAATCGCATAGAGTAACATGCGCTCATCCTTTCCTATCGCATAATGGAGTTGGGTTTTCCAAGTGAGAGTTCCAGTAGGCAGCTCCTTATACGAACGAATTAAATCGTTCGACACAATCCGTTTTCCATCCTCTGGATTTGTAACCATGCGATACCGTTTTATCATGTAGAGTACGCATTTCTCCCAGAAATCCTCAATTCCGTGCTTATCTTTTAAAACGGATGCAAATCCAGCATAGATTCCTTGTGCAGGCTCAAACATATATTTCTTCTTAAAATAGGAAAAGAGAGGAACAACCTTTTTATTGTTGTTCCGAACATAGAGAAATCTGTAAGGATTTGGCCTTGTATCAGTAAATCTATTTGTTTCATCCATGTAAGGAGGTATACGCGGTGGAACAGAGAATTCAACTGGATACGGTAAATTTAGATGATATGTTTTATGTTTATACAAATAAAATGTCCCAAAGATAATTTGCTTTCTCTGTTTTGTAATCTTTGGAACAGTAGAGCGCAAATACGCCATTTCCCATCTCTTTACAATTTCAAAAAAATTACTATATTTCATCATAGGCACAAAAAGAGTATCAGCATCTCGTATATGAACATTTGCGCCTGAAAAGAGTTCAACTGCATGATAGCGAAGTGTGCGAAGAATTGTATGTTCTATACCAGCATAGGGGTCTTTTTCTTTTCCTGGAACTGTAAAGGCGGGCCACGAAGGAATGGCCACAATCAGATTAGGGAGTCTTTCTAAGTTTAATTTTAGATAGGGTAGCGTAAATTCATTTGTATAGAGAATCATGCCTGTTGTTTCCTTCAAATCTTCAGAATGAACCATCTGTATATAGGTTTTGAGCCCTTTATAATATTTTGTATCATAGATTTCATTTGGAGTAGGCCGAATTGGGTCAGGAAGAAAGTAAAAGGAAAAAGAAAATACATCTTCCCATCCTGCGCCAAAGATATTCTGCCCAAAGAGACGAATCGTTCCATTCTGCGCATCAGGAATGGCTCCACTTCTCCGCGCAAGAGGTATCTCAATTGGGCCAGGTTTCGGAGGAGGTGGTTTAGAAACATGGACTTCTTCAACACCGCCTAAATTATGTTCCTGGAGAATATTTTCTCCTTCCTGTAAATTTCCCGTAATATCAACGCCCCATTTCCAAGATGGCATTTGCCAGCCAGAAAACATCTACATATAAAATTGAAATAAATTGGCCCCCCACGATTTAATTCACACGGACCATCATGGCTGTTGAAATCCGCTTTAATGCCAATTTCATGACAGAGAATCGTCGCGTTGAATATCATCCTTCTGATATTCAACACGCTGATGTTATAAGCACTGCCTATATTCGCCAAAATCCATGGAAAAAGCAGGACAGAAAAACGGATTGTATTAATACAGGTCTCCTTTCTCTTCCTCACGCGCACGATATAACTTGTGTAGAGAGATTTCGTCTCGATGGAACAATTCCAGAGGGACCTCCTCGCCAAGTCGCTGACCTTCCTCTGGGAACAATCGCCTATATCCCAAATGGGCGAAATGGTGTGCTGGTTCGAATCACATCCGAAGTGAAAGCAGGAATCTTTCCTTCTCTGTGTATAGTTCGTCAGGCACGTAACTGTGGTCATACTTATACGCGAGCCTCCGAAGAGTGTCAGGAATGTTCGATTTCGGTTGTTTCAGTTGAGAACTATCCGTCAATGGAAGCACTTGGACAAGGGCACCTCATTGAGCCCTTCTATACGCTGTATCGCGAATGCGAACCCGTTGCCTTCGTTAAAATTCCAACAGGTGACCTTCGGCATTTTGCTGGCATGAATGCTGTCGGCAAAACGACGAATTTCTGGCGGCGAGTTGAACTTCCTCTCGTAGATTACTATGAGGATGCTATCTAATAGCGCTTCCCGCGTGTCTTGCCGCGCTTGCTGACCTTGCTGCCACGACGTGTTTTGCGGGGGCGGTGCCGACCTCCCTCCAGTTTTCCAGGAAGAGTTACACGCCCATATTTCGCAAACTCCTTGTAAGGCTCCGCCAGGCCCTCAAAGGGTTTCAGATTCTTGGGTGCCTGAGCCTTTGCCTCCTCAAACGGCACGAATCGCTTCTGGAAATTTGACTCTATAGAATTTAAGAATTTGGCCTGTGTTGGAAATTCTTTTTTAAAGTCGGCCAGCCACTTCAAATAGGATTTAACTACTGGTTTAAAATAATTAATAAGTTCTCTGTGCTGATAACTTGCGTGATTAAGAATTTTTTCTGGATAGGATGGGTGTAAAAAATCTTTTAATCTAGAATCTCTATATTGATTCAAATACTTATAATACCGAATATCAAAGAAATAAATTGTGGAAAAATAGGCGGGTATTATACCATATAAGAGCATGCGCTCATCCTTGCCAAATCCATAAACCCCTTTCGCTGATATTTTGCCAGTAGACTCTAAAATATAAATTTCTTCAAATGCATTATCTGTTGAAGACACCTTTCCTGTTTCTGGGTTAATAGACATATAGTATCTTGAAACCAAATAGTCAACACAGTTCTTCCAAAATTCCTCAATCCCCTTTCTATTTTTCAGAACCGAGCAAAATCCTGCATATACGCCTGGCGGGCCCCAATCACCTCGTAAATAAATATATTTATACTCCTTTGTAAAATGCTTATAATAAGGGATAATTTCACGTCGCTCTGGAGGTATAGTTTCTCTGTAATTGGCCAGTTTTTTTGCTCGCAAAGCGCGTTGGCGTTTACTATAATTTTCTTTTGATTCCCCTTCTTCTTGTGGAATTTCCTCATTTCGTATCGCAAATAATTTGGCATAATTCTCTTTTGTATAGTCATTTGAGCGAAGATAAATATGTTTGTAAGGATTTATTATTGTCTCTTTTTCGTAAGGTTTGCGAATAGGAAAGGTGAATTCAATAGGATACGGAATATTTGAGTGATAAAACGCAGTATACCCGTTAGATGCTCCAATCACAATTTGCTTTTCTTCCTTCTCCATCTCAGGAATAAATTTGGTCAAATAGGTTGTTTCCCATGCGGCTGTGACAAACTGAAATCTTGCCCAATCCCTCGCTTCATCATACAAGAATGCTGTAAAAAGAGTATCCGCATCTCGCATATGAACATTCAGAGAAGGAAATAGGTCTACCGCCTGATAACGCAATGTTCTTAATATATCAGAGTCTAGTATGTTTTCTTCATTACTATAATAAGGCCAGTCGGGAACTGCGTAGATTAAATTTGGATACCTCTCAAGGGGAAATTCTACTTTCAGAAGTTCCAACGTGGTCCAATTTGTATACACAATCATTCCAATATTTTCTGGCAATTTGGCTTTTAGTTCTCCATCTCCTTTTATTTCGCTAGGGTCAGTGTGTCCTCTTCTGTTTGTAGCATTTTCCTCCTTCGTAGGGGGGGTGTAGGAAAATTCTGTTCCGTGAACCATTTGAACATACGTAAGGAGGCCATCATAATAGACGGTTTGCTTGAAATCTAAGTTATCTGACCAGCGTTTGTAGTAATAAGTAAAAGAAAAGACATTGTCCCACCCCTTTCCCTCTATATTTTGGCCCATCACATGGATAGTTCCATTTTTCGCAGGAGCGAGAGTATCTAAAATAGGAATTTTCTCCTTTTGTATTTTGGAGGACCCTGCGGGGGGGTCTCCTGAACCTGCGGCGGCGGCCATCCTCTACTGAGTGCCGCGTTTTTTCTGTGTCTTAGAGCGCCGTTTCTTGAGGGCACCACCGCCGCGCCGCACAGTCGCTTTCCGCCCTGCTGCAATAAATTTCGCATATTTTTGCCTGCTTGCATTTCCCAAGTCTTCCTTTAATTCTTTTGCTAAGTTCGTATACCCAAGGTCTTCATGTAATTTAATAAATTCTTCTGGTGTAAGAGCTTTAGAAATATTTGTATTTATAGAATTTAGGAAAGCTTCCTCTGTTGGATATGCTCCTTTCATAGCAGCCAGCCATTTCTCATAGTTCTGAACTTGAGTATAAAATATACTAGGATATGTATTGGGCTTAGTTGGTTCTGGCTCAATATTTAGAGGAACCTTTTCAAAATAGGATGGACTGAATATCTCCAGGTTTTTATAATGTTTTTTTAATTCTTCAATATCTTTTCTACTTTTTATATTTATACCAAGTGAATCAATGTAATTTATCTCCATAAAGAAGATTTTATCAAAAAATCTTGGAATAATTCCATAGATTAACATTCGCTCATCCTTTCCTATAGTATAGATTGATTTTGTATGAAATTCATTGGAAATAGAATTCCGTGTCATTCTATAGCGCTGAACCATGTATTCCACACATATCGTCCAAAAATTCTCAATTCTACTTCTGTTTTTTAGAATAGTGCTAAATCCTGCAAGAACTGCTTGATTTTTATTTTTTTCATCATAACCATACATATATTTCCTTTCAAAGGTTACTTTGTATTTCTCATATGGAAATTTTGGATTAAACGCGGAATTTTTAGGCACTACTGGAAATGTTGTGTATCCTGAATTGCCATAGATATTAAGAGGAAATGTAAAGTCAACAGGATAGATTAAATTTTTATGAAAGTATGAGAACTTATATCCTGCATGTGTGCCTAATACAATCTGTTTTCCAAGGGCCTCTACCTTCGCTAAAAATCCGCGCAAATAAGTATCTTCCCAATCCCTCACAAGCTCATAAAATTCCTTAGGACTGAGTTTATAAAGAACACTCACAAAAAGAGTATCAGCATCTCTCATATGAACATTCGCATAGGGGAATGCTTCCACCGCCTGATACCGCATTGTTCTCAATACACTACTATCTAAATCTCCTGCGTGCGTTGTGTAAAGAGGCCACTCTGGAATCGCCAAAATAAGATTCGGATATCGCTCCAATGGGAAGAAGTTTTGGAATAGCTTAGCAGTCAGAGTATTCGTATACACTATCAATGCAAAATAGGGGGCGTGAACACTATCGTGAACCATTTCAATATAGGCTTGAAGTCCCTGAAAATATTCTGTTTTTTCCATTGGCAAATAACCCTTTGTAGTATAATAAAAAACAAAGGAAAAGATGTGCTCTTTGCCTATACCTTCTGGATTCTGTCCAAAGCAATGAATCACACCATTCAGTCCAGGAGGAAACCCCGCGGCCGCGGTAATCGGAATATCTCTAGTTCTTATTGTGCCATTCATTGGGGGGGAGGCACCCTCTACTCTAAGCGGACAGAAAAGAGAACAGGAATATGGTCACTCCAAGGCGCATCGTCAAAGTATTCCGTGCCAATGTGCTTGACCTTCTTTACCTCATTGCGCAGCGTTAAGAGGTGGTCAAGATGTTCTCCTGTTTCTGGAAAGGTTATGTGGTGCGCCTGGTCAGGCCTTTCAAACCACTTGAAGGTTTGCATATTCATATCTCCCACAACACAGACATTCGTATGCTTGGAGGCGGCGGCGAACAGTTGAAATTGCTGGGCCTCGCGCACCTCTGGATAATTTATCCGAAGATTAGGAATGTCTGTCATATCCGATTGAAGATGTGTGTTCAAGATTGTAAATGGCTTGGAATTGAATTCACCATGAATCCGAAAGACTCCCTTTTTTACCAGAGAATCTACGCCCGCCGACATGAAAAAAGGTTCAAAAACTGGTATTTTATGGACACGGATGTTCGGTTGTGTGAAAATAGCCAATCCGCTACCGCATTCCATTCCCCGTAAACAAGAGCCCAGCCAGCAACGGTCATTCGGAAAAAAAGAAGACCACTTGTGACCCGCTGCTGCCTTCTGGAAAATTTGTCTCTGCTTCATTGAAAATGCTTCTTGAAGACATATAATATCTGCGCCTGATTCGGAAAATATCCAGCTCGCAATGGCTCGTATATCCGTGCCGACCCAAGGAAGACCGTGGATATTGTATGTTAAAATTTTCATAATCATCTTTTAGAGGGATAAGGAATGAATTCTGGTGATTTGACGAAACTGAGACAATCCTCAAATGTAGCTTATTATTATAACAATCTTTTTCTACAAGACCCTGTTGGTATTTTACTAAATAGACCACAGCGTTTGATTGAATCCTCATCAAGAATTGGATTGTTAGAATCTCGTTCTATAACTCTATCAATAAGTGAACAAGCGAGCACTTTTGGAACAGTTCCTCTTACACTTTATTATCCCCCCTCTCAGCCACCCTTTAGTGGAACACCCTGGCAGATTCTTACATTCACCTACACCGGCCAGTATCAGACATTCAGTATTCCTACGGAAGTCCCTTTTATTCAAGTCTATATGTGGGGTGCTGGAGGTGGAAGTGCGAATCCAGGACCGGACCCAGGCGTTGTGGGAGGAGCTGGAGCCTATGTGAATGGAATTTTGTATGTAAATCCAGGTGATACCTTCACAGTGGTTGTAGGGCGCGGTGGATTCAACAATTCTGCCGCGGGAACCGACGCGCAGGGCGGAGGAGGACGCTCAATTAACGGGAATACGGGCGGCGGAGGTGGGCGCTCTGCTCTTCAAAAAGTTGTCGGTGTTGACTTTGTCACAGCAGGTGGCGGAGGAGGCTCAGGAAATCAGTATTCAAAAGGTGGTGATGCCGCATGGACTGGGACTGCCTCTAACGGAACAAATGGCGATGGTGCCGCTGGCAATGTAGGCCAGGGAGCCTCGCAAACTGCTGGAGGTGCGGGTGGTAATACAGGTGGTAGCGCAGGTTCTCTTGGTTTCGGTGGCCCTGGAGGAAGCATTGGAGGTGGAGGTGGTGGTGGCTATTATGGAGGTGGAGGCGCAGGGTTTGGCGCTGGAGGTGGAGGAGGAAGTTCTTATACAAGTAATCTTATCAATGCTACTGGCGCAAATGGAACAACTGGAAAGGCTCCCGCCACAACATCTCCTTATTATACATCTGGAGTAGCCATCGGAGCTGGAAACGGAACCGGTCTATCAGGAAATGCGACAGGTGGAAATGGTCTTGTTGTTGTCGCATTGTATCAAAATATACCGTTTAATTTGCGTATTTGAGCCCACCGCGCTCCCTCTCAAACAGAGCCATCGCCCAACTGTCCACCACCGCCGTCATCTGCGTATTCTTCTGGCCTGTTTGCCTATCAATAGGAATATCTGCGAGGTCTACGTAGAGAGTTGGACGGTCCGCCGTGCTGAAATTTATAGCGCCCTCGGGCTGCCTCGCGAACGGAGCTCTGCGTCCACGGAGCTCCCCTCGCTCCCAATTCATAATACCAACACCTTGTCCAGGGTCTCTTTCCTCCTTGGCTAAATTCTGGATACGGTTCCAGATTCTTGGGGGAAAAAGCGATTCACGGTCTCTGCCCGCAATATAGAGTGAAATATTGTTATAGTATTCACCTCCACTGATGTCCGCCACATATTTCGCATATTGATTCGCTCTCAGTTTCTCTTGGGTATGAAACCAGAAGATGAGACGGCCAGCAGGATGCGTCGCATCTACACGACGGGTCGCAGAAGCAATCGCAGCGCGGCTCAGGGGTTCATAGTCCTTAGAGCCAAATGTGAATGTATTCTCATAGAGACGGCTATAGGGGACTTCCAGGCTGGAATTCACCATGCGCTCCTTTGTTTCTGGGTCCACATACGTGTGGCGTGCTTCTAAGAGAAGTGTCAGTTGAGGGATAGCAGTGCGCTCTAGCGTTGTAAAGATAGTGGGTGCTCCGCCACGCGTCGTTGTGATTTGGAAATCTGTCCGACCCCATGGCTGTGGCTTCGCTCGTCCATCACTCGCCTCCACAAGGTCTTCCAGGCGACGAAGAGTCAGTCGCAACTTCAGGCTCTGACGGCGCGAGGTGAGAGATGGAAATCCGCCATCGTCCAAGTGCTGACATCCGAGAAGAGGAATTGGGAGACGGAGACGACCGGGTGTCGCATTGCGGGCAATAGAGAGGGCAGTGCCATCATGCGTAGCAGTGGTCGCATTCACCTTGAATGCGGAGTTGAGAGACCCTTGTGACCGTGTGGCACCGAACAAAGCATCGCCGCTGAATTCCTGGAGAAGAATCTGGTCCTGGTAGATTTGAATCTTGCTGAACAAAAAATAGGCCGCGCCATTCGTATACCCATACGATACCCCACTGGAGTCTGTCACAACGGAAGTCCCATTCTGCGGGGCGATTGTAGGAGGAAGCCAGGAGGGGAGGTCAATTAGAAGCGTGGTCTCAGAAAAGATATCGCCAGCGACGTCAAATTCAAATTCCACTGTGCGACCGAAGTCTGCACCATTGAGAGGAGGAATGCGACGGAGTTCGTGGACCTGCGCAGGAACCTGTTTGTAACGATTGTCAAATGGATTGAGAGCCACGGGCTCCTTCGTAAAAAAGTAGTAGTCTTTGTTTCCTCGCGCCAGAAGTTCATAGAGCGCACCTTCATTTGTAAGGCCCGACCTAGGCACTGCCATTCTGATTAGCGCTTGGGTTTGTCTTTAGTCTCCCTGCGGGTTTGTCTTTAGTCCATGCGTTTTTGTTTGCGAGTCTGGGCGCGTCGCTTTCTACGATGTGTCTTGCCACGTCGGGCAGCTTTTTTACGACCTCCGCCCGCAAGTGCCTGGAAATTAATTCCTGGCTGCTTCTTCACAAACTCAGACATCACTCGTTTCGCATCACGGAATTCATTGTTTATTTTTCGTATATATTCTGTATCACCAATCTGCGAAGGGAGGCCAATAATTTGCCAAACGAGATGCGGATAGGGTGCCAGAATTTTTCCGCGATTGTGATTTCCTACGAAATTATCTATACTCTGGTCACGAATCTTATCCCATTTAAGAACACTCTCAGCAGCTGCTTTTCCGAACACAGTAAAGGAAAGACCAGTAATATAATCACAACGAAGAATAAGAGGGTCTCGGCTTTCAACAGACTGAATGTTTGGATACATTCCGCCTGCCTGGAAATGACTGTAGGACCCCTTGTGGTCTTCCAGATACTTGAAAATCTTTGAGCACCGCTCATTAAAGACTTCCACGGAGTCAAGTCTGAAAAGGTCGTCTTCTAAGACAATCAGCAGTTCTTTGAATTCAGGGTCCTTTGCCATATGCTCCTTGATAAGTTTCACATAACTCTCTCCACATCCGTGCCAGCCGATTTTATTCTTGACAGCAGGGAAGCGAATGAGATGTAGAATTGTGTCTTTGAATTCTGATTGCATGTGAGCCCAACGGTCCTTTGCTGAATCCAAGTTGATTACGTAGGCATTGTATTTTTTTCTCGGAGAACTACTGCCTCCTAACATCTTACTTCTAGGTTACAAAAAATTGAAAGTGGCATGTGGCCCAACCCGAGTCTACCCACACTCCAATATGTCTCAGCCAAACAAGGACCGTATCATTGAAGCGCTGGATATCATGCGACGCAAGGACTATGCAGAAAGGCGCGTCTTTCAAGCTCGGGCGTATGAAACGGCCATTCGGGCCTTGCGCGGCCTTCCTGGAGATGTCGCAGAGGTGAAGGACGTAGAAGGAATCAAGGGAATCGGCGCAAAAATCCAGACAAAAATCGCGGAGATTCTGGCAACAGGCTCACTCGCCGCAGCAGAACGCACACGCACCTCTCCATCCTTCGCAGCCTATGAGGCTCTCCTCGGCGTCTATGGCATCGGACCCGCAAAAGCGAAGGTGCTTGTGGATAGCGGAATTCTGAGCATTGAGGCGCTCCGCGCCAAAGTCGCAGAAGAGCCTGAGTTTCTCACTGCTGCTCAGAAAGTAGGCCTCCACCATTACGAGGAGCTCCAGGAGCGCATTCCGCGCGCAGAAATGACCCAACACGAAAAGGTGATTCTGGAGGCGCTGGATTCCAAGTTCAACGCCATGGTCGTCGGCTCCTACCGCCGTGGCGCAGAGACCTCTGGAGATATTGATGTTCTCCTGACACTCCCTGATGATATGAAGCCGATTCAGCGAGTCCAGCTCTTCAAGAAGACAGTGCGAGCCCTGGAAACGAGTGGATACATTACTGATATCCTCGCCTTTGGTTCCACGAAGTGTATGGCCGTCTGTAAGATGCCAGGGGGAAAGGCGCGGCGGCTTGACTTGCTCATGATTCCTGCGGAAGAGTATCCGTGGGCCGTTCTGTATTTCACAGGCTCTGACCTCTTCAATGTAGCCTTCCGCAGCTACGCACTTGAGAAGGGGTATACAATGAATGAGCACGAGGCGAAACCGACTGGGTCTGCCGCGCCTCCTCCGAAAATGGCATCTGAAGAAGATATCTTTACCTTCTTCGGACTCCAGTATGTGGAACCGCGGATGCGACGTGGCGCCGCGGATGTAAAGCCCAAGTAGATGGGAGACCGTGGTGACCAAGAAAATCAAACCCCTTTGCCAAATTCTATCACAATTCCAATCAATATACCTGCTCAACTCAAACTCAAACAACTCCTTTTTTTAAAGGGAAAATTGGATAGGGACCTGGGATTCTTCTACTGGAAAAAATATATTGCGGCTGCCTTCTGGGCACAAATTGCCACTCCTGTAAATCTTATGATTACTCTTCTAACGGCACTCACAACGGCACAAGCTACTTCACCAGACCTGTTGTCTCATACCCTCTATGTAAATATTAGTGTTGCAACTCTTGTTATCACAACCTTGAATACCTTCTTCCGCCCCCACACGAAAATGATAGAAAATACTGAGTATATGAAAAAGTGGAATGAGTTGGGCCTGGAGTTTGAAAAACTGTATTATTCGGATACGGAGAATAACTCAATCTCGCGTGATAATTGTGATGTGATGATTACGAAACTTGTAGTTCTACAAGATAAAATGAACAACCTCCGAAAAG